>Ga0065724_100008_pt1 | contig 166010 bp, 147 predicted proteins | sample TheenrcSG05JP960_FD_59111 | JGI IMG/M metagenome (GOLD analysis project Ga0065724, IMG submission 59111) | Thermophilic enriched microbial communities from mini bioreactor at UC Davis - Sample SG0.5JP960 | ecosystem: Engineered > Solid waste > Grass > Composting > Bioreactor | place: USA... | reverse complement strand
GCCGGCGGGAGCCGGAGCGCCCCGTGGAGCCGTCGGACGAGCCGGCGCCCGCCGTCGCTGTGGCGCCGGCCCCGCCGGCTCTGGAGGAGGAGGAAGAGAAGGAAAAGAGAAAGAAAGAAAAGAAAGAGCAGCGGGCGGAGCGCGGCCGGAAGGCCGCGGCCGAAGCGGAGCCGGTGCTGGAGGACCCGGGGCATCCGGGCTCGGAGGACCTGCCACCGCTCGACCTGCTCACACCGCAGCCGCCGCGCTCCTCATCGCTCAGCGATGAGGAACTGGACCGGCTCGGCCAGGTCGTGATCGACACGCTGCGGACCTTCAAGGTGGAGGGCCGCATCGGCGGGCGTACCACCGGTCCGGTGGTCACCCAGTTCGAGGTCATCCCGGCGCCGGGCGTGAAGGTCAACAAGATCGCGGCGCTGGATGCCGACCTCGCCCTTGCCCTGAAGGCGCCCAGCGTGCGGATCGTCGCACCCATCCCGGGCAAGGGTGCGGTGGGGGTGGAGGTGCCCAACCCCGAACCGGAGGTCGTGATGCTGCGGGACCTGCTGGAGACGGCGGCGTTCCAGCGGAGCCGCGGCAACCTCCCCCTCGCCCTGGGGCGCGACCTCACGGGCAAGCCGTACGTCGCCGATCTCGCCCGCATGCCCCACCTGCTGATCGCGGGCGCGACGGGCTCCGGCAAGTCCGTCTGCATCAACACCATCATCACGAGTCTCATCTACCGCCACACGCCGCGGTCGCTGCGTCTGCTGCTGATCGACCCGAAGATGGTCGAGCTCAGCATGTACCGGGACCTGCCACACCTGCGTCACCCGGTGGTGACCGACCCGAAGGACGCAGCCACCGTCCTGAAGTGGGCCGTGCTGGAGATGGAGCGGCGCTACGAGCTGCTCTCGGAGAACGGCGCGCGCTCGATCCTGGAGTTCAACCGGCGAGTCGAGGCCGGCCAGACGCTGCGACGGGTGCAGCCGGTGGGCGAAGAAGGCGACCCGGACCGGTGGATCTACACGGATGGCCCGCTGCCCTACATCGTGATCGTGGTGGACGAGCTGGCGGACCTGATGCTCGCCGTCCAGGCGGAGATCGAGAAGCCGCTGGCGCAGCTCGCGCAGAAGGCGCGCGCCATCGGGATCCACCTCATCGTGGCGACGCAGCGGCCCAGCGTGAACGTCATCACGGGCCTCATCAAGGCGAACTTCCCGTGCCGGATCGCCTTCCGGGTGAGTTCGAAGGTGGACTCGCGGACGATCCTGGACCAGAACGGCGCGGATGCACTGCTCGGCAACGGGGACATGCTGTTCCTGCCTCCGGGGCAGTCCGACCCGGTCCGGATTCAGGGCGCGTTCCTGACGACGGAGGACACCGAGCGGCTCATGCAGTGGTACCGCGGGCGCGCGGCGGAGCGTCCGGCTGCCGAGGACGACATCCTCGAGGTGGTCCGGGCGCTGGAGGCGGAGCAGGAGAGCGAGGACGCGGAGCTCGCGCTGTTGGAGGAGCGGGACCCGCTGTTCCGTCAGGCGGCCGAGATCTGCATCCAGTTCCGACAGGGTTCGACCTCGCTGCTGCAGCGTCGCCTTCGGATCGGGTACGGCCGTGCGGCGCGGATCATTGACCAGCTCCACCAGGCGGGCATCCTCGGGCCGCCGGACGGCTCGAAGCCGCGTGAGGTCCTGGTGGGGCTGGACGCTCTCGACTCGCTGCTCGGCGAGTGAGCGGGCGGACGCGCCGGCAGCGGACAGGCCGGGCGCAGGAACGGCGGCTCCGGGCACCGTGTACCACCGCGGTGACCGGAGCCTTTGCATGAGCGGACGACGATGAGACGGATCGGTTACGTGGCGGCTGCGGCGGTCGCGGTGGTCGTGCTGGCCCTTGTGGTGGGGCGGCTGGTCTCGGGCGGAGGCGGCGCGCCCGTGACGGCGGCGGACGAATACGCCCTGCGGGAGGGCGGGGCGAGGGGGGAGGCGGGTGCGATCCCGGTGCAGCCGGGGACCGCAACGGAGCCGGTCGACTCGACGGATTCGTTGCCTGCGGCCGGAGCCGCGCCCGCGCCCGAACCCCGACCCGCCGTGCAGCCGTTGCCCGCCGCGCAACGGTCATCCGGCGCGCATCCCGCGCCCTCCGCGGGGCCCGGACGCGGTGACGAGGCCTCAGCGGGGGGGGAGAGCAGCAGCGAGCGGAGCCTTCCGCAGGAGGATGCCGTGACGATCCTGCGGCGCGCCGCCGACGCATACGCGGACGTGGAGACCATCTCCGCCGCGTTCACACAGCGGCTCCAGAACCGCCTGCTCCGGACGGATGCGTTGAGCCGCGGACGTCTGTACCAGCGCCATCCCGACCGTTTCCTCATGCGCTTCGAGGAGCCGGCGGGGGATGTGATCGTGAGCGACGGCCGCTACTTCTGGCTGTACTACCCGAGCGTGGACTCGCTGCAGGTGATGCGCGCGCCGGTGGGCGCGGAAGGGGCGAGCGGCGTGGACCTGCGCAGCCAGTTCGTGGGCGATCCGGTGGCGCGGTTCGATGCGACGCTGCACGGCATGGAGGCCGTGGGCGGCCGCGATGCGTACCTCCTGACGCTGGTGCCGAGGCAGCGCCAGGGCTACCAGCGGCTGCGGGTCTGGGTGGACGCCCGCGACTACCTGGTGCGGCGCTTCGAGATCACGGAAGAGAACGGCAACGTGCGGCTGATCGAGCTGCACGACCTCCAGATCAACCGGGCGCTGGCTGACGACCTCTTCCGCTTCACGCCGCCGCCGAACGCGCGGATCGTGGACCGCGGCTGAAGCGCAGGATCGTGGGACGGCCCGGCTGCGTTGAAGGGCTGCCGGGCCGCACGTATATTCGGCGCCCTCACCGGCTCGAATTCCCGGAACTCCCGAGCATGACTCGACCGAGTCGTACCAGCCGCTCCCTCCCCGTGTTGAACCCGCCGGCCCCGGGGCCGACTGTCGCGGCCGCGGCGAACGGCGCGCGCATCGCAGTGGTCACGCTGGGCTGCGACAAGAACACCGTGGACAGCGAACGGATGCAGGCGTGGCTGGCCGGCGCGGGCGCGCGCGTGGGCGAGGAGGTGGACGGCGCGGATGTGGTGATCATCAACACGTGCGGCTTCATCGACATCGCGAAGGAAGAATCCATCGAGGCCCTGCTCGACGCGGCGCGGCTCAAGGCAGAGGGGCGGGTGAAGGCGGTGGTCGCCACGGGCTGCCTGGTGCAGCGCTACAAGGAGGAGCTGGCCGCGGAGCTGCCGGAGGTGGACCTGTTCCTCGGCCTGACGGAGGCGGGGCGCATCGTCGAGGAGCTGCGTGCGCGAGGCTTCCTGGACACCAGCGCTGCGGTCGTGCCGATGATGGAGCGGCCGCTGCGGCTGCTCTCACGGCGGCGGAGGCACACATCGTTCCTGAAGATCAGCGAGGGTTGCGACCACGCGTGCGCGTTCTGTGCGATCCCGCTGATGCGGGGCAAGCATCGTTCGGTGCCGATCGAGCAGCTCGTGCGCGAGGCACAGGAACTCGAGGCGGCGGGCGTCGTCGAGCTGGGGCTGATCAGTCAGGACACGACGTGGTACGGGCGGGATCTCGCGCGGCACGCAGCGGACACCACGGCCACTCCGCCCCTTTCCGGTCACGCTGCCGACGGAGAGGACGGATTCTTCGTGGGGCGCCCGTTTGCGCGCATGGCGGGCGTGGACGCGACGCTGCTGGGGAACACGGCGGCGCATGCCCCCGCGTCTCCGGTGAGCGGGAACGGCGGGCGTGAGCGGGGTGGGCCGCGGACCGGCCGTCTATGCGAGCTGCTGGAGGCGCTGCTCCGGGAGACGGCGATCCCGTGGTTCCGGCTGTTCTACATGTATCCGTCGGGCATCCAGCGGGACCTGGTGGAGCTGATGGCCCGGGAGCCGCGCATCGTGCCGTACCTGGACATGCCGATCCAGCACGGTTCGGACGCGGTGCTCAAGCGGATGCGGCGGCCCGAGCGCCGCGCCACGATCCTCGAACGTGTGCGGTGGCTGCGCGAGGCGGTGCCGGACCTGGCGCTGCGGACGACGGTGATCGTCGGCTTCCCGGGAGAAACGGAGGCGGACTTCGAGGCGCTGCTCGAGCTGCTCGAAGAGGTCCGGTTCGACCATGTGGGCGCGTTCGCGTACTCGGCGGAGGAGGGCACGCCCGCAGCGGAGATGCCGGACCAGGTGCCGGACGAGGTGAAGCGGGAGCGCCTGGAGCGGCTGGAGGAGGTGCAGCGCGGCATCACGCTGGAGCGGAACGAGGCGCAGATCGGGCGGGAGCTGGTGGTGCTCGTGGACCGGAGCGCTTCGGAAAACGGTGCGGGGGTGGCGGTGGGCCGCTCCACCCGCGACGCCGTGGAGGTGGACGGCGTGATGCTGATCCGCGGCGCCCCGGATGTGCGTCCCGGCGAGTTCGTGCGCGTGCGCGTCACCGGGGCGGACGAGCACGAGCTGACGGGCGACTTCGTCGAGAAGGTGCGATGATCGAGGTGGCGAGTGGCGAGCGGAGCGCGGCGTTGTTCGAGCGCGCCCGGCGGCGGATCCCGGGGGGAGTGAACTCGCCGGTCCGTGCATTCCGCGCGGTGGGCGGCGAGCCGTTCTTCGTGGGCCGTGCCGCGGGTGCGCGGCTCCAGGACGTGGACGGGCGCGAGTACGTGGACTACGTGCTGAGCTGGGGCGCGTTGCTGCTGGGGCACGCGGACCCGGCAGTGCAGCGCGCGGTGGCGGAGGCGGCGGCGCGCGGCACGAGCTACGGGGCGCCGTGCGCGCTGGAGGTGGAGCTGGCAGAGGCCGTGGCGACGCTGGTGCCGTCCGTCGAGATGGTGCGGTTCGTCAACAGCGGCACGGAGGCCACGATGTCGGCCGTGCGCCTCGCGCGCGCCGCGACGGGACGCGACCGCGTGCTCAAGTTCGCAGGCTGCTACCACGGCCACGGGGACAGCTTCCTGGTGCAGGCGGGCAGCGGCGCGGCCACGCTGGGGCTGCCGGACTCGCCGGGCGTGCCGGCCGCGCTGGCCGCATTGACGCTCAGTGTGCCGTTCAACGACGGCGAAGCGGTGGAGGCCGCGTTCCGTCAGTGGGGCGACGAGATCGCCTGCGTGATCGTGGAGCCGATCGTGGGGAACGCGGGGTTCATCCCGCCCGCCCCCGGGTTCCTGGAGCTGCTCCGGCGTGTGACGCGCGAGCACGGCGCGCTGCTCATCTTCGACGAGGTGATGACGGGGTTCCGGGTGGCAGCGGGCGGAGCGCAGGAGCGTTTCGGCATCGAGCCGGACCTGACGACGCTCGGCAAGGTGATCGGCGGCGGGCTGCCGGTGGGCGCGTACGGCGGGCGGCGCGAGCTGATGGAGTTGGTGGCGCCCGCGGGCCCGGTCTACCAGGCGGGAACGTTGTCGGGCAACCCCCTGGCCATGGCGGCCGGCTTGGTGCAGCTCCGGGCGGTCATGGACCGGCGTCCGCACGCGGAGCTGGAGGCGCGGGCGCGGCGGCTGGTGGAAGGGCTGCTGGACCGGGCGCGTGAGCTCGGTGTGCCGATGTGGGGAGGCGCCGCGGGGGCGATGTGGGGCTTCCACTTCGTGGAAGGGCCGGTCCGGGACTTCGATGACGCCCGGCGCGCCGACACCGCGCTGTTCGCGCGGTTCTTCCGGGCGTGCCTGGCGCGGGGCGTGTTCCTTCCGCCGTCGCCGTTCGAGGCGTGCTTCCTGTCGCTGGCCCACACGGACGCGGACATCGACTTCACGCTGGAGCAGGTGGGCGCCGCGCTGCGGGAGGCGGTGGGATGAGGGGCTGCGCGGCGCTGCGGGTCGCGGCGGTGTGTGTGCTCCTGGCGGCGTGCCGCCCGGCGGGGCCGACGCCGCGCGCGGTGCGGCCGGGGCTGCCGACCGCCGAGCCACGGGTGCGGGTCGGCATCCTGGTGGACGCGCCGGAGGCGGTGGTCACCGCGGACGGGCCGTTCGAGGTCCGTGTGGGCACGGCGACCAAGGGCATCGCGGCTGCTGCCGGCGAGCGGTGGGTGTTCACCGCGGATGCCGCCGGGCAGGTGAGGGGGCGGGGGCCGGGCGGCCGGCGCGTTGGGCCCACGCCGGGAACGGTGGCCGTGGTTCCCCGGGGTGACGCGGCCGTCGTGATCGGCGACCGGCGCTACCGCGGCACGGCGCTGGTCCGCGGGGCCGGCCCGGGCCGGGTGACGGCGATCAACGTGCTGGAACTGGAAGCGTACCTGCTGGGCGTCGTGCCCCGAGAGATCGGCGCCCGGTCCGAAGCGGAGATCGAGGCGGTGAAGGCCCAGGCCGTTGCGGCGCGGACGTACGCGATCGGCAACCTCGGCAACCGGGAGCGCCTCGGCTTCGACTTCTTCGCGACCGTCGCGGACCAGGTCTACGGCGGACTTGCGGACGAGGATCCGGTGGTCACGCGCGCGGTGCGGGAGACGCGGGGCGAGATCGTGACGTACGAGGGCCTGCCGATCCTCGCCTACTACCACTCGACGTGCGGCGGCCGGACAGCGGCGATCCACGAGGTCTGGCCTCGTGCGCCGCTGCCGTACCTGCGCTCGGTCTCGGACGCGGTGCCGGGTACGCGGGACCGGTACTACTGCGAGACGTCGAACCGCTTCCGTTGGACGCAGTCGTGGACCGGGAGCGAGCTGACCGAGATCCTGCGGCGTACGCTCGCAGAGTACGCCGGCGCGCCGCGGGGGCGCATCGGCCGCATCCTCGGTCTCTCGTTGACGGGCCGCACGCCGTCGGGCCGGGCGGAGGCGCTACGGATCGAGACCGACGCGGGAACGTACGTGGTGCGGGGGGACTCGATCCGTTGGGTGCTGCGACCGGAGCCGGGCCGGCTGCTCAACAGCTCGTTCATCGAGCTGGATGTGGCCGTCAACGACGGAGGGGTCCACGGCGTGTCGGTCGGCGGTGCCGGCTGGGGGCACGGCGTGGGGATGTGCCAGGTCGGCGCGCTCGGGCGGGCACGTGCGGGGCAATCCTACCGGGAGATCCTCCGGGCGTACTACCAGGGCACGCGGGTCGAACGGATCTACTGATGAACCAACACGAGCGCTCCCGCCGGCTCGGGGCGATGCGGAGACCCGGCCGCGGAGAGCGCGAGCGCGGTGGAGCGAGCCATGAAGCGTAGCTGGACAGCGTTGGCGAGCGTCCTCCTGGTGCTGGTGCCGGCGGCGGCGCAGGCGCAGAAACTCGAGGACTACGACTACGAGAACCTGAGCTTCCGAGGCGTCGGCTTCGACGTGGGCTACATCTGGCCGACGAAGGTCGAGCCGACGGCGTCGTACGGGATCCGTGTTGACCTCGGATATCTGGGGCCCGGGTTGCGCGTCGTGCCGACGTTGACCTACTGGAGTTCGGAGCTGAAGAGCGCCGAGCTCGACCGGCTGGCCGAGCAGTTGAGCAGTCTGCCCGCGCTGAGGAACCGGGGCATCGTGGTGCGGGGCAGCGACCTGGGCGCGGTGCACTGGAGCGGCCTGGCGCTAGGGCTGGACGGCCAGTACGTGTGGGTCGTGCCCGGCGGCTTCCTGACGTACCTCGGCGCCGGCTTCAGCGCGCACCTGTTGAACGCGCGGGGCAGGGGGATCGACGCCACGTTCGTCGAGGATGCGCTGGACGCGTTGAGCGCGGGGTTCACGGCCCTCGCGGGCATCGAGGTCGAGCCGGTGCGTCGGCTGCGCCTGTTCGGCGAGGCGCGTTACACGGCGCTGAGCGACCTGCGTTACCCGGGCCTGCGGTTCGGTGCGTCGTTCATGGTGCCGAGCGCCGCGGGTGCGGCGACGGTGGGTTCGGCGGGAACGGTCGAGCGAGGGCGGAGTGCCGGGCCGCGGTAACGTTTCCAGGACCAGGCGTGCACACGGCGGGTGGCGTGCACGGCACGAGAGAGGCGAGGGGACCACGAATGAGCGGGGACGACGTCGTCCGGATCGGGCTGCTGGGGACAGGAGCGATCGCGCAGGTCGTGCACCTGCCGATCCTCTCACAGATGGCTGGTGTGCGTGTTGACGCGGTGTGCGACGCGGACCGGGCCAAAGCCGCGGCGATCGCCAGCCGGTTCGGCATTTCGCGGGTCTACCGGCGCGACGAAGAGGTGTTCGCCGCAGATGACCTGGACGCGGTCATCGTGTGCACGCCGAGCCATATGCACGAGGAGCAGGCGATCGCCGCGCTGGAGTCGGGCAAGCACGTGCTCGTCGAGAAGCCGCTGGCGCTGGACGCGGATGGCGCGGCGCGGGTGATCGCGGCGGCGGAGCGCGCGGGCCGGACGCTGATGGTGGCCATGAACACGCGTTACCGGCCGGATGCGCTGGCGTTGAAGCCGTTCGTGCAGGGCGGCGAGCTGGGCGATGTGTTCCTGGTGAAGTCGGCCTGGATGAACCGCAAGGTGAGGGTCGTGCGGCCGACGTGGCGACACCGGCGCGCGACGGCGGGAGGCGGCGCGCTGATGGACCTCGGCGTGCAGGTGCTGGATCTGTGCCTGTGGCTGCTGGACTATCCGCCCGTGGCGCGGCTGGTGGCGCACACGCACCCGGGTGAGGGGATGGAGGTCGAAGACTCGGCGGTCTTGCTGCTCCAGCTTCGTGACGGTGGGAGCATTTCGGTGGCGGCGAGTTGGAGTCTCGTCGCGGAGCGGGACCGTCACTACCTGCGGTTACTGGCGACGCGCGGGTCCGCCTCGCTCGCTCCGTTGGCGGTCTACAAGGAAGTCGAGCACGGCCTCCTGGATGTCACGCCTCAGCTCGCGCACGGCAACGAGAACCTCTACACGGCCTCGTACCGGAGGCAACTCAAGTACTTCATCGAGTGTGTGCGCGGAGCGGCGCTCGTGGATCTGCCGCGCGAGCAGATCGAGCTGATGCGGTTGATCGCCCTGGCGTACCGCTCGGCGGAGGAAGGCAGGGAGATCGAAGCGTGAGGGGGGTGCCGCCGCGGGGCGAGCGGCTGCTCCCGGTGTCGACGGGCGTCCTGCTCGTCAGCGCCTTCCCGCCGTTCTCGTTGCTGGTCCCGTCGTTCGTGGCCCTGGTCCCGCTGCTGGTCTTCGTGGCGGAGCGGCCGCCGGGCCCCGCGGGGCGGTGGGCGGCGGGCCGCGGCGGGTTCGTTGCCGGGCTGGTCTACTTCGGCCTGCTCCTCTATTGGATGGTGGTCGCGCTGGTGTTCTACTCGGCGCTCGCCATCCCCGCCTACGTTCTCACGACGACGATCCTCGCCGGATTCGTGGCGGCGTTCGCGTGGTCCCTGCACTTCGTGCGGGAACACGCGCGGGTGCCGCTCGTCATCGGCGCGCCCGTGCTGTGGACGGCCGCGGAGTGGCTGCAGGGCAACCTCGGGGATCTGTCCTTCCCGTGGCTCGGGCTGGGCGCCTCGCTCTCCGCGTTCCCGGTGTTGGCGGGCGGCGCCGATCTGGTGGGCGCACGCGGGTTGACCTTCTGGCTCGCTGCGGTGAACGCCTTGCTGGCCGAGACGGCGCTGCGCGCGCGGGTGGGGCGGCCCGTCCTGCCATGGGTTGGAGCGACGGCGGTGCTGGTCGCGGTGCCCGCGCTCTACGGCTGGTGGCGGGCCGAGACGCTGGAGTTGCGCCCCGCCGCCCGCGTCGCCGTCGTGCAGCCGAACATCCCGGAGGAGCTCAAGCTGGACCGCGAGCAGGCGCTCGACTCGTCGCTCGCATCGTTGCGACGCCTCATGGCTCAGCTCGAGCCGGGATCCGTGGACGTGGTGGTGTGGCCTGAGGTGACGCTCCCCGCGGCGATCCAGCACCCCGCCGAGGCCGCCCTCGCTGAAACCGTCCGGCAGATGAGTGCGCGGGTACGGGCGCCGGTCATTGCGGGAGCCTACGGATACCGCCGGGAGCCGGAGCGCCCCATGATCTTCAACTCGGCGTTCATGGTCACGCCGACGGGGCTCGTCGACCCCCCGTACAGCAAGATCCACCTCGTCCCGTTCGTGGAGCGGGTCCCGTTCATCGATCCGTCGCGGCTGGAAGCGCTGGTCGGCGAGCTGCGGTTCTTCGGCGCGCTCACGCCGGGCGACGACGCACCGGTCCTGGTGGCGGGGGGTGGGCGCTTCGGCATCCTGATCTGCTACGAATCCGCGTTCGCAGGGCTCGCACGGCGGTACCGTCGCTCCGGCGCCGACTACCTCGTCAACATGACCAACGACGCGTGGTACGGGCGCGATGCGTGGTACGGCCGGACGACGGCGCTGTGGCAGCATCCCGCCCACCTGGTGCTGCGCGCCATCGAGCAGCGGGTCGGCGTGGCCCGGGCGGCGAACACGGGAATCTCGATGTTCGTGGACCCGCTGGGCCGGACGTACGAGGAGACGCCGCTGTTCGAGCCGGCGATCCGGGTCGCCACGGTGTACACGACGGACGTGGTGACGCTGTACGCCCGCTGGGGCGACTGGGTCGGGACCGGGGCGGCGCTGCTCGCGGTGCTGCTGGGGGTGGCGGCGTGGCTGGCGGAGCGGAGGGCGGCGCGGGGCACCCGGTCCTGGCCATGGCCCGACCAACGGCGCGCGGCAACTTGATGGATGCGGTGGAATTCGTTATTTTACAAAGATTCCAAGCCCTCTGGGGGCTTCCTTTTTTTCGGCTAGGGGGACGGCCATGAAGCAGGGGATCCATCCCGACTACCAGGTCGCGACGGTTCAGTGCGCGTGTGGGAATACGTTCCAGACGCGGAGCACGCTGAAGAGCATCCACGTCGAGATCTGTTCGGTCTGCCACCCGTTCTTCACGGGTAAGCAGAAGGTGGTGGACACGGCCGGACGGGTCGAGCGGTTCCGGCAGAAGTGGGGGACGGGCGAGCAGAAGCAGGGGGAGTGAGAGCGGAGAGCCGGGGCAGCACCCGGCTCTTTCGGCATCTGGAGAGGCGAGAATGGGCTGGGAGGACAGGATCGCGGACCTGCTGCGGCGCTACGACGCGCTGACGGAGCAGCTCGCGGACCCGGCGGTGCTGGCGGACGCGGAGCGGCTGCGGGAGGTGGCGCGCCAGCGTGCGGAGCTGGAGCCTGCGGCCGAGGCGGCGCGCCGGCTCGAGCGGGTGCGCAAGCAGCTCGCGGAGGCGCGGGAACTGGCCTCCTCGGAGAGCGACCCGGAGCTGGCGGCGCTGGCGGAAGCGGAGGCGGAGGAGTTGAGCGCGGAGGCGGAGCGGCTGGAAGCGGAGGTCCGGCGCCACCTGATTCCGAAGGACCCGCTGGCGGACCGGGCGGCGGTCGTCGAGATTCGGGCCGGCACCGGCGGGGACGAGGCCGGCTTGTTCGCCGGCGACCTGTTCCGGATGTACACGCGGTACGCGGAGTCGCGGGGCTGGACGGTGGAGCTGGTGAACGTCTCGGAGGGCGAGCGCGGCGGCTACAAAGAAGTGATCTTCGTGGTCCGGGGGCGGGACGCGTACGGCTCGCTGCGCTACGAGTCGGGGGTGCACCGGGTGCAGCGGGTTCCGGAGACGGAGAGCCAGGGGCGGATCCACACGTCGGCCGCGACGGTGGCGGTGCTGCCGGAAGCGGAGGAGGTGGACGTGGAGATCCGCGAGGAAGACCTTCGGATCGACGTGTTCCGCTCGTCGGGCCCGGGCGGGCAGTCGGTGAACACGACGGACTCCGCGGTGCGGATCACGCACCTGCCCACGGGGCTGGTGGTGACGTGCCAGGACGAGAAGTCGCAGCACAAGAACAAGGCGAAGGCGCTGAAGGTGTTGCGCAGCCGGCTGCTGGACATGAAGCTCGCCGAGCAGGAGGCGGAGCGGGCGCGGGCGCGGCGGCTCCAGGTAGGGACGGGCGACCGGTCGGCGAAGATCCGGACGTACAACTTCCCGCAGGGCCGGGTGACGGACCACCGGATCGGGCTGACGCTGTACCGGCTGCAGGAGGTGCTGGACGGGGACCTGGACGAGCTGATCCAGGCGCTGCGGGAGGCGCGGGAGGCGGAGCAGTTGGCGGCGCCGGCGCCGGCGTCGGTGAACGGCGCTTGACGCGATGACGCGAGCGGCGCTGGTGAAGGAAGGCACGGAGCGGCTGCGCTCGGCGCGGGCGACGGGGGATCCGCGGCTCGAGGCCGAGCTGCTGCTCGCGTCGGTGCTGGGGGTCAAGCGGCTGGAGCTGGTCCTGGAGCCGGAGGAGCGTGTGGGCGAGGAGGAGGCGGCGGCGTTCCGGGCGGCGGTCGAGCGGCGCATGGCGGGCGAGCCGATCCAGTACATCATGGGTGTGGCCGCGTTCCGGGAGCTCGACCTGCTGGTGGACCGGCGCGTGCTGATCCCGCGGCCCGAGACGGAAGTCCTGGTGGAGGAAGTGCTGCGCTGGGCGGCGGAGCGGGCGGCGCAGGCCGGGCGGAGGCTGACGGCGGCGGACATCGGGACGGGCTCGGGGGCGATCGCGCTCAGTCTCTTGAAGGAGGGCCCGTTCGAGCGGGTCGTGGCGACGGACGTGTCCCTGGACGCGCTGGAGGTGGCGCGGGCGAACGCGGAGCGGTCGGGCCTCGCCGACCGCCTGGAGCTGAGGCACGGCCGGCTGCTGGCGCCGCTGCGCGGCGAGCGCTTCGACGTCATCGTGTCCAACCCGCCGTACGTGGCCGACAGCGAGCGCGACACGCTCCCGGTGGACGTGCGGGAGTGGGAGCCAGCCAGCGCGCTGTTCGCCGGCCCCACCGGCCTGGAAGTCCTGGCGGCGCTGGTGGAGGAGGCGCCGCTCAACCTCCGGCCGTGCGGGCTGCTGGCGCTGGAGGTCGGGGCGGGGCAGGCGGCGGAGGTGGCGTGGCGGATCAGGCGGCGGGGCGCGTACAATGAGCCCCGCGTGGCGCCGGACCTGGCGGGCGTCGAGCGCGTCGTGCAGGCGGTGCTGCGCGGCCCTTGCTAACCGGAGCAAAAAGAGCGACCATGCGGGAAGGCACGATAGAGCGAGCGCGGGAGCTGGGCTGGCTGCTCGGCCAGACCGAGGAGTACCAGGCCCTGGCACGCGCCCGCAGAGCGCTCGCGGAGGACCGCGAGCTGACGACGCTGTTGAACCGGCTGGCGGAACTCGACAGCCGGATGGCCCGGTCGCTGGAGCGAGGCGAGGCGCCGGCGGCCGAGGATCAGACCGAGTACGAGGAAAGCTTCAACAAGCTCCAGGCGAGCCCGGTCTACCAGGCGCTCGTCGCCGCGCAATCCAACTTCGAACGGGTGCTGAAGCGCGTGAACGACGAGATCGCTCGAGGGATCGAGGCAGGGGCGCAGTCCCGGATCATCCTGCCGTCCTGAGGCCTTACATGGTCAGTCTCGAGTCGCTGCGCGGCTGGGCCTATCGGGTGCTGACCCCCGTGACGGACCTGCTCGTGGCCAACCGGGTGCACCCGAACCTGCTCACCACGTTGGGCTTCCTGGTGACGGTCAGCTCCGGCATCGCGTTCCACCGGCACGAGGTCCGGGTGGCGGGTTTCCTGATCCTGCTGGGCGGGCTGTTCGACATCCTCGATGGCCGCGTCGCGCGCTTGAGCGACCTGGGGAGCAAGTTCGGCGCGTTCTACGACTCGACGCTGGACCGGATCAGCGAGATCGTCGTCTATCTCGGGATGCTCTCGCTCTACAACGACTACCGCCTGGAGCTGGGAGATGTCGGCATGATCTACCTGATCATGCTGGCGATGGCGGGATCGTTGATGATCAGTTACACGCGGGCGCGCGCGGAGGCCCTGGGGCTGGACTGCCGTGTGGGGCTGATGGCGCGCGCGGAGCGGGTGGTCCTGATCGGGCTCTCCTCGCTGGTGTTCGGCGAGGCGTGGGACGGGCTCGTCCTCAAGGTGGTGATCTTCCTGCTCGCAGTGCTCACGAACGTCACGGCGTTTCAGCGCATCGTGTGGGTGTACCAGCACGCGCGAGGCGTGCCGCTCGATGATGGGCTGACGCCTGCCGGTACCCTAACCAAAGAGGAGTCCAGTGGCTCAAGGTAGGCGGATCGCGCCGGCGGAAGGCCGGCTGGGAGTGTTGCTGCCGGGTCTCGGTGCGGTGGCGACGACGTTCATCGCGGGGGTGGAGGCGGTGCGGCGTGGCCGCGCGCAGCCGATCGGGTCGCTGACCCAGATGGCGCACATCCGGTTGGGACGGCGGACGGAGCGGCGGCAGCCCAAGATCAAGGACTTCGTTCCGCTGGCGTCGCTGGATCAGCTCGTGTTCGGCGCCTGGGACCCGATCCCGGATGACGCGTACGAGAGCGCGCTCAAGGCGGGCGTCCTGGACCGCAGGGACCTGGACCCGATCGCCGACTTCCTGAAGGGCATCCGTCCGATGCCGGCGGTGTTCGACAAGGCGTACGTCCGGCGGCTGGACGGCGAGAACGTCAAGAAGGGGAAGACGAAGCGGGACCTCGCCGAGCAGTTGCGCGAGGACATCCGCCGCTTCAAGGCCGAGCACGGCTGCGACCGGCTGGTCATGGTCTGGTGCGGCTCGACGGAGATCTACCTCAAGCCCGGCCCCGCACACGCGAGCCTGAAGGCGTTCGAGGAGGCGATGGATCGCAACGACGAGGCGATCGCGCCCTCCATGCTGTACGCGTGGGCCGCGCTCATGGAGGGGGTCCCGTACGCGAACGGCGCGCCGAACCTGACGGTGGACATCCCGGCGCTCCAGGAGCTCGCGCGGGAGCGGCAGGTGCCGATCGCGGGCAAGGACTTCAAGACCGGCCAGACGCTGATGAAGACCATCATCGCGCCGGGGCTGAAGGCGCGGATGCTCGGTCTGCAGGGCTGGTTCAGCACGAACATCCTCGGCAACCGCGACGGCGCGGTCCTGGACGACCCGGACTCGTTCAAGACGAAGGAAGAGTCGAAGCTGGGGGTGCTGGAGTACATCCTCCAGCCGGAGCTCTACCCGGAGCTGTACGGGAACGTCTACCACAAGGTGCGGATCAACTACTATCCGCCGCGCGGCGACAACAAGGAGGGCTGGGACAACCTGGACATCTTCGGTTGGCTCGGCTACCCGATGCAGATCAAGGTGGACTTCCTGTGCCGCGACTCGATCCTCGCCGCGCCGATCGTGCTGGACCTGGCGCTGTTCCTGGATCTCGCCGCGCGGGCGGGGATGAGCGGGATCCAGGAATGGCTGTCGTTCTACTTCAAGAGCCCGATGGTGGCGCCGGAGCTGTACCCGGAGCACGACCTGTTCATCCAGCACATGAAGCTGAAGAACACGCTGCGTCACCTGATGGGTGAAGAGCAGATCACGCACCTGGGGCTGGACTACTACGAGTGACCGTCTCCGGGGTTGGAGTGGACCCGCGACGTGCATGCGCGCGTTGGCGTGCGCGTGCACGTCGTCGCATTCGTGAGTGCGTGGTGTGAGCGGGGCGACTTCGGGGCGCCGCGGCGTGTTCGTGGTGTTCGAGGGGATCGAGGGGGCGGGCAAGAGCACGCAGGTGCGGATGCTGTCGGAATGGTTGGCGGCGCGGGGCGTGCCGCACCGGCTGGTGCGCGAGCCCGGCGGCACGCCGGTGGGCGAAGAGATCCGGCGGCTGATGCTGGACAGTCAGGATCTGCCGGCGCGCGCCGAGCTGTTCCTCGCCCTCGCGGCGCGGGCGATCCACGTGGACGAGGTCCTCGCGCCGGCGCTGGCGGCGGGCGAGGTGGTGGTGGCGGACCGGTACGAGCTGTCCACGCTGGCGTATCAGGGGTACGGCCGTGGGTTGCCGTTGGACGAAGTGCGGCGGCTGAACCGGCTGGCGACGGGCGGCCTGTCGCCGGATGTGACGGTGCTGCTGGAGGTGCCCGTGGCCGTCGGGGAGGCGAGGCGGCGGGCGGAGGGGCGCGGCGCGGACCGCATTGAGGGCGCGGGGCACGCGTTCCATGTACGGGTCGCCGAGGCATACGCCTTGCTGGCCGAGACGGAGCCGAGGGTAGAACGGGTGGATGCGACGGCCGACCCGGAGCACGTGCACGCCGAGGTCCTGCGCCGCCTGAACGCCCGGTTTCCCGAAACATTCCCCTTGCGCGCGGGTTAGTGGTACGGCGGGAGGGTCGGCCGGGCGGATGGCCGGTCTCGAGGTCTTTGGAGGACGGATGAAGATCAAGCGTTCGATCCTGGCGCCCGTGCTGGTGGCGACGCTGGCCCTGGCCAGCGGCGGCTGGTTGTTGCAGAAGGGCGGAACCCAGGAACAGAACGTCTACTTCCAGGCGCGCCTGTTCGAGGAGGTGCTGCACCACGTCTCGGACCGGTTCGTCGATCCGCAGGACCCCGCGGAGCTGTACCGGAAGGCGATCGACGGACTGCTGTACGAGCTGGGGGACCCGCACACGACGCTGATGTCGCCGAAGGACTACGAGCAGTTGCGGGTCCAGACGGAGGGCGAGTACGGCGGCCTGGGTATCCAGATCGACATCCGCGACGGCTGGGTCACGGTGATCGCGCCGTTGCGGGACACGCCGGCGGAGCGTGCCGGCCTCCAGGCCGGGGACCGGATCGTGGAGGTGGACGGCGAGTCCACGCGGGGCTGGACCGTGGACGAGGCGGTCGAGCGGCTGCGTGGTCCCAAGGGGAAGCCGGTGGACCTGCGGGTGGTGCGCAGCGGCGTGGATGAGCCGATCCCGTTCCACATCGTGAGGGACGAGATCCGGGTGCCGTCCGTTGCGCTGGCGTACATGGTCGAGGACGGCGTCGGGTACGTCGAGCTGTCGGTGTTCAGCGAGACGTCGACGCGGGACCTGAAGGCCGCGATCGACGATCTGCGCGCGCAGGGGCTGAAGGGGCTGGTGCTGGACCTGCGGCAGAACCCCGGAGGGCTGCTGGACCAGGGCGTTTCGGTGAGCGACCTGTTCCTCGACGAGGGCAAGGTCGTGGTCGAGACGCGGAGCCGGATCCCCGCACAGAACCAGCAGTTCCGGGCGACGGGCGCGGACGAGTACCCGGGGATGCCGATCGTGGTGCTGGTGGACGAGGGGAGCGCGTCGGCGTCGGAGATCGTGGCGGGCGCGCTGCAGGACCACGACCGGGCCTTGGTGCTGGGGCGGCCGACGTTCGGGAAGGGGTCGGTGCAGACGCTGTTCCCCCTTTCGGGTGGCAATCACTTGAAGCTGACGACGGCGCGCTGGTACACGGCGTCCGGCCGGTCCATCCAGAAGCCGTATACCCGTGGGCTGGCGGCGAACGGGACGGCCGCGGGGGGAACGGACGCGGACAGCGGCGCCGCCCAGCCGGAGTACCGGACGGCGGGCGGCCGGGTGGTGTACGGCGGCGGCGGGATCCGTCCGGACGTGATCATGGAGGACGACACGCTGTCCACCGCGGAGCAGACGTTCGTGCGGTCGCTGCAGCGGCACGGGTCGAAGTACCGGGACGCGGTGTTCAGTTACGCCGTGAAGTACGTTCGTGAGCACCCGGAGCTCCAGCGCGACTTCCCGGTGACGCCCGCGATGCTGGATGGCCTGTACGCAGCGCTCCAGGAGGCGGGGGTGGACGTGCCGCGGTGGGAGTTCGACCAGGCGTCTCGTCTGGTGAGCCGCAACCTCGCGGTGGAGATCACGCGGGCGAAGTGGGGGAGCGCGGAGGCGCGCCGGCGGTTGAACATGGAGGACCCGTGGATCCGGCTGGCGGCGGATCTGTTGAAGCAGGCCGACGACGTGGAGAGTCTGTTCGCGGCGGCGGAGCGGTACCGGGCGACGCACGGCGAGGGGCAGGAGGAGTTGCCCGGATCCGAGCTGCGTGACCGCTGAGCCCGGACGGAGCCAGACCGCGGCAGCGCCATGGGGGCCGGGGTCGCTCTGGGCCTGGGGGTCGCCGGTCTGGCGGTCGGGTTCATCGCGGGTCTGATCGGAATCGGAGGAGGGGTGCTGATGGTGCCCCTCCTCTACGCTTTCTATGAGCGGCCGGGGTGGGCCGGCGCGCTCCTCCCCCCGGAGCTTGCGCCGGTGGTGGCGCACGCGACGAGCCTGTTCGTGATCGTGCCCACGGCGATCAAGGGCGTGATCTCGTACCAGCGCGCGAAGCTGGTGCCGTGGCGCGTGGCGTTGCCGGTGGCGCTGGCCGCGACGTTCGCTGCCGTGCTGGGCGCGCGGCTCGCTCTGGAGTTGCCGGGGCCCGCGCTCAAACTGGCGTTCGGGTTGCTGGTGGTGGCGTCCGGCGTGCAGATCGGCGTGGGCCGAGGGCGTCCGCAGGACCGACCGCTGCGGGCCGGGCTGCCGACGCTGTCGGGGATCGGACTGGTCGTTGGCCTGACCTCGGCGCTGCTGGGCGTGGGCGGCGGCGTCGTGGCGATCCCGTTGCTCACCAACGTGGTGGGCCTCGATCTGCAGCGTGTGACGGCGACATCGCTGAGCATCATGGCGTTCGCGTCGCTGGCCGGCACGGCGACGTACATCGCGGGTGGTCTGGGCGTTGACGGGTTGCCGCCCGGCAATCTGGGCTACGTCCACCTGTGGGCGGCGTTGCCGCTCGTGGCCGGGTCGCTGCTGGCGGTGGGCTGGGGCGCTCGGCTGAACCGGCGGCTCCCGGTCCGGAAGCTGCGCTGGGTGTTCGCCGTGGCGTTCATCCTGATCGGGATGCGGCTGGTGGTGCAGAACGCACGCGTCATGTTCTGAGACGCGCGGAGTGTTGCGGCCGGGTCCGCAGCGGCGGGCCCACACAGCGGGGGAACGGTCCAGCCATGGGAGCCGATCGGCTGCTGGTCTTCGCGAGACGGCCCGCGGCGGGGCTGAGGGAGATGCGGCTCACTCCGCCGCTCGCCCCGGATGATGCCGCGGCCGTTTACGAGGCGTGCTTGCGCGATGTGCTGGCGCTGGCGGCGCGGGAACGGGCGAGGATCGAGCTCTGGTACGAGGTGGACGGCCGCGCGCGTGAATACTTCGAGACCGAGTTCGCGCACCTCCCGCGTGCGGAGCAGGTCCCCGGTCCGCTGGGAGAGCGGCTGCACGATGCGTTCGCGTGGTCGTTCGCGGACGAGACGGAGCGCACGGTGGTCGTGACGGGCGAGTCCCCGACGATCCCGGACGACGTGTTGACGGCGGCGTTCACGGACCTTCGGGAGGTGGATGCGGTGCTGGGCCCGACGCGTTCGGGCCGCCCCTATCTCATCGGGTTGCGGGCGGCGAGCTGGCCCAGGGCGGCGACCCTGCTGCGCGAGGTCGCGTGGGGGACCCCATCGTGCCTGCGGTCTGCGGTCGAGTGCGCGAACGCCGCGGATCTGGTGCTGCGTGTGCTCCCCGGCTGGTACGGCATCGAGGGCCCCGAAGACCTCGCGCGAGCCCGCGACGATGCGCGTCCCGATTCGCACCTCGCCCGGTGGCTGGCGAGCGAGGCGGGACGCCGCTACGTTGCGCCTGCCGCCGGCGGGCCGGACCGGCGCTGAGGGTCCGGGCGCCGCGCGCGACGAGCGGCACGGCGGCGGCGCGAGCGCCGGATCCGTCGCATCCTGCCATGGACATGCCCCTGGATCAGACCATGATCGAAGCGGATCGTGCCGGTCCCGATGTCTGTCGGCGTGGCGCGGCGCGGATCGTGTGCGGCCATGGGACGAGCCGTGTGGGCGGAGGGCGCGACGATGGATGAGGCGACGCGGGCACTCGTCGCCGTCTCCGCCGCGATCGGTGCTGGCGACCGGGAGCGGCTGGCGCGCACGCTCGACGGCGCCGTGCGCGCGGCCACGCCGGCGGAGGTGGAGGAAGCGCTGCTCCAGAGCTACCTCTTCGTGGGGTTCCCCGGCGCGCTCAACGCGATGGCGTTGTGGCGGGAGCGGACCGGTTTGCCGGCGAGCGGAGGCGGGGCGAGCGGCGCTCCGGCGGAGTGGCGGCGCCGGGGGGAAGCGGTGTGCGCTCGGGTGTACGGCGCCCAGTACGAACGGCTCCGGGAGCGTGTGGCCAGCCTGCACCCGGACCTCGAGGCGTGGATGCTCGAAGAGGGCTACGGCAAGGTGCTCGGCCGGCCTGGGCTCGCGCTCGGTGTGCGGGAGCTGTGCGTCGTCGCCACGCTGGTGCCGCAGGATGCGCCGGCGCAGCTCCGCTCGCACCTGCGCGGCGCGCTGAACGTGGGCGTTCCGGTCGAGGACGTGGAGGAGGCGCTGGAGATCGCGTGCGGGTTCGCTCCGCCCGAACGTGCACGTGTGGCGCGGGAGGTCTGGGCGCAGGTGGTGGAGCGGTGGCGCAGCCGTGCGGCCGCCGCGGGCGGCGCCGGGGTGGTGGACGGCGAGTGAGACCGAAGTCGGGCACGGCGAGTCGGTTCGGACGGTGAGACCATGACGGGCGCGGCGAGGGTGTGCCCGTACCAGGGATCGGAGAGACATGTTCGTTGACTACGCGGTCATCCACGTGTACGGCGGAACGGGCGGCTCGGGGGCCGAGGCGTTCCGACGGGAGAAGGGCGTGCCCCGCGGCGGGCCGTCGGGGGGGGACGGCGGTCGCGGCGGCGATGTCATCCTCCGGGCCGACCGCCACCTCACCACGCTGCTCGACTACCGCTACCAGCAGCACTACCGCGCGGAGCGCGGTCAGCACGGCCAGGGGAACAACCGCACCGGCCGTGACGGCGCGAGTCTGATCTTGCGTGTGCCGCCGGGAACGGTGGTGCGGGACGCGGACACCGGCGAGTTCTTGGGCGAGCTGCTCGAGGATGGGCAGGAGCTGGTCGTGGCGCGGGGTGGCAGGGGCGGGCGCGGGAACGCGGCGTTCGCCACGCCGACGCGCCGCGCGCCGAGGATCTGGGAGCCCGGCGAAGAGGGCGAACAGCGGCGGATCGTGCTCGAGCTGAAGCTGATCGCGGACGTCGGGCTGGTCGGCAAGCCGAACGCCGGCAAGTCCACGTTGCTGGCGGCGATCTCCGCGGCACGCCCCAAGATCGCGGACTACCCGTTCACCACCCTGACGCCGAACCTGGGCGTGGTGGAGCTGCCCGGCTCGAGGACGTACGTGGTCGCGGACATCCCCGGGATCATCGAGGGCGCGCACGAAGGGAAGGGGCTCGGGCTGCGGTTCCTGCGGCACATCGAGCGGACGCGGACGCTCGCCTACCTCGTTCCGGTGGACGCGGAGGATCCGCAGGGCGAGTACGAGGTGCTGCGGCGCGAGCTGGAGGCGTATTCGCCCGAGCTCGCGGCGCGTCCGCACTGCGTGGTGCTGACCAAGGCGGACCTGCTGGCGCCCGGTCAGGATCCCCCGAAGATCCACGCGCCGGCCGCCTGGGGCACGTTCGTCATCTCCGCCGTCGCCCGGCGGGGGTTGGGGGATCTGCTGGAGTCGCTGTGGCGGCGGGTGCAGGAGGCGGTGGAGGAAGCAGCGCAGCGCGAGCCGCCGGCGGAGACGTTGCGACCTTGAGGCGCGCCGGGAGACGACGATGTCCGAGTCCGAGCTGGCAGCGGTCCTCGAACTCTGCCTGTTGCCCGGGATCGGGAACGGGCAAAGGCTGCGCGAGCTGCTGCAGCGGTACGGCTCGGCGGAGGCCGCGCTCCACGCCCCGGCGGCCGAGGTGGGGGAGGAGGCCGTGCGCGTGCGGGGCTCGGTCCGGATCGCAGGGCGCGTACGGGCGTCCATGGCCGCGCTGCGCCGCCTCGACGTGCAGGTGCTGCACGAGACCGACCCGCGGTATCCCGCCCGCTTGATGCACCTCGAGGACCCGCCGCCGTTCCTCTTCGCCCGCGGACGGCTCGAGCTGCTGGAGCGGCCGGCGGTGGCGGTGGTGGGCTCGCGGGACTGCACGGAGTACGGCGAGTCGGTCGCGCGCTGGCTCACGGCCGGGCTCGCCAACGCGGGCGTCGTCGTGGTGAGTGGCCTGGCCCGCGGGATCGACACGAGCGCGCACCTGGCCACGCTCGCGCTCGGGGGTGGGACGATCGCGGTGCTCGCTTCCGGCATCGACGTCCCGTATCCGCGGCGAAACGCGGCGTTGTACGAACGGATCGCGCGGGAGGGGCTGCTCCTGAGCGAGACGCCGCCGGGAACGCCGGCGTTGCCGTACCTGTTCCCCCGCCGCAATCGCCTGATCGCCGCACTGGCGCTGGGCGTCCTGGTGGTGGAAGCGGCGGAGGAGAGCGGGGCGCTCAGCACGGCCCGTCATGCCGCGGACCTCGGCCGCGAGGTGATGGCCGTGCCCGGCCCCATCGGGCGGCGGACCAACAGCGGGACGAACCGGCTGCTGCGCGACGGCGCGACGATGGTCCTCGAGGTGCGCGATATCCTGGACGCCGTCGGGCTCGGGGCGCTGGCGCGCGCCGCGGCGAGGAGCGGAGCCGACCGTGGCCGGACGGACGCCGCCGACGAGCCGCCGGCCGGGCTCTCGCCCACCGGGGTGCGGGTGTGGCGCGCGCTCGGGACAGAGCCGGTCCACGTCGACGAGCTGGCAGACGCGTGCGGCGTGGCTGCCGGAACGCTGCTGAGCACGCTGCTCGAGCTGGAGCTGGCGGGCCATGTGCGGCAGGCGCCGGGCAGCCGCTACGCACGGGCGTGAGGGCGCGGGCCGACGGCGCCGCCGGGCAACCGCCGCTCCGCGGCGGTGTACGATCCGACGTGAACGGAGTCACGTCGGGAGCCCGAGGGACGGTGGTTCCGGCGCGGGAGCCGGACGCGCCGCGTGCGCTGTACGTGCACGTGCCGTTCTGCGCGCGGCGGTGCAGCTACTGCGACTTCGCGGTCGAGGCGGTGCGCCGGCCGCCAACGCGCGAGTGGCTGGATGCGATCGAGGCCGAGCTGCGGCTGCGCGTTGCCCGGGAGGGCCTCGGGCGCTTGTCGCTGGCGACGGTCTACGTCGGGGGCGGCACGCCGTCGCTGTTGGGCGTGGGCGCGCTCCCGGCGCTGCTGGACCGGATCGGCACGTACGCGGACATCGCGCCGGGAGCGGAGATCACGGCCGAGGCGAACCCGGAGAGCTTCACGGTTGCGCTGGCCCGTGACTGGCGGGCGGCCGGGATCAATCGCGTGAGCCTCGGCGCCCAGACGTTCCACGAGGGCGCGCTGCGCTGGATGGGCCGGCTCCACGGTGCGGACGGCCCGGCGCGGGCGGTGGCGGCGGCCCGCGAGGCGGGGTTCGACAACGTCAGCGTGGACCTGATCTTCGGGCTCCCGGACCGGTTGGGTCGGGATTGGGGTGCGGACCTGGACCGGGCGCTGGGCCTGGAGCCGGAGCACGTGTCCTTGTACGGGCTCACGGCGGAACCCGGCGCGCCGTTGGGGCGTTGGGTGGCGGAGGGCCGCGAGCGGCTGCCGGACGAGGACACCTACGCCGCCCAATACCTGCTGGCGGCGGAGCGGCTGACGGCGGCGGGCTTCCGGCACTACGAGGTCTCGAACTTCGCGCGGCCCGGCCGGGAATCGCGGCACAACCAGGTCTACTGGTCTGGTGCGCCGTACCTCGGCCTGGGGCCGGGGGCACACTCCTACCTGGCGGGCCGGCGGTGGTGGAACGTGCGCTCGTGGGCGGCGTACGCAGCGGCGTTGGGGCGGGGCGAGGTGCCCGAGGCAGGGGCGGAGACGGTGGAGGGAGCCGCAGCGCGTCTCGAGCGGACGTGGCTGGCGCTGCGGACCGATCAGGGCTTTCCGCTGGTCGCCGCGAGCCAGCGGCAGCGGCAGCTGGCGGCCCAGTGGGCGGAGCAGGGGTGGGCGGTGGTGATCGGGGACGTGCTCCGCCTGACACCCAGCGGGTGGCTCCTGCTGGACCGGCTCGCCGTGGAACTGGACGACGCGGCGTGATGGGCGGCGTGCGGTGGCGCGGCGCGGGGCCGGCGCGCGGCTTGACGCGGATCCGGCCGTGGCGCGACATTTTTCGTTGTCGTTTGGGCCTGTGCGACGCACGGACACGACGATGAGCGGCGACGTGCTCACGGAACGCGAGCGACGGGTGCTCGAAGCGGTGATCCGCACGTACGTCGAAACGGCGGAGCCCGCGGGGAGCCGTGTCGTCGCGAAGAAGTACGCGCTGGGGGTTTCGCCCGCGACGGTCCGGAACACGATGGCGGACCTTGAAGAGAAAGGCTTCCTCTACCACCCCCACGCCTCGGCCGGCCGCGTGCCGACGGACCGCGCGTACCGCTACTACGTGGACAGCATCATGCGCCCGGTCCGGCTGACCGCGGCGGAGCAGCGTCGCCTGAGGCGGGAGATCGGGGACGAGGAGGCCGCGGGCGCGCCGCTGGAGTGGCTGATCCGCCGTGCGACGCAGGCGCTGGGGCTCCTGACGGGCGAGCTGGGCGTGGCGATCGCGCCGCGTCTGGATGAGACGGTCCTGGAGAAGCTCGAGCTCGTCTCGGTGGCCAGCGACAAGGTGCTGCTCGTGTTGACGCTGGGCAGCGGGCGCATCCGTACGGTCTACGTGGACCTTCCGAGCTCGGTGCCGCCGGAGACGCTCGTCTCGGTGACGATGGTGCTGAACGAGCGGCTCGCCGGCCTGACGCTGGCGCAGGTGCGGCAGACCCTGCCGGAGCGGCTGCGGGACTCGGCGGCGCTGGATGACGCCTCGGCGACCGAGTTGCTCAACGTCTTCCTGCAGGCGGCCGAGGACGTGTTCGACAAGACCGGCGCGGACGCGCTGCACCTCGGCAATGCGAGCGTGCTGGCGAACCAGCCCGAGTTCTCGAGCGGGAGCAGCCTGAAGGGGCTGATCGAGCTGACGGAGCGACGGGAGCTGCTGGCCTCGGTCCTGGGTGATCGGGTGGGCACCCCATCGGTCCACATCACGATCGGCGGTGAGAACGCCGATCCGATGCTCACGCCGTTCACGCTGGTGACCTCGCCCTACCGGAGCGGCAGCCTGTCGGGGGTGATCGGCGTGATCGGGCCCACACGGATGTCGTACGAGAAGGTGGCCGCGATCGTGCGGTACACCAGCTTGCTGCTGTCCGAGCTGATGGGCGGGGAGGTGGACGCCCCCGACCACACGGTGGTGGCGTGATCGGCGGGACGGACGAGGCCGGCAGCGGCTGTGCGGGCCGGGTCCACCCGGGGACTCGCGCCCGGTGAAGGCGGACGGATGAGAGACTACTACGAGATCCTGGGCGTTCCGCGGGATGCGGACACCGAAACGATCAAGAAGGCGTACCGCAAGCTCGCGCTGAAGTATCACCCGGATCGGAACAACGGGTCCAAGGAGGCCGAGGAGCGGTTCAAGGAGGCGACGGAGGCGTACGAGGTCCTCCGCGATCCGCAGAAGCGTGCGGCGTACGACAGGTACGGGCACGCCGGCGTGAAGGGTGCGGGCGCCGGCGCGGGCGGCTTCGGCGGCTTCGACTTCGCGGACGCCCTCGAGATCTTCATGCGCGACTTCGGCGGCTTCGGCTTCGAGGACCTGTTCGGCGGCCGGAGCACGCGCCGCGGGGCACGAAGCAGCCGGCGGCGGGGCAGCGACATCAGCGTCCGGGTCTCGCTGACGCTCGCCGAGGTCGCGGAGGGTGCGCGGAAGACGTTCGAGGTCCAGGTGCTGGACCCGTGCGAGGCGTGCGGCGGCACGGGTTCGGAGAACGGGGCGCCGCTGGTCCGTTGCCGGACGTGCGGTGGTGCGGGCGAGGTGCGGCGGGTCCAGCGGTCGATGCTGGGGCAGCTCGTGAGCGTCACGACGTGCCCCGACTGCCAGGGCGAAGGCCAGATCATTGAGCGCCTGTGCCCGGAGTGCGGCGGTCGCGGTGTCGAGCCCGTCAAGCGTACCTTCGCCGTGGAGGTGCCGCCCGGCGTTTCGAACGGCGACTATCTCACGCTGCGTGGGCAGGGCAACGCCGGCGTCCGTGGCGGTGCGCGGGGGGACATCATGGTCGTGCTCGATGTCGAAGAAGACCCGCGCTTCGTCCGTGACGGCGCGGACCTCTACTACACGCTTCCGATCACGTTCAGTCAGGCGGCCCTGGGTGCCGAGGTCGAGGTCCCGACGGTGCACGGGATGGCGCGGCTCCGGATCCCGCCCGGCACGCAGTCCGGCCGGCTGCTGCGGATGACCGGCCGGGGGCTGCCGCGGTTGCACGGCGGTGGCCGGGGCGACCAGATCGTTCGCATCGTGGTCTGGACGCCGACGGAGCTGACGCGGGAGCAGGAGGCGTTGTTCCGTCGCCTCGCCGAGATCGAGAGCCCGCCGCCGGCGCAGCACCGGGAAGACGCCGGCGAGCAGGACCGCGGCTTCTGGAGCCGGGTGAAGAACGCGTTCAGTGCGTGAGCGCGCCGGGGTGGAAGCCCCGGCGTCGCGTTTTCTTCCCTGGGCCGTCCTCCAACCTGCGTTCCCTCCGTATCGGTCACCCATTCCCGCGGCGCGGAGCCGGCTGGCCCGGCCGGACGAGCCGATCGATGCTCCTCAGCGGTCCACGTCCGGCGGCGGCCGGGTTTTTGAGCCGGCCGTGTGGCGTTAGATTGCGTCGTTCACGGTCCGAGCGTCGGGCCGGCGCCGTGGCGCGAAGGGCGTGGCGCCGGCCGTGGGGACGGGGAAGTCCCCTCCGGCGTGGTTTCCGGGGAGCAGCGGTAAGCGGGCATGGGTTCGGGCAAGTGGCTCGTGCTGCGCGTCGAGGCCGCGGACGCGGAGGCGCGCGCGTTGGCGGCCGAAGCGCTGATCGGACTGGGGGGCACCGCGGTCGAGGAGCGGGACAACGCCCTGGTGACGTACCTGGCCGCGCCGGCGGACCCGGAGGGGTTCCTGGCGGGGGCCGAGGAGCGGCTGCGGGCGGCGGCCGGACGCGAGTTCCGCCTGTCGTGGGCGTGGGAGGAGGACCAGGACTGGACGGAGCTCTGGCGACGCGGCCTCGACGCCCGACGGGTGGGGCGACGCCTCGTCGTCACGCCCCCCTGGATCCAGCCGGAGACGCAGCGCGGCGACGTCGTGATCGTCATCGATCCGGGGATGGCGTTCGGGACGGGGGAGCACGCCAGCACGCGGGGCGCGCTGCGGCTGTTGGAGTCGGCGGTGGCGCCGGGGGACCGCGTGCTGGACGTGGGCACGGGGAGCGGGATCCTGGCCATCGCGGCCGCGCGCCTCGGGGCGCGGGAGGTCCTGGCCGTGGAGAGCGATCCGGACGCGGTGACCAACGCGTCCGTCAACCTGGAGCGCAACGGCGTCGCGGAGCGGGTGGAGCTGCGGTGCGACGTCGTGGACGCCGCTTATCTGCGCGCGTTGGGTCCGCGGCGGTTCGATGTCATTGCAGCCAACATCCTGAGCGGCGTGCTGCTGCCGCTGCTCGGGGCGTTCCGGGAGTCGCTGGACGAGGGGGGGCGGGCGATCCTGGGGGGGATCCTGCGGGAGGAGGCGGAGAGGGTCGTCGCGGCGGCGCGGGAGTCCGGATTCGAGCTGGCGATGGTGGACGAAGAGGAGGAGTGGTGGTCCGGGCTGCTGCGGGTGGCGTAGGGGGCGAGCCGTCTGCCGGCGAGGCCCGAGGTACCGCCAGACGGCACCGCCGAGCGGTTTCCTACGCGGCGCCGGCGCGTCAGCGGTGGCCGGTCCGGGGTGGGGCGGGCGCCGGCGCGGCCGGCGTCTGGCCGGGGCGCGGCGCGGCGAGGTCCTCCAGGACGCGACGGATCTCCTCGGCCTGCCCGAGCGCCTCGACGACCTCGGCCTGGAGCTCGGGGTCGTCGGCGGCGCAGGACCACAGGTGGACGAGCGATTCCTGGAGGGTGCAAAGCACCCGCGCCGCGGGGTGGGCGGTCGGGGGCGGTGGAGGGAGCTCCACNTCCGGCGCCGCCAGGGCGACGCGCGGGCCGGTGTCGATCCCGGCCTCCCGTAGCGCGTTCCGGTATTCGTCCTGGACATCGCCGGACCAGGTGTCCGCGGACCAGGGCAACGGGAGGGGGTCGAGCAGGAGGAAGAGGTCGGGCCGGCGCCTCAGCCGGTCGTGGAGCTGCGCGTAGGTCCCGATGCGGGGCCCCAGCTCGGCGACCAACGCCGCGTGGATCCGGGCCAGCGGGACCATCGGCTCGGGGTCGTTGCGGAGCAGCGTCAGGACGCGCTGCTCGATCTCGCTGAGCATGGGACGGATGCCCTCCTCGCGTTGGGGTGCGCAGGATGGGGCGCGTGGTGGGGCGAAGCCATAGCGAGTTGGGTGAAGAGAGGGCCGGAGCAGGGGCGAGGGCGGGGGCAGGGGAGCGGTCCGGATCGGATGGTCGATCAAGGAGGGATCGTGGCGAGTACGGAGTGCATCTTCTGCCGGATCGTAGCCGGGGACGTACCGGCGCAGGTGGTGCGCGAGGACGAGCACACCCTCGCCTTCAGAGACATCAATCCGCAGGCCCCGACGCACGTGCTGGTGATCCCGAAGCGCCACGTGGCCGCAGTGGACGCGCTGGAGGACGACGACGTGGAGCTGATCGGGCGCGTGGTGCTCGCGGCGCGCCTGGTGGCGCGGCAGGAGGGCATCGCGCGCTCGGGGTACCGTCTGGTGATGAACAACGGCCCCGCGGCGGGGCAGACCGTGGATCACCTGCACCTCCACGTGCTGGGCGGGCGTCAGATGGATTGGCCGCCGGGGTGAGCGGTTCGACGGAACGGCGAGCGCGGCCGCCGCTGGCCACGCGGCGGCCCCGGACCAAGAACGTGAGGGTCGAGGCGAATGGCAGAGACGTTGAAGGAGCGGATCCGCTCGGACCTCAACGTCGCGCGGCGCGAGCGTGACCGGCAGCGGACCGTGCTGCTCACGACGCTGCTCTCGGACATCCGCAATCGTGAGATCGAGCTGGGGCACGAGCTGAACGACGCGGAGACGGTCGAGGTGGTGAGCCGCGCCATCAAGCGGCGGCAGGAGGCGGCGGAGCAGATGCGGGCGGGCAAGCGGGCTGACCTCGCGGAGAAGGAGGAGCAGGAGGCGGCGCTGCTGGCCGCGTACCTGCCGCCGCCTCTGGGGGAGGCGGAGGTGCGTGCGCTCGTCCGGGAGGCGATCGAGGCCGGCGCCAAGACGGTGGGCGAGGTGATGGGGCGGATCATGCCGCAGATCAAGGGGCGGTTCGACGGCAAGGAGGCGAACCGCATCGTTCGGGAAGAGCTCGGCTGATCCGGTGCGGCTGGGCAGGACGGCGGGTCGATGAACGCGCATGCGCTCGGAGTGCTCCAGTTCCGGGAGGTGCTGGAGCTGGTGGCGAAGTTCGCCGCGAGCCCGCTGGGCGCGGAGGCGGTGCGCGCGCTCGAGCCATCGGACGCGCGGGTCTGGGTCGAGACCGAGTTGCGGCGCGTGGACCAGATGGCGGCGTTCCTGCTCGCGAGCGAAGAATGGGTCGCGCCGGCGGTGCCGGACCTGCGTGCGCCGCTCCGGATGCTCGCGGTGGAAGGGTCGGTGTGGGACGGTGTGATGCTGCGGGACGCGGGCGAGCTGTTGCGCTCTGCGCGCACTGCGCGCAGAGCGTTGCTGCGCTTTGGGAGCGACTACCCGTTGCTGGCCGAGTTGGCGAGGCGTCTGCTCGCCGCGCCGGGCGAGGAGACGGATGAACGCGACACGCGGCGGCTGCTCGAGGCGGAGGAGCAGGCCGTTCGCAGGGCGATCGACGACTCCGGCCACGTGCGCGACGACGCCTCGCCCGAACTGGCCCGCCTGCGGCGCGAGATCCGGGTGGCGCGCGTGCGCATCGTCGAGCGGCTCGAGCAGTACATGGCGTCGCTGCCCGAGCGGATCCGCGTTCCGGACGCATCCGTCAGCGTGCGCGATGGGCGCTACGTGATCCCGGTACGCCGCGAGGGGCGCGCGGAGGTGGGCGGCATCGTCCATGACGAGTCGGCGAGCGGGAACACGTTGTTCGTCGAGCCGCCGATCGCGATCGAGATGATGAACCGCCTGCGCGAGCTCGAGTTGGCGGAAGGGCGCGAGGTGCAGCGCATCTTGCGCGAGCTGACGGACGCGCTGCGGCCGCACCGCGCCGCGCTCCAGGACACGCTGGACGCGCTGATCGAGCTCGATTCGCTGTACGCGCGGGCGCGCTACGCGCTGGAGTACAACGGGCGACGGCCGGAGATCCTGCCGCGGGGTGTCGAGGACTACGTCGTCGTCAACGGCCACCATCCGTTGCTGCTCGCGGGCCCGGACCCCGTCGTGCCGTTCGACCTCGCCCTCGCCCCGGAAGAGCGGACGCTGCTCGTCTCGGGTCCGAACACCGGTGGCAAGACCGTGCTGCTCAAAGCGATCGGCCTGATCAGCCTGATGGCGCAGTCGGGGATCATCCCGCCGGTGGGGCAGGGGACGCGGCTGCCGCTGTTCTCGGACGTGTTCGCGGACATCGGCGACGAGCAGTCCATCGAGGCGAGCCTGTCCACCTTCTCCGCGCACCTGAAGAACCTCCGCGAGATCGTGGAGAAGGCGGACGCGCAGTCGCTCGTGCTCATCGATGAGATCGGCAGCGGGACCGACCCTGCGGAGGGCGCCGCGCTGGCGCAGGCGATCCTGGTGGAGCTGACGCGGCGTGGCACGCGTACCGTGGCGACGACGCACCTGGGGCAGCTCAAACTGCTCGCGGGGACGGAGCCGGGGGTGGTGAACGCGTCGCTCCAGTTCGACTCGCGCGAGCTGCGGCCGACGTACCGGCTGGTGAAGGGAGTGCCGGGCCGGAGTTACGGGCTCGCCATCGCGCGGAGGTTGGGCTTCCCCGAGAGCGTGTTGGAGCTGGCGGAGTCGTACCAACCGGCATCCGAGCGCGAGGTCGCGCAGCTCCTCGTCGAACTCGAAGAGAAGGAGCGGCGTGCCGCGGAAGCGCTGGTGGAGGCGGAGGCGGCGCGTGCGGAGCTGGTGGCGCTGCGGCGTCAGCTCGAGCAGCGCGAACACGAGGTGCGCAAGCGCGAGCGGGACGCCGAACGGCGTGCACGGCAGCAGGCGCGGGACCTGTTGCTCGGCGCGCGAGAGGAGGTGGAGGCGGCGATCCGCGAGCTGCGGGAGGCGGTGGCCGCGGGCGCGGACGCGGCGGCGTTCGAGGAGGCGGCGCGCGCGGCGAGGCGGCGGGTCGAGCAGGCGGCGAGGAAGCAGCTCGAGCGGATGCCCGAGCTGGCCGTGGAGACGGCCGTGGCCGGAGAAGGAACGCGCGCGCCGGAGCCGGGCGGGCGCGTCCGCATCGCAGCGACGGGTGCGGTCGGCACCGTGGTGGAGATCCGCGATGGTCGCGCGACGGTGGAGACGGGCGGGCTGCGGCTCCAGGTGCCGGTGAAGGGGCTGGTTGCGCTGGAGCCGGAACCGGAGCCGTCCCGGCGGCCGGCGGCCGCCGGGGCCGTCGGATGGAGTGCGCCGGAGGTGGATGCGCGGCCGGAGATCGACCTGCGCGGGCTCCGTGCAGAGGAGGCGGTGGGGGAAGTGGAGCGCGCGGTGGACGCGGCGGTGCGGGCGGACCTGACCACGCTGCGCATCATCCACGGCAAGGGCACGGGCGCGTTGCGTGAAGTGGTCGCGCAGACGCTGCGCGCGGACCGGCGCGTGAAGTCGTTCCGGTTGGGCATGCCTTCCGAAGGTGGCACGGGCGTGACGATCGTGGAGCTGGAATGATCCCGGACGACGTCGTCGAAGAGGTCCGGACGCGGGCCGACATCGTGGAGATCATCGGCGAGCACGTCGCGCTCAAGCGCGCGGGCAAGGACTTCCGCGCGCTGTGTCCCTTCCATCGGGAAAAGACGCCGTCGTTCTACGTGGTCCCCGCGAAGGGCTTCTTCAAGTGCTTCGGCTGCGGCGAGTCCGGAGACGTGTTCGCCTTCCTGATGAAGCGTCTCGGCCTGGGTTTCAACGACGCCGTGCGACAGGTCGCGGAGCGTGTCGGCGTCGAGATCCCGGAGCCCGGCCGGCGTAGCGGGGACGAGCGGCACCGGCCGCTGTACGAGGCCGTGGCATTCGCGGCGGACTTCTTCCGGCGTCAGCTCTGGGACGAGCCGGTGGGCGAAGTCGCTCGGCGGTACCTCGAGCGGCGGGGCATCCCGCGGGAGGCGGCGGAGCGCTTCCTGCTCGGCTACGCGCCGGACGAGTGGACGGCGCTGCGGGATGCGGCGACGCGCCACGGCATCGCGGAAGAGGTGTTGTTCGAGGCGGGGCTGATCAAGCGGAGCGAGCGCCGGGCCGAACCGTACGACCGGTTCCGCCACCGGCTGATCTTCCCCATCACGGATACGGCGGGGCGAGTGATCGCCTTCGGCGGCCGCATGCTGGGAGCGGCGGCCGAGCGCGCGCCGAAGTACCTGAACTCGCCGGAGACGCCGATCTACCAGAAGGGCCGTGTCCTCTACGGGCTGTCGTGGGCGAAGCAGGCGATCCGACGGGAGGGCGAAGCGATCATCGTCGAAGGGTACATGGACTACGTGTCCCTCGCGGCCCGGGGCATCGAGAACGTGGTCGCGCCGCTCGGCACGGCCATGACCGAGGAGCAGGCGCAGCTCCTCGCCCGCTATACCCGCAAGGCGCTGCTGCTCTACGACAGCGACCCCGCCGGCATGCGCGCGACCTTCCGCACCGCGGATGCGCTGCTCGCTGCGGGCGTGCATCCGATGGTGGTGACGCTGCCGCAGGGCGAGGATCCGGACTCGCTGGTGCGGCGCGGGGGTGCGGCGGCCTTGAAGCCGCTGCTCGATGAGGCGGTGGACGTGTTGGACCGCAAGCTCCAGATCCTGGAGGCGGGCGGTTACTTCCGGGACGTGGAACGGATCCGCTTCGCGCTGGACAAGCTGCTGCCGACGCTGCGCGCCGCGGCGGACGAGACGCTGCGGGACATCTACGTGGCGCGGGTCTCGGAGCGGACGGGCGTGCGCCGGGACACGCTGGAGCGGGAGCTGGAGCTCGAGCGCCCCGTGGCGCACCGGAGGGCCACGGCCGAGGCGCGCCAGCAGGAGGCGGCGCAGCGGGATGCGACCGAGCGCATGTTGCTGTTGCTGCTGTTGCGCGACCGGGCGCGGGTGGCGACGGCCGGGGAGCTGGTGCGGCCGGAGGATCTGGCGTCGAGCCCGGCGCGGGAGCTCTATGCGCGTCTTCTCGCCGCGGGCGGCAACGCCGATGAGGATCCGCGGGCGTGGGAGCTCTCGCCTCCCGCCCGCCAGTTGCTCGAGGAGCTGCTCGCCGACCCGCAGGACCTCACGGACGGCGACCGCGTCTTCCGGAACACGATCGGCGACTTGCGGGTGCGAGCGCTGTTCCAGCGGTTGGACCGGTTGGAGACGGAGTCGTTGCGGGCGGATGCGGCGCGGGAGGAGGAGCTGTGGCGAGAGCGGCTCGCGATCCATGCGGAGCTCAGGAGACTCGGATCGGAGCTCGCCGATCTGGGGTTTAAGTTGAGCAGGAGGTACCGGACGTACCCCGGGCGGGGGCGCATCCGGCAACCGGGGCCCATGTCCAAGGAAGGGTGAATGGAAGAGATCTACCGATCGTTGCTGGAACTCCAGAAGCTGGACGAGGAGATCGCGGGGGCGGAGGCGCGCCTGGCGACGTACGGCCCGAAGCTCGAGGAGCTGGATGCGCCGGTGGCGGCGTTGGCGCGGGAGGTGGAGGCGTTGCGGGCGCGGGTCGCGGAGATGCGGCAGGACGTGCGGCGGCTCGAGCGGGCGGCGCAGGAGAAGAGAGAGCGTCTGGCGCGCTACGTGGAGCGGCTGGAGCGGGTGCGGACCGCCCGTGAGGAGGCCGCGGTCCGGACGGAGATCGATCTGGTGCGGCGGGCGGCGGAGGTGGACGAGCAGGAGGCGCGTGACCTGACGGAGCAGGCGACGCGTTCGGAGCTGAAGCTGGAGGAGCTGGAGCGGGAGCTGGCCAGGGTGCGAGCGGAAGTGGAGCCGAAGCGGCGGGCGCTGGAGGAGGAGCGGGCGGGCGCCGCAGACGAGCTGGCGGTGCTGCGCGACCGCCGGCAGAACCATGCGCTGCATCTGGATGCCGCGGCGCTCCGGCTCTACGAGCGGGTACGGGCGGGCCGGACCCAGATGGTGCTGGCGAAGCTGCTGGCGGACGGCGCATGCGGCCACTGCTTCAGCGTCGTGCCGATCCAGCAGCAGGTCGAGATCCGCCGGGGAGGAGGGACCCTGCACCGCTGCGAGGTGTGCGGCGTGATCCTGTATCCCGAGGACTGAGGGCCGCGTTCCAGGCGAGGGACGCGGCCCGTTTTTCACTTGCCCGTGCCACGCGTGGACCGCTAGCTTTGGCGCCATGAGCCCGTCGGTGATGGTGCCCGCTCCGGCGCGTCGTTGGGTGCGGCGTGGGGCGGTGGTGGACGATGCCGCGGTCGGGCGGCTGGTGGAGGCGCTGCGGCTCCCGGAGCCGCTGTGCCGGCTGCTGGCCCAGCGGGGCTACGGCGTTCCGGAGGAAGCAAAGCGGTTCCTGCGGCCGCGGCTGGACGGCCTCCACGATCCGTGGCTGCTCGCGGGGATGGAGCGGGCGGTCGAACGGCTCTCCCGTGCGCTGGACCGGGGCGAGACGATCCTCGTCCACGGCGACTACGATGTGGACGGGATCTGTTCGACCGCGCTGTACACGCAGGTGCTGAGGCGGCTCGGCGGCCGTGTGGTGCCCTTCGTGCCGCGTCGCCTGGTGGACGGCTACGACCTCGGCCCCGCGGGGATCGCGGCCGCCGTGGAGGCGGGCGCCCGCCTGATCCTCACGGCCGACTGCGGGATCCTGGCGCACGGGGCGGTCCTCGCCGCGAAGGATGCGGGGATCGACGTCGTCGTCACGGACCATCACACGCCCGGGGCCGAGCTCCCGCCGGCGGTCGCCGCGATCGACCCGAACCGCCCGGACTGTCCTTACCCCGACAAGGCGCTGGCCGGCACCGGGGTGGCGTTCAAGGTCTGCCAGGCGCTGTGGGAGGCGCGCGGGCAGCCGCCGACCGAGCTGTGGTACTATCTGGACCTGGTCGCCATCGCGACCATCGCCGACCTCGCTCCGCTCCGCGGAGAGAACCGCGTGCTGACGCGCTACGGGCTGCGCGTCCTGCCTGTGACACGGAACCCGGGTTTGCGCGCGCTCGTGCGGCGGGCGGGGCTCGCCGACCGGGCGTTCCTCATGGCGAGCCACGTCAGCCACATGCTCGGCCCGCGCATCAACGCGGTGGGGCGGATGGGGGATGCATCCTGGGGGGTGCGGCTGCTGCTGGCGGAATCGGATGAGGAGGCCGAGCCGCTGGTGGAGCGGCTCGAGCAGGACAACCGGGAACGGCAGATCGCGGACCGGGAGACGCTGCGCGAGGCGCTCGAGCTACTGGAGCGGGGCTACGACCCGGACCGGGACTACGCCGTGGTGCTGGCCGCATCGGGCTGGCACCCGGGGGTGATCGGCATCGTCGCCTCCCGGGTGGTGGAACGGATCCACCGGCCGACGATCCTGATCTCCATTGCGCCCGAGGGTGGGCACGCCCGGGGCAGCGCGCGCTCGATCCCGGCGTTCGACCTCTACGCCGCGCTGCGCGCCTGCGGCGACCACCTCGAGCGCTACGGCGGACACAAGTACGCCGCCGGATTGGAGATCCGGCCGGATCGGATCGACGCGTTCCGGGAGGCGTTCAACGCGATGGCGCGGACGGCCCTGAGCCCCGACGACCTGGTGCCGGAGGTCGAAGTGGACCTCGACGTCCGGCTGCCGGAGGCGAACCAGGAGCTGTACCGGTACCTGCGCCATTTCGGGCCGTTCGGCGTGGGCAACCCGGCGCCGGTCTTCGCCGCGCGGGGCGTCTCGGTGGCAGGCTATCCGCGAGTGGTGGGCAACGGCCACCTGAAGCTCCAGCTCGCACAAGACGGCGTGCGACTGGAGGCCATCGGGTTCCGGATGGCAGAGTGGCTGAAGCACGTGGACGTGAGCCGCGGGCCGATCGACGTGGCGTTCCAGCTCCACGAAGACCGTTGGGGCGACCGGGTCACGCTCCAGGCGCGGCTCGTGGACCTGCGGCCCGCGGCGGGACCCGGCGCCGGGTGAGCGTGCCGGCGGCGCGCGGAAGTGCCCGCGGCCGGGGGCGGGCGCGCCGCAGTGAGGTCGGGCGATGAGGATCATCGCAGGTCGTTGGCGTGGTCACCGCATCGAGGCACCGCCCGGCCGCCACACGCGCCCCACGACCGACCGGGTCCGCGAGGCGTGGATGAGCGCGCTCCAGCCGGCGCTCCCGGGCGCAACGGTCCTGGACCTGTTCGCCGGATCCGGCGCGCTCGGCCTGGAAGCGCTCTCGCGTGGGGCCGCCCGGGTCGTGTTCGTCGAGAAGGCGGGGCGCGCGCTCCGGGCGTTGCGCGCGAACATCGAGCGGCTCGGGGCGGAGGGCCAGACGGAGGTGGTGCGCGCGGACGCGCTCGCCTACGTCGCCGGCCTCCCGCTCGGCGCCTTCGACCTCGCCCTCGCCGACCCGCCGTACGGGGAGGACCTGGCGGCCGAGCTGGTGCGGCAGTTCACACGGCGGCCGTTCGCGCGCCAGCTCTGGATCGAGCACAGCGCGAAGGAGACGTTGCCGGAGACGCCGGGCCAGCGGACGCGGCGGTACGGCGACACGGCGCTCACCATGATCCCCGCACCGGAATGAGTGGAACGACCCAGCGCGTCGCGATCTATCCCGGCTCGTTCGACCCGATCACGAACGGTCACGAGGACATCGTGAGGCGCGGCCTGCGCTTCGTGGATCGCATCATCGTGGCCGTCGCGCACCGGTCTACCCAGGCGAAGCAGGGGCTCTTCACCATCGAAGAGCGGGTCCAGATGATCCGCGAGGTCTTCGCGGACGAGCCGCGCGTCGAGGTGAAGGAGTTCGAGGGCCTGCTCGTCGAGTTCGCTCGCCGGGAGGGCGCGCCGCTGATCATCCGGGGCCTGCGGGCCGTCTCGGATTTCGAGTACGAGTTCCAGATGGCTCTGATGAACCGGCAGCTCTGGCCGGAAGTGGAGACACTCTTCCTGGCGCCCGACGTGCAGTACTCGTTCCTGTCCGCCTCGCTGGTGCGGGAGATCGCGTCGTTGGGGGGTGATGTGAGCGACCTTGTCGCGCCGCCGGTGCTGGCGCGGCTGAACGAGAAGTATGCGGGCGCACGCCATGGCTCATGAACGCGTTCCTCGAGCAGCTCCCCGTACGTGCGGCGGCGCTGCGGCGACGGATCGTGTTCGCGGAAGGGCACGACGAGAGGATCATCCACGCCATTGCCCGGCTCCAGCGCGCTGGCGTCATGCAGGTCATCGCGTTGAGTTCGCGACCGGAGGAGCTGCGGCGGGCGGTGGATGCGGCTGAGGGGGACGGCGACGGCGTCATCGTGGTGGATCCGGCGCGGGACGACCGACGCGAACACTACGCCGACGCGCTGCTCGAGCGCCGCAAGCACCGTGGCATGACGCGCGCGGAAGCGCTGGAGCGGGTGAGCCAGCCGCTCTACTTCGCGGCGATGATGGTGTGCGCGGGGGAGGCGGACGGATCGGTGGCGGGCGCGGCGTACCCGACGGCGGAGGTGCTGCGCGCCGCGCTGTGGTGCGTGGGGCCGGCGCCCGGAATCGAGACGATCTCGTCCTCGTTCTACATGGTCGTGCCGCCGTTCAGGGGGACGCGGGAGCCGGAGGTCCTGACGTTCACGGATGCGGGGGTGGTGCCGGAGCCCGGGGCGCGTCAGCTCGCGGACATCGCGCAAGCGGCGGTGGAGGCGCGTCGGAAGATCGTGGGAGACGAGCCGCGCGTCGCGTTCCTCTCGTACTCGACCAAGGGCAGCGCCACGGGAGAGAGCGTGCAGCGCGTGCGGGAAGCCCTGAACCTGTTCCGTGAGCGGATGCCGGATGTGGTGGCGGACGGCGAGCTCCAGGCGGATGCGGCACTGATCCCGGCTGTCGCGACCCGGAAGGGGGCGGATGTGGGGCTGGCGGGGACGGCGAACGTGCTGGTCTTCCCGGACCTGGACGCGGGGAACATCGCGTACAAGCTGGTGCAGCGGCTGGCCCGGGCGGAGGCGTTGGGGCCGATCATCCAGGGTCTCGCGCGGCCCTGCAACGACCTCTCCCGCGGGGCGAGCGTGGACGACATCGTCCACGTGGCGTGCATCACGGCGCTGCTGGCGTGAGGCGTCCGCCGCGCGGCGGCGCGCGCCGGTTGCGCCGGCGATAGGCGGCACCGAACTTGCCCTGCACGGCCGATATCCGCCGGGACCCACGACCACGTGAGGGAGCCATGAACTTCCACGTGAAGAAAGAGGCCGACGTCGTCACGATCGACGTCGAAGGTCAACTCATTGTCGGCAACCGCCAGGAGCTGAAGCAGAAGGTGCTCCAGGAGCTCGAGGGCGGGGCGCGCAAGTTCCTGATCGACTTCGCGAAGACGGGTTACATCGACTCGTCCGGCCTGGGCGTGCTGGTCAGCCTGTCCAAGAAGATCCGCGAACAGGGCGGCGAACTGCGCCTGGCCAACCTCAACGAGGACCTGCGGACGCTGTTCGAGCTGACCAAGCTCGATACGCTCTTCCACATCTCGAACAGCCGGGAGGAAGCGCTCGCTTCCTTCTGACGCTGTCCATCCTGCCCTCCGAGCCTTAGATTCCATGGAGTCCGGCGCCCCGGCCGGACGGGGGCGCCCGCTCCACGGGCGGCGCACGGGGCCGCGCCGCCCGGGCGGTGCGGGCGATCAGCAGCCGTGGACCCGACATGAAAGTGGATTACAGCATCGAGCTGCCGAACGACCTGCGCGCCATCGGCCGCGCGGTGCAGCAGCTCGTGAACCGGTGCCGCGAGGCTGGCTTCGACGACGACCGGCTGCGGCTGAACCTGCGGGTCGGCGTGACGGAGGCGCTGGCCAACGCGATGCTTTACGGGAACGGCCGCGATCCGGCGAAGCGCGTGCGCGTGGAAGCGAACGTCACCCCCGAGGAAGTGACGGTCCGCGTGACCGATGAAGGCCGCGGGTTCGACCCGGAGGCCGTCGCCGATCCGACGCTGCCCGGCAACCGCTCGCGGCCGTACGGCCGCGGGATCTTCCTGATCCGGAAGCTGATGGACCGCGTCGAGTTCAACGAGCGAGGCAACTCGATCACGATGGTCCTCCTCGCCGGCTCGCGCGCGAACAGGGATCGAGAGTCGCGGTGAGCACGGTGCACGGCGCCGAGCCCGTCCACGGTTCGGCCTCCGGCGTGGGCGCGCTGCTCGACGCCTTCCGCCGCACGCACGAGGGCGTGGACCTCCGGCTCTGGGCCGCGTGTCCGGGCGGTTGGATCTGCGTCTACCCGCCGGAGGGCGTCGCCGCCGACGGGCCCGGCCCGACAGCGCAGCACGTCCCGGGGAGCGACGGCGTCTACGAGCTGGAGATCGAGGGGGCCGCGCTGCCGGCCGGCGAAGTCGGATTCCTGCTCGAGGCGCTCGCACAGTTCCTCAACTACGAGACCGAGACCCGCCTCGCCGCCGAAGAACTCGCCGACCGTTACGAGGAGATCAACCTTCTGTACTCCATCACCGAGACGCTCGGGTCGGTCATCTCGCTGCCGGCCGCCGGCCAGCGCATCCTCGGCGAGGTGGCGGACGTGCTCGGCGCGCGGCGTGCATCCCTGTGGATCTACCACCCCGAGGACGATCGCCTCCACCTGATCGCGGCCGTGGGTGAGGACGGTCTGAGCGGCCCGATCGCCCCGGACGACCCGCATTCCGTGACGGCGCGCGTCTTTCGCGAACGCAGAGCCCTCAACATCGAACGCGCCACTTCACTGCCGCGGGGCGCACGGATGGAGCCGCCGCCCCGTGGCCGCGAGCCGTTCCTGTCCGTGCCGATCCACTACAGGCCGCCCGAAGGGCCAGCCCGGACGATCGGCGTGATCAACCTGGTCGGCCGGCACACGGACGAGCCGTTCGACGCGGGCGACGCGCGGCTGCTCACGGCGATCGCCAGCCAGGTGGGGGTCGCGCTCGAGGCGCAGCGGCTCATGCAGGAGAACCTGCGCCGCCAGCGGTTCGAGCGCGAGCTCGAGCTGGCACACGACCTCCAGCTCAAGCTGCTGCCCGACGTCTCGAAGCTCGCCACCTCGGCGGAGATCGCTGCACGCTGCTCGCCCGCCGAATCCGTGGGTGGGGACTTCTACCACCTGTTCCCGCTCTCGAGCGACCGGCTCGGCGTGTTGATCGGCGATGTCTCGGGCCACGGGTTCTCGGCCGCGCTGATCATGGCGCTCACGATCAGCGCTGCCGGGATCTACGCATTGGAGGCGCGACCGCCGGGCGAGGTGCTGGAGCGCGTGCACGCCGCGCTCATCGACGAGCTGGAGACCACGGAGATGTACGTCTCGCTGTTCTACGGCGTGCTGGACGCGCGAGGCCGCCGCCTCGTCTACGCCAACGCGGGACACCCGCAGGCGTACCGGATCCGGGAGGACGGCGGCGCCATCCGGTTGGGTGCGACCAGCCCCGCGCTCGGGACCGTCGTCCTGCCGGCGTACGGCGAGGCGGTGAGTGAATGGGCTACGGGGCGGGACCTGCTCTGCCTGTTCACCGACGGACTGTCCGACGCCTTCGCCGGTGGCGGCATGGCCGGCGAGGCCGCGCTGGTGCAGGAGGTCGTGCGGTTGCGCGACCGGCCGCCCGCGGAGATCCTGGAGCGCGTCTTCGCCCTCACCGAGAACGCGACGACGGCCGTGCCGCCCGATGACCGCACGGCCGTCATCGTGCGTGCGTGATACGACCGTGCGGGCCAAACGCTCCCTGGGCCAGAACTTCCTGGTCGACCCCAACATCCAGCGCAAGATCGTGGCGGCGCTGGATCTCACACCCGAGGACGAGGTGCTCGAGATCGGCCCCGGCACCGGGGCGCTGACCCGGCACCTCGCCGAGCAGGCCGGGCGCGTCATCGCCATCGAGAAAGACGATGAACTCGCCGCGCGTCTCCAGGCCGAGTTCGCCGATGGGACGGGCGTGACCATCGTGCACGGCGACGCATTGGAGACCGACCTGCGCACGCTCGTCCACGATCCCGCGCGCGTCAAGGTCGTCGGCAACATTCCGTACAACATCACCTCGCCGCTGATCTTCCACCTGCTCGAGTCCGGACTGGGCGCAGAACGCATCGTCATCATGGTGCAGCGCGAGGTCGCGGACCGGATCCTCGCCGCACCAGGCGAGAAGGCCTACGGCGCACTCAGCGTCGGCGTGCGTACGGTCGCGGATGTGAAGCGGCTCTTCCACGTGGGCCGGGGCGCGTTCCGACCCGTTCCGGACGTGGATTCCACGGTGATCCTCATCACGCCGCACCGGCCGCCGCGGCTCTCGCCCGAGGAGCAAGCAGACCTGCGGACGTTGACGCGCGTCGCGTTCGGCTGGCGGCGCAAGCAGCTCCAGAAGATCCTCCGCTCCGCGGAGGAGTATCGGGTGGATCCCCACGACCTCGAGGGAGTGACGGGCGAGACGGGCATCGAGATGGACCGGAGGCCGGAGACGCTCACCCCGGATGAGTTCATCGCCCTCTCCCGCGCCCTGAGGAAGCGAGGCTATCCGCGCTCAGCGGGCGCGGGCCGGGAGCCGGAAACGGACGTGTAATGGGGATGCAGACCGTGGCCGCAGCGCCGCAGGGCCGCACTGCCCGCCTGCTCGCCGCTCTCGGCCTCCAGCGCAGGGAGCTGCGGAGCTGGGCGATGTACGACTGGGCGAACTCCGCGTTCATCACGACCATCGGCGCGGCGGTCCTGCCCATCTACTACAGCCGGGTCGCCGCCGGCGACCTCAGCCCCGTCCAGGCGACCGCGTACTGGGGCTACACGAACTCGATCGCGCTCGCGATCATCGCCTTCGCCTCCCCGGTGCTGGGCGCGATGGGCGACTACCTCGGCGCCAAGAAACGGTTCCTCGCCGCGTTCATGCTGGTGGGCGTCATCGCATCCGCCGGCCTCTACTTCGTGCAGCGCGGCGACTGGCTGCTCGCTTCGGCGCTCTACGTCGTCGGCAGCATCGGCTTCACCGGCTCCCTGGTCTTCGCGGATTCGCTGCTGCCCCACATCGCGCGCCCGGACGAGATCGATCGCGTCTCCACCGCAGGCTACGCGCTGGGTTACCTCGGCGGCGGCGTGCTGCTGGCGATCAATGCGCTCATGATCGCGCAGCCCGCCGTGTTCGGGCTCGCGGATGCGGCCGTCGCGAGTCGCGTGTCCTTCCTCACCGTCGCGGCCTGGTGGCTGGTCTTTTCCGTCCCGGTCTTGCGGAACGTGCCCGAGCCGCCCCGACGGGTGGACGCCGGGGAAGCGCTCCACGGCAACCCCTTCGCCGCAGCGTTCGGCCGACTGCGCACGACGTTCCGCGAGATCCGCCAGTATCGAGAGACGTTCCGGTTCCTGCTCGCGTTCTGGCTCTACATCGACGGGATCCACACCATCCAGCGACTCGCCGTGATCTACGGGACCGAGCTGGGCCTCGGCCAGGGGACCCTCATCGGCGCGCTGCTCCTGGTCCAGTTCATCGGCATCCCCTGCAGCTTCCTGTTCGGCGCTCTCGCCAGCCGCATCGGGACGCGGCGCGGCATCGATCTCGCCCTCGGGGTCTACACGCTCATCGCCGTCTTCGGCTACTTCGTCCGCGAGGCGTGGCACTTCTGGGCGCTCGCGTTCGTGGTCGGCCTGGTCCAGGGCGGGGCGCAGGCGCTCAGCCGCTCCTTCTACGCCACCATGATCCCCCGGGCGAAGTCCTCGGAGTTCTTCGGATTCTTCAGCGTGTCCGAGCGTTTCGCCGGCATCGTGGGGCCCGCCGTTTTCGGGTTGGTGGGCATGCTCACCGGCTCCAGCCGGTTCGGGATCCTCGCCCTCATGGCGTTCTTCGTGAGCGGCATGGTCGTGTTGAGCCGCGTGGACGAGGCCGAGGGCCGGCGGGCGGCGGCCGCGGCGGATGCCGCTTTGTCGTCGTCGACATCGTCGGTCATCGGGCGCTGAGGCACCGGCCGCGCGTCGGACGTGCCGTCCTGCTGGTGGCGGATCTATTTGTCGCCGTGTGGGTTGGCATTGACGCGTCGGAGTGGCGGGGGTAGCTTATTTGTGAAAGCATTCACAAACCCGCCGGTGAGCTGGGAGTCGCGGCGCGATGAGGAAGGTATCGGACTCCACCGTCACCCGCCTGTCGCTGTACCTCCGGATCCTCAGCGAGTTGAACGAGCAGGGGCTGGGCACCGTTTCGAGCGAGGAGTTGGCGCGGCGGGCGGGCACGACGGCGGCGCAGGTGAGGAAGGACCTGTCGTTCTTCGGGACGTTCGGCAAGCGAGGTCTGGGGTATTCGGTGCCGGATCTCGTGGAGCGGTTGCGCGCGATCCTGGGGCTCGGGCGGCAGTGGCGGGTGGCGCTGGTGGGGGCGGGGAAGATCGGAGCGGCGTTGTTCGGGTATCAGGATTTCCGGCGGCAGGGTTTCCACATCGTCGCGGTGTTCGACGCGGACGAGCGGAAGGTGGGGCAGCGCTGGGACGGGCTCCGGGTGCTCCCGGCGGAGAGCATGGAGGAGGTGTTGCGGGCGGAGGGGATCGAGATCGTCATCGTTGCGGTTCCGGCGGAGGCGGCGCAAGGTGTGGTGGATCGGGTGGTGGCGGCGGGGGTTCGCGGGATCCTGAACTTCGCGCCGACGAAGCTGGACGTCCCGCCGGATGTCGCGTTGAAGAGCGTGAACATGACGGTGGAACTGGAGGGCTTGTCGTACGCGTTGTCGAACGGGGAGCGGGGTGGCGCGCGGTGGCGGGGCACGCGTACGGATCGGAGATGAGGCGTATGGACGGTTCACGCGTACACGTCACGTCGGAGATCGGCCCGTTACGGGCGGTGATCTGTCACACGCCGGGTCCTGAAGTGCTGGCGGTGACGCCGGCCACGCGGGAAGACTTCCTGTACGACGACATCATCGACCTGGAGCAGGCGCGGCGGGAGCACCACCGGTTCAAGGCGATCCTCTCGCGGTTCTGCGAGGTGTACGAGGTGCGGGACCTGCTCGAGGAGATCGTGGACGAGCCGGAGGTGAGGAAGTTCCTGATCGGGCGGGTGATGGACGTCGCGCAGTCGGAGCCGCTCGCGCGGGAGCTGGAGAAGCTGCCGGCGTCGGAGCTGGTGGCGTTGTTCATCGAGGGACGTGAGGTGGAGGAGGGGCCGCTGCAGAAGATCCTGAACGTGGCCACCTACGAGCTCCCGCCGTTGCCGAACCTCTTCTTCACGCGTGATGCGGCGATGGTGGTGGGCGACGGGGTGGTCATCGGCTCGATGCGCTACACGGTGCGCTGGACGGAAGAGATCCTGATGAAGGCTCTCTTCACGTATCACCCCAAGCTCCAGCGCAAGACGCTGATCTACGACGGCAGCGAGGAGCGGCGGGCGGGGTACACGCTGGAGGGAGGGGACCTGCACGTCCTGCGCCCGGACCTGGTGATGATGGGGCTGTCGGAGCGGTCGAGCCCGGGGGCGTTCGACACGATCGCGGACCGACTGGTCAAGCAGGTGGGGATCAAGGACATTCTGCTGGTGGTGCTCCCCAACGACCGGGCGATGATCCACCTGGACATGATCTTCACGATGGTGGATCGGGACCACTGCGTGATCTTTCCGCCGGCGTTCGTCGGGCCGACGCGCTGCAGCGTGCTCCATTACCACGCGGGGCGGAAGGGCATGCGGGAGATGCCGAACCTGTTCGCCGCGCTGCGGGAGGTGGGGTTGCCGCTGGAGCCGATCTTCTGCGGCGGCACGAAGCGGGTGTTCCAGGAGCGCGAGCAGTGGTCCAGCGGCTGCAACTTCGTGGCGGTCCGTCCGGGGGTGGTGCTCGGTTACTCGCGGAACGAGATGACGTACGCGGAGATGGAGCGTGAGGCCGGATACCGCGTCGTCTCCGGGCTGGATTTCCTCACGGGCGAGGCGGACATCGAAGACGATGAGAAGGCGGTCATCACCTTCGAGGGGAGCGAGCTGGTGCGTGGGGGCGGTGGGGCGCGTTGCATGACGTTGCCGGTCCGTCGCGAGGACATCTGGTGAGGCGGGACCCGCGGCGCGCGGACGGCGCCCACCGGCTTCGGTTCGGCGAGCAGCTCGACCTGCGGTTGTCAGGGGGCGGGGCACCCGACCAGCCGCTCGCGGACCCGCGCGAGACAGACGGTGCGGCCTCGGCGAACGGCAACGGGCACGGACCGGTGGACGACGTGCCGCTGCGGTCGCTCGAGTACGTCGTCGTGGACGTGGAGACGACGGGCGGGTCCGTGTACCGGGGGCACCGGATCACGGAAATCGCAGCGTGGTGCGTGGACGGCACGGGACGGGTGATCGAGTCGTTCGAGACGCTGGTGAATCCGGAGCGGCCGATCCCGCCGTACATCACCGCGCTGACGCGCATCACCCAGGAGATGGTGGCGGGCGCGCCGCCGTTCCGGGAGATCGCCGAGGATGTGCACCGGCTGCTGGCGGGGCGGGTCTTCGTGGCACACAACGCGGCGTTCGACTGGGCGTTCCTGTGCCGGGAGCTGGAACGGGCGACGGGCCGCGCGCCGGAGGCCAGGGTTCTGTGTACCGTCCGGCTGGCGCGCCATCTCGTGCCCGAGGTGCGGCGCCGTTCGCTGGACGCGCTGACCGAGTATTTCGGTGTGGAGAACGAGGCGCGGCACCGGGCGTACGGCGACGCGCGCGCGACGGTGGAGCTGCTGCTCCGGCTGCTGGAGCGGCTCGAGGAGCAGGAGATCCGGGGGTGGGCGGCGCTCGAGGCGCTGCTGGAGCGGCGCGCGCCGCGTCGGCGTCGGCGCTCGTCGCTGCCGCGGTCGATGGACTCGGCGTGAGAAGGGCCAGGGCGTGGGCAAGGGCGACGGTGGAGCGATGAAGGAGGGTGAAGCGGTGCAGTTTCCGGAGGTCGCGTCCGACCTTCCGCTGCGGCGGACGCGGACGCTGGGGAAGTGCCGCCTGCACGCGCTGGAAGCCGGGCTGCAGCGGCTGGACGGCGGGGCGATGTTCGGCGTGGTCCCGAAGCCGTTGTGGCAGAAGCGGATCCCGGCAGATGGGCGGAACCGCATCCCGCTCGCCTTGCGCTGCCTGCTCATCGAGACGCCGGACGCGCTGGTGCTGGTGGACAACGGCGTGGGCAACAAGGAAGACGCCAAGTTCCGGGACATCTACGGCGTGGACAACGCCGGCTCGCCGACGCGCCTGGAGGACGCGCTGCGGGATGCGGGGTTCACGCCAGAGGACGTGGACATCGTCATCAACACGCATCTGCACTTCGATCACGCGGGCGGCAACACGTACCGGGACGCGGAGGGCGCGATCCGGCTCTCGTTCCCGCGGGCGCGTTACGTGGTGCAGGCCGGCGAGTGGGAGTGGGCGCATTCGGGCAACGAGCGGGTGCGTGCGAGTTACCTGCCGCACAACTTCGACCCCGTGCACGCCGCCGGGCGTTTCGAGTTCGTGAGCGGCGAGCACGAGGTGGTTCCGGGGGTGCGGCTGGTGCCGACGCCCGGCCACACGCCGCATCACCAGTGCGTGCTCGTTCAGTCGGAAGGCGAGACGGCGTGTTTCCTGGCGGACCTGGTGCCGACGTCGGCGCACCTGCCGCTACCGTGGATCATGGGCTACGACGTGGAGCCGCTGGTGACGCTGGAGACCAAGCGGTGGGTGCTGAAGCGGGCGCGGGAAGAGGGCTGGCTGCTGATCTTCGAGCACGACCCGGTGGTGCCGTGGGGCAGGCTCGACCCGGCGGAGGAACGCCCCACGCTGTTGCCTGAGTCCTAGCGGGGAGACGCGATGCGCGGGGGGCGGAGGGCACTGGTCGCGGTGGTGGGTGCCGGCCCGGCGGGCGCGCGGGCGGCCGAGCTCCTCGCCGCGGGCGGTATGGAGGTGTTGCTGTTCGACCCACGGGCGCCGTGGGAGAAAGCGTGCGGCGGCGGGATCCCGATCCACGCGCTGGACCACTTCCCTGAGCTGCGCGAACTCGGTCCGCAGGGGCGGTGGGTGGAACGGGTGCGGCTGCTGGCGCCGGGCGCGGGGGAGCTGGCCGTGGAGGCCGCGGCGCCGTTGCTGCTGGTGGACCGCCGCATCCTCTCCCGCTTCCAGCTCGAGCGTGCGGTGGCGGCGGGCGCGCGGCACGTGCCGCGGCGCATCCGCGAGGCGAGCCCGACAGCGGCGGGGTTCCGGCTCGTGGACGACGAAGGCGGCAGCTACGACGTCGGCTATGTCATCGGCGCGGACGGCGCATCCTCGCGGATGCGGCGCTTGCTGTCGCCCGGTCTGCAGCCCGTGCAGACGCCGACGCGTGGGCGGTTCGTGCCGATCCCGCGCGACGCGGCACCCGAGCTGGTGGTGCGCTTCCGCGACGGGTTCCCCGGCTACGTCTGGGAGTTTCCACGGGGCCAGACGGCCTCGATCGGCGTGTGTCACCTGGAGCACGGCGCGGCGCGGGGAGAGCTCGAGGCGGCTCTGCTGGAGCATCTCGCAGCAGCGGGCGTGAGCGCCGACCATCCGGCGTACGGCCATCCGATCCCGCTGCTGCGGCGGGGGGACCACCGCAGGCCCGGGCTCTTCGGCGGCGCGCGCTGGGCGCTGTGCGGCGATGCGGCGGGGCTGGTGGACCCGATCACGGGGGAAGGGATCCACTACGCGCTGCGCTCCGGCGAGCTGGCTGCCCGTGTCCTCCTCGAGGAGGGCACACTCGCGGGCTACCCGGCCCGGCTCGCCGGGGAGGTGCTGCGCGAGCTGCGCATCGCGCACCAGTACGCGAGCCGGTTCTACCGGGCGGGGTTCACGCGGGCGATGATCGAGGCCTGCCGGTTGAGCCCCCGGCTGCGGCAGGTGCTCGCCAACGTGGTCGCAGGCCGCCAGAGCTACGGTAGCCTACGGAGGCGAGCGATCGGCGCGCTGCTCCGCGACCGGGTGGGGCTGCGGCCCACGGTCGCGGTGCTGCGCTTCGTTTTCTAGCGCGACCGCGGTCGAACGGCCGCGGCGCCCTTCCCGCCCTGCGAGACGCGGGGTATCTTACCGCTGCGGGCCGGCCCCGGGCCGGCGTCGCGCAGGAAAGGAGCGATCATGGCGGATCCGCGGAACACTCCGGTCATCGTGAGCGCTGCGCGGACACCGATCGGCCGGTTCATGGGCGCGCTCAGCCCGTTGTCGGCAACGGACCTCGGTGCCGTGGCGGTGCGTGCCGCCGTCGAGCGGGCCGGGATCGACCCCGGCGAGATCGATGACGTGATCCTGGGCAACGTCATCTCGGCGGGGCTCGGCCAGGCGCCCGCCCGGCAGGCGGCCGTGCGCGGCGGGGTGCCGGAGTCGGTGGGCGCGATGACGGTGAGCCGCGTCTGCGGCTCGGGGCTCCAGGCGGTGATGCTCGCCGCGCAGGCGATCAAGGCCGGCGACGCACGGGTGATCCTCGCCGGCGGCATGGAGTCCATGTCCAACGCGCCGTATTACCTGCGCGGCTACCGACAGGGCGTGAAGTTCGGCAACCAGGAGCTGGTGGACGGCCTGATCCACGACGGGCTGTGGTGCAGCTTCGTGGACTGCCACATGGGTGGGCATGCGGAGTACACCGCGTGGAAGGCCGGCATCAGCCGGGAGGAAGCGGACGCGTTCGCCCTGGCCTCGCACCGCAAGGCGGTCGCCGCGCAGGATGCGGGCAAGTTCCAGGCGGAGATCGTGCCGGTCGAGGTGCCGGGCCGGCGGGGCTCGACGGTGGTGGACGAGGACGAGCCGCCGCGGCGGGACACGTCCATGGAGGCGCTGTCGAAGCTGCCGCCGGCGTTCGTCAAGGACAAGCCGCCGGAGGTCGAGACGCCGGTGGTGACGGCCGGCAACGCGCCGGGGCTGAACGATGGCGCGGCGGCCCTGGTGATCACCAGCCAGGAGTACGCGGAGGCGCACGGCCTCGAGATCCTTGCGCGCATCAACGCGTACGCCACGGGCGCGGTGTCGCCGCGGGAGCTGTTCTTCGCGCCCGTGCGCGCGGTACGGCGCGTGATGGAGAAGGAAGGCAAGACGATCGGGGACTACGACCTGATCGAGGTGAACGAGGCGTTCGCGGTCCAGGTGCTCGCGGACGGCAAGGAGCTCGGCTGGGATTGGGACCGGGTGAACGTGCACGGGGGCGCCATCGCGCTGGGGCACCCGATCGGCGCGTCGGGCGCCCGGATCCTGACGACGCTCCTGTACGCGCTGCGAGACCGCGGCGGTCAGACCGGGCTCGCCACGCTCTGCCTGGGCGGCGGCGATGCCGTCGCCCTCTCGGTGGAGCGGATCTGAGGCGGATCTGAGATGGCGGCAGCGGGGACGGTACGGGGATCTGTGCTGCCGATCGTGCTCGGCGGTCGGACGGGAACCGGGCCCGGAGTTCGGACCCTCGGGTCATTGTGACCCGGGGGTTTTTCGTCGTGGGCGACGCCGTTCGACGTCTGTTCGTCAGCAGGGGGCGGCTCCGCGCGGCGTGGAGGATCCTGCTGTTCTTCCTCCTGTTCGCGGCGCTGCTGTTCGCGTTCGCGCCGCTGGCGATGCTGTACGGTGGATCGGGCAGCGGCGTGGGCCCGCTGGTGGTGCAGGGCATTGCGACGCTCGCCGCGGCTCTGTGCGCCGGCTGGCTGGCGCTCACCTGGTTCGACCGCCGGCGGCCTGGCGCGCTGGGGTTCGCGTGGACGTCGCGCACTCTGCGTGAGCTGGTGGTGGGGCTGGCGATCGGCGGGGGGCCGCTGCTGCTGGTCGCTGCGGCCCTGGCGCTGGTGGGCTGGCTCGAGTACCGGCCGGATGCGGGCGGCGCGGGCGCATACACGGCGGCGTTGCTGGGGGCGCTGCTGGCGCTGGCGCTGCCGGCCGCCGCGGAGGAGGCGCTGTTCCGCGGCTACGCGTTCCAGGTGCTGGTCGAGGCGGTGGGCCCGGTGGTCGCGACGGCGACGTTCAGTGCGGCGTTCGCTCTGGCGCACGCGGGCAACCCCGGCGCGAACGTGTTCGCCCTGGTCAACATCTTCCTTGCCGGGGTCTTGCTCTCGGCGGCGTACCTCCGGACGCGCAGCCTGTGGTTCGCGACCGCGGTGCACCTGGGCTGGAACTGGACGATGGGCAGCGTGCTGGACCTCCCGGTGAGCGGGCTCGAGCTGCTGGACACGCCGCTCTACGAAGCGATCGTGAGCGGGCCGGAGTGGGTCACGGGCGGAGGGTTCGGGCCCGAGGCCGGATTGGCGGGGACGCTGGCATCCCTGCTCGCGCTGCTGGCCGTGATGCGGCTCGGAGTGCTGGGGGAAGCACCGGAGATGAAGGCGCTGCGGCCGCTGGTGGACGAGCGGCCGTAGCCAGGGGAGAGGAGAACACGAGCATGGCGGAAGTGCAGCGTGTGACGGTCGTGGGCGCGGGGACGATGGGCAACGGCATCGCGCACGTCTTCGCGCAACACGGCTATGAGGTGGTGCTGATCGATGTCGCCGAGGACCGGCTGGCCGCGGCGCTCGACACGATCGGGAAGAACCTCGATCGCCAGATCCGGAAGGGAGTGTTGCCGCCCGAGGCGCGGGAAGAGACGCTCGGCCGCATCCGCACGGCGACCGCGACGGACGCCGCGGCGGGCTCCGGGCTGATCGTCGAGGCCGTGCCGGAAGACCCGGTGTTGAAGGGCGATGTCATCCGCGCGCTGGATGCCGTTGCGGGTGATGGGATCCTGGCGTCCAACACGTCATCCATCTCGATCACCAAGCTCGCGGCGTTGACGCGGCACCCGGACCGGTTCGTGGGTATGCACTTCATGAACCCGGTTCCGGTGATGCAGCTCGTGGAAGTGATCCGGGGGCTCCAGACCTCGGACGAGACGGCGGCGACGGTGATCGAGGTGGCCAAACGGCTCGGGAAGACGCCCGTCGAGGTACGCGACTCGCCCGGCTTCGTTTCGAACCGCGTGCTCATGCCGATGATCAACGAGGCGATCTTCTGCCTCATGGAAGGCGTGGCCGGGCCGGAAGAGATCGATGCGGTGATGAAGCTGGGGATGAACCATCCGATCGGTCCGCTGGCGTTGGCGGACCTCATCGGGCTGGACACGTGCCTGGCGATCCTCGAGGTGTTGCACCGGGATCTGGGGGACGACAAGTACCGGCCGTGTCCGCTGCTGCGGCAGTACGTGGCGGCCGGCTGGCTGGGGAGGAAGACGGGCCGCGGGTTCTACCGATACTGATCACTGGGGACGATGGAGACGCGTGCGGCCGTGGCGCCGAGCGAGGAAGAGCGGCAGGTCCGTGAGCTGGCGCACGAGTTCGCGGCGGGCGAGCTCAGGCCGCACGTCGAGGTGTGGGACCGCGAGCGGGCGATTCCCGCGGCCGTGGTCGGGCAGCTCGCGGAGCTGGGCTTCCTGGGGATGGCGATCCCCGAGGAGCACGGCGGGATGGGGTTCGACGCGGCGACGTTCGCCGCGGCGGTGGAGGAGCTGGCGTGGGGCGAGGCATCGGTGGCGATGCTGGTGGTGCGGCATGCGGCGGCGGCGGACCTGATCCTGCGGTTGGGGACGGAGGAGCAGCGGGCGCGCTGGCTGCCCGCGATGGCGCGGGGCGAGACGCTGGCGGCGCTGGCGCACTGGGACACGGACGACGACGCGCCGGCGACGCTGGAGCGCGAGGGCGATGCGCTCGTGTTGCGAGGTGAGCTGGCGCGGGTGACGCGCGCTCGGTCCACGGGTCTCATCGTGGCGCGGGCGCAGGTGCCGGGCGGGGGGGCTGGGGCGGTTCTGGTGCCGGCGGATGCGCCGGGCGTCCGGGTGCGCGAGAGCCACACTCCGCTCGGGCTGCGGCCGCTCGAGGTGGTGACCGCCGCGCTCGAGGACGTGCGCCTCGGCCCGGAGGCGGAGCTGGCGGGTGCGGGTGTGGACCCGGGCGCGGGGGACATCGGGCGGCTGGGCGCGGCGGCGGTGGCGGCCGGCGTAGCGCGGGCGGCGCTCGAGCACGCGGCCGGCTATGCGGACGTACGCCAGCAGTTCCGCAGACGGATCCGCGAGTTCGAGGGAATGCAGTTCAAGCTCGCGGACATGGCGATCCGCACCACGGCCGCGGCCACGCTGGTGCGTCAAGCGGCGGCCGTGCCGGGCGCCCGGGCGAGCGCGACGGCCAAGGTCGCCGCGAGCGAGGCCGCGATGTGGGTCGCCACCCAGGCGGTCCAGGTGTTCGGAGGATACGGGTACATGCGCGACTACCCGGTAGAGAAGCTCATGCGCGACGCCAAGGCCACCGAGATCCTCGGCGGGCTGAACCAGGCGCTGCGCCGGCTGATCGCACGGGAGCTGTACCGGGCATGAAGCGCGTGCCGCGGGGCGCCCGCGGACGAGCAGCGCCCCGGCGGCGAGTGACGTGGCTCGAGGCGCCGTGCCCCAGGGCGGGGCGGAGGCGCAGGGACTCCAGGAGAGCGGAATGGACGTCTTCGAGTTGATCAGCGAGTACGGACACGAGCAGGTACTGTTCTGCTACGAGCCGGCGGCGAATTACCGTGGCATCATCGCGATCCACGACACCACGCTGGGGCCTGCGCTGGGCGGGACCCGCTTCTGGAATTACGCGTCCGAGCGCGAAGCGCTGATCGATGTGCTGCGCCTCTCGCGCGGCATGACCTACAAGGCCGCGGTCGCCGGGGTCAACCTGGGTGGCGGCAAGGCAGTGATCATCGGCGACCCCAAGACTCCGCGGCGCGAGATGCTGTTCCGCGCGCACGGCCGCTTCGTCGAATCCCTCAAAGGTCGTTACATCACCGCGGAAGACGTCGGCACCAGCGTCGAGGACATGGACTACGTCCACATGGAGACGGAGTACGTCGCCGGCATCGCGGGCCGGTCGGGCGACCCGTCTCCCGTGACGGCGTACGGCGTCTACCGCGGCATCAAAGCGTGCGCCCGCGAGCGTTACGGCAGTGATTCGCTCTCCGGCCTGACCATCGCCGTCCAGGGGCTGGGCCACGTCGGCTACCACCTGTGCAGTCACCTGGCGGAGGAGGGCGTGAAGCTCGTTGTCACCGACATCGACGAGGAGCGGGTCGCACGGGTCGTACGCGACTTCGGCGCGAAGGCCGTCGCGCCGGACGAGATCTACGGCGTCGATGCACAGGTGTTCGCGCCGTGTGCACTCGGGTCCGTGATCAACGACGAGACGATCCCACGGTTCCGATTCGAAATCATCGCGGGCGCGGCCAACAACCAGCTCGCGGAGGCGCGCCATGGCGACGAACTCGTCCGCCGCGGCATTCTCTATGCACCCGACTACGTCATCAACGCCGGCGGATTGATCAGCGTGTACGGCGAGCTGAACGGCTGGTCGCCGGACCACGCCAAACGCAAGGCGGGCGAGATCTACAACACGCTGCTCCAGCTCTTCGAGCTGTCCAAGGAGCAGGGGATCCCGACGCACGACGCGGCCGACCGGCTCGCGGAGCGCCGCATCGAGCAGGTCGCCCGCATTCAGCAAACGAGGGTGTGAGGTGACCGGACCGATGTGCGGGCTACGCGAGGTCGATCCCGAGGTGTACCAGGCGATCCGCGGCGAGGCGGAGAGGCAGCACAGGTCGCTCGAGCTGATCGCGAGCGAGAACTTCGTCTCCCCGGCGGTGCTCGAGGCCCTGGGGTCCGTTCTCACGAACAAGTACGCGGAAGGTTACCCGGNCCGCCGCTACTACGGCGGTTGCGAGTGGGTGGATGTCGTGGAGCGGTTGGCCATCGAGCGGGCGTGCGAGCTGTTCGGCGCCGAGCACGCCAACGTGCAGCCGCATTCGGGTGCGCAAGCCAACATGGCTGCGTACATGGCGTTCATGGAGCCGGGGGACGCGTTCCTCGGCATGAGTCTCTCCCACGGCGGGCACCTGACCCACGGGTCGCCGGTGAACTTCAGCGGACGCTGGTTCCGCGCGCTCGCGTACGGTGTGCGCGAGGAGGACGGGCTCATTGACTACGATCTCGTGCGCGAGATCGCGCTCCGGGAGCGGCCGAAGGTGATCGTCGCCGGCGCGTCCGCGTACCCGCGCGTGATCGACTTCGAGGCGTTCGGCGCCATCGCGCGCGAGGTGGGTGCGGTGCTCATTGTGGACATGGCGCACATCGCCGGGCTGGTCGCGGGAGGCGTGCATCCCAGTCCGGTCCCGCACGCGGACGTCGTCACGTCCACGGCGCACAAGACGCTGCGGGGGCCGCGGAGCGGCTTTATCCTGTGCAAGGCGGAGCACGCGAAGGCGATCGACAAGCAGGTCTTCCCGGGGATCCAGGGGGGGCCGCTCATGCACGTGATCGCGGCCAAGGCCGTGGCGTTCAAGGAGGCGCTGGACCCGTCGTTCCGTGCCTACGCGGAGCAGGTGGTGCGGAACGCGCAGGCGCTGGCGGACGAGCTGCTGGCGCGCGGCTTCGAGCTGGTCACCGGGGGCACGGACAACCACCTGTTGCTGGTGGACCTGCGGCATCGGGACCTGACCGGCAAGGAGGCGGAGGAGGCGCTGGGGGCCGCGGGCATCACCGTGAACAAGAACACGGTTCCGGGGGAGACGCGCTCGCCGTTCGTGACCTCGGGCATCCGCATCGGCACGGCGGCGCTCACCACGCGGGGATTGAAGGAAGACGACTTCCGCAGGATCGGCGGCTGGATCGCGGAGGTCCTCGCCGCGCCGCGGGATGAAGAGGTGAGGCGGCGTGTGGCGGGGCAGGTGGCGGAGCTGTGCGAGGCGTATCCGCTGTACGAGCGGTGGTGGCGGGAGCCCGCGGCGCAATCCGTGTGACCCCATCGTCCTGGCAGGAGCGCGGCGGGCTGGCATGCGGCTGGATCCGCCGTGCGCCGCGCGGCGGGGAACTTGCATGGCCCAGCGGCGACCCCACCGCCGACCGTGGGCCCTGTCGGCGGGTGTGGATCTGGCGCTCGCTCCGTCGTTTGCGCAGATTTCAGGGGGCGTGCCGTCGGAGGCGGCGGCGCGCCGGGCGGCCCGCGGTCGGGCGCTGCCGGAACCGTCGCCCCTGGGCGACAGGAGTGCCGGCCGCGGGCCGGCGGATGAGGAAAGGAGCGCGCGTATCCCGATGCCGAGGCGGGGACCGCATCAGGCGAGCGGGCGGGTGAGGCCCGGGGCGGATCGGAGCGGTGGCGGCGTCCGGGCGGTTCCCGGCGTGGCGGGGCGCGGGTCTACGTTCTCATGAGCGGCATTGTCTTCGCCGAAGACGTGATGAGCCGGCTGCGCGAGCAGCACCCGGCGTATCACGAAGCGGCGTACCTCTTCATCCTCAACGCGCTGCACTACGTGCTCGAGCGCCTGCCCGAGCCGCGTCACATCAGCGGACGCGAGCTGGCGGAAGGCGTCCGGGACCTGGCCATCGAGCGGTTCGGCCCCATGGCGCGGACCGTCCTCGAGTACTGGGGGATCCGCGAGACCGCGGACGTCGGCAAGATGGTGTTCGCGCTCGTGGACTGCGGCGTCCTGATCCGCCAGGAAGACGACACCCTGGAGGATTTCGAGGGGGTCTTTGATTTCGAAGATGCGTTCGAGCGGAACTATCCCTGGGGCGCCGGGCTGTGACCTCGCGGCTGGCCGCGCCGCGTGTCCGCGTTCGCCCGAGCGCGCCTCGAGCGCGGCACGCCGGCGCGTGGTTGCCACCGTGAAGTAGCGGTAACGTCATGGCGCGATCGCTTGTACTGGGCAACGGCCGATACCTCGTCAACTTCGACCATTTCTACCAAATCCGGGACGTTTTCTACCCGCGCATCGGGCTGGAGAATCACACCGAGGGCCATCCCTTCCGGTTCGGGGTCTGGGTGGACGGGGCGACGTACTGGGTGGACGATTCCTGGGAACGGGAGATCGGCTACGAAGAGGGGACGCTCGTCGGCCGGACGCTGCTGCGGAACGGGTGGTTGGGCGTGGAGCTGGAGTGCAGGGACGCCGTGGACTTCGAGGTGGACGTGTTCTGTCGGGAGCTCCGCGTGCGGAACCTGCGGGACCACAGCCGTCTGATCCGCGTGTTCTTCCACCAGGACTTCTACATCTCGGGCAGCGAGGTTGGGGACACGGCTCTCTACGATCCGGAGCTCGCGGCGATCCTGCACTACAAGCGGGACCGCTACTTCATGATCGGGGCGGGGCAGCCGCCGGATTTCCGCATGACGCGGTACGCGACGGGGAAGAAGCGGGTCAACGGCGCGGAGGGCACGTGGCGGGATGCAGAGGGCGACGGCATCCTGAGCTGCAACCCGATCGCGCAGGGGTCCGTGGACTCCGCCATCGCGGTGGACCTCGAGGTGGCGGGGCGCGGCGAAGAGGTGCTGTACTACTGGATCGCGGCGGGCGAGCGCTACGGCGAGATGCTCCAGCTCGACGCGCTGATCCGCGCCGAGGGTCCGGCGACGCTGATCGAGCGGACCGCGCGCTACTGGCGGTTGTGGGTCGAGCACCACGGCGTGGACTACTCGGGTCTGCCGGAGCCGCTGGTCTCGCTGTACCGCACGAGCCTGCTGGTGATGCGGACCCACGTGGACGAGGGCGGGGCGATCATCGCGTCGACGGACTCCGACATTGCGCAGTTCGCGCGGGACACGTACAGCTACATGTGGCCGCGGGACGGGGCGCTGATCGCGGACGCGTTCAGCCGCGCGGGCTATCCGTCCGTCGCGCAGCGGTTCTTCGACTTCGCGGGACATCTGATCAAGAAGGAGGGGTACTTCCTCCACAAGTACAACCCGGACCGGACGCTCGCGTCGTCGTGGCATCCGTGGGTGGACGCCCGGGGACAGAAGGTCCTGCCGATCCAGGAGGACGAGACGGGGCTGGTGGTCTGGGCGTTGTGGCGGCACTTCGAGCGGTACCGCAACGTCGAGGAGGTGCAGCCGTTGTACCGCCCGTTCATTGTGCGCGCGGCGGATTTCCTGGCCGAGTACCGGGACGCGGCGACCGGGCTCCCGTTGCCGTCCTGGGATCTCTGGGAGGAACGGCGGGGCGTGCTGACGTTCACGTGCGCGGCAGTGTGGGCGGGGCTCGACGCGGCGGCGAAGTTCGCGCAGGCGTTTGGCGACGTGGACCTGGTCGCGCGTTACCGGCGCGCCGCGGACGAGGTCCGGCGCGGGATCCTGGAGCATCTGTGGGACGAGGAGAGCGGGCGGTTCTTGCGCATGCTGATCCCGCCCGAGTCGGGTACGGCGGGCGCGAAGGCGGTGCGCGATGACACGCCGGACAGCTCGCTCTTCGGCCTGCACTTCCTGGGGCTCTTGCCCGTGGACGATCCCCGCCTGGTGAGCACGCTGGAGGCGGTGATCGAGCGGTTGACGGTCCGGACGGAGGTCGGTGGTCTGGCCCGTTACCGCGGGGATTATTATCATGCGGTGACGCAGGATTGGGAGCGGGTTCCTGGCAACCCGTGGTTCATCGCGCAGTGTTGGCATGCCGGGTGGCGCATTGCGCGAGCGAAGGACCCGGCCGAGCTCGAAGCGGCGCTGGAGCCGCTCGAGTGGGTTGCGGAGCGGGCGATCCGGTCGGGGTTGCTCCCGGAGCAGTTGGATCCGTTCTCCGGGGCGCCTCTCTCGGTGACGCCGCTGATCTGGAGCCACGCCGCCTTCGTGAAGGCGGTGCGGGATTATCTCGAGCGGCGACAGGCGTTCGAGGCGTGTCCGAGTTGCGGCGTGGTTCGTTCGGGGCGTGAGCGAGCCCTGCTCTAAGTCGAGAGACCGCGGGCGGGCGACCGTGCGGAGCCGGCCGCGGATCAGCCGTTGCAGGAGACCCTGTTGAGGGGAGGGGATGAACGATGCCGTCGACGACTGAATTTCCGCAGTGCCGAAAGTGCGAGCACGGCCAGATGCTGCCGCTCTCGGACTACGGCCGGGACGGAGCGCCGATCACGTACAAGGCGTGGGTCTGCTCCAACCCCGAGTGCGGATTCAACATCCGGATCGACAACGGCGAGATCAGCTTCGGCCGCACGATCGGCCAGAGCTACAAGTAGTCGCCCGACCCGCCGACCCTCCCGGCGCCGCGGGCGGCGCGGCGCGGAAACCGGATGTCTCACCTGCGACCTCCAGCGGCCAGTGGTCGGGACGTTTGGGGCGTAGCCTCGGTCCCTCTGCTCACGGCAGCGGAAGCGGCGGCCGCGGACCGAGCGGCGCGTGAGCGGCAGGGCGTTCCGGAACGCGTGCTCATGGAGAACGCGGGCCGGAGCGCGGCGCTGGTGATCGCCCGCTTGTTCCCGGATGGGCCGGTGGTGGCGGCGGTGGGCGGTGGCAACAACGGCGGGGACGCGCTCGTCGCGCTGCGCACGCTCGCGGCGTGGGGCCGCGAGGTCGCGTGCGTGCAGGCGGCGAGCCGGGTGCCGGACGCCGCTCTGCTCCACCACTTCCCGCTCGAGATCCGGCCGGCGGCGGAGGCGGCGGAGGTCTTCGCTCGCGCCGCCGTCGTGCTGGACGGCATCCTGGGCACGGGCAGTCAGGGCGCTCCGCGCGAGCCCGCGGCCGGGGTGATCCGGGCCATGAACGGGAGCGGCAGGCCCGTCGTTGCGCTGGACCTGCCGTCCGGCGTGGACCCGACGACGGGGGCCGTAGCCGAGCCGGCGGTCGTCGCGTCGGTGACGGTGTCGTTCGGCTGGCCCAAGACCGGCCTGTTGTTGCAGCCCGCACGGGCGCACTGCGGCCGTCTGGTGGTGGTGGAGATCGGGTTCCCGCCCTACGGCCCCGAGCGGCCCGGCGCGGAGCTGATCACGCCGGGCTGGGCGGCGGCGCGGCTGCGGGCGCGTCCGCCGGATGCGCACAAGGCAACGTCCGGCCGGCTGCTGGTGCTGGCGGGACGTGCGGGCATGGCGGGCGCGGCGGCGATCGCCGGGCGCAGCGCGGTCCGGGCCGGTGCCGGCCTGGTCCGGCTGGCCTCCGTCGCCGCGAACCGGGAGATCCTCCAGACGCTCGTCCCCGAAGCCGTGTTCGTCGACCGAGACGACGGCCCGGCGCTGCGCGAGGCGGCGGCGGATTGCGCTGCGGTCCTCGCGGGGCCGGGCCTGGGCGTGGGAGAGGACGCGCGCCGTGCGCTGGAAATCGCCTTGGAGGCCACACCGGGCCGGCCGGTGCTGCTCGACGCGGATGCACTCACGCTGTTCGCCGGGTCGGGCGGCGCGCTGGCCGCGCTCGCCCGGGAACGCCCTGTCGTGCTCACGCCGCATCCGGGCGAGATGAGCCGGCTCACCGGCGCGCCGGTGGCGGAGATCCGGCAGGACCCCCTCGCGGCGGCGCGGGCGCTGGCGGCGAGCACCGGCTGCGTCGTGTTGCTCAAGGGCGCGCCGTCCGTGGTCGCGGCGCCGGATGAGCCCGTGCTGGTGAACACGGTCGGCTCGTCCGACGTGGCCGCGGCAGGCATGGGAGACCAGCTCGCCGGTGTGATCGGCGCACTCCTCGCCGCCCGACACGACGCGCGGACGAGCGCCGCCCTGGGCCTCTTCTACAGCGGCCGGGCGGCGGACCTTGCGGCACGGGGCCGGTCCCTCTCGCCGCTGGACGTGAGCGATCACCTCCACCGTGCCTTTGCATCGCCCGGTGCCCGGCGCCCGCCGCTCGACCTGCCGTTCGTCACGTTCGACCAGCCGCCCCGCCGTTGAGGGGACCTTCACCGCCACGCGGCCGGTACCAGTCCAGTATCGGCGACACGGCGATCGTGCAACCCAGGGACCGGTGACGGACCGCGCGAACCAGTACAGAGGAGCCCAGGACGCCAGCGTCGCCAGCGGGCGGCGGGACGGCGATGGCCGGAACGGACGGAGGCCGTCGTCGCGGTTCACGCTGTGGGCGCTCGCCGCCGGGCTCGGAGCCCTGCTCGCGACGGACGGGGCGCGGGCGCAGTCGGGCCGCCTGTGGCGGCCTGAAGAGCGGATCCTGATCACCAGCTTCCACGAGCTGGGCGCGGTGACGGCGGACCAGCGGCGCGTCTACGCGGCCTCGCCCCAGGGCATCGAGGTCTACGACTTCGCCGTCGGTCGGTGGGAAGCCCCGATCACGCTGGAGGACGGCTTCCCGCTCGGCGAGCGCCCCTCGGCGCTCCTCTACGACCGGTTCCTCGACGCGCTCTGGCTGGGAACGGAGGCCGGCAACGTGTACGTCTACCGGCTGACGGGAGGGCGGTGGGACGCGCTGGGGCCCGTGGCCGCGGGGCCGATCGTCCGCATGCTGGGCGACCCGCGCTCCGGCGACGTGTTCCTCGCCACGCCGGCCGGGTGGCTCAGGCTCCCGCGCGGCGGGCTGTTCGCGGAGCCGGTGCCGCGCGGGGCCGTGCCGGACGGCGGGGGCGACATCTCGCCCGAGGCGCGACTGCGGCGTATGGACCCGTTCTTCGATGCGATCCGCGGCACGATCACCCTGGACGAGCGGCTGCGGCGCTGGCCGATCACGGACGTGGAGCCCGCGGACCGGCCGGCGCGGTACTGGGTGGCGACGTACGGCGGGAACCTGCTGTACTACGACAGCCGGCGCATGAGCGCGGAGCCCATGGCGTACGGGCTGCTGACCCGCGGCGTGGGTGCCGTGGCGCTGGACGGGCGGCGCCTGTGGTTCGGCGGGGATGGGCGCGGCCCGCGTCGGGGGGTCACCGCCGCCGACGTCGGCCTTCAGCAGTGGAAGCACTACGAGGCGGAATACGACGGCGCGCCCGCCGGCCACGTGGCGGACGTGCTGCCGACGGCGAGCGCCGTCTGGTTCGCGGCGAGCGACGGACTGTTCCGACTCGACCGTGAGCGGGAGTCGTGGCAGCGCATCGCGGAGCGCGAGGGGCTGCCGGCGCGGGAAGTGTATGCGCTGGCGCCGGGGCCCGGCGGCGTTTGGGTGGGCACGCGCAACGGGCTCACCTTCGTGACGGACGACGGCGCCGTGGAGCGCGAGGGGCTCTTCCCGGCGCGGCCGATCCGTCGGCTGCTCGCGAGCCGGGACACGCTGTGGATCGCGAGCGACCTCGGGCTGTGGCTGCTGCCGGACGCGTCCGCGGCGCGTCTGCCGGACGCCGGCGGGCGCGGCGCCATCCGGCCGGTCCTGGCGCCGGGCAGCGACGTGCAGCCCGGACTGCGCGGGCGGGTGGTGGATGTACGGCCCGTGGGCGATGCGATGTTCGTCCTCACCGAGGATGCGCTCTACCGCTGGGACGCGGACGGCTGGACCGGGCCGCTCCGTGAGGGTGTGCACGCGCTCGGCCGGCTGACCGCCCTGGCCGCCGCGGACGGGCAGCTGTGGGTGGCCGGCGAGGGCGGGGTAGCCCGGCTCGACCTGGAGACACAGCTGTGGACGACCTATCTCCGCCCCACGGACATACCCGAGACACCGGTGTACGACGTGCTTCCGATGGGCGACGACGTCTGGCTCGCCACCCCCGCGGGAGCGCTCCGACTCCGTTGGCGCCACTGACGGCCCTCCCGTGACACGGCGAATCGAACGGATCCGGCTCGGTCCGGGGCCGGAGTTCGACCTGATCCGGCAGTTTCTCGCCCGCGATGTCGACGCAGCCGCGCAGATGGACGCCGCGGTTCGGGTCGGCCCCGGCGACGACTGCGCGGTGGTGGAGGGGGTCGCGCTCAGCACAGACCTCTCCATCGAGGGCATCCACTTCCAGCGCGCGTGGCTCGAGCCGGAAGAGATCGGCTACCGCGCCGCCGCCGCGGCGTTGAGCGACCTCGCCGCCGTCGCGGCGCGGCCCGTCGGGGTCCTCTGTTCCCTCGCGTGCCCCGGGGATGACGCGGCCGGGCTCGCGCCTCGGGTGATGGTCGGCCTCCGTTCGGCGGCCGCAGCCGTCGGCGCCGCCCTGCTCGGCGGCGATCTGGCCCGCTCACCGGGGCCGCTGCTCCTCGACGTGGTCGCCGTCGGCAGGGTGGGGCGACCCGTACTCCGCTCGGGCGCCCGGCCCGGCGATGCGCTCTGGGTGACGGGCGAGCTCGGGGGCGCCGCCGCTGCGGTGCTGGCCTGGCAGCGAGGTGTCGTGCCCACCGACGCCGCACGCCGGGCGTTCGCGCGGCCCCGGCCGCGGATCCGGGAGGCGCTGTGGCTCGCGGAGCGCGGTCTGGCGCGCGCGCTGATCGACATCTCGGATGGGCTCGCGGGCGACGCGGCGCACCTCGCCGCGGCAAGCGGCGTGCGTGTCGTGCTGGATGCGACGGCCGTCCCGGTGCACCCGGCCGCGGCCGCGCACGGATCGCGGGACGACGGGCTGCGACTCGCCCTGGTCGGAGGCGAGGATTACGAGCTGTGCTTCGCCGCCGCGGTAGGCGCGGTCGAGCCGGTGGCGGACGAGTTCCGTGAGACGTTCGGTGTTGCGCTCAGCCGCGTCGGCTTCGTGGAGGAGGGGAGCGGGGTGTGGATCCGCGATGCAGACGGTCGCGTGGCGCCGCTCGGCGTACACGGCTATCAGCACTTCGGGGAGGACGGGGTTTGATCCGGACGCTGTGGGCGGCTCTCAACCTCGTGGTCGTGACGGCGGTCCTCGCCATCATCGTCATGATCGCCGCCTTGCTGCGCGTGCGGAATTACGCCCTCTACGACTGGGCGGCCCGCACGTGGGCGGGGCGGATGCTGCGCGTGAGCGGCGCGGAGCTCGAGGTGGAGGGCCTGGAGAACGTGCGCGCGGACGAGCCACAGATCTTCGTGGCCAATCACGTCTCGTGGCATGACGTGTTCGCGCTCGCCGTCGCGATCCCCAAGCGCTACCGCTTCGTGGCCAAGAAGGAGCTCGCCCGGATCCCGTTGTTCGGCCCGGCATGGAAGATCGCCGGCCACATCGCCATCGACCGGAGCGACCGCGCCGCCGCGATCCAGTCCCTCAACGAGGCGGGGCGGGTCCTTCGCCAGGACAACAGCTCTGTGGTGATCTTCCCGGAGGGAACACGGTCGCCCGACGGGCGGCTCCTGCCCTTCAAGAAGGGCGCGTTCATGCTCGCACTGCACACGGGCGTGGACATCGTGCCCGTCGCCATCCTGGGTACGCGCCACATCCTCCCCAAGGGCGCCTGGCGCGTCCGGCCGGGCAAGATTATCGTTCGCTTCGGCGAGCCGGTCCGGGTGGCCGATTACACGGAGGAGACCCGGGACGCGTTGATGGACGAAGTGCGACGGCGCATCGAGCGCATGCTCGAAGCGCCGGTTCCGGCTCGCAGACGCGCATCTTGACACCGGAGCGTCGGCGCCGCGAACCGTTCGCGCGTGCCGCACGCGACACTGCCATTCCCACGGCGGGGTTCCTCCATGTCTGCGATTCGAGAGGTACGAGCCCGGGAGATCCTGGACTCGCGCGGCAATCCCACGGTCGAGGCGGATGTGGTGCTCGAGAGCGGCGCGGTCGGGCGGGCGGCCGTGCCGAGCGGTGCTTCGACCGGCGAGTTCGAAGCGCTGGAGCTGCGCGACGGCGATCGGAACCGGTACGGCGGCAAGGGCGTGCTCCAGGCGGTGGCCAACGTGAACACGCGCATTGCGCCGGCGGTGCGAGGGCTCGAGGCGAGCGACCAGCGCGCCGTGGACCGGGCGATGATCGAGCTGGACGGCACGCCCAACAAGGCCAACCTCGGCGCGAACGCGATCCTCGCCGTCTCCCTCGCCTGCGCTCGCGCCGCGGCGGCCGAGGCCGGTCTGCCGCTCTACCGCTACCTCGGCGGCGAGGACGCGACCGTCCTGCCCGTGCCGCTGATGAACATCCTGAACGGCGGCGCCCACGCGGCGAACAACGTGGACCTGCAGGAGTTCATGATCGCGCCGGTGGGGGCGAGCACGTTCCCGGAGGCGCTCCGCATGGGGGTCGAGGTCTTCCACAGCCTGAAGCGCGTGCTCTCGCAGCGCGGGAAGAGCACCGCCGTGGGAGACGAAGGTGGCTTCGCCCCCGACCTGGGGACCAACGAGGAAGCGCTGGAGCTGATCCTCGAGGCGATCGAGAAGGCGGGGTACCGCCCCGGCGAGGATGTGGTGCTCGCGCTGGATGCGGCGGCGAGCGAGCTGTTCCGCGATGGCGGATACGTGTTCCACAAGTCGACGGGTGAGCGCAGGACCTCGGCCGAGATGGTCGCGTTCTGGCGGGAGTGGGTCGGGCGCTATCCCATCGTGTCCATCGAGGATCCGCTGGACGAGAACGACTGGTCGGGCTGGCAGGTTCTCACGCGCGAGATCGGGGACCGGGTGCAGCTCGTCGGCGACGACCTGTTCGTGACGAACACGGAGCACCTGGAGCGCGGCATCCGCGAAGGCGTCGCGAACGCGATCCTGATCAAGGTGAACCAGATCGGTACGCTGACGGAAACGCTGGACGCGATCGACCTCGCCCGCCGCAACGGGTACCGCTTCATCATCTCGCACCGCTCTGGCGAGACGGAGGACACGTTCATCGCGGACCTGGCCGTAGCGACGCGCAGCGGTCAGATCAAGACGGGCAGCGCGAGCCGGACGGACCGCGTGGCGAAATACAACCAATTGCTGCGGATCGCAGAAGACCTCGGCGATCGCGCGGTCTACCCCGGCCGCGAGGTGTGGACGCGGTGAGGTTCCGGCGTTTCGTCCTGCCCACGCTGGTCGGCGCCGCCGCGTACTTCGCCATTTTCGGCGGCGAGTACAGCCTGCTCGACCTCTGGCGGCTCCAGCGGCAACACGAGCGCGAGCTGGCCGAGCTGAAGCGTCTCCAGGACAGCCTTGCCGTGCTGCGGGCGCGCGTGGATTCTCTGGAACGGGATCCGGCGCTGATCGAGCGGCTGGCCCGGGAGCGCTACGGCCTCATCCGCGAGGGGGAACGCCTCTACCTGTTCGCCGAGCCGAGCGACAGCGCGCCGGAGCGCGGGGGCCGGGGCGAGCAGGCGAGGAACGTGGGAGCGCGATGACCGAAGCGGCGCGGCGGGGCGAGCGCCGCGAGACGCAGGGCAGGGACCGGCTCGACCTGTACCGCGCGCACGCGGCGGAGTACGAGGCGAGCCGGGAGCCCTCGTTCGTGGATGTCGGCCCCGCGGTGTACCTTGCGCTCGACGGCGAGGGCCCGCACGGCGGGTCGGAGTTCCAGGAGGCGACGGCCGTCCTCTACAACATCGCGCTGGCGATCAAGATGCGCCGCAGGGCGGCAGGGCAGGACTATGCGACCACCGGCCTCGAGGCGTTGTGGCCGGAGGGCCCGGGAGCCCCGCGCTGGCGGCTGCTGATCCGTATCCCGGAGTTCATCGGAGAGGGGGACATCGAGCGGGCCCGCGGGCTGCTCGGACGGTCCCGGGCGAGCGTCGCCGCCGCCGTGCGGTTGGAACGGCTCGAGGAGGGCCGCTGCGTCCAGGTGCTGCACGTGGGGCCGTACGGCACGGTGCCCGAGACGGTCCGCAGGATGCGCGCCTTCGCGGAGACGCACGGCTACCGGTTCTGCGGCGCGCACCACCAGCTCTACGTGACCGATCCGCGCCGTGTGCCGCCGCCCAGGTTGCGCACGGTGCTGCGGCAGCCGGTACGTCCGGCGGCCGGCCCCGTCGAGACCGTGGGGACCGCCGCGGAGGAACCCGCATCGGTTGACACGTCACCGCGGAGCGACTAGTTTTCACTAGTCTGGCCAGCGATCGAGGCAGGGTAGCTCAGCTGGTTAGAGCACGGCACTCATAATGCCGGGGTCGCGGGTTCGAGTCCCGCCCCTGCTACTCAGAGAGGATCGGCACTCAATGCGCCCACGGCGACGAACCGTTGGGCGCTTTCTTTTTTCTCGTCAAGACGGTGGCGCGACCCTCCCCACTCCAAGAAGCTCCCGGAGGCGACATGTGGCCCGAGCAGACCGCAGTCTCTGCTTCCGAGACAGGCGAACGGCGGTTCTCACCTCGGGCGGAGCCTCGACGAACGGACTGTCTGACCGGGCCGCGCTGTGTCGGCGGTGCACAGGGCTGGGGCGGGAGGCCGGGCTCAGCGTACGCGGCGCAGTACCCAGCACGGATACGGATCCAGCAGGCTCGCCGGCAGACCGACGGCTGTGAGGACGCGGTGCCGCCGCTTCGACCGTTCGGGGATGAGTTGCCAGCCTTGAATCGGCCGGACGAGTTCGTACCAGCCGAGACCGCGCCAACCGCTCGAATCCCAGTCGGTTCGGTGCGGATCGAAGCGGCGGAGACGGACGCTGAGCCAGTGTGCGAGGCGCGACGGGAGCCAGTTGATGATGGGCAGCTTCGTGGTGTGATAATCCCAGGGCAGGTACTTGTTCGGCGTCTCGTTCACGATGAGGACGCCGCCGGGCCGGACGAGGCGCCACATTTCGCGAACGTGCGCGTCGCGCGGCTGCGGGACGTGCTCCAGCACGGCGTTGCACAGCACGCAGTCGAATTCGCCATCCGCGAAGGGTAACGCCGTCGTATCCGGCGTGTGCAGCAACTCGGCGCGATGGCCGTAATCGGCCAGGATGCGCCGGCCTTCGATCACTCGCCACTCGTCGATCTCGACTCCGACGACCTTCTCCGCGCCGAGCTCGAGGATCGCGCACATGGAGACTCCATAGCTGGCGCCGTAGTCCAGTCCACGGCGCCCCTGGAAATACTGGCGGAAGCCGGAGAGGGTGTGGAGCAAGGTATGAGAACCTCCGACGTCGGCGTGCTCGGGTCGGCCGAAGTTGCGGATGAAGACGTCCCGCATGGGAGCCTCCATCGGGGGCGCACCGAACCGGCGAAGAGCGGGTCGACCGGAACGTTCTTGGGACGATATGTACAACCGTCGCACGGCGTCAGCAACGGCGGGCCTGCCACGCGGCTGCCCCTCGGTGCACTGCCTGCGCTGGGGGCCGAGTGGACGTGCCGGAGGCTGCTGCCTATCTTGCCTCGTTCACAGGAGCGACAGCCGATCCTGTCTTCGCACGGGAGTACCGGAGAAAGAACGACCATGCTGAAGCGCCTCCTCCTGCACGCGCTGCTCGTCGCCGGCGCGGTGGCGCCTGCGGCCGCGCAGCGCGTGCCCACACCGCTCGAGCACTTCGGCTTCGAGATCGGCGCGGATCGGAAGCTGGCGAACTGGACGCAGCTCACCGCCTACTACGAGGCGCTGGCGCGGACGAGCCCGCGCGTCAAGCTCGACACGCTCGGCCCGGCGACGAAGGGCCAGCCGCTCGTGATGCTGACCATCACGAGCCCGGAGAACCATGCGCGCCTACAGGAGCTCCGGGAGATCCAGCTCAAGCTGGCGGATCCGCGCAAGGTCAGCGGACCGGAGGAGCTGGAGCGGCTGCTGGATGCCGGGCGGACCGTCGTGCTCATCACGCATCAGATCCATTCCACGGAGGTGGGGAGCGGGCAGGTCGCGGCGCGGCTGGCGTATCGCCTCGCGGCATCGGATGAGCCGCGGGTGCGCGAGATCTTGGACAACGTGATCCTGCTGCAGATCCCGTCGCTCAACCCGGACGGCACGCAGTGGGTGAGCGACTGGTACATGCGGTACGTGGGCACGCCGTACGAGGGGACCGCGCCCCCGTGGCTGTACCACTTCTACGTCGGCCACGACAACAACCGCGACTGGTACGCCTTCACGCAGGTCGAGACACAGCTCGCGGTGGAGAAGGCGCACAACGCGTGGCGGCCACAGATCGTCCACGACATCCACCAGATGGGCAGTACGGGCGCGCGCATCTTCGTGCCGCCGTTCATCGATCCGGTCGAGCCGAACGTGGACCCTGCGATCGTGGCGGCCGTGAACCAGCTCGGCAGCTACATCGCCGCGGAGCTGATCGCGCAGGGCAAGCAGGGGGTGGTGATCAACGCGATCTACGACGCATGGACGCCGGCGCGCGCGTACCAGCACTACCACGGCGGCGTACGGATCCTGACGGAGACGGCGAGCGCGCGGCTGGCGACGCCGATCGAGGTGCCGAAGGAGCGCGTGCGGGGTGGGCGGGAGTACGACGCGAGCCAGCGGAGCTGGAAGTTCCCGGCGGTGTGGGAAGGCGGGACGTGGCGGCTGTCGGACATCGTGGACTACCAGGAGTCCGCGGCGATGGCGCTCCTGGTGAACGCGGCGAAGAACCGTCGTTACTGGCTCGAGAACTTCTACCGCATCAACGAGCGGGCGGTGAAGGGCTGGCCGGAATGGCCGGCCGCGTGGGTGATCCCCGCGGACCAGCCGAACGAGACTGGCCTCGCCTACGTGCTGCGTATCCTCACGATGGCCGACGTCGAGGTCCGTCGCGCGACGCGGCCGTTCTCCGCGGCGGGACGCCGGTTCCCGGCCGGCACGTACGTCGTGCCGATGCAGCAGCCCTCCGCGGCGTTCGCGCAGACCATGCTGGAGGTCCAGCGGTACCCGGACCTGCGCGAGTACCCGGGCGGCCCTCCCAAGCGGCCGTACGACGTCACCGCCCATACGCTGCCGCTGCTCATGGGCGTGGAGGCGATCCCGGTCTCCAGGTGGGACAACGGGCCACCGCCGCTGTCCGGGCCGATCCCGGTGCAGCCGTTCCGCTTCTCGCTGCCGGAGGAACTGCAGGGACCGCGTGCGCCGCGCATCGGGCTGTACAAGTCGTGGCAGGAGCCGATGGAGGCGGGCTGGACGCGCTGGCTCTTCGATCAGTACGGGTTGCGCTATGACACGTTGAAGGATGCGCGCATCCGGGCGGGCGACCTGGTGCGCGACTACGACGTGATCCTGCTCCAGTCGCAGAGCGCGAGGTCCATCCGCCAGGGTTACCCGCCGGGCACCATGCCTCCCGAGTACACCGGCGGCATCGGGGATGCGGGCGCGGAGGCGCTACGCCGCTTCGTGGAGGAGGGCGGCCGCCTGGTCGCGATCGAGGGAGCGACGGACTTCGTCATCGACCTGTTCGGCCTGGAGGTCACCAACGCGGTGGCCGGACTCAGCAGCCGGCAGTTCTACGTCCCGGGCTCGATCCTGCGGGCGGACCTCGATGCCGACCACCCCATCGCCCGGTCGGTGGGCCCGCGCACGCACGTCTGGTACTGGGGATCGAGCCGCGCGTTCGACGTCGCCGACCCGGCGATCCGTGTCGTCGCGCGGTACGGGACGGGCAACCCCGCGGCCTCCGGCTGGATCCTCGGCCCGGAGGCCATCGCGGGCAAGCCGGCGCTGCTCGAGGCCCGGGTGGGCCGCGGCTCCGTGGTGCTGTTCGGCTTCCAGCCGAACTACCGGGGACAGAGCGTGGCCACGTGGCCGCTATTGTTCAACGCACTGGCCGGCGGCGCCCCGGCGAGCTGAGTCCCGTGCGCCTGAGAGGGCAGCGGCGCGTCCGTGCGAGCGCAGTGCCGGCGGCGCCGGAACGGCCCGCGTCGTGAAGGGAGCAGGCAGCCGGAGAGCGGGGCCGAGGGTTTCCGACCCCGTTCGCGGCCGCTCCCTCCCCGGGTCCTTGCGCGTCGGCGCGCGGGCGCCCCATACTCACACACCTCCCCGGCCGCATTCGCGTCATCCCAGGACCGATGAACATCACGCCCTCGCGCGTGCTCGCGCGCGCATCCGTTGCGGCCCACGGCTCGTTGTTGCTGGTGCTTGCCGCCTGCACGGCGCCCGCCCCGAGGCCGGAGGCGGACCTCCTGATCCTCAACGCACGGGTCTACACGCTGACCTGGGGCGAGCCGGCGGTGGACGGCACACCGGCGGCGGACGCGCCGTACGACCCGCTCGCGGGCTGGCGCCCCGATGCGGAGGCCGTCGCGGTGCGCGACGGGCGCATCCTCTTCGTGGGTTCGAACGCGGATGCGGAGCGTTTCAGGGGCGAGCGGACGCAGGTGCTGGACGCCGCGGGCGGCACGCTGATCCCCGGGCTGATCGACGCCCACGTCCACCTGGCCAGCCTCGGCGCTTCGCTGGCGCAGGTGGACCTGGTGGGCGTGGAGACCGAGCTGGAAGCGGTGGAGCGCGTCGCGGCGCGGGCGGCGCAGGTGCCGCCGGGTGAGTGGATCATCGGGTACGGTTGGGACGAAGGGGCGTGGGCGGATCGGTACCCCGATCACCGCCTGTTGAGCGAGCGCGTGCCCGACCACCCCGTGTACCTGAGGGGGCTGCGCGGGTTCGCGGGTTGGGTGAACCGGTTGGCGCTGGAGCGGGCGGGGATCACGCGGCACACGCGCGCGCCCCGGGGCGGGCAGATCCGCCGTGACCGCAACGGCGAGCCCACGGGCGTGCTCCTGGACCGGGCAGTGTCGCTCGTGGAGGCGGTGATCCCCCCGCCCACACCTGCGGCGGTCGAATCGCAGATTGTCGCGGCGCTGGAGGAAGTCGTCCGTTCCGGTTACACGATGGTGCACGAGGCCGGCGCGGACTTGCTCACCCTCGCGGTGCTGCAGCGGCTGGACTCGGCGGGCAGGCTGCCGGTGCGGGTGGTCGTCATGCTGTCCGCACGGGACACCGCGCTCGTGGATGCTTGGCTCGAACGCGGGCCCGACACCGCGCGCACCGCGATGCTGCGCGTGGCGGGGGTCAAGGCGTTCTACGACGGCGCACTGGGCTCCCGCGGCGCGTGGCTCCTGGAGGATTACACCGACCTGCCCGGGCACCGGGGCGTGGACCGGGAAGGGTACGGGTTCGACGAGCAGCGGATCACGGCGCTGCTGCGGGCCGGCTTCCAGATTTCGATCCACGCGATCGGGGATGCAGCGAACCGAGCGGCGCTGGACTACTTCGCGCGCGCGTTCCGGGCGGCGCCGGAAGCACGCGAGGGACGCCACCGCATCGAGCACGCGCAGGTCGTGCATTCCCGGGACGTGCGGCGGTTCGGTGAGCTGGGCATCATCGCATCAATGCAGCCGGCCCATGCGGTGGAAGACAAGGCGTGGGCGGAGGCCCGACTCGGCCCGCACCGGATCTCGGGCGCCTATGCGTGGCGCACGCTGCGCCGCGGGGGCGCGCGGCTCGTGCTCAGCTCCGACCTACCCGCCTCCGACCACGACATCTTCTACGGCCTCCATTCCGCGATCACCCGGAGGGATCGGGAGTTCCAGCCGCCGATGGGTTGGTACGCGGACCAGCGCCTCCAGCCCGAGGAGGCGGTCCGAGGTTATACGACCTGGGCGGCGTACGCGTCCCACCTGGAGACGGAAGCGGGAGAGATCGCGGCCGGGAAGCTGGCCGACCTCACGCTGCTGGACGTGGATCCGTTCGTCGCGGGCACGCTCGATCCCGCGCGCCTGCTGGACGGCCGTGTCATCGCCACCATCGTCGGGGGCGTGGTGAGGTACAGGGACGATGCTGTGGTGATGGCCGGACGGTGATCGTGGGCCGCGACGCCCTCCGCAGCCCTCGTCGATCTCCTGCCGACGCAAGCAGTCGCCTGGTCGGGATATTGCAGAACTCTCTCGGTGGGTGACCGCCCGACGGACGGCCCGACGCCCGCGCCGGCTCGCGCTGCCCGGTGGAGCGACGCGTCCGGCCGTGAAGGCGCTGCCGCCCGTGGGCGGTCCCGGCCGGGTAGCTCAGTGGGAGAGCTCGGGGCCAAAGCCCCCGCGGACGGCGGTTCGATTCCGCCCCCGGCCTCTGCTCGACGCGGATTGCGGCGCCGCGGCCGCTCTCGTTCGCAATACCTCCGCACGTGGGAGGCGCGGATGCGGGACCGACGGGAGTTCTGGCGCGCGCTCGAGCGGCGGCTGCCGGAGGTGGACCGGGACCGGGAGCGCGAGATCGCCTGTTCGGTGCTCCTGGTACTGCGCAGCCGGATCCCGGGGGAGCAGGCGCGCCACCTCGAGGCAGCGTTGCCGTCCGAGCTGGGGTACCTCTGGTCGTTGCCGGGCGCCGAGCCCGACGGAGCCGCCTGGGACCCCGCCGCGCCCCCGGAGCACGCGTACGTGGACTTCGTGGCGCGCGTCAGAGAGCTGGCGCGACTCTCGGGGATCGCGGAAGCGGCGAGGGCGACATGCGCGGTGTTCGGCGCGCTGGGCGAGGTGATCCCGGAGGATCAGGCCCGCATGCTGGAGGGGCAGCTCCCACCCGGCCTCCAGGCGCTGTGGCGCGGCGAGCCGTGGCCCGGCCCGGCGGCGGGACGATAGCGCGGGGCCCCGGCAGCGCGCGCAGCGCCAGCAGCACCGGGTCCGACGAGGTGGCGCGCGCCACAGCGGCTTGGGCCGCGTTTTGCACGCGGGCTGCGCGACCGGCCGGGAACGCCGGCCGCAGCACCCGAGGAGGAGATCTATGGCCCCCAGTGTCGCAGCCCGAAGCCGCTTCCTGCCCCTGGTGGCACCGGCCTCCGTGCTCTTCCTGATGGGCGCGTGCGGGAGCCCGGAGCCCGCCGTGGACGGCCAGCCGGCGCCGCGCCGCGTCCTCACGGATGCCAACGTGACCGCCATTGCGACGGCGGCGAACAACGGAGAGATCGGAGAAGGACAGCTCGCGCTGAACCGCTCCCGGGATCAGGACGTGCGCGACTTCGCGCAACGGATGATCTCCGACCACACCGCGCTCAACCAGCAGATCATGCAGGAGGCGCAGCGGACGGGGATGCAGCCGGAGGAGCTGACCTCGCGGATCCAGGCGACCTCCGAGCAGACGCTCCGGTCGCTGGGGGAGCGGGAAGGCACGGAGTTCGACCGGGCGTACATCGCGAATCAGGTCGCCATGCACCGGTGGCTGCTGGAGACGATGGACAACACGCTCATCCCCGCGGCCCGCGACGACCGCCTCGAAGCCCTGCTCCGGTCGCAGCGCGCGATCATCGCCGAGCACCTGGAGCACGCGCTCCGGGTCCAGCAGTCCCTCGGCCAGCACTAGCTCCTCGCCGGCCAGCCGCGTCCTCCGGCTCCGGAACGCACGCGGCGTCCCGGAGCCAGCGGCGCGGCATACCGGCGATCGGCGTGAAGGAGCGGGGGGCGCGGAGGAGCCACTCCTCCGCGCCGCTCTTGTTGGTTGCGAACGGGCTGCGCATTTTGGCGTGTCTCGCCGCCAGCCACGCGGGCGGCGCTGCGGCCAACGCGGAGGAGCGACTCCCTGAGCGCGCGCCCTGAACCACACCCCGTCCTCGGCGTCCTCGTCGCGCCAGCGCGGCGGACGGCCGTTGCCGGCAGCCGTCCGATCTCCGCGCCAGCGGTGGACCGGACGCGGGCGGTGCCGCGTCGCTCCCGGGCGCTCGTGCTCCGGCCACCGGTCCGACCCCCAGCGGTGCGCGGGGGAGTGGCGCTTCTCCGGCCCGCCCGCGGCGGGCCTGTCGGCACCGCCCCGGCACGCCGCGAACCGGCCGGTGTAGCGGATCCGGGCGCCATCTTCCCCGCGCCCCCTTCAACGTTTCGCCTCGCAGCCGTGTCAAGTGTGTAGCGATGCGTGATGCCGATGCCCGGCTGGTCGAGCGTGCGCGCGCCGGCGATGCCTCCGCCTTCGAGCAGCTCGTGCGGCGTCATCTGCGGGCGGCGTACGCCGTCGCGCTGAGCGTGGTGCGGGAGCCGGCGGACGCGGAGGACGTCTGTCAGGACGCGTTCCTCACGGCGTTGGAGCGCATCGAGGAGTGCAGGCGGCCGGATCGCTTTGCGGCGTGGCTGCTCCAGATCGTCCGCAACCGCGCGCTCAACCTCCGGCGTGCGCAGTCGGTGCGCTCGGCGTTGCCGCTCGAGAACGTCGTGGGCATGGCGGGGCGACACGACACAGGCCACCAGGCCGAACGGTCCGAGCTGCGGGATCGGCTGCTGGCGGCCATGGAGGACCTGAGCTACCCACAGCGCGCGGCGCTGCTGCTCCACGACCTGGAGGGCTGGCGGCACCGGGAGGTGGCCGAGCACCTGGGAGTGCCGGAGAGCACTGCGCGCGCCTACCTGTTCCAGGCGCGCAGGAGACTTCGCGCCCGACTCGGCGCCGAGCTGATGGAGGAGGGCTGATGGACGAGCATCGGATCGATCTCTCGCCGCTCGACCCCGCGGCCGACCCCGACCGCTGGGAGCGACTGGTCCGGGCGATCACGACGGCGGCGGCCCCCGAGCTCGCCAGGCGCGCGGCGTCGCGCAGCGTGATCGCGGAGATCGGGCACTGGCTCCGCCCTGCGCTCGCCGCGGGCATCGTGCTCGCTGCGGCCGCGGCCGCGACGCTCAGCGTGCTGGACCGGGAGGTGGAGATCCGGCCGGCGCCGGTCGCGGGGCTGGAGGAAGCCCTCGAGCTCGGTGAGCCGGTCTCGCTCTGGCTCACCGAGGATCGCGCACCCACGACGTCCGACCTGCTGCTCGCTCTGGAGAGAGAGGCGCCATGACGTTCCCCGAGTCGCAACGCCAGGCCCGGCTGTTGGGGATCGCGCTGCTCGCCGCGACGTTCCTGATCGGCGGACTCGCCGGCGCCGCGGCCGTGCGGCTGTCGTCCAGCCGGGAGGCGACGGCCGCGGCGCAGCACGCCGAGGAACGCGGCCCCCGCGAGCGGGGGGCCGGGAGCGTGCTGGACCAGCTCGACCTCACGCCGGAGCAGTGTCAGCGGATCCAGGCGGTGCTTGAACGGCGTCGTCAGCAGACGGAGGCGTTCTGGGAGGAGCACGGCCCCACGCTGCGCGCGATCGTCGATTCGGCGCACGCGGAGATCCGGGCGGTGCTGACGCCGGAGCAGCGCGCGGAGTACGACCGACTGCGCGCCGAGCGGCGGCTTCGGCCACACAAGCAGAACGGTTCGCAGAAAGGGTGTGACCAATGAGGTGGAGGTCGTTCGAGTGGGTCGCCACGCCGGGCCGTGCCCTCGGCCTGGGCTTGGTCGCTTGGATCGCGGCGGTCGCGACGCCCGCGGCGGGGCAGGAGCCCGAGGCGGTCGTCACGTTGGAGGAAGCCATTGCGGCGGCGATGCGCAACCACCCTGCGCTGATCCAGGGGCGCGGCGCCGTGCGCACCGCCGTGGCCGCGGAGCGGAGCGCGTGGGGCTCGTTCCTGCCGTCGATCTCGCTGAGTTCCGGCGCGTCGCGGTCGAGCACGGAGCGGTTCAACCCGCAGACGAACACGACCGTGACCGGGTCGAGGGACACGTACAGCGCGGGGCTGTCGAGCAGTGTGGATCTGTTCACGGGGGGGCGCCGGGGTGCCGAGTTGCGGCAGGCCAGGGCGGAGACGGACGCGGCCGAGGCCTCGCTGCTGAACCAGCGTTTTGCCGTCATCCTCTCGGTGAAGCGGGCGTTCTTCGACGTCCTGCGCGCGGATGAGATGATCCGGGTGGCGGAAGCCGGTCTGACCCGGGCGCAGGAAGTCCGGGAGGCGGCGGAGCGCCGGATGAGGGCCGGCACGGCGACGCGGTCGGACGTCCTTCGCGCGGAGCTCGAGATCGCCAACGCGCGGCAGTCGCTGCTCCAGGCGCAGGCCCAGCGGCGGACCGCGATGTTCGAGCTCGGCCGTATGATCGGGATGGATGGCGCGGTGGGGGCGCGGCTCACGGAGCCGCTCGAGCCGAGGCCTCTCGGCGTGTCGGACGAGGAGCTCGTGGCGCTCGTGCTCCAGAGCGCGCCCTCGGTGCGCGCGGCCGAGAGCGCGGCGCGGTCGGCGGATGCAGGGGTGTCGGCGGCACGTGCGCAGTATTTCCCGTCGTTGCGGCTCTCCGGGGGCTACGACTGGGCCAACCAGACCGCGACGCTGGACGGCGGGACCAAGAGCTGGAGCCTGCGGCTGAGCCTCTCGTACCCGGTGTTCAACGGCTTCGCGCGGGAGGCGAACATCGAGCGCGCGGAGGTGCAGGCGACGGTGGCCCGTGCGCAGCTCGAGGACGCGCGGAGGGCGGCGCGAGCCCAACTGGAGACGGTGCTCGCGAACCTGCGGCTCGCGGAGCAGCGGATCGTGCTCGCGGAGGAGGCGGTTCGCGTCGCGGAAGAAGACCTGCGCGTGCAGCAGGAGCGCTATCGTCTCGGCGCGTCCACGATCCTGGACCAGATCACCTCGCAGATCAACCTCATGCAAGCGGAAGTGGACAGGGTCGCGGCGCGCTATGATTACCAGATCGCGCGGGCCGAGCTGGAGGCGCTGGTCGGGAGGGAGCTGTGAGCGGACGTGCGGCGGGGCGCACCATCTCGGATACCGTCATCCGGATCGAGGGTTTGCGGAAGGACTATGTGCTTGGGGCGGAGGTGGTGCATGCGTTGAGGGGGGTGGATCTGGTGGTGGAGCGCAACGAGTACGTGGCGGTGATGGGGCCGTCGGGCTCGGGCAAGAGCACGCTCATGAACCTGATCGGGTGCCTGGACACGCCGACGGCGGGGGAGTACTGGCTGAACGGGGAGCGGGTGAGCGATCGTTCGGATGACGAGCTGGCGCGGATCCGCAATCGGGAGATCGGTTTCGTGTTCCAGACGTTCAACCTGCTGCCGCGGGCGACGGCGGTGCACAATGTGGAGTTGCCGTTGATCTATGCGGGGGTGGGGGCGAAGGAGCGGCGGCGGCGTGCGGCGGAGATGCTGGAGCGGGTGGGGCTCGGCTCGCGCATGAACCACCGGCCCTCGGAGCTGTCGGGGGGTCAGCGTCAGCGGGTGGCGATTGCGCGGGCGTTGGTCAACGAGCCGGCGCTGCTCTTGGCGGATGAGCCGACGGGCAACCTGGACTCGCAGACGAGCGAGGAGATCATGGCGCTCTTCGACGAGCTGCACCGCCAGGGACAGACGATCGTGCTGGTGACGCACGAGTACGACATCGCCGCCCACGCCCACCGCATCATCACCCTGCGCGACGGATTGATCGAGAAGGATGTACGCAACGGACGCCGCGCGAGCAGCACGTCGGGCGAGCCAGAGATCCATCATGGAGGTGTACGGTGAGGGTAGTGCTTCGTAAGGGGCTGATCGCGGCGGCTGCGACGTTCGCGGGCGTTGCGGTGCTCGCGTGCAGCGAGTCTCGTGCCAGCGGAGACGGCGGCGATGTGCAGCTCGCGGTCGCCGAGCGGCGGAACCTCGAGATCCTTGCGGAGGCGGCCGGGCTGGTCGAGCCGGTGCGCCTGGTCGAGGTGAAGTCGAAGGCGTCCGGCGAGGTGCTGAAGATCCACGTCGAAACGGGGCAGGACGTGCAGCGCGGCGCGCTGCTCGTGGAGATCGACCCGCGGGACGTGCGCAACGCGTATGCGCAGGCCGAGGCCGACCTGGCCGTCGCGGAGGCGCGGCTGGCGACGGCGGAGGCGCAGAGGAAGCGGGTCGAGGAACTCCGCAAGGCGAACGTCGTCACGGAGCAGGAATACGAGGCCGCGGCGCTGGAAGAGGCGAACGCGCGGGCGCAACTCGTCAAGGCGCGCACCAACCTCGAGCTGGCGCGCGAGCGTCTGGGTGACGTCACGGTCCGTGCGCCGATCGACGGCACGATCATCCAGCGGAACGTCGAGATCGGGACGATCATCGCGTCCGCGAGCCAGAACATCTCCGGCGGTACGCTGTTGCTGACGATGGCGGACCTCTCGCAGATGCAGGTGCGGACGCTGGTGGACGAGACCGACATCGGTCAGATCCGGCCGGGGCAGACGGCGCGGGTGATGGTCGAGGCGTACCCCGGGCGGGTCTTCACCGGCGAGGTCCTGAAGATCGAGCCGCAGGCGGTGGTGGATCAGAACGTGACGATGTTCCCGGTGCTGGTCCTGCTGGACAACGCCGAGCGGCTGCTCAGCCCGGGCATGAACGCCGAGGTCCAGATCGAGGTCGCACGGCGCGAGAACGTCGTGACGGTGCCGAACGCGGCGATCGTGAGCCCGCGCGACCTGATCGCCGCGGGCGCGGTCCTCGGGCTGAAGGAGGAGGACGTGCGCGCGGCCATGCGTGGCGGGATGGGCGCGCCGGCGGGCGGGAACGGGCCCGCAGCGCGCGAAGCGGGGCCGGGCGAGTCCGCGCCGGGGGCGGCGGCTGCAGCGTCGGGCGAACCGGCTGCGGACTGCGCCGCGTTGCGGGAGCGGATCCGGACCGGCGGATTCGAGTCCTTGAGCGAGGCGGAGCGCGCACGGCTGCGCGAGTGCCGCGGCGCGGCCGGGCTCNNCCGCGGCGCGCGCGGCGGGATGCGTCCCGGGACGTTCGCGGGTGGAGGGAGCGCCGTGGCGCCGGATGGGTCGCGTGCGCGGCCGGCGTTCGTGTTCGTCTCCACGCCCAAGGGGCCGGAGCCCCGCCGCGTCATGATCGGGCTGAACGACTGGGATCACACCGAAGTCATCAGCGGCCTGGAGCCCGGAGAGCAGGTCGTGTTGCTGTCCGTCGCGCGGCTCCAGCAGCAGCAGCAGCAATTCGCCGACCAGATGCGGCAGCGGGCAGGCGGCATCTTCCCTGGGCAGGGGCGTTGACGTATGCTCGGGCTCGAGATCCTGCGTGTCGCGTTGGGTGCGATCCGCGCCAACAAGCTGAGAGCGTTCCTGACGACGCTCGGCATCATCATCGGCATCGCGGCGGTGATCACGATGGTCGCGCTGGGCGAGGGTGCCCAGCGCGCTGTCGAGGAGCGCATCGCGCGGCTCGGCACGAACGTGCTGACCGTGCGTCCGGGCCAGCAGTTCTTCGGAGGCATTGACCGGGGCGACCGGCGGTTGACCGCGCGCGATGCCGAGGCGCTGCTGCGGGAGCCGAAGGCGATCCGCGCGGTGAGCCCGGAAATGGAGCGTCGGCTCCAGGTCGAGTACGGCTCGGCCAACTCGAACACGCAGATCTTCGGCGTCTGGGCGAGCTACCCGGCCATCCAGAACCAGCACGTCGCGGTCGGGCGGTATTTCACCGAGAGCGAGGAGCGCGGGCGCCGGCGCGTCGCGGTGTTGGGAGCGCGCGTGGGCGAGCGGCTCGGGGTGCCCAACACCGCTGCGCTGGTCGGCCAGACCATCCGCATCCGCGGCATCCCCTTCGAGGTGATCGGCGTCCTGGCGGAACGGGGCGACCAGGGATGGTCCAACCCGGACGAGGCGATCTACATCCCGCTCGCGACGGCGCAGTTCCGAGTGTTCGGCACGGATCGGGTCCGCTCGATCCTGGTGCAGGCGGTCAGCGCGGAGGCCATGGATGACGCCATCGCCGAGATCGACGCGGTGCTCCGCCGCGAGCATCGTCTGCGCCCGGGTCAGCCGAGCGACTTCAACATCCGCAACCAGACGACGCTGCTCACCACGTTCCAGGAGACGACGCGCACGTTCACGTTCCTTCTCGCCGGGATCGCGGCCGTGTCGCTGGTGGTGGGGGGCATCGGGATCATGAACATCATGCTCGTGTCCGTGACGGAGCGGACGCGGGAGATCGGCATCCGCAAGGCGCTGGGCGCGCGTCGTCGCGACATCATGCTGCAGTTCCTGATCGAGGCGCTGGTGCTGTGTCTGGCCGGCGGTCTGCTCGGCCTCGCGGCGGGCGTCGGCGGCGCGTACGCGCTCCAGCGGGTGGCGCAGTGGAACACCGCCGTCGCGCCCGAGTCGCTCGTGCTCGCGGTGGGGTTCGCCGCGGCGGTCGGGCTGTTCTTCGGGATCTGGCCCGCGCGGCGCGCGGCGCGTCTGGATCCGATCGTCGCGCTCCGCTACGAATAGCGGGGAGGGCTACTCCTCGCCGGCGGGCCCTTTCCCGGGCTTCCGCCGGCGGAGCCGTCGGGCCTCCTCGGGGCTGATGCCGGGGAACGCCGGGGCGGTGGCGCCGGGCGTCTGGATGCCCGGCGTGCGGCCGGCGGTCCCGGTCGTGCCGCCGACCGAGCCGGGCAGCGTCCCGCTCTCGCCCTCCGGCTCCGCCGTGGAGCCCTCGGCCGCGGTCTCGAATTCGACGAGCTCCCGGATCAGCGCGGCGCGGGGCTCGCGGGCTCCAGGCGGCGGGGACGGGCGGCCGCGGCGTCGTCTGGCGGGCATGCTCCCTCCGTTGACGATCCTCCCACCGACGGTGGCAAGGCCCGTGCCCCGAGGGTTGCCTCGGGGCGCGTCTGTTGCCATATTTTATAGGCTGAGGAATGAACGGGCCGGTGCGCGCCGCAGCCGGCCCGTGGCTCCCAACGAACGCAACGTGCCGGCCCGAGGCAGACCCGGCCGGCGCGCGGCAATCCAGGAAAAAGGTGGTGAGCGAGTGGCGTATGTGATCGTCGAGGAGGGCGATACCCTCGAGCGTGCGCTGCGGCGTTTCAAGCGTCAGGTCCAGCGCGCGGGGATCTTCAGCGATCTTCGCCGGAAGAAGTACTACGAGAAGCCGAGCGAAGAGCGGAAGCGGAAGGCCAACGCTGCGCGTCGGCGCGCACGGCGGCAGCAGAACCGCCGGAGCTGAGCGCAGTCCCGCGGCGCCTGACAGGAGCGCGCCCGACCGGTGGACCGACCGGCGGGCGCGCTCGTCGTTCCGGGTCGTTTGCCGGCCGCGGGCGGGCGGCGTAAGTTAGCTCGCCGCGTATCTCGCAGCACGGACGAGGACCATGAGCGAGCCGACCAGCCGCCCCCGCGACGCCGAAGCGCGGCGGTACCTGGCGCAGCGAAGGGCGCGGATCGAGCGCGTGCTGAACCGCTCGCTCGTCGTGCCGCCGGCGCCGGCACTGCCGCCGGAGCGCCGCCGCTTCCTGAGGGAGGAAGCGGAAGAGCTGTACTGGAACGAGCTGGCGTGGGAGAAGCTCGCGGGGGACGATCCGCGATCCCGCGATGGGATGGCGGAGTTCGCCTTCCCCGGCTTCCTCGCCTTCATTGACGGACTGTTGCCCCGGGGAACGGGGGCGGGCTCCTCCGTTCAGGCTGCGCCTCGCCCGGAGGTGGTGGAAGACGTGCTCGTCTTCCTCGCGGAGCGGTGCGTGGTGGGCGACGCGGATGGCGAGGACGGCGGAGCGGCGCGGAGCCTGACGGAGCGCCTCCTGGACCTGGTCCTGTACCGGCTCTACCAGCTCCCGCCAGACGACGTGGAGCGCCTCGAGCTGGCGCGGTTGCAGGGGGACGAGTGAGCGGCGGGTCGGCATCGACGAGTGGAGGGCGTGTGGACGGCTCGGCGCCGCGGCCGCGGGGCGGCCGCCCGATCCATCCTGCGGTGGCGCGTCGCCCGCAGTTCATCGCCCACCGCGGCGGTGCGGGCCTCTATCCCGAGAACACCCTCCACGCCTTCCGGCGCGCCGTGGAGGACTGGGCCGTGGACGCGGTCGAGCTGGACGTCCACGCCACGGCGGACGGGCACTGTGTCGTCATTCACGACCCGACGGTGGACCGCACGACGGACGGCGCGGGGCGTGTCGCGGACCTCACGCTGGCGGAGCTCCAGCGGCTGGACGCGGGCTACCGCTTCACGCCGGACGGCGGGCGGACGTTCCCCTACCGGGGGCAGGGGTTGCGCATCCCGACGATCGACGAGGTGCTTGCGGAGCTCCCGTCCCACATCACGGTGATCGCGGAGGTGAAGGCGCGGGCGGCGCAGGCGCCGCTGTTCGAGGCGGTGCGGCGGGCGGGGGCGGAGCAGCGGGTGATCGCGGCGGGGATGCGGGATGCGGATCGCGACCTCTTCTCCCAGTATCCCGGTCCCACGAGCGCGTCGCTCGAGCAGATCCGTCGTTTCGTCATCCTGCACCGTTTGAGGCTGTGGCGGCTGTGGCAGCCGCCGGTGGACGTGGTGCAGATGCCGGAGTACTGGAACGGACGGCGCGTCCTGACGCCGGGGCTCGTGGCGGCGCTGCACGCGTCGGGGCTGCCGGTGCAGGTCTGGACGGTGGACGAGACCGCAGACATGGAGCGGCTGCTGGACTGGGGTGTGGACGGGATACTGACCGACCGGCCGGACCGACTCGCGGCGGTGCTGGTGGGGCGTGGGGCGCGGCGCCCGCCGCCCGGGCTGACCGCGTCCGGCGCGTCGGCGGGCGAGCCGGGCGGGCGGACCGGGTGATGCGGGGATGGAATGGAGGTTGCACCCGTTCGGCGTGATTCCGGTGTCCCTTGCTGTCGAGGCCGCGTCGTTGGACGCGGCCTCGTTCGTTGGATGCCCGATGGACGGTCCCGGCCCAGCGTCTCCCCGAGCACGGAGGATGGATCATGCGATTCGACGACGAGGAGCGGTACGCCCGCTACGAACGACTCGGCGGGCCCGAGGAGCCAGCCGCTGCCGGATACGAGCGTGAGTACGCCAGGCGGCGCCGCCGCGTGTACCACGGTTATGGCATGGGATACCTCGGCGGCGCACTGCGGAGTCGCGGTTCGTACCAAGCGGGGCAGTTGCGATCGGGGCTGAACCCGCGGGACGAGTTCGAGTTCGAATGGGGCGAGGGGTACGTGGGCGGCCGGGGGTACGGCGGCACCAATTACGACTACGAGCACGGCTACCGGCTGGGGACGCAGCGGGTCCCGACGCCGGGGACGGGGCCGGGGCGGGAGGCCGGCGCCGAGGCGGGGGGGCGCGGTGCGGCGGAGTGGCGGCGGCGGGGTCAGTGGGAGCCGTACGGCCCCGCGCGGTACGGCTACGGTCCGTACTACCAGCGGTTGCTGCGACGGCGCCGCTCGGACGAGGAGATCCGGGAGGACGTCGAGGAGACGTTGTTCTACGACACGTGGGTGGACGCGGACCGGATCGAGGTGCTGGTCGAGGACGGCGTGGTGACGCTGCGGGGCACGCTGCCCAGCCACGAGGAGGTGCGCTACGCGGTGGACGACGCGTGGGATGTGGACGGCGTGCGCGGCGTGCGGAGCGAGCTGGTGGTCGAGCCCCCTTCCCGTGGACCGGAGCAGGGCGGCCGCGAGCGTGCGGCGGCCGGCGCCGCCGGTGCGCAGGCGGCGGCGAAGGCGCGGGCCGGCGAGGGGGAGGCGGCGAGTTCGGTGACGGGCGCGCGTGCCGGGGCCGGGCGTCCGCAGGCGGCAGGCGAAGCCGGGAGCGGCGCCGAGGCCGGCGGCGCGGGGAGGTCCGGCCGCGGGCGGCAGGGCCGGTCGAGCGAAGCGGAGAGCTGAGGGGAGGCGGACATGCCGTACGGAGGGGAGTTCGAACGGCGTCGGCCGTGGCGGGGCGGGCTGGGTCCGTTCGGTCGGTGGCCCAAGAAGCCTGCGCGCGGCTTCCCCGTTCGGGGGTTCCACACCTACGACCTCGATTACGGGCGTCAGGCGGGCGGGCCGGACACGGAGTACAGCGGGCGCGCCGGCTGGCCGACGGCCGGCACGGACGAGGCGGCCTCCTCGTCGCGGCGGCGCGGCGCGTGGGAGTACGGCGCGTGGTACGGCGAGGAAGCCGCGTACGGCCTACCGGAGCGTCGCCATCCGAGAGGGTCGTCCGGAGGGCGCGGGCGCATTCCCCCCGAGCCGTGGCCCGGCGAGCGCGGGGCGCGCCGCCGCCCCGGCACGCGCCGGCGACGCTGGCCTTGACGCGAGCCGAGACGCGCGCCTACTAGGCGCCTACGAGCGGGGGCGGACGGCGCGCCCGGAAGCGCGGCGATCGATCGGAGCACGCGATGAGGCAAGGCGGCAGCGGAGCGGTGCGGCGACACACAGACGAGACCCGCGGGTCCGTGGTCGCGCGGCTCCGCGCCCGGTTCCGCGCGCACCTGGAGCGCAGCCGCCTGATCGAGCCGACCGACACGGTGCTGGTCGCGGTGTCCGGCGGCCTCGACTCCGTCGTCCTCCTGGAGCTGCTGCGGTTCGGGCTCGGCGACCGCGGACCGCGGCTCGCCGCCGCGCACTTCGACCACGGCATGCGGCCGGGCAGCGCTGCGGACGCGGAGTGGGTCGCGGGACTGTGCGAGGCGTGGCGAGTGCCGCTGGAGCGTGAGCGTGCCGCGTCGCCGCCGCGTTCCCAGGCCGAAGCGCGCGCTGCGAGGTATCGTTTCCTCCAGCACGCCGCCGCGCGCGTCGGCGCGGATCGGATCGCGACGGCGCACCACGCCGATGACCAGGCGGAGACCGTGCTGTTCCGCATCATCCGCGGCACCGGCCTGCGGGGCCTCGCCGGCATTCCGGAGCGGCGGGGGAACATCGTCCGGCCGCTGCTCCCGTTCCGGCGGACGGAGCTGGAGGCCTACGCGCGGGCGGCGGGCCTGCGTCACCGGGAGGACCCCACCAACTTCTCCCCGGGCTACGCCCGGAACCGGCTGCGCCATGAAGTGCTGCCGCGCCTCGAGGCCATCGCGCCGGGCGCCACGGAAGCGTTGATCCGTCTCGCGGACGAGGCCCGCGCCGCGGAGGGCGCGTGGGAGTCGCTCCTCGATGAGGTGGAACGGCGAGTCGCATCGGCCGATGACGACGGCGTTCTGCTTGCCAGGGAGCGCTTCCTCTCGTATCATCCCGAAGTCCGCGCCCGGTTGCTCCGCCGCCTCCTCCATCGTCTCGGCAGCCATCCCGATCGCGCGGGAACCCGGGCAGCGCTTGAGTTTATTAGACTTGGCGCGAGCGGCGGTCACTTCGATGTGATCGGCGGCGTGCGCCTGGAGCGGGAATTCGACCGCATTCGGTTGCGGCCGGGCCCGCGGCGGGCGGAATCCGCCGTCGGGGACCGGCCGCTCATCATTGCAGGACCGGAGCGCGGGAGCGGCGTGGCGATCATCGGCGGCCGTCGCTTCGCCGTCGAGTGGATGCCAGGGGACGAGGAGACGACGCCGACGACGGCAGCGTTCGATGCCGCGGCGCTCCGTTTCCCGCTCGAGCTCCGGGGCTGGCGCGCCGGTGACCGCATCCGGCTCCCCTACGGGGCGAAGAAGCTCAAGAAGCTTTTCGTCGAACGGCGGATCGGCCGAAGCGAACGCGCGGCGACGCCGGTGCTCGTGGATGCCGCCGGCCGCGTCGTCTGGGTCGCGGGCGTCGCACGGGCCGCAGGAACGGAAACCAAGCCGGGGAGCCCGGCCTTCCACCTCAGGATCCGTGATGCCGGAAGCGCATAATGCACATGTCGCGGCCACTCCGAACGGCGGGGTGCCGGGGGGGGCGGATCTACGGACTGGCGGCCGGATCCTGAAGCGGGTGGTGTTCGACCAGGAGGCGATCGCCCGCCGCGTCGCGGAGATGGGACAGGAGATCGCGACCGCGTACCCGGACGACACGAAGCTCCTGGTGCTCGGCCTGCTGAAGGGATCGTTCATTTTCCTCGCCGACCTGGTGCGTCAGATCCCCCGCCCCCTGCACGTGGACTTCCTGGTGGCGTCCAGCTACGGCTCGGGGACGGTCACCAGCGGCGAGGTGCGGCTGCTCTACGATCCGGAGGCGACGATCGAGGGGCGGCACGTCATCCTGGTGGAGGACATCATTGACAGCGGGACGACGCTGAACCGTCTGGTCCCGCTGCTGCGGGAGCGGAAGCCGGCGAGCCTCGAGCTCTGCGCGCTGCTGCACAAGCGCGTCGCCGAGGACCTGGTCTTGGAGCCGCGCTGGGTCGGCTTCGACGCGCCGCGCGAATTCCTGGTGGGCTACGGCCTGGATCACGCGGAGGATTACAGGCACCTGCCCTACATCGCGAGTCTGTGAGGCGAAGGAGTCAGTGAAGGAACACAGGATGCCCGAGCGCGACGGCAGTCGAGGGAACCGTGGATCCCGTTGGGCGCGTCTGTCGAGGACGGCGTCCTTCTGGATCCTCGTGTTCCTGGTCCCGATCCTCATCATCCAGGTGTTGAGCCCGCGGCGCGACGACTCGGTCGAGCTGAGCTATTCGCAGTTCATCGAGCAGCTCGACGCGGGCAACGTCGCGCGGGTGACCATCACGGAGGGGCAGCGCGTCGAGGGTGTCCTGAGCACGCCGGTCATGTCGGAGACGGCCGGTCGGCCGGTGAGGAACTTCTACACGCTGCTCCCCATCAAGGACAGCGAGAGCCTGCTCGCGCGGATCGAGGCGCGGGTGCCCGTGGTGGACGCTGCGGAGCCCCCGCAGAACTGGTGGGTCTTCTTCGCCCAGATGCTGCCGTGGCTGCTGCTGATCGGCATCTGGTTCTTCTTCCTGCGGCAGATGCAGGCGGGCGGCTCGAAGGCGTTCCAGTTCGGCAAGTCGAAGGCGCGGCTGCTCAGTGGTGATACGCCGAAGGTCACGTTCGCGGACGTGGCGGGGGCGGATGAGGCGAAGGAGGAGCTCCGGGAGATCATCGAGTTCCTGAAGGACCCGCAGAAGTTCAGCCGGTTGGGAGGCCGGCTGCCGAAGGGCGCGCTGCTGGTGGGGCCGCCGGGGACGGGGAAGACGCTGCTGGCGAAGGCGGTGGCGGGCGAGGCGGGTCGGCCGTTCTTCTCCATGTCGGGGTCCGACTTCGTGGAGATGTTCGTGGGCGTGGGCGCCTCGCGGGTGCGCGACCTGTTCGAGCAGGGCAAGGCCCACGCGCCGTGCATCATCTTCATTGACGAGATCGACGCCGTGGGCCGTCACCGCGGCGCCGGGCTGGGCGGCGGGCACGACGAGCGGGAGCAGACGCTGAACCAGCTCCTGGTGGAGATGGACGGCTTCGAGTCCAACGACGGCGTGATCCTGCTGGCGGCCACGAACCGGCCGGATGTGCTGGACCCGGCGCTGCTCCGCCCGGGGCGGTTCGACCGACAGATCGTGGTGGACGCGCCGGACGTGAAGGGGCGCGAGGGGATCCTCCGGGTCCACTTGCGGAAGATCCCGCTGGCGGACGACGTGGACGTGGCGGCGCTGGCGCGCGGGACGCCGGGGATGAGCGGCGCGGACCTGGCGAATCTGGTGAACGAGGCGGCGTTGCTGGCGGCGCGCCGCAACCGTGACAAGGTGTACATGGCCGACCTCGAGGAGGCCAAGGACAAGGTGATGCTGGGCGCCGAGCGGAAGAGCCTGGTGCTCTCCGAGTCGGAGCGGCGGCTGACGGCCTACCACGAGGCGGGTCACGCTGTGGTGGCGCTCAAGACCCCCGGCCTCGATCCGTTGCACAAGGTCACGATCGTGCCGCGTGGCCGGGCGCTGGGGGTTACGGCATCGCTGCCGGAAGAGGACCGGCACGCGTACTCGAAGGACTACCTGCTGGCGCGGCTGGCGATGCTGTTCGGCGGGCGGGCGGCGGAGGAGCTCGTGTTCGGGCCGGACAAGGTGACGACGGGCGCCGGCAACGACATCGAGCGTGCGACCCGGCTCGCGCGCCGGATGGTGACGTGCTACGGCATGAGCGACCTCGTCGGCCCGTTGGCCGTGGGCGACTCCGAGCAGGAGGTGTTCCTGGGCCGTGAGCTGGTGCAGCGCCGGGAGATCTCGGAGAAGACCGCCGAGCTGGTGGATTCGGAGGTCAAGCGGCTGATCGACGAGGCGTACCAGCGGGCGCTGAACACGATCCAGGAGAACCGGGACCTGCTCGAGCGGATCGCGGAGGCGCTGCTGGAGCGCGAGACGCTGGACCGGGAGGACATCGAGCGGCTCGCGGCGGGCGAGCCGTTGCCGCCGTTGCGGCAGGCACCCGACGGCCAGGCCGGCCGGGCGACTCCGGAGAAGAGCCTGGCGCCGGCGCTGGGCGCCCCCGACGGGGTCGCGGCGGAGGAGTCCGGCGGGCGGAGCCGGGCGGCCTCCGCGGCCCGGGAGGCGGCGGCGCACCGGGTGGGGGAGGCGGAGGCGGATCCCAACCCCGTGGGGTGATGCGGGCCGCGGTGCCACCCGCCGGGATGGCGTCGGTCTGGGAGACGGCGCGCGGGCCGGTGACGCTGGATCGCCCGCGCATCGTCGGAATCCTCAACGTCACGCCCGATTCCTTCTGGGATGGCGGCAGGTACGCGGCCCTGGATGCGGCGGTCGCATGCGCCGCCGCGCTGATCGAGCACGGCGCGGACATCATTGACGTCGGGGGCGAGTCCACGCGCCCGGGCGCGCGCTCGGTCCCGGTCGAGGAGGAGCGGGCGCGCGTCGTGCCGGTGGTCCGGGAGCTGCTGCGGCGCTGGCCCGACCTGATCGTCTCCGTGGACACCGTGAAGGCCGAAGTGGCGGGGGCCGCCCTCGCGGAGGGCGCGGCGGTGGTGAACGACGTGTCCGGCCTGCGCCTGGACCCCCGCCTGGGCGAGGTGGTCGCGGAAGCCGGCGCGGGCCTCGTGCTCATGCACTCGCGCGGCTCCGTCGAGGAGATGGCGAGCTACGACACCGCCCGCTACGGCCCGGACCCGGTGGGGGAGATCGCCTCCGAGCTGGCCGCCGCACTGGACCGCGCGACCGCCGCCGGGATCCCGCGGTCCGCCATCGTCCTCGACCCGGGGCTCGGCTTCTCCAAGCGCACTGAGCACAGCGTGGCGGTCATCGCCCACCTCGACCGGATCCTGACGCTGGGACGGCCCGTGCTGGTCGGGCCGTCCCGGAAGCGGTTCGTGGGCGAGCTGGCCGGCGGCCTCCCGCCGGCCGAACGACTCGAGGGGACGCTCGCCGCCTGCGTCGTCGCGCTCCAGCGCGGGGCGCGCCTGTTCCGCGTGCACGACGTGCTCGCCGTCCGCCGTGCCCTGACCGTGGCCGAAGCCCTGCTCAGCGCACCGTGAGAGACCTGTTCCAGCGGTACTCCTTCCTGCTCCCCGGCCTGAAGGACCTGGCCCAGATCCTCATCGTCGCCGCCGGCTTCTACTACGTGCTGCGGCTGCTGGCCCGCACGCGGGCCATGCAGATGCTCTTCGGCCTCGTGGTGCTCGTCCTGATCTACTTCGCCGCGCGGCTGTTCGACCTGGGCCTCATCGAATACATCATGGAGATGCTGTTCCAGTACGGCGCCATCGCGGCGCTGATCGTCTTCCAGCCCGAGTTGCGGAGCGCGCTGGCGCGGCTGGGACAGAGCCGTATGTTGCGGCTTTTCAACAAGATGGAAGAAACGGCGGTGGTGGAGGAGCTGATCGAGGCGGTGGAGCGTCTGTCGCGGGCGAAGATCGGCGCCATCATCGCCGTGGAACGCGAGGTGGGGCTGGACGAGTATGCACAGACGGGGACGCGGATCCAGGCGGCGGTCTCGGCGGACATCCTGGTCAGCATCTTCGCTCCCTACGGCCCGCTGCACGACGGCGCGGTGCTGATCCGGCGGGACACGATCATCGCGGCCGGGGTGATCCTGCCGCTGACCCAGTTCCCGGTGGCGGACCGCAGCCTCGGCACGCGGCACCGGGCGGCGCTGGGGCTCTCCGAGGAGACGGACGCGCTGGTGATCGTGGTGAGCGAGGAGACGGCGCAGGTCTCGCTGGCGTACCGGGGCCGCCTGGAGCGCAACGTGACCTCGGAGCGGCTCTACGAGGCGCTGACGGGGCAGCCGCGGGTCCCGACGGCGGCGGGGCGGGGAGAGCGCGTTGACAGGTCTGGCCGGGGCGGGTAGATTGCCCCGAATAACACCAAAGGACCGTCCCGATTCGATTCGGACCCAGCCGCGAGGAGCACGCTTGGAAGGCACCATCGAATACGCGCTGCTTCAGATGTTCAAGGACGGGGGCGTGATGATGTACCCCCTCCTCCTGTGCTCGCTGGTCGGATTGGGCGTGATCATCGCCAAGTTCTACATGCTCCAGGTGGCGGATTCCCGCTCGAAGAACCTGCTGACGCGGGTCATGGAGCTCGTCCAGAAAGGCCAGCTCGACGCCGCCATCGAGCTCTGCGAGCAGACGCCGGGCCCGGTCGCGGCGATCCTCCTGTCGGCCCTGCGTCGGATCCGCGAGGGCCGGATCGAGGAAGTGGAGTTCGAGAAGGCGGTCAAGACGACGGGCGTCATCGAGCTCGGATTCCTGGAGCGCGGGTTGGTGGTGCTCGCGACGGTCGCCAACGTGGCGCCGCTGATGGGCTTCCTCGGCACGGTGGCGGGGATGATCTCCGCCTTCGGCGCGATCGCGGTGGCGGGGCAGGTGGAGGCGGCGCTGGTCGCGGGCGGGATCAAGGTGGCGCTGATCACGACGGCGGCGGGGCTGGTCATCGCCATTCCGGTGAACATCGCCTACAATTACTTCGTGACGAAGATCGACAAGCTCATCCTGGAGATGGAGCAGGGCACCGCGGCGGTCCTGAACTACGTGTGGGAGTTGCTGAAGGTCGGCGGGCTGCAGCCGGCGAGCCAGGGAGCGAACCCGGGTCACATTGGAGCGAGGTGAGCCATCATGGCGATCATGAAGAAGAAGAAGCGGGTCAGCGGTGAGATCCCCACCTCGTCCATGGCGGACATCGCCTTCCTCCTGCTGATCTTCTTCCTGGTGACCACGGTGTTCGACGAGGAGAAGGGCCTTTCCATCGTGCTCCCGGAGCCGCAGCAGGAACTCGAGGTCTCGCAGAAGAACGTCCTCCACCTCATGGTGCGGGCGGACGGCATCGTGGAGGTGAAGCGGGGCGAGAGCCCGTCGATCCAGCCGGTGCGGCCGTCGGAGATCGAGATGATCTGGCGGGAGGAGGTTGCCCAGAACCCGAACCTGATCGCCGCGGTGAAGACGTACCCGGACGCGCCGTACCGGAACATGATCGCGGTGCTGGACCAGCTCCAGAAGGCTGGCGCGGAGCGGATCTCCCTGCAGATGATGGAGTGAGGGAGCGATGATCCAGGGCGGACTCAAGAGGAAGTCGAAGGCGAACAGCGAGATCCCGTCGTCCTCGCTGGCGGACATGGCGTTCCTCCTGCTGATCTTCTTCATGGTCAGCACGACGTTCCCCAAGGAGAAGCCGCGCCGGCTGCCGTTCCCCGAGGCGGAGGCGACGAAGAAGGTGGACGAGCCGCGCAAGAACATTCTGCACGTGTGGCTGGAGAAGGACGGCTCCGTCTACATCAACGACGTGCTGGTCCCGATGAACGAGGTCTCGAACGTCGTCGCGCCGCAGTACGAGGCGACGGACCGGAAGCTGGTGGTCTCGCTCCGCGCCGATCGGGACGTGCCGTACCACTACGTGGACGCAGTGACGAAGGAGCTCCAGGAGGCGTACGCGCTCCGGGTGACCTTCCACACCAATCTCGAGCAGCGCGTGACTCGGGAAAGGAGGTAGGCCATGAACGTGGTCGTGATGGCGGATTCCTCCGGGGCCCAGGCCGAGGTCCTGACGGCGAACGATCGGCTGAAGCGCCGCTCCGGCGATCTGTTCTGGTGGTCGCTCATTCTGGCCGTCGTGGTCCACTGGGCGCTCTTCATGTTCTTCCCGACGTTGAGCGCGCAGGACATGTCGTTCACGACTCCGGAGTTCACCGCGTACGAGATCCCGCCCGAGGTGGAGATCCCGCCGCCGCCGCAGCAGATCGCGCGGCCGGCGCGGCCGGTGATCGCGGATGCGTCGATCGACGAGGACGTGACGATCGCGCCGACGACGTTCGAGGACAACCCGATCGAGAACCTGCCTCCGCCCCCGACGACGACGGCACCGGATGACATCTCGGTGGCGCCGGTGCCCACGCCGTTCACGGTGGCGCCGGAGCTGAAGAACCGAGCCGAGGTGCAGCGCGCGCTCGAGCGGTACTACCCGCCGCTGCTGCGGGATGCGGGGATCGGCGGCACGGTCCTGGTGTGGTTCTTCATTGACGAGACGGGGAAGGTCCGCAACAGTCTGATCAAGGAGTCGAGCGGCCACAAGGCGCTGGATGAGGCGGCGCTGAAGGTGGCGGAGATCATGCAGTTCACGCCGGCGCTGAACCGGGACAAGAAGGTGCCGGTGTGGGTTGCGCTGCCGATCGACTTCCGGACGAAGTGAGGGGTGCAGGGCGCAGCGGGGGGCTGCGCCCTGCGAGCGTGATGAGTGGAAGGGACCGGCCCTGCGGGGGCCGGTCCCTTCGCGTTGATCTTTGGTCTGTGGAGAAGTAAGATAGGCGGAGATGTACCGAGCGCGGCTGGCGGAGACGCTGCCCGCGGTGCGGGAGCGACTGGCGCGTGCGTTGGAGCGTGCGGGCCGGCGGGACGAAGTGGTGATCGTCGCGGTGACCAAGGGGCACGGCCCGGAGGCGCTGGAGGCGTTGCTGGATGCGGGGCTGGCCCGGTTCGGGGAGAACCGGGTCCAGGAGCTGGAGGCGAAGGTGGCGGCGGTAGGGCGGGAGCGTGCCGAATGGCACCTGATCGGCCACCTCCAGCGGAACAAGGTGCGGCGGGCGCTCCCGCTGTTCGATCTCATTCACAGCATCGACTCGCTGCGGCTGGCGCAGGAGTTGTCGAAGGAGGCGGGGAGGGCGGGGCGTACGGTGACCGGGCTGGTCCAGGTCAACACGTCCGGGGAGCCGACGAAGGGCGGGCTGCGCGCAGAGGAGGCGGTAGAGGGGGTGGGGCGGATCGTGGAGCTGCCCGGGTTGCGCATCCAGGGGCTCATGACGATGGCGCCGTTCACCGACGACGAGCGGGTGATCCGTCGGACGTTCGCTGCGGCGCGTGAGCTGTTCGAGGCGTGCGCGAAGCAGGTCCCGGCGTTCGAGGCGCGACACCTCTCGATGGGGATGTCCAACGACTTTGAGGTGGCGGTGGAGGAAGGAAGCACGATGGTGCGCCTGGGCACCGTTCTCCTGGGGGAGCGTAGGCAATGATCGACCTGACGCCACTCGAGGTCCGCAAGAAGAAGGAAGACTTCCGGCGGGCACTCCGCGGCTACGAGCCGGTGGACGTGGACACGTTCCTGGATCTGGTCGCGGACCGGATGGAGCAGCTCGTCCGCGAGAACCTCGCGCTGAGCGAGAAGGCGGGGCGGCTGGAGGAGGAGATCGCGGCGTACCGGGAGCGCGAGCGGGCGTTGACGGACGCGCTGGTGAGCGCGCAGGAGATGCGGGAGGAGCTGCGCCGGCAGGCGGCGCGGGATGCGGAGGAGCTGCGGCGGGCGGCGGAGGCGGAGGCGGAGCGCCTGCGGGACGGGGTGAGACAGGCGCTGCAGCGGGAAGAGACGGCGTTGCGGGAGCTCCGGGCGCGGCGCGCACGGCTCGTGCAGGAGTACCGTGCCATGCTGGAGCGGGAGCTGAACGAGCTGAGCGTGCTGCTGCAGACGCTGGAGATCGCGGAGGAGAAGGACGAGCTGTCGCTCGGGACGGAGGGCTTCGCCGCGCCGTCGCTGTCGGTCGAGGGAGGGCCGGTGGCGCCGGCCGTGGAGGGGGCCGTGGCGGCGGAGAGTGATGCGGGCTCCCTCGGGGCGGACCTGGAGCTGGACCCCCTGGCTGGGTCGGAGCAGGAACGGTCCGCGGCGAAGCCGGACGAGGGCAAGCCGGGCGGTTCGGCGGCGAAGGCACAGGACGAGCAGTTCCCCGAGAGCCTGGACTGGCTCTCGTCGTTGTTGCGCGAGGATCCGTGATGGCGTCGTCGGCGGACGCGCTCCGTCGGGAGCTGCGGGAGGCCGTCGCGGCGGTGCGGGAGCGGACGGCGTTCGAGCCGGAGATCGGCATCATCCTTGGATCCGGTCTCGGCGCGCTGGCCGACGAGATCGAGCTCGAGGCGGCGATCCCCTACGAAGAGCTGCCGCACTTCCCGCTCTCCACGGTGGAGACCCACACGGGCCGGCTGCTGCTCGGGCGCCTGGAAGGGCGGCGGGTGGCCGTGCTCCAGGGCCGGTTCCACCGGTACGAGGGGTACTCGCTCCAGCAGGTGACGTTCCCCGTCCGCGTCCTGTACCTCCTCGGCGCACGCATCCTGGTGGTCTCGGCGGCGTGCGGCGGGATGAACCCGCTTTGGGAGCCCGGCGACCTGGTGCTGCTGGACGACCATATCAACCTCCTCGGTGACAACCCGCTCATTGGCCCGAACCTGGACGAGCTGGGGCCACGGTTCCCGGACATGTCGGAGCCCTACGACCGGGACCTGCAACGGCTCGCGCAGGAGGTTGCGCTCGAGTTGCGCATTCCGCTCCGACGGGGCGTGTACGTGGCGGTGCCGGGACCCAACCTCGAGACGCGCGCGGAGTACCGGATGCTGCGGGGCATGGGGGCGGATGTCGTGGGCATGAGTACGGTGCCGGAGGTGATCGTGGCCCGGCACATGGGGATGCGGGTCCTGGGGTGTGCGATCATCACCGATTCCTGCCTGCCGGATGCGCTGGAGCCGACCGCGTTCGAGCGCATCGTCGAGATCGCGATGGCCGCGGAGCCGAAGCTCACGGCGTTGATCCGGGGCGTGCTCGCGCGGCTGGGTCCCGCAGGGGCCGTGTAGGGGCGAGGATGGCTCGCCGGGACCACGGCCCCACGGCCTACCCGGAGTTCCCCAGGCGAGCGACGGAGCTGGAGCTGGAGATCCTCCAGCAGTGGCGGGACGAGGACCTCTTCCGCCGCACGCTCGAGGCGACGGAAGGGCGGGAGGAGTTCGTCTTCTACGAAGGGCCGCCCACCGCCAACGGGCGGCCCGGTCTGCATCATGTGCTGAGCCGCAGCATCAAGGACCTGTTTTGCCGGTACCAGACGATGCGCGGCAAGCACGTGACGCGCATCGCGGGCTGGGACACGCACGGCTTGCCGGTCGAGATCGAAGCGGAGAAGGCGCTGGGGATCAGCGGTAAACGGGAGATCGAGGCGGTCGGCGTCGCGCGCTTCAACGAGGTGTGCCGGGAGAGCGTGTTCGTCTACAAGGAGGAGTGGGAGCGGCTCTCCGAGCGCATGGGCTACTGGCTCGACTATTCGAGGCCGTACATCACGTTCAGCGCCGACTACATCGAGAGCGTCTGGTGGATCCTGGGGCAACTGCACGAGCGGGGACTGATCTACCGGGGCTACAAGAGCGTGCCGTACTGCCCGCGGTGCGGCACGGCGCTCAGCTCCCACGAAGTGGCGCTCGGTTACGAGGAGGTGCTGGACCCGTCCCTCTACTTCCTGGCGCCGGTGACCGGCCCGCGCGGGGAAAGTGATCCGGAAGGACGCGCATTTCTGGTCTGGACGACGACGCCCTGGACGCTGCCGGCGAACACGGCGCTCGCGGTGCATCCGGCGCTGGAGTACCTCGAGGTGGAGCACGACGGCCGCGGGCTGATCCTCGCGGCTTCGCGGGCCGAGGAGGTCCTGGGTTCCGGACTGCGCGTGTGGCGGCGCTACATGGGCCGTGAGTTGATCGGGCTGCGCTACGAGCGGCCGTTCGATCTGGATCCGAGCCAGCCGGCAGCGGCCACGCCCGTGACGTGGACGGTGGTGGGCGAGGAGTTCGTGAGCGCGGAGGAGGGGACCGGCGTGGTGCACCTCGCGCCGGCGTTCGGCGCGGACGACTTCGAGGCGGGTGTGCGACACGGGCTGCCGTTGTTCCAGCCCGTGGACGACGCTGCCCGCTTCAAGCCCGGACTCGGGTTCGTCGAGGGGCTGTTCGTCAAGGCCGCGGACGATCTGCTGGTGAAGGACCTCGAAGCCCGCGGTCTGGTCTTTCGCTCCACGCTGGAGCCGCACGCGTACCCGCACTGCTGGCGCTGCTCGAGTCCGTTGATCTACATGGCGCGGGACTCGTGGTACATCCGCACGACGGCGGTCCGTGCCGCGATGATCGCGAACAACCGTGCGGTGCGCTGGCACCCGCCGGAGGTCGGGGCGGGGCGTTTCGGGGAGTGGCTGGCGAGCAATGTGGATTGGGCGCTGTCCCGGGCGCGCTACTGGGGCACTCCGCTGCCGATCTGGGTCTGCGAGCGAGACCCGGAACACTGGGAGGTGATCGGCTCCTATGCCGAGCTGCGGCAGCGGGCCGGGCGGCTGCCGGTGCCGGAGGGTGGCGGGCTGGATCCGCACAGGCCGTGGATCGACGAGCTGCACTGGCCGTGCGAGCGGTGTGGCGGCGAAATGCGCCGCACGCCCGACGTGATGGACGTGTGGTTCGACTCCGGGGCGATGCCGTACGCGCAATGGCACTACCCGTTCGAGAACCGGGCGGAGTGGCGGCGGCATTTCCCGGCAGATTTCATCTGCGAGGGCGTGGACCAGACGCGTGGCTGGTTCTACTCGCTGATGGCGATCTCGACGATGCTGGGGCACGGGCCGCCGTACCGCAACGTGGTGGTGAACGATCTGCTGCTGGACGCGGAAGGGCAGAAGATGTCCAAGTCCCGCGGCAACGTGGTGGACCCGTGGGAAGCCATCGGCGAGTTCGGCGTCGATGCGATCCGGTGGTACTTCGCGACGGTCAGTCAGCCGTGGGTGCCCAAGCGCTTCGACCCGCGCGCGCTCCGCGACTCCTCACGCCGGATGTTCGACACGCTGGCGAACACGTACCGCTTCTTTTCGCTGTACGCGAACGCCGAGGGCTGGGCGCCGTCGGCAGCCGATCCCGAGCCGGCGGAGCGGCCGGTGCTGGACCGGTGGATCCTGTCCCGGCTCACCGGCCTGGTGGCGTCCGTGCGCGCGGAGCTGGACGCGTACGAGCTGACGCGCGCTGCGCGGGCGATCGGCGACTTCGTCGTGGACGACCTGTCGAACTGGTACGTGCGGCGGAGCCGCGACCGGTTCTACCGGAGTGGAGACGCGCCGGACACGCGAGCGGCGTTCCGGACGCTCTACGACACGCTGGTGGCGGTGGTCGGGTTGCTGGCGCCCTACACCCCGTTCCATGCGGACTGGCTGCACCGCGCCCTGCGGGGCGGCGCGTCGGTCCACCTTGCGCCGTTCCCGGAACCCGAAGCTTCGCTGCGCGACGGAGGACTGGAAGCGCGGATGGAGGCGGTCCGGGTGCTGGCGCGGCTGGGGAGAGCGGCGCGGGAGCGGGTCCGGATCCGGGTGCGGCAGCCGCTCCGGGTCGCGTACGCCGTGCTCCCCGGGGGCGGCGGCCTCGAGGCGGAACTCGTCGAGGTGCTCGAGCAGGAGTTGAACCTCAAGGAGGTTCGATTCCTGCAGCGGGCCGAGGAGGTGATGGAGCTCCGGGCGGTGCCGGACTACCGTGTTCTGGGCAAGAGGTTCGGTCCGCGGACGGCGCAGGCGGCGGAGGCGATCCGGGCGCTCCCGCCGGAGCGGCTGTGGGCGTGGAAGCGCGGCGCCGAGTTGGGGATCGTGGTGGACGGGGAAGGCCATGCGTTGACGGGCGAAGAGTTCGAGATCACGCAGGCGGCGCGAGGCGACCTCGTCCTGGAGAGCGATGCCGGCTACGCGCTCGCGTTGGATCCGACGCTGGACCCCTCCCTGAAGAGGGAGGGGCTGGCCCGGGAGCTGGTCCACCGCATCCAGACGGCGCGGCGGCAGGCGGGCCTCGCGGTGACGGACCGTATCCATCTCGGCATCTTCGGGGTATCCGAAGTTGTCGAGGCAGCGCGGTTGCACGAGGCCTTCATCGCGCGAGAGACCCTCGCCGTGGATGTGGCCACCGGCAGCACGCGGCCGGAGGGACGGTTCGCCTTCACCAGCGACGTGGAGATCGACGGTTGGACGGTGCACCTCGGGCTGGCGGTCGCATGACTCGCCGCTCGCCGGGTAACGTAGGCCTGACGAGGACGATCCATGGGGTTCAGCAAGGACGAGCTGCGCCGATTGGAGGAGCTCCTGCTCAAGGATCGAGAGCGAACGGTGAGGAAGCTGTCGCGCTTCGCCGAGGAGTTCGTGGACACCGCAGGGGATGGGGCGTGGATGGAGCGGAACATCTTCACCCTCCACGCGGCCGAGCAGGGCACGGACATGATGGAGCGGGAGAAGGCGTTCCTGCTCGCGAGCGAGGAGGGACGCCGTCTGGCCGCGATCGACGCAGCGTTGCGGAAGCTGTACCGGGAGCCCGAGGCGTTCGGGCGGTGCGAACGTTGTGGCGGAGAGATCGGGTTCGCCCGGCTCGAGGCGCTGCCCCACACGGCGTTGTGTATCTCGTGCCAGACCCTTCAGGAAGCGGGAGGAGGGTGAGCGTGTGGATGCGGTGAGCACGCGAGGCGTGGGAGCGACGGTGCAGTCGTGGGTCGGGAGCAAGGCCGCGCTGTTCCTGCTGGTCGCGGGGACGGTGCTGGGTGTGGACATCGTCACGAAGCTGGTGGTGCAACAGTCGCTGCACCTCTACCAGCAGGTGCCGCTGATCGGCGACTACGTGCGGCTGACGTACATCTACAACCCGGGCGCGGCGTTCGGCATCCACCTCGGCCCGTACTCGCGCGTGGTCTTCCTGGCGCTGTCCGTCGTCGCGCTCGTGGCGCTGGGCGGGATGTACTGGGTGACGCCGGTCCACGACAGGGCGCGGCTCACGGCCATCGCGCTGATCTGCGGCGGCGCCGTCGGAAACCTGCTGGACCGGATCCGGTCGGAGCACGGCGTCGTAGACTTCCTCGATGTCGGCGTGGGGGACATCCGCTGGCCCGTGTTCAACATCGCCGACATCGCGGTGACGATGGGCGCGATCTTCCTCGCGCTCTCGCTGTGGCGGGAGGAGCGGGAGGATGAGCGGGCCGGCGCATGACGCGGCGGTCGAGCGGCAGACGCTGCGGGTCGAGGAGGCGGGGGCCGAGCGGCTGGACCGCTACCTGGCGCGGCGGCTGCCGGAGCTCTCGCGCTCGCGGATCGCGCGGCTCCTCGAGGCGGGCCTCATCCGGCTGAACGGCCAGCCTGCGCGCAAGAGCGAGCGCGTCGCCCCGGGCGACATCATCGAAGTGGAGTTCCCCGCGCCCGAGCCCAGCGGACTCTCGCCGGAAGCGATTCCCGTCCCGATCGTCTACCAGGACCGCGACCTGGCGGTGGTCGACAAGCCGGCCGGCCTGGTCGTGCACCCTGCCCCTGGGCATGCGAGGGGAACGCTGGTGCATGCGCTGCTGCATCACCTGGGAGACCTGTCGGGGGTGGGCGGGGTGCTGCGGCCCGGGATCGTGCACCGGCTGGATCGCGACACTTCGGGCCTCCTACTCGTTGCGAAGAACGACGCCGCGCACCGCGCGCTCGCGGAGGCGCTCAAGCGCCGCGAGGTGCGGCGTGTGTACACCGTCGCGGCGTGGGGGCACCTCGACCGGGACGAGATCGTTGTGGACGCCCCGATCGGGCGCTCGCGTTCGGACCGGAAGCGCATGGCGGTGGTGGAAGGCGGGCGTCCAGCCCGCACGCGCCTGCGGCGCCTGGAGCGGTGGCGAGCCGCAGACCTGCTGCGGGCAGAGCTGGAGACGGGGCGGACCCACCAGATCCGGGTTCACCTGGCGGCGATCGGGCATCCGGTGGTCGGCGATCGAACCTACGGTGCCCGGGCGGAGCGAGGGATCAGCGGCCCGGATCGGGCCTGGGCGCAGGCGCTCGCGCGGCGCGTCCCTCGCCAGTTCCTGCACGCCACGGAGCTCGCGTTCCGGCACCCCAGCACCGGAGAGTGGTTGGTGTTCCACAGCCCGCTCCCGCCGGAACTGGCCGCGGCGGCGGAGTGGGCCCGGAGCACATCGACGGCCTCCTAGGCGCCCTGCCCGCCGGGAGTTGACCGCGCGGGCCCGCGGTGGCTATTTTGTTTGCGCCATCCCCAGGAGTTCCCACCACATTACATCCACGGCGCAACACGCGGATGGATTCGGTTACCGCCCTTGCGGGGGGTGCTGCCATCGCTTCCCCGGCGGTCCCGGACGCTGTCCTCTTCACCTGTGGCGGACACCTGTTTGCCCTGCCCCTGACGGCGGTCCGGGAGGTGCTCGATCCCCGGCCACTCACCCGGCTGCCCGGGTGCGGCCCAGAAGTCGCCGGGCTCGTGAACCTGCGCGGGAGAGTACTCACGGTGTTCGACCTGGGCGGCGTGCTCGGGCTGGGCCACTCGTGTGTCCGTGGGGACCACCATCTGCTGCACCTCGCGCACGATGAACGCCTGGTGGCCTTCGCGGTGGACCGGGTGGTCGGTGTGAAGCGTGCCGCGGTCGACGAGCTCTCCATCGACGCAGAGGCACTCAGTGCACTCGACATCGATCCGGATGGCGTGATCGGCATTGGCGCACACGACGGCGCACCGTTCGTCCTGCTCGATCCGGATCATCTCTTCCGACGTCTGCTCACGTGACAGGACTCCAGACTGTGGCACCAGCGGGGGCGTCATGCAACGAACGGTACTGATCTGCGACGACGCGATCTTCATGCGGACCGTGCTGGGCGACATTCTGCGCGAGGCGGGCTTCGACGTCGTGGGCGAAGCGGAGACCGGCAGGGAAGCCGTCGAGAAGTATCGCGAGCTCCACCCGGATCTGGTGACGATGGACATCGTCATGCCGGACATGGGTGGGATCGAAGCGGTGCGTGAGATCATCAAGGAGGACCCGCAGGCGCGCATCGTGATGTGCAGCGCGATGGGGCAGCAGGCGCTGGTGATCGAAGCGATCCAGGCGGGTGCACGTGACTTCATCGTGAAGCCGTTCCAGCCGGCGCGGGTGCTGGAGGCAGTTCAGCGGGTGCTCGGCTGACGGCGAGGCGCTGCGCGATGGACGCTGGCCGCTACCGTGACCTCTACCTGTCCGAGACGCGGGAGTACCTGGCCGCGCTGAACCGCAGTCTCGCCGCACTCGACACCGAGGCGAGGGGGAGGCGCTGGAAGGCGCGTTCCGGGCCGCGCACACCATCAAGGGCATGTCCGCGACCCTCGGCTTCGACGAGGTGGCGCGGCTTGCACACGAGCTGGAGGATCGACTGGAAGCGGTCCGGCAGGGGCGGGAGGCGGTGGACCGCACCCTGATCGATGAGCTCTTCGCCAGGGCGGATGCGTTGGAGGGCGCGGTCGAGGCGGCCGTGGCGCGGGTGCCGGCGGGCCTCACCGGCGGTGCGGGCGCGGAGGCCGGGGCGGCGGCGCGACGTGCGGGCCGGGTCTCCCAGGGCGACAGCTCGCGGAGTCCGAAGGATCGGGAGGCGACGGGTGCCCGGGGGCGCCGCGGTGACGCTGCGGAGCGGGCGGAGGAGCCGGGCGAGCCGCCGTTGGTGATGCACGTCGTCATCAGGCCGGACGCGCCGCTCGGCGGGGCTCGGGCGGTCCTCATCCGGCGCAACGCCGAGGAGGTGGCTCCTGTGCTCCGCATGGAGCCGGCGGATCCGGTCCGCGAGTGGGGTGGGGAGCTGCGGCTGTGGTTCCCGGCGGACGCCGACCGCGCGGCGCTGGAGCGGGCGGCCCGGGCTGCGGGCGATGTCCTGGAGGTCTGGTTCGAGGGCGCAGGCGGCGCGTCGAGGCGGGACGCTGGGCGCGGCGGCGACCCCAGCGCCGACGGCCGCGCGCCGGAAGCGGGCCGCGACGCGCTGCGGCCGGCGCTCCTCGCATCGCGGCACGTGCGCGTCGAGGCGAGTGCGCTGGACGATCTTTCCGACGCGGTGGGCGAGCTCGCGGTCCTGACCGCACGGCTCCGCGAGGTGGCCGCGGCGTTGGGCGGCGCGCACGGGCTGGACGACCTGGTCGGCCGCTTCGAGCGCCAGGTGGGCGATCTCCAGCACACCGTGCTCGACATGCGGATGGTCCCGGTGGGAGAGGTGTTCGACCGGTTTCCGCGCCTCGTCCGGGAGGCGGCGCGGGCGCTCGGCCGGCAGGTGGATTTCGAGATCCGGGGCCGGGAGATCGAGCTGGACCGCGCGGTCCTGGAGCAGGTCGCGGAGCCGCTGCTCCACCTCCTGCGGAACGCGGTGGACCACGGCCTGGAGCCGGCCGAAGAGCGGCGCGAGCGAGGCAAGCCGGAGCGCGGGCGTCTGGTGCTCGAGGCGAGTCGCGAGCAATCGAGCGTCGTGATCCGGGTGCAGGACGATGGGCGAGGCGTCTCTCGCAGGCGCATCGCGGAGCGCGCCCGCGCGGCCGGGCTGCTGCCGGAGACGTCGGCTGGCGAGCTCGGCGACGATGACCTGTTGCGCCTCATGTGCCGCCCCGGGTTCACGACGGCGGAGCGGGTGACGGGGATCTCGGGGCGCGGCGTCGGACTCGACGTCGTCGTCAACACCGTCCGCAGACTCGGCGGTGCACTCGAGATGAAAACGGAAGAAGGTCGTGGAACGACGTTCACGGTCCGGCTCCCGCTCACGCTGGCGATCGCACAGGCGCTGCGCGTCCAGATCGGAGGCGAGGACTACGCGATCCCGTTGACGCACGTCGCGGAAGCGGTCGAGCTCGACGCCGGGATGGTCGGACGGGTGAAAGGCAGAGAAGTGCTGCGTCTGCGCGGTGAAGTGATGCCGCTCGTGCGCCTGCGGGGCGTGCTGCGGACGGGAGCGGAGGGCAGGGAATCGGCGGCCGTGGTCACCCAGGTGGGTGAGCGGCGCGCCGCGCTTGCCGTGGACCGCCTCGTCGGCCGCGATCAGATCCTGGTCAAGCGCTTCGATGCGCCGATCGGCGCATTGCCGTTCTTTTCCGGTGTCACGTTGCTCGCTGATGGCCGGCCCGCCCTGGTGCTGGATCCAACGAGCGTTCTCTGAGAGGGACGACCATGATCGACGTCCGCGAGCTGGACGCGCTCCAACTGGATGGGCTCCGTGAGGTCGCCAACATCGGCGCCGGCCACGCAGCGACGGCGCTGTCTCAACTGACGAACCGGCGGATCACGGTCCAGGTGCCGGAGATCAGGGTGGTGCCGCTGGAGGCGGTGCCGGAGCTGATCGGCAAGCCGGACCAGGTGATCGCTGCGGTCGTGATGCAGGTCCTGGGCGACCTGACGGGGCGGACGGTCCAGGTGTTCCCGGGAACGACGGCGAGCCGCCTGGCGGGGATCCTCCTGGGGCGCGAGTACGTCCCGTTTCCCGAAGGGTTCGGGGAGATCGAGCAGTCGGCGTTGCGGGAGGCCGGAAACATCCTCGCTGGCGCCTACCTCAACGCCCTCTCCGAGATGCTGGGGATGCTCCTGCTCTCGTCGGTGCCGAGTCTGGCGGTGGACATGGCGGCCGCGGTGCTGACGGCGAGCGTCCTGAATCTCGGCGTCGTGGATGATCCCGTGCTCTGCATCGACACGCTGTTCCAGATCGACGAGCACCGAGAGAGCGCGCGCGGTCACTTCCTCCTGCTGCCGGACAACGCATCGCTGCGCGTGATCCTGCGTGCGATCCGGCTGGAGACGGCATGAACGGACAGCCGCAGCAAAGGGTCGACGTCCAGCCCGGGCCCGGTGCGGCGGTCGCCGTGGCGTTCGGAGCCGCCGTGACGCCCGGTAGGATGCAGGAGAGCGTGGGCTCCGCGAACGGGAGCGGGGCGAACGGTGGGCCGGATCCCGTGCCTGCTCCGGGCCGGGGTCGGCGCGCCCCGTCGGTCCGCTCGCAGCGGGACCTCGAGTTGCTGCGGGGGCTGGCGCGGCGGATCAACCCGCGCGATCCGGGCGCGCACAACAACCTGGGAGTCGTCTATTACCACAAGCACCTGCTGGAGGACGCGATCCACCACTTCGAATGCGCGCTCGAGCTGGACCCGCGCATGCAGGTGGCGCAGCGCAACCTCCACATCGCGTACTTCCACACGGGTTACTACCACGAGCTGGTCGAGACGCTGAAGGCGCGGCTCGAGGCCGATGCGTCGGACACCGAGGCGCGCCTCCGCCTCGCCCGGGCGTACCTGTACGGCGGGGATGCCGCTGCCGCGGCGCGCGAGCTACGGCACCTGCTGAGCGAGCGTCCCGATGACACCGAGTTGCGGTTGAAGCTCGCGCGCGCCGAGCGGAACCGCGGCGCGCTGGACGCGGCGTTGGCCGAGCTGAACGAGGCGGCGGCGCGTGATCCCGGCAACGCGCGGATCTATCTGGAGCTGGGAGACCTGCATTACAGCCGCGGGTGCAACGCGGAGGCGCAACTCGCGCTGGAGCGCGCCATCGCCCTCGATCCTTCCCTCGCCGAAGCGCATTACCTGCTGGCGTTCGTCTACGGCGACCAGGGAGACCTCACCCGGGCGGAAGCGGCGCGTGTGCGCGCGGCAGAGCTCAACCCGAGCATCGCGCGGGCCGAGAAGAACCTGTCGCTGGACCGGTTCAGCCCTGCACGCTATGACGAGCTCGTGGGCGACCGCGCGCCGCGGCCCGAGATCGTGGACGGCGCGCTGGCCCACTACAACATCGGCATCGCGTTGCGGCAGCGCGGCCTGTTCGAGGAGGCCGGGCGCGAGTTCCAGTTGGCGCTGGAGCGCGGCGAGGATGCGAGCCTCGTGCGGCAGGCGCTGGCCGAACTCGCGCTCCTGCGTGGGCGCGGGGAAGAAGCGGCGGCGCTCTACGACGCGCTGCTCGAGCGCGAGAAAGCCAGCCCGAAGTTGTGGAACGAACGGGGTGTCGCCGCGCACCAGTGTGGGCGGCTGGAAGAGGCGGAGTCGGCGTATCGGCAGGCACTGGCCCTCGACCCGCGCTACACGCTCGCCTGGAACAACGTGGGCGTGGCTCGCCAGCATCGAGGCGACCCCGAGGGGGCCGAGCAGGCGTTTCGGGAGGCGCTGGCGTGTGGCAACGCGCCCGCGGAGGTCTGGCACAATCTCGGCCTCGCGTTGACGCGTCGCGGCAGACACGCCGATGCGCTGCAGGCGTACCGGCAGGCGCTGGAGCTGGACCGCCGGTCGGCGGCGGCGTGGACCGGTCTCGGGGCGCTGCTGATGGACCTCGGCCGGCGGGAGGATGCGCGGACGGCCTTCGTGCGCGCCGTGGATGTGGACCCGAAGTCGGCCGAGGCGCGCTATCAACTCGCGTTCGCGCTGGCTGCGCTGGGCGACTACCAGGGTGCGCTGCGGGAGACGAAGCGTGCGCTGGAGCTGGATCCGTACGTCCCGACGCCCCGCTTCCGTTTGCTCATCGACCTGCAGTTCGAGGAGGGGAGGGTGCTGGCGCCCGACCTGGATGTGGCGCTCGACGCGAGCAGCGCGGGTGAAGTCGCGACGTTCGAGGTCGAGGAGGATGCGCTGGACGCGGCGTTCCGGGACCTCCTGGGTGGCGAGGCGTCTGAGGCGGCTGCTGCCGCGCCGAGAGAGGCGGCCGTCCGACCGGAAGCGGAGGCGGAAGAGCAGGGCGCGCAGGCCGACGGCGCGCAGCGCGCGCACGGCGATCCGGACGGTGGGGTGGAGGCGCTGCTCGTGTTGGGGGAGGCGTACCTGGGACAGGGGCTCGCCGGGGAGGCGTTGGAGCGGTTCGAGAAAGCGCGCCAGCTCCTGGAACAGGAGCGTGCGGCCGCTGCGCTCCCGGATGAGCGGGAGAGCGAGTTCCGGGCCGTCCTCGCGGGGATCACCCGGGCGTTCCTGCTACTCGGCCGGCCGACGCACGCGCTGCAGGCCGCGACCCGGCTCCACGAGATCGCGCCGGACGACCTGGGTGGGTTGCGGCTGTTGGCTCAGGCGCTCGCGGGCGCGGGAGAGCCAGGCCGTGCGGTGGCGCTGCTGGAGCGTGCAGCGGCACAGGATCCGGAGGCGGCGCCGGTGTGGACGGAATTGGGGGAAGTCCGGCTGGAGGCGGGCGACCTGGCTGGCGCCGAAGAAGCGCTCCGCCACGCCATCTCACTGGACGGAGCGGCGGCCGCCGCGCACGTCGTGCTCGGCCGGGTGCTGGAGCGGACCGATCGTCTCGATGAGGCGGCGCAGGAACTGAGCATCGCCTTGGAACTGCTGCCGAGTTACGGCGAGGCGGCGATGGCGCTGGCGGCGGTGGAGCGGCGGCGGGGGCGGCTCCAGGCCGCGGTCGATGTGCTGGTGGACCTGCTGCACACCGATCCGTATCACCTGGATGCACTGACTCGCCTCGGCGAGACGCTGCTCGAGATGGGGCGGGTCGAGCAGGCGGCGACGGCGTTCCGGCGGGTGCTGCGATTCGATCCGGATCACGAGGCGGCGCGCGTCGGCCTCGGGCGCGTGGAGCGACACGTCACCGGAGTGACGTGAGGTCGCGATGGCGATCGAAGGCCCTCTACAGGAGATGAGCATCCAGGACGTACTCCAGCTCCTGGAGCTCGCGAGGAAGACCGGGATCCTGACCGTCACATCGGAGCAACCGAGCGACGAGGCGGAAATCCACTTCCAGAAGGGCCAGATCGTCTTCAGCAAGCAGCGGTACTCGAGGCGACCGCTGGGGCAGCTCTTGCTGCGTGCCGGCAAGATCACGGAGCGCGAGCTGGAACGCGCGCTCGAGCTGCAGCGCCGGGACCCGAGCCAGCGCCTCGGCGACATTCTCGTGGAGATGGGGAGTGTGGCGGAGGAGGAGGTGCGGCGCCACTTGCGCTTCCAGATCGAGGAGACGCTGTACGAGGTCATGGGCTGGACGCAGGGCCGGTTCCGCTTCGAGGAGAGGGACCGAACGGAGTGGAACCGGGTCCGCGTTCAGGTTCGGGTCGATTCGCTGTTGATGGAGGGTGCGCGGCGCATTGACGAATGGTCGCGGTTGGAGCCGCGCATCCCCAACGTCCATGCGATCCCGGTGCTGGCGCCGCTGGGTGACGGGGACGGGCCGGTCCTCGACCTCCGGCCCGAGGAATGGGAGGTCCTGGCGGAGATCGACGGCGAGCAGGACCTGCGCCAGATCGCGGCGAACCTGGGACGCAGCACGTTCGACGTGGCGAAGATCGCGTACGGGCTGGTGAGTACCGGCGTGATCCAGATCAAAGAGCGGCCGGCGCCGCTTGCGGAAGACGACCTCCAGCGGGCCGTGCGTGAGCTGGAGGACCTGCTGGACCGGGGCGAGATCGAGGCCGTGGTCCGGCGCGCCGAAGAGCTGCAGGCGGCGTATCCCGACCGGGCCGAGTTCGCGTTGCTGGCGGGACGGGCGCTGTCCGGTCAGGGGCGCATGCGTGCAGCGACGGAGGCGCTGGCCCGGGCCGCGGCCCTGGCACCGCTGTCTCCGGACGCGCATTTCGATCTCGGCCTGGCGGCGATCCGCACCGGCGACCTGGCGCGGGCGGCGGTAGCGTTGGACACGTTCCTCCGTCTCGGCGGCAACGGGAAGCGGCGGGAGATCGCCGGGGCCGCGCTGGCCGCCGTCCGGACGCTCAACGAGGTCCTCGCGCGAGAGGTGACGGACGATGACGAGCGGACCGGCGATCGCTGATCTCCAGCGCCTGAGCGAGGAGGTGGCGCGGGACCCGGGCTCGTCCTCTTTCCTGCCTCTGGCGGAAGCGTATCGCAGGATGGGGAAGACCCAGGCCGCGCTGCGGGTGTGTCTGCGTGGTCTGGAGCGCAGCCCCGGCCACGTGGGGGGGCATCTGCTGCTCGCGCGCCTGTACCTGGAGCTGGGGGACAGGGAGCGCGCGGCGGACGAGTGGGCGGTGGTCGTGCGGATAGACCCCGACAACTTCGACGCGCACCGGGGCCTCGGATTCTTCCATCTCGAGCGGGGCGAACTCTCGGCCGCACGCCGGCACCTGGAGCGCGCCGCGCGGATCCGCCCGGGCGAGCCGACGGTACGCGAAGCGCTGGGCGTGCTCCGGCGGCGGCAAGGGCATGAGGCCCCCCGTGCGTCCGGCCGTGCGGGGACCAACGCATCGGTGCCCGCGGCGGACCGGGCACCTGCGGATGGGGCGCGCGAGGCCGGTGCCGCCACTGCAGGCAACGGAGCGTCACCACGGGGTTCGGCGCCACCGGCGACGCCCGGCGGCGGGGGCAAGGCGGGGCGAGACCCGTCACGGGTGTTCGAGCCCCTCGGCGCGGAGGCTCCGTACCTCGGAGGGTTGTTGCTGGATTCGAAGGGGCTGGTGCTGGCGGGGTCGTTCCGCACGGACGGCACGGAGCGGGGCGAGATGCTGGGGGCGGTGATCGGCGCGGCGGCAGAGGAGGCGGCGCGCACCGCCGCGCTGCTGTCCATCGGATCGTGGCGGGGGATCCTGCTGGAGACGGACCGCGCGCTGCTGCACGTGACGCCGCTGGAACGGGATCTCCTCGTGCTGACCGCGGCTGCCCGTGGGACGCCCGTGGGCTGGATGCTCCGCGCCGCGGAACGGACGGCGAAGCTCGCGCGCGAGTTCCTCGAGGGAGAGGTATGAGCGACGTCGTGTCCGCCACGCTCAGCCGACTCAGTCGAGTGCCCGGCGTCCGCAGCGCGCTGATCGTGGACGCCGAGGCCGGCGTGCCCGTCGCATCGGAACTCGGTGAAGGCACGTCCGGTGAGGCGGTCGCCGCGCTGACGGCATCGTTGTTCCAGCGGACCGAGCGGGCGGCGCGGGACGCGGCGCTCGGGGAGCTCGGCTTGCTCCAACTCGAGACCGACGAAGGCTACGTGGTGGTCGCGGGCGGCCGGCCGCTGCTCGTGGTGGTGATCGCCGACCGCGATGCGCAGCTCGGGTTGATCCGTCTCGAGACGGACCGTGCCGTGGAGGCGCTGCGATGAGGCGAGGAGACATGGCGCGGCTGAACGAGGTGCTGCGCGAGCCGATGCGCGTCTTCGTCCGCGAGTCGCGGGCGCACATCGCGCTCCTGGTGAACGCGAGTGGTCAGGTGCTGGCGCAGCACGGGTTCGTCGGGCGCTACCAGGTGATGAACGTGGCGGCGCTCGCGGCGGCGGCGAACGCGTCCGCCCGGGTCCTGGCGGACCTCACCGGGGCGGGCCGATGGCAGTACCTGCATCACGCGGGTCGCAGCCGGCAACTCTTCCTGGCGCCGTTCTCGACGCCGTCCGAGGAGTTGATCTTGGTCGCGATCTTCGACGAGCACTCGACCCTCGGGCTCGTGGAGTTGTTCTTCCAACGCTTCGCGGACGAGGTCCGGCGCTTGCCCGAGTTCTCCGAGGCGCTCCCGCCGGTGAGCGCGGCCGCGTTCGAGGGTGAGCTCGAGGCGGGGCTGGATCGCATCTTCGCGCCGCAGCAATCGGGAGAGGAGACCTGATGGCGCTGGTCAGCCACGCCACCCGGGAGATCACTTGCAAGATCGTCTACTACGGCCCGGGGCGGTCGGGGAAGACGACGAATCTGCAGCATGTCCACGCGAAGACGCCGGCCGCTCGCCGGGGACAGCTCGTCTCGCTCGCGACGGACACGGATCGCACGCTGTTCTTCGACTTCCTGCCGCTGGACCTCGGCTCGATCTCGGGCTACCGGACCCGGCTGCAGCTCTACACGGTTCCCGGGCAGGTCTACTACAACTCGACGCGGAAGCTCGTGCTGCGCGGCGCCGACGGGGTGGTGTTCGTCGCGGACTCGCAACCCCAGCAGCTCGAAGAGAACATCGAGAGCCTGCGGAACCTGCACGAGAACCTGATCGAGCAGGGAACGGACGTGCGGGACGTGCCCATGGTCATCCAGTTCAACAAGCAAGACCTGCCGGGGGCGATGCCGGCCGCCGAGCTGGACGACATTCTCAATTTCAGGGGCGTCCCGTCCATCTGCGCGTCGGCGCTGAGTGGCTGGGGCGTGTTCGAGACGCTGCGGGCGATCAGTGAGCTGACGCTGCGGCGAGTGGCGCTATCGCTCCGGCGGCGGGTGACGCCGGGAGCGTGAGGTAGGCGAGGGCTATGGCCTGGTTGGAGCTGGATCCGCGCTTCACGTTCGAGGCGTTCGTCATCGGAGCGGCGAACCGGCTGGCGGCTGCTGCGGCACGCCGGGTGGCCGAATCGCCGGGGGCATCGTACAACCCGCTCTTCATCTACAGCGCCTCCGGCCTGGGGAAGACGCACCTGATCAACGCGATCGGGCATCACGCGCGGCGGCTCCATCCGCACATCAACGTGGTCTACGACTCGCTCGAGCACTTCACGTCGGAGATCACGGCGGCGATCGAGGCGGGTGAGCGGGATGCGTTCCGGCAGCGAGTGAGCGGGACCGGGATCCTGCTGCTGGATGACGTGCAGTTCCTCGCCGGTCAGCGGCGCATGCAGGAAGAGCTGCTGCGGGTGTGGGATGCGTTGTCCAGCCGTGGCGGCCAGGTGGTCCTGGCGAGCGACCGGCCGCCGCCGGAGATCGACGGCCTCGATGACCGGCTCCAGTCGCGGTTCTCGGGTGGCCTGATCGTGGACATCGGGCCGCCGGATTACGAGACGCGGGTCGCCATCGTGCGTCGGAAGGCGGAGGAGCGAGGGCAGGTGCTGGGGCCGGGCGTGGCCGAGGCGCTGGCGCGCATCCCGTTCACCAACGTGCGGGAGCTCCAGGGGGCGCTGAACCGAGTCATCGCGGTACAGGAACTGGAGGGGCGCACCGTCACCCCCGAAGAGGTCGCCCGCTTGTTGGGCGCGGGATCGGCCGGCGTGCCGGCACCGCAAAGCGACCTGCCCGATTTCCTGACCGACCTCGCCGCAGCGCCGGCGGCGCACTCGCTGGAGTCGGCGGTCGAACGCCGGCTGACGGAGGCGATCCGGCGTTGGGAGGCGGAGGGCTACCGCACCCGTAGACTGGAGGGCGCCCGTCGTCGCGCCGCCGCAGGCGAGGATGTGGAACCCATCATCCACGGGTACGAGGCGGACGTCGAACGGCTGCGCGAGATCGTCGCGGAGATCAGCTCGCTGGACCCGGCCGCGCCCGAGCTGCAGGAATACGAGGTGTTGCGCGACCCGGACCGGATCGCGGATGCCGAAGAGCTCCTCGCCCAGGTCCGGGAACGTACACGGCCGTTGCCCGCGCCTCCGCCGGGGCTCACCTTCGCCGACCTCGCGCTCGCCCCGGATCTGTTCGCGGTGCGTGCGGCGGCTGCTGTCTTGGAGGCGCCGGGCAAACGCTACAACCCGCTTTTCGTGTACGGCCCGCAGGGTGCCGGCAAGAGTCTCCTCCTGGCCACGCTGGGTTCGGAGCTCAAGGCGCGGTATCCGGAGATGCGCGTCGTGTACGTGGATGCGCGCGCGTTCGCCGGCGATCTGATCGAGGCGCTCGAGCACAACCGGGTCGAGAGTTGGCGGGGGAGCTATCGGCGGGCGCACGCGCTGTTGATCGACGGCGTGGATGCGCTCGCGGAGACGGAGCGCGCCCAGGAAGAGCTGTTCCACCTGTTCGACGCACTGCACCGGTCCGGTGCGCAGCTCGCATTCGCCGCGCGCCAGCACCCCGCGCGGATCGCGGGTCTCCAGGAACGGCTGAAGACGCGGCTGGAGAGCGGCTTGGTGGTGGAGCTGCCACCGCCGCCCGTCGAGGGCTTCACCCTCGTGGACTGGGACGCCGAGCTGGGGTGGGGCGGCGCGCCGGCCGGGGCGGCGAGCCCGATCCAGCCCACCGGGCGGCACAAGGACGAGTGGTTCCTCTCGCGCGAGAAGGTCGTCTGGGACTGGCCGTACGCCGCGGATTGGGTCGTCGAGGAGCTGGAGTAGCCCGATGGCGATCAAGGGGAGCCTGAAAGAGGCCAGCCTGGCCGATGTCTGCCAACTGCTCGCCCTCGGCCAGAAGACCGGCTGCCTGTCCGTCACCGACCGGTCGAACTTGGGCCAGATTTATTTCGATCAGGGCAGGATCACGTACGCGTGCGTTGTGAACCGCCGGGACCGGCTCGCCGACCTCCTCGTACGAGACGGCATCATCACGCAGGACCAGCTGCGGAGCGCGCTGGAGCAGCAGTCGCGCAACCCGGACCTCCGCCTCGCCGAGATCCTGGTCGAGCGGCGCCTCGTCCGGCCGGAGCAGCTCGAGGGATACGTCCGTAGAGAGGTCGAGGAGGCGGTCTATCACCTGTTCACGTGGTCGCAGGGCACCTTCTTCTTCGAGGCCAACAAGAGGCCGCCGGAAGGCGAGCCCCTCACCTCCATCAATCCGGAGGGGCTGCTCCTGGAAGCCGCAAGGCGCGTGGATGAGTGGAGCCTGATCGCGAAGAAGATCCCGTCGCTCGACCTGATCTTCGAGGCGGACCAAGAGCGCGTGCGGAGCGCGGGCGTCGAGTTGACGCCGGAGCAGGAGCGGGTGCTGCCGCTGCTCGATGGGACCCGGACGCTGCGGCAGATCGCGGATCAGACCGGCCTGGTCGAGTTCGACGTCGGCAAGGCGGTGTTCGGCCTCCTCCAGGCCGGCTTCGCCCACCGGATGGGCACGCGGGCGCTGCCGGTGAACGGGAGCCGGGTGAAGGAGGCGGCGGTGGTGGAGCACCGGAACCTGGGCGTGGCGTTCTACCGCGCCGGGATGATGGATGAAGCGGCGCGGGAGTTCCGACAGGTCCTGGAACTCCAGCCGGACGAGCCGAGCGCCGGGTTCCACCTGGCGCTGCTCGCGCTGCGGCAGGGCAGGGAACGAGAGGCGGTCCGTCGGTTGAAGATGCTGGTGGAGGCCTCCGGCAGGAGCTACGCGGCGTTCGTCAACCTCGCCTTCGCGTTCATGCGTCTCGGCCGTCCGGAGGACGCGCTGCTCGCCCTGCACGAGGCGGAGGCGATCCGGCCGGCCACGCCGAAGGTCGCGCTGATGCGCGCGGCGATCCACATCGCGAGGGGCGACACGGACGGGGCGACGGAGACGCTGGCCGAATACCAACTGCGGCTCCGACCGGGGGACATGCCGGCGGCGCCGTTCTACCACTTCGCTGCCCTGGTCGCGTGCCTCGCCGGCCGGCTGGACATGGCGCAGACGACCATCGAGGAGGGGCTCACCACCCACCCGGAGTGCGCACCGCTGCTGCTGCTCGCAGGGGCGATCGCCGAGCGCCGCGGCGACCTCGACCGGGCGGCGCGCTACTACGAGAAGGCGGCGGAGGTCGACCCGAGCCTGCCGCAGGTGCACAAGAACCTGGGCGACATCGCGTATCGCCGGGGCGACCACGACATCGCGTTCGAGTGCTATCATCGCGCGCTGGAGCTCGACCCGCGCCTCGGTGACGACATCTACACCAAACTCGGCAATCTCCACTTCAAGCGGCTCGACCGCGAGGAGGCGGTGCGCTGCTGGCGCATCGCACTCGAGATCAATCCTGCGAACCAGGTGGTCCGCAACAACCTGGAGGCGGTGGCGCATGTGGCCGGGTAGACGGACGCGTGGCTGGACGGCGCTGCCGCTGGCGTACGGGGACCTCGACGAAGCGGATGCGCGGGAGCTCCAGGCGCTGAAAAAGCAGGTGGAGGAGGACTCCGGCCTGCGCTGCGATGGTTACAAAGAGAAGTGCCTGCGTCGCAGGATCGCGGTGCGCATGCGAGCGCGGGGCGTGCATCGGTACGCGGATTACGCGGCGTTGCTCCGCTCCGATCCCAGCGAGTACGACCGGCTGCTCGCGGCGATCGTGATCAACGTCAGCAAGTTCTTCCGAAACTTCGAAGTGTGGGAGGCGCTGAGGGAGCGGGTGGTGCCCGCGCTGCTGGATTTGGATGAACGTCCTCTCAGGATCTGGAGCGCGGGGACGGCGGGCGGAGAGGAGGCCCATTCGATCGCGATCCTGTTCCTGGAGGCGCTGGGGGGTGCGGGGAGTGACGATCCGCGCCTCGAGCAAATCCGCGTACTGGGCACGGACATCGATGGCGAGAGCCTCGAGGTCGCCCGTCGTGGCGAGTACGGTGAGCTCGCGCTGAGCGAGATGCCGGCGCAGATGCGCGCGCGCTGGTTCGAGGGCGAGAAGCCGTGGCGGCTCCGGCCGGAGCCGCGGCGGATGGTCGAATTCCGGACGCTGGACCTGATGCGGGATCCGTTCCCGCAGGGTCAGCACCTGATCCTCTGTCGCAATGTGATCATCTACTTCGAGCGGGCGGTGCAGGAAGAGCTGTTCATACGCTTCCGGGATGCGCTCGCGCCGGGGGGATACCTGGTCCTGGGGAAGGTGGAGACGATCTTCGGCCCGGCGGCTGCGTCTTTCCGGCAAGTCGCCCCACGTGAAAGGATCTACCAACGGGCATGATCGGGCATGCTGCGCTGAGGCTGGAGCAACGCGTGATGGTGCGCGTGGGCGAGGTACGCGTCGCGACGGCGGGAGTGACCCTGGTGGCGCTGGGTCTGGGCTCGTGCGTTGCGATCGTGCTGTACGACCCCCAGGCCAAGGTCGCGGGCCTGGCCCACGTGCTGCTGCCGGATCCGAGTGCCGCTCGGCACGGCGGGGCGCCGGGACGGTTCGCGACGACGGCGGTTCCGCACCTCATCCAGGCGATGCAGGAACACGGTGCGGCGCGGGAGCGCATGTATGGCCGGTTGGTCGGCGGCGCGAACATGTTCCCCCAGCTCACGGCGAGCGGCGGGGGCACGCTCGGGATGCGGAACGTGGCCGCGGCGCGCGCGGCGTTGAGAATGGCGGGGATCGCCCTCCGTGGCGAGGATGTCGGCGGGGAACACGGGCGCTCGGTCTACGTTCACGCCGCCGACGGACGAATCCTGGTGCGATCGGTGCGTCACGCCGATGTCACCCTATGAGCGGGTGCGTCCGGGCACGCGTCCGGCCACGGTGCTGGTGGTCGAGGACAGCGCGCTCATGCGGCGGCTCGTGGTCGACCTCATCGAAGGATCGGGCGAGTTCCGCGTCGTGGCGGAGGCGCGCACGGGCTACGAGGCGATCCGTCTGGTCCATGAGAGAGACCCCGACCTGATCACACTGGACCTCGAGCTCCCGGATCTCGGCGGCCTCGAGACACTGGGCTACATCATGAGCGAGGCGCCGAGGCCGGTGATCATCCTCTCGGCGCACAGCGGCGCGGAGCAGACGTTCCGTGCGCTGGACTACGGCGCGGTGGATTTCGTGGTGAAGCCGGGCGGAGATGAGCAGACCCAGGTCGAAGGTCTCCGCCACCGGCTGCTCGAGGCGTTGCGTGCGGCAGCCGTCGCCCAGCTCGCCAACCTGCCCGTGGTCGTGCCCGAGCGCGCGGCGCGTGGGGCGCGGCGCGCGCATCGAGCGGCGGGTGTCGGCGCGCCGGCGGCGGACGACGCAGCGCCGTACGCCGTTGCGGTCGCGGCGTCGACGGGCGGGCCGCGGGCGCTCGCCACGCTGGTGTCACGACTGCCGGAAGGTCTCCCCGCCGCGGTCTTCGTCGTCCAGCACATGCCTGCGCGCTTCACACGCTCGCTGGCCGAGCGTCTGAACGCGGCCAGTGCACTGCCCGTGGCAGAAGCGAGGCCGGATGAGCCGGCACGGGCCGGGCGTGTGTACGTTGCTCCCGGCGGTGTGCACATGACGCTGGCGCGGAGAGACGGCAGGATCACGCTACGGCTCGAGGAAACCGAGCCCGTGTGGGGGGTACGACCTGCGGCGGACGTGCTGTTCGCGGCCGTCGCACGCCACTTCGGCCCGCGGAGCTGCGGCGTCGTGCTGACCGGCATGGGCCGGGACGGCACGGAAGGGTTGAGGGCGATCCGCGAAGTGGGCGGCTGGACCATCGCCCAGGACCGCGAGACGTCCGTGATCTATGGCATGCCGCGATCGGCCGCGCAGTTCGCGCGGGAGGTGCTGCCGATCGACCGTATCGCCGATGCGATCGCGGAACGAGTTGCGAGTCGCGTGGGAGGGCGTGGATGACGGCGGCCGTGGGCGCGGGGCAGGTGGTAGTGGTCCGGATCGCGGACGAGCGGTTCGCCGTGGACGCCGCGCTCGTGGACGAAGTCGTGGACGGCGTCCACCCCCATCCGCTACCCGGTTTGCCCGCGCACGGCAGGGGCGTGCTGGAGCACCGTGGAGAATGGTTGCCGGCGATCGATCCCGCACCGTTGCTCGCGATCGGGCGGACCGGCGCGGAGCCGACCGCGGCGCTGATCGTGAGGCGCGGCGCCGTGCGCTTCGCCCTGGCAGTGGATGCCGTGCTCTCGGTCACGGAGCGGCTGCGCGCGATCGTCGGCCCGATGGCGGCTGCGCCATCGGATGCCGGTCGGGAGGACGGGGCGCTCCTGCTGGAGGACGAGGAGGGCGTCATCACGATGCTCCGGCCGGACGACCTGTTCGAGGGCGCCGCGCCGGAAGAATCCGGGGGGAGCCGGATGACGGACCAACACGCGTCGGCCACGCCGATCCCCATCGTCTCGTTCCGGCTCGGAGCGGACGCGTTCGGCGTGGAGGTGCAGCAAGTCCAGGAGGTGATCGCATTCCAGCCGCCGCGGCGGGTGCCGCACGCCCCGGAGTTCATCGAGGGCGTGATCGACGTGCGCGGCACGGTCGTGCCGGTGGTGGACCTGCGCAAGCGGCTCCAGATCCCGGCGACGCCGCCGAATGCGGACACGCGAGTGCTGCTGGCCTCGCTCGGGCAGGAGCGCATCGGCCTCGTCGTGGATGCGGTGATGGAGGTGACCCGCATCCCGCCTACGGACATAGCGGAGCCCCCGTCCATCTTCCGGGGACTCGCGGCCCGTTACCTCGCCGGGCTCGCCCGCGTCGGCTCGGGGCTGCTGATCCTCCTGCGCCTGGACCAGGTCCTCACGAGCGAGGAGCGCCTCGCGCTGCTCGGGATCGGGGCGGAGGGCGAGGGCAACGCCCCCACCAGCTCGCGGGCGGGAGGAAAGCGCGCCCGGCGGCGCGAGGAGTGACATCGCAGCCGATCGGCCTTCGCGCCGGATCGCGGCTGGCGGGGCGCGTGGGATGGACGCGCGTGCTCGCGATCCTGCTCGCGTTGGTCGTGTGTGCGGCGTCGGCAGCAGCGCTGCAGCGCCCGGAAGCCGACGGGACGACCCTCGTCCGTGGCCCTTTCGTCGTCCACCACTGGGGAGCCCCCCGGCTCGCCGCCCGGATCCTGCAGATCATCGAGGAGGCCTCCGGCCTGCCGGCGCTGCCGGCCGGGGTGCTCGCCGGCGGCGATCCCATTCACATCCACCTGGCGCCCGACGAGGCGCACTTCGATTCGCTCACCGGAGGACGCGCGCCGGAGTGGGGCGCGGGCATCGCGCTCCCCGAGGCGGGCGTGATCGTGTTGCCGGCCTACGCGTCCCGTCGCGGTGGGCCGCAGGAGCTCGCGCGCACGTTGCGCCATGAGCTGGCGCACATCGCCCTGCACCGCTATCTGGCGCCCGCGCGCGTCCCGCGCTGGTTCCACGAAGGCTACGCGCGTTGGGCTGCGGGCGAGTTGGACTGGGAGGCGGGCTGGCAGCTCCGGATCGCCTTCCTGCTGGGCCGGGCGCCGCCGCTGGACTCGCTCACGCTCGACTGGCCCGACACCGAGGCGGAGGCGCGCATCGCGTACCTCCTCGCGGCGAGCACGATCGAGTACCTCACGCAGTACGGCGGAGAGCGGGGGATCGCGCTGCTGCTCGAACGTTGGAAGGCAGAGGGCGCGCTGGAGCCCGCGCTCTGGCGGACGTACGGGCTCACGCTGCCGCAACTGGAAGAGGTCTGGCGCGCGCACGTCCGGCGGCGCTACGGCTGGCTCGTCTTCCTCTCGCACTCCGTCGTCTTCTGGGCGTTCTCGGCCGTCGTCCTCCTGATCCTGTTCGGCATCCGCCGCCGGCGCGACCGGGCCCGAATGGCCATCCTGCGAGCGACGGAGCCGCCCGATGATCCTGCCTACTGGCTCGAAGCGGAGGAGGAGCCGGACGGCGACGGAGGCGTCGAACACGGCGGCGCGCGCTGAGGTCGTGACGACTCGCCCGGCACCGGCGCTCGAATCCGTCCCCGTCTCACAACGGCACCTCCAGCACGGCGCCGGCGCCGACGTGGAGCCACGCATCGCGGACCGCCACCGGCACCGGCTCGGTAAGGTCCTGCTCCGCCGTCAAGCGGAGCCGGTCATGGGTCAGGTCGACACCGAGCCACCGGCCGCGCCAGTGAACGAAAAAGCGGAGCCGCCGGAGCGACTGCGGCATCTCGGGCGCGAACCGAACCCCCTCCCGCATCAACTCGACGCCCGCATAGCGCCGGAGCACGGTCGCGACGGTCCCGGCCATCGCGCCGAGGTGGATGCCTTCAGGCGTCGTACCTCGTTGGATGTCATCGACGTCGCTGCGGAGCGCGTCTCTGAACAGCCGGTAACCCTCCTCGCGGTCGAGCCGGTGCATCACGGACGCGATGATCGTTTTGCTCAGCGTCGAGCCGTGGGATGTCCGCTCCATGTAGTAGGCAATGGTCCGGCGGACCACGGACTCGTCGACCCGATAGCCGAGACGCTGGAAGATCTCGCGTAGTTTGCGTTCATCGAGCAGGTAGAAGAGCATCATCGCGTCCGGCTGCTTCGAGACCTTGTAGCGGTCCGGCGTGTCGCCCTCCGCCTCGAGGATGCGGTCGAGGCGCTCGATGTTGCCGTACTTCGCGCGGTACCCCGCCCAGTCGAACTCCTCGAGTGCCTCGTAGCCCTCGAACTGGCTGATCACTCCGTCGGCATGGAAGGGGACGAGCATCGTCCGGGTGATGTGCTCCCAGCGTTGGAGTTCTCCCTCGTCCAGGCCGAGACGCGCCATCAGGTCGGCGCGGCGGGTCGCCCCGACCTCGTCCAGCACGTCGAACGCGCGGAGCAGGCACCACACGGCCATGACGTTCGTGTAGGCGTTGTTCGCCACGCCAGCGGCCGCGGCACCGGGCGACCTCTCGTGGTACTCGTCGGGACCCATGACGCCGGTGATCTCGTAACGGCCGCGTTCCGGGTTCCAGCGGGCGATGCTCGCCCAGAAGCGGGCGATCTCGAGCACCATCTCGGCACCGTAGTCGAGCAGGAGCTCGCGGTCGCCGGTCGCCTCGTAATAGCGCCAGATGTTGTAGACGATGGCGGCGTCGACATGGCGCTGCAGGTGGCTCGAATCCGGCATCCAGCGCCCGGAGAGCGGGTTGAGATGGACCTGCTGCGTGGCTTCGCGTCCGTCGCTGCCCCTCTGCCACGGGTACATGGCGCCGGCGTACCCCTCCTGTCGGGCGAGCTCCCGGGCGCCCCCGAGCCGGTGGTAGCGGTAGAGCAGGAGCGAGCGGGTGATCGCGGGTGTGCGGAAGCTGTAGAACGGGAGGATGAAGAGCTCGTCCCAGAAGACGTGCCCGCGGTACGCCTCGCCGTGCAGCCCGCGGGCAGGGGCGCCGACATCCAGCCCGACGGTGTTCGGCGAGATCGTCTGGAGCAGATGAAAGATGTGGAGGCGCAGGATGAGCTGCACTCGGGCGGGGCCGTCAGCCTGTGGTCGCTCGTCGATCTCGATGTCGTAGCGTCGCCAGAGGGCGTGCCACGCCAACCGGTGTCCCTCGAACAGCTCCTCGAAGCCCGGTGCGGCGGCGATCTGGATGCGCGCCTCGTCGCCGGGTTCGCTGATGCCGCGGTCGCGCGACGAGTACAGCGCCACCACCTTCTCGACCCGCAACGTTCGGCCCTGAACCGCCTCCACGCGGAGTTCCTCGCCGATCCGACCCGGGCGAGCCTCGACGACTCTACGGTCGGGCTCGAGCCGCTCGGCGCCGAGATACAGGCGCGTGCGAGCTGCCTCGGCCACCCGAATCCGGGACTGTGTGGTCTGCACGAGGAGGTAGACGCCTTCGGGGGGCACAGTACCGGCTGCCAACACCTCGAGATGGCGGTTCGCGAGCTGGCGGTAGCGCGCGACTCCTGCGTTGACGACCGTGCCATCGAGCTCAGAGCGGATGTGCAGCGTACCGCTCCAGTTCTCGGGCGTGATGCGGTAATCGATGGCGGCGAGGTTGGGTCTGGCCATGCTGACGATACGGCGGGTCTCCACCGCCGTCACGCGGCCGTTCGGGTCCCGCACGCGGAAGCGCCGGAGGAGCAGCCCGTCGCGGAGGTGCAGTTCCTGGCGATAGGCGAGGATCTGCACGTGCGCGAAGTCGAGCCATTCGCCGTCCCCGGGCCGGAACGAGAGCGGCAGCCAGTTGGGCAGGTTGACCAAGTCTTCGTTGACGACCGTGCGCCCGGCCACCTCGCTGGCGAGGCGGTTGTAGCCGCCGGCCAGATAGGTGCCAGGGTAGTGGACGCCATCCGCATCCGCCTCTTCTGCCGCGCCGCGCGTGACGAAGATGCCGTTACCGAGTGCGCACAGCGCTTCGCGAAGGCCTTCCTGGCCCGAGTCGACGCCATCGTACGCCAGCACCCACGGATCGAGCGCCCCGGCCGGGATGGCGGCGGGCGCGGGACCGGACGGGTTCATCGCCCGCTCTCCTCGCGCAGCGCGGCAAGGCGCTCGAGCAGTTCCCGGACTTCGCGGACGTCCTGGAGGCCGTAGCGCGCAGCCGTCGGCCGCGGGATCTCCGCCACGAGAACGCCGATGCCCCGCTTTGCGAGTGCCCGGAACGCGTCCTCGTCCGTCGCGTCGTCACCGATGTACAGCGGCACGACGTCCGGTCGGTCGAGGCCGAGCGTCTCGAGCAGCCACAGGACGGCGCGGCCCTTGTCCCACTCGATCGCGGGGCGTAGCTCGAACACTTTCTTTCCCGTTCCCTTCCTCAGCTCCGGCCGCTGCGCGAGGACATCGTCCACGATGCGCTCGATGTCCGGCACCCGCGCCTCGTCCACCATGCGGTAGTGTACGGAGACCGCGTACTTCTTGTGCTCGACGAGGACGCCGGGGATGCCTGCCGTGCGACGGCGCAACTCATCGGCGACGGCGGTGATGACGGGCGCAGCCTCGCGGGCGACCTCGAGCCGAACGCCGCCGGCAGCGGGGCCGGAGATGTCGAACCCGTGGCTGCCGGCGTAGTTGATGTCCTCGAGGCCGACGAAGCGCATCACGTTCTCCCGATCGCGCCCGCTGATGACGGTGGTCGGCCAAGCCGCGGCCACGCGTCGCAGGGTGTCACGCATGTCATCGCCGAGCGTGGCGAGGTCGGGGTGCTCGACGATCGGGGTGAGCGTGCCGTCGTAATCGAGGAAGAGGGCAGGGCGTCGGCCGTGCAGCTCGGCGGCGATCTCGGCCCAGTGGGCGATGGCGTTGGGGCGAGCGTCGCCGCGGTGCGCGAACCACGCCTCGATGCGGTCCGCGGACAGCTCGCGGAGGTCGCGGACCACCCAATCGGCGCCGTGTTCGCGCAGCGCGATCCCGTGACCACCGCGGTCGACGCCGAGCACCAGCCCGAAGCCGCCCGCCCGGCCCGCCTCGACGCCGGCGATGGCGTCTTCGACGACGACGGCGCGCTGCGCGTCGCACACGCCGAGGCGCTGGAGGCAGACGAGGAAGATGTCGGGGGCCGGCTTGCCGCGCAGACCGAGCTCCTCGCTCACGATGCCGTCCACGCGTGCGTCGAAGAGATCCGCAAGGCCCGCCTTCTCGAGGATCAGCGCCGTGTTCTTGCTGGACGACGCGACGCCGACGCGCACGCCACGCTCTCGCAGCTCGCGGATCAAGCGGACCGCGTCGGTGTCCACCTCGACGCCGCGCTCCGCGAGCAGGTCGCGGAAGATGAGGTCCTTGCGGCGGCCGAGCCCTACGACGGTCTCCGCGTCGGGCGGATCGGACGGTGCGCCTTCGGGCAGCGTGATGCCACGCGAGGCGAGGAAGGTGCGGACGCCATCCGAGCGGGGGCGGCCGTCCACGTGGGCGCGGTAATCCGTATCGGTGAACGGCCGGAACGGCTCGCCGGCGGCCTCCGCGCGCGAGCGCAGGAACTCGTCGAAGAGCCGTTTCCACGCCTCCGCGTGGATGCGCGCCGTGAAGGTCACGACGCCGTCGAGGTCGAAGATGGCGGCTTCGGGTGTCGGCCGCATCTGGCCTCCTCAGGATCAGTGTACGGCGGCTTTGGCGGGGCGCCCTCGAAAGATTGGGGCCGACGCCGCCGGGTGTCACCCCCACGGGTGGGGCAGGCCTCGTCCGAATGTGGATCCCCGCGATCAGGACCTGCGCCACCGCGTTCACGTCAGGGAGCGACGGGCCGAGCACCTCCTCCGGTTCGGTGAGGTCGGGTTTGATCGCGTCCGGCGCGGCCGCGAGTCCGTGCGCGAGGGGAGCGCCGGACGTGTCCCGGAGCGTCGTCACGCGGTGGGATCGAGCTCGGTCTGCCGCACACGGTTCACCCCGCCTTCCGTGGGCCGGCCCAGGAACATCGTCTGCTCGGCTGCGGGGCTCAGCGTGACCGCGACGAGGCCGACGCGGCGTCCGCCGCGCGCGGAGCCGCGGCCGGCGCCGCGCCGGGCCGCCCGTCCGGCGTTGGGCCTTCCAGCGCCGCCTCCGCGATGCGATTGCGCGCCGCCGCCATCCCCCGCGCTTCCTCGAGGATGAGCTTTTGCTCCGCCGCAGCGATGTGGCGCCGTGTCACCTCGACCGCATCCGGGTTGACCGAAATCGCGTCGATGCCCCAGCGGACCAGGATCTCGGCGTACTCGGGGTGGACGGATGGCGCCTGTCCGCAGATCGAGCTGGCGATGCCGAGCTCCTTGCACCGTCGGATGATCGTGTGGATGGCGTCCAGCACCGCGGGGTCTCGCTCGTCGTACAGCGGGGCGAGGATCTCGTTGTCCCGATCCACGCCGAGCACGAGCTGGGTCAAGTCGTTGGAGCCGATCGAGACGCCCCGCACGCCGAGGCGGGCGTATTCCTCGATCCAGTACACGATCGAGGGGACCTCGGCCATGACCCACAGCTCGAGGTTGCGGTCCAGCCCTGCTGCATCGATCTGCCGCTTCACCGCGCGGAACTCCCAACCGGTCCTCACGAACGGGATCATGAGGTGGAGGTTGTCGAACTGCTCGCGCACACGGGCGATGGTGCGCAGCTCGAGGGCGAAGAGGTCCGGCTCGCGGGTGTAACGGTACGCGCCCCGGTAGCCGATCATCGGATTCTCTTCCGCCGGTTCGTAGCGCTCGCCGCCCTCGAGTCCGCGGAACTCGTTCGAGCGGAAGTCCATCGCGCGATAGAGCACCGGGCGCGGGTGGAACGCCCTGGCGAAGGTGGTGAGGTCCTCGACCATGCGCTCGACGAACTCATCGCTCCGTCCTTCCTCGATCAGCCGGCGCGGGTGCCGGTTCTCGAGCGCTGAGAGGATCATGAACTCCGCGCGCAGCAGACCGACGCCGTCCACCGGCATGCGGGCCACCTCCTCCGCGCGCTCCGGCTCGCCGAGGTTCACCTCGAGGCGTGTCGCCGTCACGGGCGCGGTCGCGATGGCGGGGGCGGCAGGCGCAGGCGTGGCAGCGGCTCGACGCTCCGCGCCGGGTCGTCGACCGGCGGTGACGACGCCCTCGCGGGCGTCCACCGTCACCGTCATGCCGTCGCGGAGCGTGCGTGTGGCGGCCCGCGCGCCGACTATGCAGGGAAGACCGAGCTCGCGCGAGACGATGGCCGCGTGCGAGGTCATGCCGCCCGCGTCCGTCACGATGGCGGCGGCCCTGCGCATGATCGGCACCCAATCCGGCGCGGTGCGGGTGGTCACGAGGACCTCCCCTTCCGCCAGCTTGCCGCCCTCTTGCGGCGACGCGAGGACGCGCACGACGCCCGACGCAATGCCCGGGCTCGCACCCAGGCCGCGGACCAGGACCTTGCCCGCGTGTTCCTCTCCTCCGGATTCCGGAGCAGCGGCTGCGGATGCACCCGCTCGTTCGCCGAGCGTGGTCACGGGCCGCGTCTGGACGAAGTAGATCGTACCGCCCTCGATCGCCCACTCGGCGTCCTGCGGCGCGCCGTAGTGCTTCTCGTCCTCGATGCCCAGCTCGGCAAGCGCACGGACCTCCGTGTCGGTCAGGACCGGGGCGGTCGCTTTCTCCTCGTCGAGGTCGACGCGGACGTTCTCGCCCGCTCCCTCGTCCCGCACCAGCATGAACTCCTTGTAACCGGGCGTCTTGCGGACGATCTCCAGGCTCTCCTTGTCCACCTCGTAACGGTCCGGCGCGACCTGCCCGCCCACCACCACCTCACCCAGCCCCCACGCGGCCTCGATGACCAGCACACCCGGGTCGTTGCTCGCGGGGTCGATGGTGAACAGCACGCCCGACTTCTCGGCGTTCACCATCTTCTGCACGATCACGGCGATCGGCGCCTCCTCGAGCAAGCCCTGCTTGATCCGGTAGAACAAGACCCGCGCGCCGAAGGAGGACGCCCAGCAGTCCTTGACGCGGCGGATCAGCGCGTCGCCGCCACGGATGTTGAGGAAGCTCTCGAACATGCCGGCGAAGGAGAACTGGGCGGTGTCTTCCACCGTGGCGGAGGAGCGGACCGCGACGTACTCCTGCTCGGCGCCTTGCTGCTCGGAGAGGGTTCGGTATGCGTCCAGGATCGCGGCTCTGACGTCGTCGGGCACACGCGCGCGGCGGATCAGCGCCTGCGCCGACTCGGCCGTGCGGCGGAGCTGGACCGGGTCGTCCACGTCCAGGCGCTCGAGCCGGCGGGAGACCTCCGCCGCGACGCCGCTCGCCTCGAAAAAGCGCGCGTAGGCGTCCACCGTGATCACGAACCCAGGGGGAACCGGAAGGCCGGCGCGCGCCATCTCGCCGAGGTTCGCCCCCTTGCCGCCGGCCACCGCCACGTCGCCCTTGCCCAGCTCGTCGAAGCGTCGAATGAACGTCATGGCTCGTCTCCTACACGGGTCGAAGGCGGGGCTCGCCGCCGATGCATGCACTCCGCCGCCACGGCGGATCCGCTGCAGAACGGGGGCGGCCAGGGTCGCGGGCGAGCGGGTCGCTGGCTGGCGGGCCGCGCGCGAGCGGCGGCAAGGTTGCGAGGGAGAGGAGGGAGGACGGTGGAGAGGGACGGCCGATCCCGAGCGTCGGGCGTTCCGGTCGCACGTCGGCCCTCCGTTGCCGAGCCCGGTCGGTGGCGCTGCCGTAGTGGGCTCCCGACGACGTCGCTCCGACCCTTGGTCGAGATCTCCACCCACGGCTGCCGATGCACGACCACCACGCCCATCACCGGCACGCGCCCGGATGGTCCGGCGAGCCGCCGAGGCCCGGAGACCGGGATCGCCGTGAGCAGGCCCGCGCCGAGGGCCACGCACACGGCTCGGAGGTCGCACGAACGGACTCACCGGCCCCCCACGCGGGCGTTCATGTCACGCGCGGGGCCCACGCCGCGCACGACGAGCACGCGGGCCACGGCGTCGAGCTGTTCCGACGTCGCTTCTGGGGGGCCTTGCTGCTCACCCTCCCCACCCTGATCTGGAGCGACGTCCTGCAGGGCTGGCTGGGCTACACCGCGCCGACGTTCCCGGGCTCGCGCTTTGTTCCGGCGATCTTCGGGACGGCCGTGTTCGTATACGGCGGGCGGGTGTTCCTCCAGGGCGCGGTGCGCGAGCTGGGGGACCGCTCACCGGGGATGATGACCCTGATCTCGATCGCGATCGGCGTCGCGTTCCTGTTCAGCCTCGCCGTGACCCTCGGCTTCCGCGGCACGCCACTGTGGTGGGAGCTGGCGACGCTGGTCACGGTCATGCTGCTCGGCCACTGGATGGAGATGCGCTCGATCGCGCAGGCGAGCGGCGCGCTGCGGGAACTGGCGAAGCTGCTGCCGGACACGGCGGTGCGGGTGGTGGACGGACGCACCGAGGAGGTGCCGGTCAGCGCGCTGCGCGAGGGCGACGTCGTGCTCGTGCGGCCGGGGGCGGGCATCCCGGCGGACGGGGTGGTGAGGGAAGGGAGGAGCGCCGTCAACGAGGCGATGATCACGGGCGAGTCGCGGCCCGTGGACAAGGTCGAGGGCGATGAGGTGATCGCCGGTACGGTCAACGGCGCGGGGTCGCTTCGCATCGAGGTGACGCGAACGGGTGAACGCACCGCGCTCGCCGGCATCATGCGGCTGGTCGCGGAGGCGCAGATGTCGCGCTCGCACGCCCAGGCGCTCGCGGACCGCGCGGCGTTCTGGCTGACCCTGGTGGCGATCGGCGCAGGCGCGGCCACGCTGGTGGGGTGGCTCGCGGTGGAGGCCCCGGCTGGCTTCACGATCGAGCGTGTCGTCACGGTGCTGGTGATCGCGTGCCCACACGCGCTGGGGCTTGCCATCCCGCTCGTCATCGCGATCTCGACGACGCTCGCCGCGAGGAGCGGGCTGCTCGTTCGGGATCGGCAGGGTCTGGAGGAGGCGCGGCGCGTGGACACCGTGGTGTTCGACAAGACGGGCACACTCACCACCGGGGAGTTCCGCGTGGTGGATGTCGCGACGATCCCGGGCCTCGCCCCGGACGAGGCCCTGCGGCTCGCGGCGGCGACAGAGCACGACAGCGAGCACGCCATTGCGCAGGGGATTGTCAAGAGCGCGGAGGAGAAGGGGATCGCACTGCCCGATGCGCGCGGATTCGAGGCGCTCCCCGGCCAGGGCGTGCGGGCGGAAGTGGAAGGGCGCGAGCTGTCCGTCGGCGGGCCGGCGCTGCTGCGCCGGCTCGGGATCACGCTGCCTGCGCCGCTCGAGGCGGGCGCGGAACGGGCCAGGGCAAGGGGCCACGCGTCGGTGGTGCTGCTGGAGGGAGAGCAGCCGCTGGCGGTGGTCGCGGTGGCGGACCGCATCCGGCCGGAATCGTACGAGGCGGTGCGGCGGCTACACGCGGAAGGGATCGAGGTCGTGATGCTGACCGGCGACGCGCGCGTAGTCGCGGAAACGGTCGCGCGGGAGCTGGGCATCGACGCGTTCCACGCCGAGGTGCTGCCGGACCAGAAGGTCGAGAAGATCCGCGAGCTGAGGCGGCAGGGCAAGCGGGTGGCGATGGTGGGGGACGGCGTGAACGATGCCCCCGCGCTGCTCACCGCGGACGTGGGCATCGCGATCGGGGCGGGAACCGGTGTCGCGGTCGAGGCGGGAGACATCGTGCTGGTACGGAGCGACCCGCGGGATGTGCCGCGCATCATCGAGCTCTCGCGGGCGACGTACCGCAAGATGGTGCAGAATCTCTGGTGGGCCGCCGGCTACAACGTCGTAGCGATCCCGCTCGCGGCGGGTGTGCTCGCGGGCCGGGGGATCCTCCTGCCGCCGGCCGTGGGCGCGATCCTGATGTCGGTGAGCACGGTGATCGTAGCGCTGAACGCGCAGTTGCTGCGGCGGGCGCGGCTATGAGGAGGCGGTCGGCGGAGCGACCGGACGCTGGCCCCGGCGCGCTACGGGGGAGACGACCGGCCCCGACGCGTTCCGAGAGCGGCCGGCGCGGGCGGCGGGAGCGGTTGACCCGGCCCCGCCATTCCCTTAGGTTTCAAAGGATTATGCGCACTCGCACCGATTCGCGAACGCCGGCGGAGACGGCCGGTTCGCTCCGGTTCTCGACGATCAACGTCGTCTTGCTCGTGCTCGGGCTGGCGACGATCGCGGCGGGCTACACCCTGCTGGCCAGAGGGTCCACCGTGGCCGCGCCGCTCCTCCTGGTGCTCGGCTACGTGGTCCTCATCCCGCTCGGGCTCATTCTCTGAGTGGGCGCTCGGCCGACCGCCGGGTGACGGGCGCTTAGCTCAGTTGGTCTAGAGCGCTTCCCTTACAAGGAAGAGGTCACAGGTTCGAGTCCTGTAGCGCCCATGGGTGCATCGAAGCCCCGCGGGGCCGATCTGGCCCCGCGGGGCTCGTGTCATCGTGGCGCGTGACAACCGCCGCCGGGAGCCCGATTCGCGATGCCCTTGGACCGAACGCCTCCTCGAGCGCTGCCTCGACGCGCTGCACGCGTTGGAGGTGGACGGCGCCGTGGTCGCCGAGGCCCCCGACCTGTGGGCGTGGCCGGCGGCGGGGCTGCGCGTGCTCGCCGGAGCGGCCCCGCGCCCCTCACCCCTCCGGCTTCAGGAAGATCACGGCGAGCGGCGGCAGCACGAGCTCGAGGGAGAAGGGCCGGCCGTGGCACGGCACCGGGTCGGCGTCCTTGCCGCCGAGATTGCCGACGCCGCTGCCGCCGTACTCCTTCGCATCGCTGTTGAGCAGCTCCCTCCAGAACCCGCCCTTCGGCACCCCCACCCGGTAGCCGTGGCGCACCACGGGCGTGAAGTTGGCGACGACGAGGATCACATCGTCCGGCGAACGCCCGCGCCGCAAGAAGCTGATCACGCTGCTCTCCGCATCGTTGGCGTCCACCCACTCGAAGCCCGCCGGCTCGAAGTCCAGCTCGTGGAGCGCGGGCTCGGCGCGGTAGAGACGGTTGAGGTCCGCGACCCAGCGCTGCACGCCGCGGTGCGTGTCGTATTGCAGCAGGTGCCAGTCCAGGCTCGTCTCGTGGTTCCACTCGTTCCACTGGCCGAACTCGCCGCCCATGAACAGCAGTTTCTTGCCGGATTGCGCCCACATGTAGCCGAAGAGCGCCCGGAGGTTGGCGAACTTCTGCCAGAGGTCGCCGGGCATGGAGCCGAGCAGCGAGCCCTTGCCGTGCACGACCTCGTCGTGGGAGAGCGGCAGCACGAAGTTCTCGTGGAAGGCGTAGAGCATCCGGAAGGTGAGGTCGTTGTGATGGTACTTCCGGTAGATCGGGTCGCGGGACATGTAGCGCCGCGTGTCGTGCATCCACCCCATGTCCCACTTCATCCCGAATCCGAGCCCGCCGACGTACGTGGGCCGTGACACCATGGGCCACGCGGTGGACTCCTCGGCGAACGTTTGGACGTCGGGGAAGGCGTGGTAGACTTCCTCGTTGAGACGGCGCAGGAAGGCGATGGCCTCGAGGTTCTCGCGTCCGCCGTAAATGTTCGGGATCCACTCGCCTGGCTCGCGGGAGTAGTCGAGGTAGAGCATGGACGCGACGGCATCCACGCGCAGTCCGTCGGCGTGATAGACGTCGAGCCAGAACATCGCGCTGCTGAGCAGGAAGCTGCGGACCTCGTTGCGGCCGTAGTTGAAGATCATGCTGTTCCAATCGGGGTGGAAGCCCTGGCGCGGGTCCGCGTGCTCGTAGAGGTGGGTGCCGTCGAAGAACGCCAGTCCGTGGGCGTCGGTGGGGAAATGGGAGGGCACCCAGTCGAGGATGACGCCGATGCCGTGCTGGTGGAGGTAGTCGATGAAGAACATGAAGTCCTGCGGCGAGCCGTAGCGGCTGGTCGGCGCGAAGTAGCCGGTGACCTGGTAGCCCCAGGAGCCGTAGAACGGGTGCTCCATCACCGGCAGCAGCTCGACGTGCGTGAAGCCCATCTCCAGCACGTACTCGGCGAGGCGCGGCGCGAGCTCGCGGTAGGTGAGGGGACGGTTGCCGTCCTCGGGCACCCGCATCCACGAGCCCAGGTGGACCTCGTAGATCGAGATCGGCGTATCCGCGGCGTTCCGGCGGCCACGCTCCCGCATCCACTCGTCGTCGCCCCACTTGTAGGAGAGATCCCAGACGATGGAGGCCGTGCGGGGCGGCTCCTCGTGGCGGAAGCCGACGGGGTCCGCCTTCTCGACGCGGTAGCCGTGATACCAGGACTTGATGTGGTACTTGTAGAGGTCCCCCTGTCCGACGCCGGGAATGAAGCCCTCCCAGATCCCGGAGCTCCCGCGCGGCCGGAGCTTGTGCGAGGAGCGGTCCCAGCGGTTGAACTCGCCCATGACCGAGACCTCTTCCGCGTTGGGCGCCCAGACGGCGAAGTAGGTGCCGGGGACGCCGTCCACGGTGATCGGGTGCGCCCCGAGCCGGCGGTAGAGTTGTAGGTGGCTGCCCTCGTTGAAGAGGTAGACGTCATCCTCGGTCAGCAGCGTCACGTCGTGGCGGACCGGCGGCTGCTCGGTCCTCTCCTTCGATTCCACGCGTTCGCGTTCGCTCTGTCGCAACATGTCACTCCGTTCCGGTGGTGCCAGCGCCGCGCCGGCGCCCCAAAGATGACATCGGCAGGAGCGGGGGGCAAAAAGCTTCGCCAAACGCGCACGGTTTTCGTGTTGCGAGCCCGCGGCAGCACGGGACATGGAAAGACTTCACAAGGAGTTGACGTGCGGCACGGATCTCGAATCGGGGAGCGGCGAGGCGGTCTCCTCGAGCAGGGGATCGCGAGTCCGCTTCGACCCGACGCCGTCTCGATCCGGGGCGGCCCAAACACGAAGACTCCGGTTGCGCGATCGCGAACCGATGACGGACAGCTATCCGATCCGACGGCCGAGCGTGCCTCTCCGCGCGCTCGCGCTCTCCGTTTGTGCACTCGCCGTGCCGGTGGTCGCGGCGGCCCTCCCCGAGGCCGACGCGGGGGCAGGGACGGAACCGCTCCTGTGGCTGCTCGCGCTGGTGCCCGCGTTCCTATTGGCGTACTACCGAGGCTGGCGCGGCGCCGAATTCGCGCTGGCCGCCGGCATGGTCGCGCTCACGGTCGCCCACATCGTGGCGACGCTGACCGGCCGTGACCTGGGGAACCCGGCCATCCTGCTCCCCTCGGTGAGCGCCTACATCGTCGCCTCCCTGGGGATCGGCACCCTGTCCGAGCTCCTGCACCGGCACGTCGCGCGCGCGGAGGCGCAAGCGCTGACGGACGAGCTCACAGGACTGCCGAACCGGCGCTGGGCGCGGCTCATGCTCGAGACGGAGTTCGCGGCGGCGCAGCGCGGCCGGCCGCTGGTGGTGGTCCTGTTCGACCTGGACCGGTTCAAGGAATACAACGACCGCTACGGCCACGCCGCGGGCGACCGGGCGCTGAGGGTGGCGGCGGCGGTCCTCCGACGGAACACGCGCCGCATGCACCTCACGGCGCGCATCGGCGGCGAGGAGTTCCTCTCGATCCTGTCTTCGTCCGACATCGCCGGCGCGCGGGTCTTCGCGCGGCGGATCCGGGAGGATCTGGCCCGCGTGGAACTGCCGACCGGGCCGATCCGCGTCAGCGCCGGCCTCGCCGCGTACGACCCCGCAATGACATCGCCCGACGACCTGCTGGCGGTCGCCGACGAGGCGCTGTACCGCGCCAAGCAGGATGGCCGGGACCGGATCCGGGTCGGGCGGCTCCGCAAGCGGCTGTACGCGGTCTGATGGCCACCCCGCCCCGGGGGACGGGTTCATCCCGAAGAGAGGTCGAAGCCCTTGACCGCGGCTCGCCGCGCCGAGTAGAGTGCGCGCCGCATGAAGCCACGGGCCCGCAGGCCACGAGACCGGAACGCCTGCGGGCCCGCGCACGTTTCTGGCGGGCCGCGTGCCCCGGACGGGGCCGGCTCCCCGCCGGCCGCGCCGCTCCGGGCAGCAGTCTTTGCCTGGAACGGCGTGCCCGGCTACGTTTACGCCAACGGAGGGCAGGGCCGCGGACCCCGAGGGCGGAGCGCTGCGGATCGAACCACTCAGATCACGGAGGGTGGCATGAACAAGGCAGAGTTGGCCGATGCGCTGGCAGAGCGGACGAACCTTCCGCGGAAAGATTCGCGCGCGGCGGTGGAGGCGCTGTTCGATCCGGAGACCGGGCTCATCGCGCAGGCGCTGCAGCGCGGGGAGAAGGTGTCGCTGACCGGGTTCGGCACGTTCGAGGTCCGGGAGCGCAAGGCGCGCACGGCGCGGAATCCCCGGACCGGGATGACGATCGAGGTGCCCGCGACGCGCGCGGCCGCGTTCCGTCCGGGCAAGGGACTCAAGGACGGGATCGCGCGGCGTTAAGCGAACGGCGACCCGGCGTCCCGGATCGGAGGCCCCCGGCAGGACCGGGGGCTTCGCTCATCGCGCTGCGCGTTCGGCCTGGCCGGCACCGTGCCCGGCCGCGGTGCCGGGCCGTTCCCGCCTGGGCCGCGGGCCGCGCGCGGCCACCGATCCGCTCGAGGTCGTCGGTGTCGATGGGCAGGCTGCGGCGGTGGGGGCCACTGTGCCGGCGTCGAGGAGGAACTCCCCGAGTGTTGGGCGGAAGACCCGGAGTGTGGGGCGAGAGCGGAAGAGATCCGGTGTGCGGCGCCGGTCGGGGTGGCGGGGGACCACGTGTTCGTCTCGATCGCCGCTGGCCACACCCGCACCAGTGGCAGCACGGATCGCGGAGTCGTTGACTCGCGGAGGCACCCTCCACGACCTGACCGGCTCGGCGCAGGGCGTGGTCCGTGAGCCGACGCCGGTGCGCGTGCCGAGCCCGCCCCGGGCGACGGCGCCGGGCGGCCGGAGAAGCGCCCGGCGTCCACGGCGGGGTGACGAAACCCTTGCACCGGCGGCGGGGAGCCCCTTAACTTGGCGCGAATATAGCGCCAACCCGCCGGTGTCTGCCCCTGGGGGGCGGAAGGTCCCAGCCGAGAGCCCGGTTGCGTCCGTGAACACTGGGACCTGCTGCGGGTTAGCATCAGCGGACAGAGTCGCGCGGCCACCGAGTACGGCCGCTGGGTGACCCCTACCAGCCCGGAGACTGCGGACATGGAGCCAACGCGTGCGAACCTGCGACGCCTCGTCGCCTCGGCAGTCGGGATCGTCGCCGCGACCGCCCTGTTTGCCGCCCCCGAGGCGGTGCACGCGCAAAGCCGGTATCGCGTCCTCGTTCCCGCACTCAAAGCGGAGGGAGGCGCGAAGGAGAATTTCGGTAGGGATGTGGCGGAGCGGCTGCGCAAGAGCCTCGAGGGGATGGCCACGCACGCGCCGGTAGACCGCGGCGAGATGCGGGCAAAGCTCCGCGAGGTGAAGCGGGACGAGAAGGAGCTCGTCGACTGCGTCACCGCCCGCCAGTTCGCCGTGTACATCAACGCCATGCTGTACCTCTGTGGCGAGTACCGGCCGGCCGGCTCCGGAATGGAGGTCAAAGCGCAGTTCGTGACGGCGCGGACGGGCGAGGCGTTCGAGATCCCGCCGTTCACCGCGAACACGGCAGATGAAGCGGCGCAGATCATCTTCAACGGATTCGAGACCGTCGTCAATCAGCAGCGGCTGACGACGTTCTGCCTCGACTACCTCGCCAGCGAGCAGTGGACGAACGCGCTCGAGAACTGCAACAACGCACTGGCCCTGAACCCGAACTCGGAGGCCGCGCTCTTCGGCCGCGCCCGAGCACTCCTGGGCCTCGACTCGCTCGAGGTGGCGATGCAGGAGCTCGAGAAGCTGCTCGAGCTGAACCCCGGGCACGTGGACGGGCTCCAGACCGCGGGCTACGTGGCGACGAAGCTCAACCAGCCCCAGAAGGCGCTCGAGTACTACCGCGCGTACCTCGACCTCAATCCGGGCGACCCGCAGGTCCGCCTCACCATCGCCATCGACATGGCGAGGAACGGCGACCCGAAGGGCGCGCTCGAGCTGGTCGAGGAGGGGCTCGCGGTGGATTCGAGCAACCTCAACCTCCGCCAGTACGCGGGCCACTTCGCCCTTGCCGCCGCGACCAAGATCGAAACGGACAGCGGCGCCCGGGACCCGCAGCGTCCTGCTGAGGCGTTGGCCCTGTACGAGAAGGCGCTCGGCTACTACCAGTCCGTCTTCGACGAGCGGGGCAGCGAGTCCGACGTCGAGATGCTCCGTCGGATGATGGTCACGCTCGTGGCGCTCGACCGGACCGCGGAGGCGGTCGAGATGGGCGCGCGCTTCGTGCAGGCGAAGCCGGAGGACGCGTCGCTCTGGTCGTCGTACGCGGATGCGCTCCAGAAGGCGGGACGGCTGGAGGAAGCCATCGCTGCGCTCGACTCGGTGCTGGCGCGCGACCCCAACTACGAGCGGGTCTACTCGCGGCAGGTCGCCTGGCTCGCCAGCACGGGGCAGATCGCGCGCATCAAGGCGGCCTACGAGAAGGCTCTCGCGCGGCAGGAGTACGAGGCGCAGCCGGATGAGCTCGCGCGCAGCGTGCTGCTCTACGCCTACAACGAGAAGTTCCAGAAGGGCGATCAGATGGGCGCGCTGCCGTACTTCGAACTCGTGCGGGAGATGAACACCACGCCGCAGACGCGCGGGCTGGCGAGCTATCTGGGCGGCTTCGCGCTGCTGAACCACGGCCGGAAGGTGTCGGAGCCGGAGACGCTGCAGTCGGCGCGCGAGGCGCTGCCGATCTTCCAGAAGGCGCGTCAATTCTTCCTCGACGCGAGGCCGTACGCGGAGGCCAACAAGGTGGACCTCGCCGAGCCGCTCTCGAACGTGGACACGTTCATCGAGATCCAGGAGGCGATCATCAAGCGCGGCCGCTGACGACGATCAGGGCCAGCGGTCGCGAGGCGGATCGCTCGCCACGGAGGAGGGACCGGGACGTCGTTCCCGGTCCCTTTCTTCATCCGCGGGGGTGATCGTGGTGGGCGGTGTGTGGTGGAGCGTCCGTGTGCGGGGGCGATTGCGGGTCGCCAGCGCAAGTTGCTGTGTGCACTGGGGTTCCATGAGGAGTCTTGACGGGGCGATGTGACGCCGTGTAGTATTGGGGCCCGGAGTGGGGAAGAGTGGGGAGGAGTGGGAAGACGCCTGCCATGCCCTGCTGTCGAGGACCCCGATGGCGGGAACTCGAACCCCGGCGAGCCGGGGGCTGAAATTTCTGGGCAGTTACCTCTATCAGCTGGACGAAAAGGGGCGATTGAGTCTGCCGGCGGCGTTTCGCCGCGAGGCTGCGGATCAGCGCTTCGTTCTCGTGCAGGCGTACCCGCCTGCGCTCCAGCTTTACCCGGAGTCCACGTGGGCGGAGGTGGAGGAGCGGTTGATGGAGCTCCTTCGGCATCAGCCGGAGGCGCGGATGTGGGCGTTGAGCGTGCTGGCGAACGCGACGGAGGTCGTTCCGGATGGTCAGGGACGGATCCTGGTGCCGGCGCGTCTGAAGGAAGCGGCGGAGTTGACCGGCTCGGTGCTCCTGGTCGGGCTGGTGAACCGCATCGAGCTGTGGAACCCGGAGCGGTTCGAGGAGGCGGTGGCGGCGAAGGCGGCGGAGTTCGAGCGCTTCGCGCCGCAGATCTTCCGTTAGGGCTGGACGGTCGGTGGACGCGTATCACGTTCCGGTCATGGTGGCGGAGGTCCTGGCGTACCTCCGGCCGGAGCGTGGGGGGCTCTATTTCGACGGGACGGTCGGGGGCGGGGGGCACAGCGAGGCGATCCTGGAGGCGAGCGAAGCGGCCCGGGTGATCGGCGTGGACCGCGACCCGGAGGCTCTGCGGGTGGCGGCGGCCCGGTTGGCGCGCTTCGGCGACCGGGTGCGGCTCGAGCGGGGTCGGTTCTCGGCGGCAGCCGCCGGAGTGGAGGAGCCGCTGGCCGGCGCGCTGCTGGACCTCGGGATCTCCTCGCGGCAGGTGGACGAGCCCGCGCGAGGATTCTCGTTCCGCCCGGGTGTGCCGCTGGACATGCGCATGGCGGGTGAAGCCGGGGTGGGGGAGCGCACGGCGGCGGAGCTGCTGAACGAGGCCTCGGAGGCGGAGCTGGCGGAGGTGTTCTGGCGTTACGGCGAGGAGCGGCGTGCGCGGCGGCTGGCGGCGGAGGTGGTGAAGCGGCGTCGGGAGAAGCCGTTCAGGACGAGCGACGACTTGCTGGAGGTCCTGGAGCGAGTCTTCGGCGCACGTCTCGGTGTGAAGGACAAGGCGAGGATCTTCCAGGCGCTGCGGATCGCGGTGAACGAGGAGCTGCAGGAGCTCGAGCGGGCGTTGCCCATCCTGCGGGACAAGTTGGCGCCGGGGGGCGTGCTCGTGGTGCTGTCCTACCACTCGCTGGAGGACCGGCGGGTGAAGGAGGCCTTCAGGGAGTGGAGCCGCGGGTGCATCTGCCCGCCGGAACTGCCGGTCTGTCAGTGTCGGGGGAGGCCGTTGGGTGAGACGTTGACGCGGAAGCCCGTGTTTGCGTCGCCGTCGGAGGTGGCGGCGAACCCACGTGCGCGGAGCGCCCGCCTGCGGGCGTGGCGCAAGGCGGCCTGATGCGGGGCCCCTCTGGGATCCTGACCGCGGCGTTGGCGTTCGCCGCCCTCCTAGCGTCCTTGAGTCTGGTGGTGTGGCGGCAGAGCCGGGCGCTGCAGGTGTTGCGTGCGCTCGAAGCGGTGCGGAGCGAGCGTGCGGTTCTCGAAGCGGAGCGCGTGGACCTGGTGCGGCGGAAGCAGATGCTGGAGAGCCGTAGCCGGGTGGTGCGGGTCGCGGGCGAGCGTCTGGGCATGCGGGTCCCGCACGGAACGGAGATCGTGATCCTGTCGCTCGAGGACGGGAGCGAGCAGGTCGGGGGTAGGCCGTGAAGCGACCGGTCCACAAGCACGTCCTGCGGCGGCGTCTGCTGTTGGGCGGGCTGATGGTCTGGGCGGCGATGCTGCTCGTGCGCGCCTTCCAGGTCCAGATCCTGGAGGGCGAGCGGTGGTCGGAGCGTGCCGCGGAACAACAACGTCAACGGGTGGTCCTGCCGGCGCCGCGTGGCACGATCTACGACCGCGACGGTGTGCCGCTGGCGGCGAGCCACGAGGCCTACCGTGTGGCGATCGCCCCGCGGGAGATCAAGGACCGGGAAGAGACCGCGAAGCGGTTGAGGGCGGTGCTGGGGCTTTCGGCCCAGGCGGCGGCTCGGGCGGTGCAGCCCGGGCGGCGCTGGGTCGTGCTACCGGGCCGTTACGATGCGGGAGTGAAGGAGCAGCTCGAGGGGGTGCGGGGCGTGTACTTCGAGCGGGTCCTGGAGCGCTTCTACCCGCACGGGCCGCTGGCCCTCGAGTTGCTGGGGCGCGTGTCTGCGGATCAGCGTGCACTGAGTGGCATCGAGCTAGCGTTCGATTCGCTGTTGAGCGGTCGGCCGGGGTCGGCGGTGGTGCGGCGGGATGCGCGCGGCGAACCGATCCCGGGGGCGCTGGTGTCGGTGGAGCAGCCGGTGCCCGGGCACGACATCTATCTGACGATCGATTACGACCTCCAGGAGATCGCGGACGAGGCCCTGCGACATGCCCTGGAGGAGACCGGCGCCACGGGAGGGGACATTGTCATCGCCGACCCGCGCACGGGCGAGATCCTGGCGGCGGTGAGCCGGCGTGACGGCGCTGCGCGGCCGTGGACGGCGGTCACCGAGCCGTACGAGCCCGGGTCGACGCTGAAGCCGTTCATCGTGGCGGCGCTGCTGGAGGAACGGCGCGCGACGTTCGACGACAGCGTGTACGCTGAGCAGGGGCGCTACGTGGACGGAGGCCGGACCATTTCGGACGTCCATGCGTATGGCTGGTTGACGCTGCGCGAAGCGCTGCGGCACTCGTCGAACATCGCGCTCGTGAAGATGGCCAAGCGGCTGGATCCGGAGACACAGTACGCCTATCTGCGCGACTTCGGCTTCGGCTCGCCGACGGGCGTGCCGTACCCGTCCGAGGCGGCAGGCGTGTTGCGACGCCCGGCGCAGTGGTCTGGATACTCGCAGGCGAGCCTGGCCATGGGCTACGAGATCTCGGTCACGCCCCTCCAGATGGTGATGGCGTACGCCGCGCTGGCGAACGGCGGCGTGCTGATGGAGCCGCGGCTCGTGCGCGAGGTGCGCTCCTGGGACGGCCGGGTGCGCGTGGCGTTCGGGCCGCGCGTCGTGCGGCGAGTGGTGAGTCCGGAGGTCGCACGCTCGGTGGCGGCCGCGCTGGCCGAAGTCGTCGAGGAGGGGACGGGGCGGCGCGCGTCGCTGGAGACCTTCGCGGTGGCCGGCAAGACGGGAACGGCGCGGCGCGTGGCGGCCGGGCGCTACGAGAGGGGCGCGTACACGGCGTCGTTCGCGGGGTTCTTCCCGGCGGAGGATCCACAGCTCGTGTTCCTGGTGAAGCTGGACCGGCCGCGCGGCGAGTACTACGGCGGGCTGGCCGCCGCGCCGGTGACCCGTGCGACGTTGGCTGCTGCACTGGCGGCGCGGAACACGCCGCTGGATCGGCGTGCGGTGGTGCGGACGGCGCAGGGGAGCGGCGGCGTGCGGCAGCAGCAGGCGGCGGGCGGCGCGCCGGTGCGGTTCGCCGCACTCGGCGCCGACGATGGGGCGCAGCCCGCGCCGGGCCCGTTCATCTTCGTGCTGGACGGCGCGCCGCCCGCGCACGAGGAGTCGCCGTCGATGGCGCCGAGGCGGGTGCCGCAGGTGAAGGGCCTACCGGTCCGGGATGCGGTGCGGCGGCTCCACGCCCAGGGGTTCCGTGTCGAGGTCGAAGGCACCGGCCCGGTGAAAGGAACGGTCCCGACGGCGGGCACGGCGTTGCGTCCGGGCGAGACGGTCCGGGTGTTGGGCCAGGGAGTCCAGCGGTGAGGGGTGGGGCGGACGGCGCGTCTGCGACCACGCGGGCGTTCCGGCTCCAGGAGGTCGTCTCACGGCTTCGGGCCGAGGGGCTGGTGGTCTCGGCGTCGGGTGCGGACGTGGAGTTGACCGGGATCGCGGACGACAGCCGGCGCGTGCGGCCGGGAGACTTGTTCTGCGCGTGGGTCGGCACGGCCGCGGACGCGCACGCCTTCCTCCCCGCCGCACGTGCGGCGGGTGCGGCGGCGGCGCTGGTGGAGCGCCCTGTGCCGGAGGCGGACGTGCCGCAGGTGGTGGTGCGCGATGGCCGGCGGGCGGCCGCCCTCGCGGCGATGGCGGCGTTCGGGGATCCGGCGGCGTCGCTCCTGCTCGTGGGCGTCACCGGCACCAACGGCAAGACGACCACGGTGTGGCTGCTCCGTCACCTCCTCGCGGCCGGGCGCCCGGCCGCATCGCTGGGCACGCTGGGCGTCGTCGGCCCGGACGGCGAGCCGGTGCCCGGGACGGAGTCTCTGACCACGCCGGGCCCGGTCGAGCTGGCGCGCACGCTGAGGGAGTTGGTGGATCGCGGCGTGCGGGCGGTAGCGATGGAGATCTCGTCGCACGCGCTCGACCAGGGGCGCGTGAGCGGCCTGCGGCTGGATGCGGCGGTGTTCACGAACCTGTCCCGTGACCACCTCGACTACCACCGCACGGTCGAGGCCTACCGGGAAGCGAAGCTTTCGTTGACCAAGCTGCTGCGCCCCGGGGGCGTCGTCGTCTACAACGCCGAGGACCCGGCGTGGGCGCCGCTCGCGGAGGTCGAGCAGAGGACGCTGACCTACGCCATGGATGCGCCGGCCGACCTGCGCGCCCGCGATCTGGAGCTGGGGGCGGGCGGGGCGCGCTTCACGCTGGAGACGGCGAACGGCAGCGTCGCCGTCGAGCTGCCGCTGCTCGGCGCCTTCAACGTGCAGAACGCGCTGGCCGCAGCGGGGGCCGTGCACGCGTTGGGGATGCCGCTCGCGGACGTGGCCGAGCGCCTGCGCACGGTGCCCCAGGTGCCGGGTCGGCTCGAGCGCATCGCGGAGACGCCGTGCCCCGTGCTGCGTGACTACGCACACACGCCGGACGCGCTGGAGCGCGTGCTCACCGCGCTCAGGCCGCTGGTGCGCGGCCGGTTGATCCTGGTGTTCGGCGCGGGCGGCGACCGGGACCGCGGCAAGCGGCCGCTCATGGGAGCGGTCGCCACGCGCTGGGCGGATGTGACGATCGTGACATCGGACAACCCGCGCACGGAGGATCCGGACGCGATCATCGATGACATCGCGCAGGGCATGACCGGGAGCTACGTGCGCGAGGTGGACCGCCGGCGTGCGATCGCGCTGGCGCTGACGGAAGCCAAGGCGGACGACGTGGTCCTTCTGGCCGGCAAAGGACACGAGACGTACCAGATCGTCGGGACGGAGCGGCGTCCGTTCGACGAGCGCGAGATCGTGCGTGAACTGGTCGCGAGCGGAGGCGGGGTGACGGCGTGAAGGGCGGCTGGACCGATGCAGCGGTGCGCGAGGCGCTGGGGCTGCCTCGCGGAGACGTGCGGGACGTCGCGTACACCGGCGTGAGCACGGACACGCGCCAGCTCGGCGAGGGTGCGCTGTTCGTGGCGTTGCGCGGCGAACGCTTCGACGCACACGCCTTCCTCGGCGAGGCGGCGGCGCGCGGCGCCCGGGGCGCGGTGGTGGAGCGGCGGCCGGCGGACGCGCCGGACTCGCTGATCTACTACGTGGTGCCGGACACGCTCGTGGCGCTGGGGCAGCTCGCGCGGGCGCGGCGGCGCTCGTTGGCCGCCCGCGTGTGCGCGGTGACCGGCACGAACGGGAAGACGACGACCAAGGAGATGACGCGTGCGGCGCTCGGTGCGCGCTACCGCGTGCACGCGACGACGGCGAACCTGAACAACCTCGTCGGCACGCCGCTCACGCTGCTGGCGGCGCCGGAGGACGTGGAGGCGATCGTCGTCGAGGTCGGCACGAACGCGCCGGGCGAGATCGCGCGGCTGGCGGCGATCGTGGAGCCGGACGCGGCGATCATCACCAGTGTAGCGGAGGGTCACCTCGAGGGACTGGGCGACCTGGAGGGTGTGCTCGTGGAGAAGACGGCGCTGCTCGCGGCGCTGTGCCCCGGCGGCGTGGCGCTGGTGGCGGACGAGCCGCCGGAGCTGGCGGCGCGCGCCCGCAGCATGGCCGCCCGCGTGCGCGTGGCGGGGTGGACCGACGCCGCAGACGCGGACCTGCGCGCGGAAGATATCCGCATCGACGAGGAAGGCCGCGTGCGGTTCCGCTGGGCGGGCCACGACGTGCGGCTGAACTTCCGCGGGCGACCGAACGCGCGCAACGCGCTGCTCGCGCTGGGCGTCGCACAAGAGTGGGGAGTGGACCCGGCAGCCGCGGTGCGGGCGCTGGAGTCGCTCGAGCCGCCCAGCCTGCGCGCGGAGCTGGTCCGCTACGGGGACCTGCTGGTGATCGCCGACTGCTACAACGCGAATCCGGCCAGCGTGGAGGCGGCGCTGGAGCTGTTGGAGTCGATGCCGCGGCGCGGCGGTCGCGTCGCGGTGTTGGGCACCATGCGCGAGCTGGGGAGCGCGACCGAGCGGCTCCACCGGCGGGTCGCGGAGCGGGCCGCGGCGGCGGACCTGGATCTCGTGGTGGCCACCGGCGCGTTCGTGCCGGCCTTCGAGCACCTGGCCGGACGCATGGGCGGGCGGTTGATCCGGGAGGAGGACCCGCTGGCTGCGTACGATGTGCTCGAGCCGCGGCTGCGCGGCGACGAGGTGGTGCTCCTCAAGGCGTCCCGCGGCGTGGCGCTGGAGCGGCTGCTGCCGCGGCTCGAGGCGCGCTTCGGGGGCGCGGCGGCGGATGCGGGCGCTGCGTCCACCCGCGCCGCCGCAGGCGTGGATGGAACCGTGGACACCGGCGCTGGCAGGGAGTGAAGGGTGCTGTACCATCTGCTCGCGCCGCTGGCGGATGAGCACATCGCGTTCAACCTCTTCCGTTACATCACCTTCCGCGCGGCGGGCGCGATGGTGACGGCGCTGATCCTGTCGTTCCTGCTGGGGCCGGCGATCATTCGCTGGTTGCGCGCCCTCCGGTTCGGACAGGTGATCCGGACGGACGGACCGGAGCGTCACCTGGGCAAGGCCGGCACGCCCACGATGGGCGGGGTGCTGATCCTGATCGCAACGTCGGTCTCGACGCTGCTGTGGGCCGAGCTGACGAACCGATACGTGTTGATCGCGCTGATCGTCCTGCTGTGGATGGGTGCGCTCGGCTTCTTGGACGACTATCTCAAGGTGGTGCGGCGGAGGACGGAGGGCCTGGTCGGCCGCTATAAGCTGATCGGCCAGGGCGTGCTGGGGCTGTTGCTCGGCGCGTACCTGCTGTTCTGGCCGTCGAGCGTGATCCCGCCGAACTGGACCAGCATCCCGTTCTTCGCGGACTACCACCTGGAGATCTGGAAGCCGCTCTTCATCCCGTGGGTGATGTTCATCCTCGCGGGGAGCTCGAACGCGGTGAACCTGACGGACGGGCTGGACGGTCTCGCGGCGGGGCTGACGGCGATCGCGGCCGCCACGTTCGGCGTGTTCGCCTACGTCATCGGTCGGGTGGACACGTCGAGCTACTTGGGGCTGTTCTATCTCCCGGGCTCGGGTGAGCTCGCGATCTTCTGCGTTGCGCTGGGCGGCGCGGCGCTTGGGTTCCTGTGGTTCAACGCCCACCCTGCGGAGGTGTTCATGGGCGACACGGGCTCGCTCGCGCTGGGCGGCGCGATCGGGGCCGTGGCGATCCTGCTCAAGATGGAGTTCCTGCTGGCGATCGTGGGCGGGGTGTTCGTGCTCGAGGCGCTCAGCGTGATCCTGCAGGTGGGCTACTTCAAGTACACGTTGCGGCGAACGGGGAAGGGGCAGCGGCTGTTCCTCATGGCGCCGCTGCACCACCACTTCGAGAAGGCCGGCTGGGCGGAGAGCAAGGTGATCATCCGCTTCTGGATCCTGGGGATCCTGTTCGCGCTGCTGGCCTTCAGCACGCTGAAGATCCGGTGAGCCCCGCGAGGCGAATCGGCGTGCTGGGGCTGGCCCGGAGCGGGCGCGCGGCGGCGCTGCTGGCGCTGGCCGCAGGGGATCGCGTCTTCGCCTCCGATGCGGGCGACGGTCCGGAGGTGCGCGCCGCGGCCGAAGCGGTGCGCGCGGCGGGTGGCGAGGCGGAGACGGGCGGGCACAGCGTGGAGCGGCTGGCCGAATGCGACCTCGTGGTCGTGAGCCCGGGCATTCCGCCGACCGCACCCGTGATGCGGGAGCTGGCCGCGCGGGGCGTGCGCTGGATCTCCGAGCTGGAGTTCGCGGCGGCGCACCTGGACGCGCCGATCATCGCGGTGACCGGCACGAACGGGAAGAGCACCGTCACGGCGCTGATCGCGCACCTGCTGCGCGAGGCGGGACTGGATGCGCCGGCGGCGGGCAACATCGGGCTGGCGCTGTCCGAGGTCGCGCGCGAAGGTGCTCGGCCTGACTACGTGGTGGTCGAGGCGAGCTCGTTCCAGCTCGCGGGCATCGAGACGTTCGCGCCGCGTATCGGCGTGGTGACGAACCTCGCGCCGGATCACTTGGACCGCTACGAGTCGGTGGAGGCCTATTACGCGGACAAGGCGCAGCTCTTCCGCAACGCGACCACGGAGAGCCGGTGGGTGCTGAACGGCGAAGACGACGCGGTGTTGCGCCTGGCGGGGGACGCGCCGGGCGCGCGCTATCTGTTCCGTGTTCGTAGCGCCCCGGGGCCGTCGGAGCGGGGCGGCTGGATCAGCGAGAGCGGCCACCTCACCGTGCGGTTGGCGGAGGACGCCGTGCCGCTGGTTCACGCCACGGAGCTCGGGATCCTCGGCGAGCACAACCGCGCGAACGCGCTGGCGGCGGCGATCGCCGCGGGTCTGGCGGGCGCCAGCGTGGATGCGCTGCGGAGCGGGCTACGCAGCTTCCGTGCGCTCGAGCACCGGCTGGAGCCGGTGCTCGAACGTGATGGAGTGCTGTGGATCAACGACTCGAAGGCGACGAACATCGCCTCGACGCGGGTGGCGCTGCGCAGCATGGATCGACCGACCGTGCTGCTGCTCGGCGGCCGGCACAAGGGCGAGCCGTACACGGAGCTGCTGCCCGAGCTGCGGGCGCACGTGAAAGCGGTGGTGGCGTACGGCGAGGCGGCGCCGATCGTGATGGAGGACCTGTCCGGTCACGTCCGGGTCGAGCCGGTGTCGGGGCCGTTCGAGGCCGTGGTCGCGCGTGCCGCGGCCCTGGCCTCGCCCGGCGATGCGGTGCTGCTTTCGCCCGCGTGCGCGAGCTACGACATGTTCCGGGACTACGAGGAGCGCGGCCGTCGCTTCAAGGAGCTCGCGCTCGAGGAGGCGGGGCGTGGCGCGTGACGCCGTCGCGACGGTTTGGGGGGCGCAGCCGGAGGAGCCGCGGCGTTCGCGGCTCGGCTACGGCTGGGAAGCGCCCATGCTGCTCCTGCTGACGATCGTGCTGCTCTCCTTCGGCCTGGTCATGGTCTACAGCGCGAGCGCGGTCAACGCGCAGACGCTGGGGCTCGCGGACTACCACTTCGTGGTGCGGCAGGCGCTGGGCGGCGCGGTCGGGATGGTGCTGCTGGTGGTGTTCGCAGAGCTGGACTACCACTGGTGGGGCCGGCTGGCGTGGCCGCTCGTGGGCGTCACGGCGCTCATGCTCGCGTTGCTCGTGGTGCCGGGCACGGAAGCGATCGCGCCGAGGGTCAACGGCGCACGGCGGTGGCTGACGCTGGGGCCCGTGACGCTGCAGCCGTCGGAGTTCGCGAAGCTGGTGCTGATCGCATGGACGGCGAAGCTCGCGGTGAAGAAGCAGGCGCTGCTGCCCAGTCTGAGCCGGGGGCTCATGCCGTTCCTGGTGATCTGGGGCCTGATCGCGCTGCTGGTGTTCCTCGAGCCCAACCTGTCCAGCGCGTTGCTGATCGTGATGCTCGCGGCGCTGGTGGTCTTCGCGGCGGGCGCGCGCATCGGGCACTTCCTTTTGCTGGGCGTGATCGCGCTGCCCGTGCTGTGGAGCCAGGTCGAATCGGCGCAGTACCGGCTGCGGCGCGTGCTGGCGTTCGTGGCCCCGTCGCACGACCCGGCGGGCGTGAGCTACCAGATCAACCAGTCGCTGATCGCGCTGGGCAGCGGCGAGCTGTTCGGCCGCGGCTTCGGGAGGGGCGAGCAGAAGTTCGGCTTCCTGCCCGAGCCGCACAACGACTTCATCTTCGCCATGATCGGCGAGGAGTGGGGCTTCCTGGGCACCGCGTCCCTCGTGTTGATGTACGCCGCGTTCGGGCTGGTGGGCTACCGGGTGGCGCGGCGGGCGCCGGACCTGTTCGGCTTCCTGCTCGCGATCGGCGTGACGAACCTGATCGTCGTGCAGGCGTTGCTGCACATGGCTGTGGCGCTGGCGCTCGTCCCGACCACGGGCGTGACGTTGCCGTTCATCTCGTACGGTCGTTCGAGCCTGCTGGTCTGCCTGGCCGCGGTCGGCGTGCTGCTGAGCGTCGCGCGCGCTGCGGACCGGAGGGCGGCATGAGCGCGGTGCTGTTCGCGGGCGGTGGGACGGGCGGCCACCTCTACCCAGCGCTGGCGCTGGCGGAGGCGATGAAGCGCGAGCGCGCAGACCTGGTGGTGTACTTCGTGGGCGCGCGGCGCGGCGTGGAGGCGCGGGTGCTGCCGAAGCAGGGTGTGCCCCACGTGCTCCTGCCGTTCGAGCCGCTGCGCCGCGACCGGGTGTGGCAGAACTGGCGGCTGGTGCCGTCCGCGTTCCGGTCCGCCGCGGGGCTCGCGCGGTTGTTCCGCCGCGTGAAGCCGGACCTGGTGGTGGGGACGGGCGGGTACGCGAGCGGGCCGGCGTGCGCGTGGGCCGTGCTGGCCGGCGTGCCGATGGCGCTCCAGGAGCAGAACGCGTGGCCGGGTCTGACCACGCGATGGCTCAGCCGGTGGGCGCGCCAGGTCCACCTCGGGTTCCCGGAGGCGGCGGCACGGCTCAAGCCGGGTCGGCGCACGGAGGTCTTTGCGTTGGGCAACCCGATCCGTCCGCCCGACCCGACGCTGGACCGTCGCGAATGCCGCCGCCGCTTCGGCCTCGAGCCCGACGGGTGCGTGGTGCTGGTGGTGGGCGGGAGCCAGGGCGCGCGGGCGGTGAACGAAGCGTTGCTCGGCGCCATCGAGCGGGTCGTGGCCGGAACGCTCCCGCCGCGGCCGGACGGCCTCCAGGTGCTGTGGGCCACGGGGCCGGCGCACATCGCGGGGATCGAGGAGCGGCTGCGGCGTCTCGGCGGCGCAGAGTGGGTTCGCGCCGTCGGCTACATCGACGAGATGCCGGCCGCCCTGGCTGCGGCGGACATCGCGGTGTCGCGCGCAGGTGCCATGGCGACGGCGGAGTTGCTCGCGTGGGGCATCCCGGCCATTCTGGTTCCGCTCCCGACGGCTGCGGCGGACCACCAGACCGGGAACGCGCGGGCACTGGCGGAAGCCGGCGCGGCAGTGCACCTTCCCCAGCGCGAGGCGACACCGGAGCGGCTCTGGGCGGAGCTGACCTCTCTCGCCACGTCCGACGCGCGGCGCGAGGCGATGGCGGCCTGCGCGCGCGCCCGGGCCCGGCCGCACGCGGCGCGGGACATCGCGCGGCGACTCCTCACGCTCGTGGACCGGAGGGCCGCATGAGCGCGCCCGTGACGGACATCGACCTGCGCGAGCTCGCGCGGAGCCGACCCGTCCATTTCATGGGCGTGACGGGCGCCGGAATGTCTGCCCTCGCGGAGCTGCTGCTGCGGTCGGGCGGGAAGGTCACGGGCTGCGACGCCCATCCCGGACCGGCGGCCGCGGCGCTTCGCGCCCTGGGGCTGGAGGTCGCCGCCGGGCACGACCCGGCGCACGTCGAGGACGCGGCGGCCGTCGTCGTCACGGCTGCGGTGCCGCCGGACCACCCGGAGCTGGCCGCCGCGCGTGCCGGGGGGATCCCGGTCCTCAAGCGCGCGCAGGCCTTGGGCGCGGTGGTCAACCGTGGCGTCGTCGTCGCGGTGGCGGGCACGCACGGCAAGACGACGACGACGGCGATGACCACGGCGATCCTGGCGGAGGCGGGCCTGGATCCCACGGGCTTCGTCGGCGGCCGCATGGCCGCGTGGAACGGCGGGCTGCGCCCCGGCTCGGACCGGCTGTTCGTCGTCGAGGCGGACGAGTACGATCGGTCGTTCCTGACGCTCCGGCCGCGCATCGCGGTGGTGACGGCGGTGGAGGCGGACCACCTGGACGTCTACGGGTCGCTGGAGGCCATCGAGGAAGCGTTCCTCCAGTTCCTCGCCGCGGTGCCCGCGGACGGCTTGATCGCCGCGTGCGTGGACGACGACGGCGCGCGGCGCGTGCTCGGCGCCGTGAGAGGCGCGCGCACGCTCGGCTACGGGTTGAGCCGGGCGGCGGAGCTGCGCGCCACGAACGTGGAGCCACACGGCCGCGGCAGCCGGTTCCGCGTGGAAGAGGGCGGCACGCCGCTCACGGAGCTGACGCTCCGGCTGCCGGGGCTGCACAACGTTCGCAACGCGCTGGGCGCGCTCGCAGCGGCGCGCGCGGCGGGGGCGGCTGTGGAGGCGGCGCAGCGGGCGCTGGCGACGTTCGAGGGCGTGGACCGACGCTTCCAGGAGCTGGGGCAGGCCGGCGGCGTGGTCTTCGTGGACGACTACGCGCACCACCCCACGGAGATCACGGCCACGCTCGCCGCCGCGCGCGCCGCGTACCCGGGTCGGCGGATCGTCGCGGTGTTCCAGCCGCACCTGTACACCCGCACGCGCGACTTCGCCGATGCGTTCGGCCGGGCGCTGGCCGGCGCGGATGTGGCCTGGGTCACGGACATCTATCCGGCCCGGGAAGCGCCGATCCCGGGCGTGACCGGCGAGCTGGTGGCGCGGGCGGTCGAAGCGGCCGGCGGCTCCGAGGTGCATTACCACGCGGACCGGGGTTCGCTGGCCGAAGCGCTGGCCGCGGCGCTCGAACCCGGCGACGTATGCATCACGCTGGGCGCGGGCAACATCGACGAGACGGGGCGGGAGACGCTCGCGCTCCTGGGCGGATCGGCCGCGGCGGGAGCGAGGGAGCAGCGATGAAACGGTCCGTACTGCGCTGGGTGGCCGTGGCGGCCGTCGCTGCGGGTGTCACCGCGCTGGCTGCGGACCTGCCGCGGCTGTTGCGCCGGGTCGAGTTCTTCCGTGTCCAGCGTGTCGAGGTCGTGGGGACGCGGTACATGGCCCCGCACGACGTGCTCGCGCTGAGCGGGATCACCTCCGCGTCGAACCTGTTCGACGACGCGGACGCGTGGCGCGCGGCGCTCGAGGCCCACCCGCTGGTTGCGGCGGTGCGCGTCGAGCGAGACCTTCCCTCGACCGTTGTGCTGCACGTGACGGAGGCGGAGCCGGTGGCGTTCGTGCGCACGCCGGCGCTGCTGCCGGTGGACGCGTCCGGTCGGGTGTTGCCCATCGACCCGACGGAGCGGAGCCTGGACCTGCCGGTCCTGGCCGCCGCATCGCGCATCGGGGAGGACGGCCGCATCGCGGACCCGGCGGCGCTCGTGCTGCTGGCCACGCTCAACGCGGTGCGCCGTGCGGAGCCGATGCTCGCGGCAGCGGTCTCCGAGGTCGCGCCCGCGGCGGACGGCGCTGTGCGGCTGGTCTTGGGCGAGCCGGCCCACGTGGAGGTCCTGCTGCCGGCGGAGCCGGGCGGTCTGCGGCTGCGACAGCTCGGCCTTGCCATCGCGGACCTCCGGGCGCGCCAGGAGCTCGCCCGTGTGAAGCGGATCGACGCGCGGTTCCACGACCAGGTCGTGGTAACGCTGACAGCGAGGACATCAAGCTGAGATGCCAGGAAAGCTCGTTGCGGGGATCGACATAGGCTCGGCCAAGACCTGCGCCGTGATCGCGGAGGTGGAGGGCGATGCGCGCCGGCCGACGATCAAGGTGCTGGGCGTGGGGCAGGCGCGCACCGGGGGGATGCGGCGCGATGTCGTCACCGACATCGAAGGGACGACGGAGTCCGTACGGCAGGCGATGAAGGAAGCCGAGCTGATCGCCGGCGTCGAGGTCGAGGATGTCTACGTCGGGATCTCCGGCGAGCACATCGATGCGAGCATCTCCACGGGCGTGGTGGCGGTGGGCGGGGGCGAGATCAGCGCGGCGGATGTGCGGCGGGTGCACGAGGTGGCGCGGGCCGTGGTGGTGCCGCCGGACCGCGAGCTGCTGCATGCGCTGACGCAGGAGTACATCGTCGACCACCAGGCTGGGATCCGGGACCCGATCGGCATGGCGGGGACGCGGCTGGAGGCGGAGGTCTACATCATCACCAGCTCCGCGACGGCGGGGCAGAACCTGCGCAAGGCGGTCAGCCGGGCGGGGTACCGCATCGCGGCGCTGGTGCACGAGCCGTTGGCCGCGGCGATGGCCGTGCTGACGGAGGATGAGAAGGAGGTCGGCACGGCGCTGGTGGACCTGGGCGCGGCCAGCACGGAGGTCGCCGTGTTCCGGGACGGGAAGACGCGGCACCTGGCGTCCGTGCCGTGGGGCGGGATCGCGGTGACCAACGACCTGGTCAAAGGTCTGTCCATCCCGTTCGCCGAGGCGGAACGGGCGAAGGAGCAGTACGGGGTGGCGTTCACGCAGCTCGTGGATCCGCGCGAGACGGTGGAGCTGCCTGGCCCCGCCCCCGGCTCGACGCGGCAGGTCGCCCGGGAGCTGATCGCGCACATCATCGAGCAGCGAGTGGACGAGATCCTGGGGCTGGTGGCGCGGGAGATCGAGCAGGCCGGGATCGAGCCCGCGCGGCTCGGCGCCGGGATCGTCCTGACCGGCGGGGGCGCGTCCCTGCCCGGGACGATCGAGGTCGCGCAGCACGTCTTCGGCGCCCCGGCGCGGATCGGCACGCCCGGGGCCGGCATGACGGGGCTGGTCGAAGGCATCAGGAGGCCGCGCTTCGCGACGGCGGCCGGGCTCGTGCTGTTCGCCGCGGCGCAGCAACTGGAGTCGGGCGGCCCGAGCTTCGGCGAAACCGCCGTGGGCCGGCTCGTCGCATGGCTGAAGGAGTTCTTCTGATTCGGATGGTGGAGGGGATTCGGCCGTTCAACCCGGACGGCGCGCGCGCTGCCGCGGCGCCGGACACCCAAAGGAGGGTGAGACCATGATGCTCTTCGAGTTCGACGACAGCGCGGTCCAGAACGCACGGATGAAGGTCGTGGGCGTCGGCGGCGGCGGCGGCAATGCCGTCAATCGCATGATCGACGAGGACCTGAAGGGGGTCGAGTTCATCAGCGTGAACACGGACGCGCAGGCGCTGAAGAACTCGAAGTCGCACCTCAAGATCCAGATCGGCAAGAAGCTCACCCGTGGCCTCGGCGCGGGCGCGCGGCCCGAGATCGGCCGCCAGGCGATCGAGGAGTCGAAGGAGGAGGTCCGGCGCGCCCTCGAGGGGGCCGACCTGGTCTTCATCACCGCCGGCATGGGCGGCGGCACGGGGACCGGCGCGGCGCCGGTGATCGCGGAGATGGCGCGGGAGCTGGGCGCGCTGACGATCGCCATCGTGACGAAGCCGTTCCTCTTCGAGGGGCGGAAGCGGATGCTCCAGGCCGAGCAGGGACTGGCCGAGCTGAAGCGGGCCGCGGACACGATGATCGTCGTCCCGAACGAGCGGCTGCTCTCGGTGGTGGGGAAGGGTACTTCTTTCCGGGATGCGCTAAAAAAGGCAGACGAGGTCCTGCTCCACGCCACGCAGGGGATCAGCGACCTCATCAACGTCACGGGCGAGGTGAACGTCGATTTTGCCGACGTCCGCACGGTGATGGCGAACCGCGGGCCGGCGCTGATGGGCACGGGGTTCGGCCGTGGCGAGAATCGTGCAGTACAGGCCGCCCAGGAGGCCATTTCGAGCCCGCTCCTGGACAACATCTCGATCCACGGTGCCGCGGGCGTCCTGATCAACATCACGGGCGGGCTCGACCTGGCGATCGATGAGGTGACCACCATCGCTTCCATCATCCAGGAGGCGGCCGGGGACGACGCGGAGATCATTTTCGGCGCCGTCCACGACCCGTCCATGGAGGGCGAGGTCCGGGTGACCGTCATCGCGACGGGGTTCGAGCGGGAGGAGGAGACGCCGCCGGCCCCGACCCGGGTGGTCCGCGCCAACTTCGGGAGCCGCACCGTGACCGTGCCGGCCAACCGGATGGCCGCGGGGGCGGAGCCGATCCCGTTCACGCGGCCGGCGTCCCGGCCGGTCAAGCGGCACCATCTCACGGATCTGGACATCCCGACGTTCATCCGCCGCCAGATGGACTGATGGGCTAGGGGAACGCCCGACCAACGGACGAGGGTTTGATGCGGAACCCCAATCGAGTGCTGCTGCTCGTGGGCGCGATCGCGCTCGTGGTGAGCGCGTTCGTCGCCCGGCGGCCGGGCCGGGGGGACGTGGGGCCAGAGAAGGCGCTGGTGCTGGCCGCGCTTTACGCAGCCCCCGTCGAACGCGTGGAGACCCAGGTGCTCCGGCGTGGCGAGACGCTCTCGGACGTGATGGCGCGGGCCGGGGTCGTCGGAGCGGAGTTCCACGAGCTGCTCCTCTCGCTGCGGGAGTACGTGAGCCCGCGGCGCATGACGGAGGGGTCGGAGATCACCATCCGGCGTTGGGCGAAGGACTCGACCCTGCGCGCGGTGGACGTGCGCATGAACGCCGACACCACGGTCCGGCTGATCCGGGGGGATCTGGGCTGGTCGAGCGAGGTGATCGAGACGCCCGTCGTCGTGGACACGCTGTACGTGGATGGGGTGATCGAGGCGGGCAAGACGCTGTTCGAGGCCTTCGTGGACCACGGTGGCCTGGACCTCCCGTACAGGGAGCGGGCGAGCCTCGTCTGGGACCTGGCCAGCGTCTACGAGTTCAAGCTGGACTTCACCCACGACATTCATCCGGGCGACCGCTACCGGGTGGTGTACGAGCGGGAGGCGCGGCCGGACGGCACGGCGCGCCGGCGGCGCATCCTGGCGGCGGAGATCGTGAGCCAGGGGAGGTCGTACCCGGCGATCTACTTCGATCCGGATGGCAAGTCGGGCAACTACTACGACCTGGAGGGCCGGTCGCTCAGGACGGCGTTCAGCCGCTATCCGGTCCAGTACGCCCGGATCACGTCGTCGTTCTCCTGGCGGCGGTACCATCCGATCCTGGGCATTTACCGCGCGCATCTGGGCACCGATTTCGGCGCGCCGGCGGGGACGCCGGTGCGAGCCACGGCGGACGGGACGGTCACGTTCGCGGGCTGGGACGGCGGGTACGGCAACGTCGTCATGATCCGGCATTTCGGCGGCTACAGCACCCGTTACGCCCACCTGAGCCGGTTCGCCCCGGGCATCCGGCGCGGCGCGGCGGTGAAACAGGGGCAGACGATCGGGTACGTGGGCGCGACCGGGCTGGCGACGGGGCCTCACCTGCATTACGAGCTGCGAAAGGACGGCAAGCCGATCGATCCGCGGCTGGCGCGGCTGCCGGGGGCGGTCCAGCTCACGGGCGCCCAGCTCGAGGCGTTCAAGCCGCACGCGGGGGAGCGGCTCGCGTTGCTGGACCGGCTGTCCGGCCGGGGCGCGCAGCTTGCAGCGGCGGACTCGGCCGACGCCGGGGCAGAGGCGGCCGTGGAGAGCGGAGGCGCCGAGATGCCCTGACGGGGCGGATCCCACCGCAGGGAGAGGCGTACTAGACGAAGCCCGCCGGCTGGTGCCCGCGGGCTTTGTTTCACTCCTGGAGCGCACGGGATGGAAGTACTGGGCTGGTCCCTCTACGCTCTGGCTGTGCTGGCCGCGCTGGCCGTCGCGGGATACATCTACCTGGTGCGGGAGACGCCGGGGCGCGGCCGACTGCTTCTCGCCTCCTTGAGGTTCGCCGCCCTCGCCCTCTTGGCCTTGCTGATCTTCGATCCCGAGATCCCCGCCGCCGGGATCGCGGCCGGCGCGGGCCGGACGCGGGTGCTGCTGGACGGGTCGCTGAGCATGCGGCTGCCGGCGGACGCGGCGAGCGGGCCGAGCCGGTGGGAGCGGGCGGTGGCGGAGGCCCGGCGGCTGGCGCCGGGGCGGGACGTGGTGGTCTTCGGCGCCGGGACCCGTGTCCTGAGCGCCGACTCGCTGGCGGCGTTCCAGCCGGATGCGCCGGCGAGCGAGCTGCTGCCGGCGCTCCAGGCGGCGTCGGAGGCCGGGGCGCGGCACGTCGTCATCCTGACCGACGGCGGGCTGGAGGACGCGGCCGAGGTCGTGCGCGCCCTGCCGGAGCTCGGCATGGACGTGGAGGTCCGCAGCGTGGCGGATGCGGCGCCGGCGAACCGCGCGCTGGCCGAGGTCTCGCTGCCCCCCTGGGCGGAGGCGGGCAAGCCGGTCGAGGCGCGGGTCGGCGTGACGTCGCTGGGGCCGGAAGGCGATTCGGTGACGGTGGTCGTCCGCCAGGGTGACCGGGTCCTGGCCCAGACCCGGATCGCGACCGCCGCGCCGGGCCGCGTGGCGGTGGGCACGCTGCGGTTCACGCCGGAGTCGCCGCAAGGCGGCGGTGCGGCCGGCGAGCGCGGCGGTCTCGTGCGCTACGACTTCGAGCTGCAGCCGGGCGACGTCGAGGCCGACGACGACCGGCGCAGCGCCTACGTCTTCGTGAGCGAGCGTCCCGCGGGCGTGGCGCTCGTCTCGTTCCGGCCGGACTGGGAACCCCGGTACCTCCAGCCGGTCCTGGAGCAGGCGCTGGGCGTGCCGGTCCGGGGCTTCGCCTTCGTCGGCGACGGCCGCTACGTGCGGATCGCGGCGGGGCTCGAGGCCGGGCGCCGCGCGGGGGAGGTGGAAGTGCGGCAGGCGGTGGAGCAGGCGGATCTGCTCGTGCTGCACGGCCTGGACGCCACGGCGCCGGCGTGGGCCCGGGAGGCGGCGGGGCGTGCGCGGCGGCTCCTGGTTTTCCCGGGCGACGGCGCGCCGGTCGGCCTGCCGGTCGAGGTCAGCGCACCGGCCCCGGGCGAATGGTACGTTTCCTCCGAGCTCCCGTCCTCGCCCCTTGCCGGGATGCTGGGCACCTTCCGGGCGGAGGAGCTGCCGCCGCTGGTGGGGCTGCGTACCGTGAGCGGGGGCGGGACGTGGACGGCGCTGGTCGCGAGCCGGAGCCGACGGGGGCCGACGTCGCCCGTGATCGTCGCGGGCGAGCGCGCGGGTCGGCGCTGGGCGGTCGCCCTCGCCGACGGCTTCTGGCAGTGGGCGTTCCGCGGCGGCGAGGCGAGGCAGGTCTACCGGCGCTTGTGGGCCGCGCTCGGCGGCTGGCTGGCCCACGAGGAGCGCACCATCGCGGCTGCGGCCGTCCGGCCCGTGGACCGCACGGCGCCGCGCGGCGAGCCGGTGCGCTGGGTCGCTCCCGGCCTTGCGGCGGACTCCGTCGCGTTCCGCATCACGGCGGAGGACGGCACCCTCGCCCTGGATACCGTGGTGCCGATGCTCCGCGGCGACACCGCCGTGACGCCGGCGCTCGCTCCGGGGCACTACGCCTTCGAGGCCCGCGCTTTCTCGGGCGGGCAGGAAGTGGCGGCCGCGACAGGGCCGTTCACCGTCGAATCGTACTCGCCGGAGTTCACGCGCCAGGCGGTGGAGCTGGCGGGGCTCCAGGCGGCGCGGCCGGGCGGAGCGCCCCCCCGCCGACGGGCCGGCGAGCCGCTCCACACCTCGCCGTGGCCGTACCTCGCCCTGGCGATGCTCGTGTGCACGGAGTGGACGCTGCGCCGGCGTTGGGGCCTGCGCTGACGGGAAGAGGGGCGCGTCGAAGCGGACGTTGGGCATAGATGGCGAGACTCTTCAGACGTAGCGGGGAAAAGAAGAGCCTCTGGCAGCGCATAAAGGAGATCGCGTTCACGGATGTGAACGTGCTCATGCGCGGGCTGGATGAGGGCTCTCTCGAGCGATTGGAGGAACTGCTCCTGGCCAGCGACTTCGGGGTGGAGGCGACGCTGCGCCTGGTGGACCACGTCGAAGCGCTGACGCGGCGCGGCGAAGTGAAGACGGAGGGCGAGTTCCAGGAAGCCGTGCGCCGCGAGATCCGCACCATCCTCACCGCGGGGAACGCCGATCCCGCGCTGCGGTTCGCTCCGCCGGGCGAGGTGACGGTCTTCCTGATCGCGGGCGTGAACGGGGCGGGGAAGACGACGACGATCGGAAAGCTCGCCTACCGGCTGAAGCGCCAGGGGCACCGCGTGCTGCTGGCCGCGGCCGACACGTTCCGGGCCGGCGCCATCGACCAGCTCCGGGTCTGGGCCGAGCGCGTGGGCACGGAGTTCGTGGGCGCGCGGCCCGGGGCAGACCCGGCCGCCGTGGCGTTCGATGCGATCGACGCGGCGCGGGCCCGGGGCGCGGACGTGGTCATCATCGACACGGCCGGTCGGCTGCACACCCACAGCGACCTCATGGCCGAGCTTGCCAAGATCGAGCGCGTGGTCGCCCGGAAGCAGCCGGGCGCGCCGCACGAGACGCTGCTCGTCCTGGACGCGACGATCGGGCAGAACGCCATCGCCCAGGCGCGGATGTTCGGCCAGGCGCTGAAGCTGACGGGGCTCGTCCTGGCGAAGCTGGACAGCACCGCCAAGGGCGGGATCGTGGTGGCGCTGAAGCAGGAGTTCGGTCTTCCGGTGAAGCTGGTCGGCGTCGGCGAGGACGTGGAGGACCTCGAGCCGTTCGACGCCGACGTGTTTGCGCGTGAAGTCCTGACCGCGTAGCACTTCGCGGTGCGTATGCCTGCGACGAAGGCCCTCCCGCCGCTCGACGCGCCGGCGCAGTACCTCAAGGGCGTCGGGCCCAAGCGCGCCGAGGCGCTGGCGCGGCTGGGCGTACGCACCGCCCGCGACCTCCTCTACCACGTCCCCCGTCGCTACGAAGACGCCAGCACGGTCACGCCGATCGGGTCGCTGGACGTGGGGATGGACGCCACGATCATCGGCGAGGTCGTCAGCAAGGGCATCATCCCCACCCGCTCCGGCCTGCGGATCTTCCAGGCCGTGCTCCGCGACGAGACGGGCCTGATCGAGTGCTCCTGGCCCGGCCAGCCGTTCCTCGACCGCACGATCCGCAAGGGCGACCTGCTGCTCTGCACCGGCCCCGTGCGGTACTTCCAGCGGCGGCAGATGCAGCCGCGGGAGTACGTGGTGCTGGGCCGCGCCGATGAGGAGGACGGCGCCGCGGGGCGGGTCCTGCCCATCTACCCGGCCACGGAGGGGCTCTCGCAGCGTGTGCTGCGGAGCATCATCGATGCGAACCTGGACCGGCTCCTCGAGTGGGTCGAGGCCGAGGAGCCGTTCGATGCGGCTCGGCTCCGCAAGGCGGGCGTCCCGCCGCTGCGCGAGGCGCTGGAGGCGCTGCACCGGCCAGCCAGCCTCGCGGCGGCCGAGCGCGGGCGCCGCCGCCTGGCCTACGAAGAGATCTTCTTCCTCCAGCTCCTGTACGCGCGCGCCCATTACCGCGAGACGAGGCAACGGCAGGGGATCGCGTTCGAACGCACCAACGAGCTGGTGGGCGCCCTGTATCGCCGGCTCCCGTTCCGGCTCACTGGCGCGCAGACGCGCGCACTCCGCGAGATCTTCGACGACATGACGTCCCCCCGCCGAATGAACCGCCTGCTGCAGGGCGACGTCGGCTCCGGGAAGACCGTCGTTGCGTTGTTCGCGATGCTGCTCGCGGCGGAGAACGGCTACCAGGCCGCGCTCATGGCGCCGACGGAGATCCTGGCCGAGCAGCACGCGCGCACGCTGCGCAACCTGCTCGGCGAGATCCCCGTCCGGCTGGAGCTGCTCACGGGCGGGCTCGGCACGGCGGCGAGGCGCGAGGCGCTCGCCGCCATCGCGTCTGGCGAGGCCGCGCTGGTCGTGGGCACCCACGCACTGATCCAGGACGGCGTCACCTTCGCCCGCCTCGGCCTCGCCATCGTGGACGAGCAGCACCGGTTCGGCGTGAAGCAGCGCATGGCGCTGGCCGCGCTCGGCGAACGGCCGGACGTGCTCGTGATGTCGGCCACGCCCATCCCCCGTTCGCTCGCCCTGGCGCTCTACGGCGATCTGGACCTCACCGTGCTGGACGAACGCCCGCCGGGCCGCAAGCGCGTCCGTACAGCGGTGCGCGGCCCGGCCGCGCGCGACCGTGTCTACGCGTTCATCGCCGAGCAGGTGAGGGCAGGGCGGCAGGCGTACATCGTGTATCCGCTGGTCGAGGAATCCGAGAAGATCGACCTGAGGTCCGCCGCCGAGGAGTACCATCGGCTCGCCAACGAAGTGTTCCCGGAGTTCCGCGTCGGGCTGATCCACGGCCAGTTGCCCGGCGAGGAGAAGGACGCGGTGATGCGCGCGTTCATGGCCCACGAGCTGGACATCCTGGTGGCCACCACGGTCATCGAGGTTGGCATCGATGTCCCGAACGCCACGGTCATGGTGATCGAGCACGCCGAGCGGTTCGGCCTCTCACAGCTCCACCAGCTCCGTGGGCGCGTGGGCCGCGGCGCGGACGAGAGCTATTGCGTGCTGATCGCGAGCGGCGGAGAGGAGGCGTTGGAGCGCCTCCGGATCTTCGAGCGGAGCGACGACGGCTTCGAGATCGCCCGCGCCGACCTCCGGCTCCGGGGCATGGGCGACTTCTTCGGCGCCCGGCAGCACGGGCTGCCCGAGTTCCGCTTTTTCCAGCCCGAACGGGACGAGGACCTGCTCGAGGTGGCCCGCGCGGACGCCCGGGCGCTCATCGCCTCGGACCCGGAGCTGGCGCGGCCGGAGCACGAGCCCCTGCGCGCCGTCCTCACCGCCCGGTACGGCGAACGCGAGCGGCTGTACGGGGTGGGCTAGGGGTTCGTGGCGGGCGGCGCCGCGGGCCGGTCAGCGCCCGACCGGCACGCCGAACCCGAACTCGATGCCGCCGTCCCTGCCGGGCGCGACCCGTAGGGCCCTCGGGTCGTACGGGATGTTGGGCGGCGTCGCGTCGCCCCGCAGGTCGAGGAGGAAGAGGACGACGCTGGCGGCGAGCCCGACCTGGCTGCTGATGAGCGCGAGGCGCGCGCGCTCGTCGTACCTCAGCACCTCCTGGTACAACGCCTCGAGGCGCGGGTCCGCGTAGGCGCCGTCGGGCAGCCGCTCGGCGCAGGCCGCCGGGTTCTCGACGCACGCGCGCTCGAGCTCGGCGTACCGGTCATCCGCCCGCATGTACGCGGCGACGCCGATGCCCGCCACCGCGGCCGTGAGCGCCGCCGTGGTCCACTTGGCGACGCCCAGCGGACGGAGGAACGGGCGGGATGACTGGACCGCCGGAACCGTACGCGGCTCCAGGGTGGCGAAGCGGTCGGGCGCGCGCTGCTGCGCGGCCACGGGCGCCACGGGCGCCAGCGCCGCGGCAGGAACGAACACGAGGAGCAGCAACCGTGCACGCCTCATTCGCCTACCTCAACTTGACGATGGTCCCGCGCAGGAGCGGCACGAAGATCGCGCCGTCCGCCACGGTGACCGGTGCCACGATCGAATCCTCGAAGTCGCGTTCCCACAGGACACGGCCGTCCATGTCGAGCAGGAACAGCTTGCCGTCGAGCCGGCCGACCAGCAGCCGGTCCCGTGTCACGGCAAGGGATGCACGCGCCGCGCCGTCCAGGCTCGCGAGCTTCTCCCCGGCCCGCGCACCCGGCCGAACGCGCCAGAGGTCGGTGTTCCGGTTCAGGACGTAGAGAGCGCCGTCCGGGCCGACCACCGGCGCGGCGAGGATCGGCGCGCCGAACGACGCACGCCACAGCTCCTCGAGTCCGGGGAGCTGGTACGCCGCCACATCGCCGGTCTGGAGCGGGAGGTAGACCGTGTCCTCGACGACCGTCGGTGCGGCCGACACCGTGGCCGGGAGCTTCACCCGCGCCTGGATCCGCCCGCTGCCGCGCTCGATCCGGTACAGGGTGTCCCTCGTCGTGGCGATCAGCAGGCTCTCGCCGTGCGGCACCGGCGTCGTCGCGGGAGCGCCGGGGAGGTCGACACGCCAGCGCTCCTCGCCCCTGTCGGTCCCCAGTGCGAAGACGCGGCCGCGCTCGTTCACGAAATAGACCGCGTCCTCCACGATCAGTCCGGGGAACGGCGCGGGGCCGATCGTTCGGTCCCACGCGGTGCGGCCGCGCTCCAGCCCCAGGGCGTACGCTTTGCCGTCCCGGTGGTCGGTCGCCGCGAAGATGCGCTGGCCGCCGCGGACCACGCCACCCGTCACGGCGCCGGCCAGGCGGCGCCCCCAGTAGCGCTCGCCCGTCTCCGTGTTGAGGGTGACCACCATCCGGTTCGCCGTGCTCGCGATCAACACCGGCCCTTCCACCAGAACGGGCGTGAGGAGGCCCCGGCCCACGTTGGCCCGCCACGCCTCCTCGGGCGCCGCGGGCACGGTCTCGCTCGCGTAGCCCGAGCGCTGCGGGTTGCCCAGCAGCGTCGGCCAGTCTCCGCGGGGGTCGATGGGCGGCGTGGGCCGCAGGGGCGGACCGCACGCCACGACCGCGACCGCCGCAGCCGCGAGCACGGGGAAATTGACACTCCTCCGCGCCTTCTCTAGCTTCCCGCACTCAACGAACACCCGGCAGCCTCCTGGTTCGGAGCCTGGAAACACCATGGCAGTGATCACGGAAGTCCGGCGACTCGCCGAGCACGTCGGACAGGATGTGACGGTGCGGGGCTGGATCGAGACGACGCGCTCCCACGGTCGCGTCGGCTTCGCCGTGCTCCGCGACGGCAGCGGCATCGTTCAGGCAGTCTTCTCCCAGCGCGAGGTCTCGCCCGAGACCTGGGAGGCCTTCGACACGCTCACGCAGGAGACCAGCGTCCACATCACCGGCGTCGTACGCGCCGAGCCCCGTGCGCCCGGCGGCTACGAGATCGGCGCGAAGGAGCTGGTCATCGTCGGCCGCAGCGAGGACTACCCGATCCAGCCCAAGGAGCACGGCGTCGACTTCCTGCTGGACCACCGCCACCTGTGGCTGCGCTCGAGCCAGCAGCGCGCGATCCTGTGCGTCCGCGCCGAGATCGAACAGGCCATCCACGACTTCTTCTACCAGCGCGGCTTCGTCCGCATCGACACGCCGATCCTGACCGGCGCCATCGGCGAAGCCGCGGGCGAGCTCTTCGAAACCGACTATTTCGGGCAGCGGGCGTTCCTCGCCCAGACCGGCCAGCTCTACGTGGAGGCCGCCGCAGCCGCCTTCGGCAAGGTCTACTGCTTCGGCCCCACGTTCCGGGCGGAAAAGTCCAAGACGCGCCGGCATCTCAACGAGTTCTGGATGGTCGAGCCCGAGGTGGCCTGGTACGACTCCGAGGACAACATGCGCCTCCAGGAGGCGTTCGTCTGCTACCTCGTGGAACGCGCGCTGGAGCGCTGTCGTGACGAGCTGGCCGTGCTGGAGCGGGACACCGCGCCGCTGGAGCGCGTCGTCCCGCCGTTCCCGCGCCTCGACTACAGCCGCGCCGTCGAGATGCTGCGCGAGCTCGGCCACGAGATCGAGTGGGGCCAGGACCTCGGCGCGCCCCACGAGACCGCGCTCGCGGAGGCGTTCGACCGCCCGGTCTTCATCATCAACTACCCGAAGGCCGCCAAGGCCTTCTACATGAAGGAGAACCCCGACGACCCGCGCACCGTCCTCTGTGACGACCTGCTCGCCCCCGAAGGGTACGGCGAGATCATTGGCGGCAGCCAGCGTGAGGACGATTACGACAAGCTGCTCGCCCGCATCCAGGAGGAGGGGCTCCCCGTGGACGCGTACGGCTGGTACCTGGACCTACGCAAGTACGGTTCCTTCCCCCACTCCGGCTTCGGCCTGGGCATCGAGCGCACGGTCGCCTGGATCTGCAACCGTCCGCACATCCGCGAGGCGATCCCGTTCCCGCGTACGCTGAACCGGCTGCACCCCTGAGACGTCACGCCCCCGCCCCCGCCCTGGACCGGGGCGAGGGCGAGGGTCCGCGCATGGGCGAGGAGGACCGCCTCCTCCCACGCCTGCGCCCACGCCCTTGCCCCGGCGGTGCCGGAGCGGTGACCGCGCGGGGGGCGGGCGCTCACTCCGCGGGTTCCGTCGGCGGTGGGCGGCGCTTGACCTCCTCCCAGAGCGCGTCCAGCTCCTCGAGGGACGCGCGGCCGAGGACGGTCCCCCGCTCGCGGGCGAGGCGCTCCAGCGCCTCGAAGCGGGCGGCGAACTTCCGGTTGGCGCGCTGGAGCGCGTTCATGGCGTGGACGCCCGCGAGCCGCGTGAGGTTGACGACGGCGAAGAGGAGATCGCCGAGCTCCTCTTCCAGTGCTGCCGGCTCGGCGCCCTCCAGCGCCTGCCGGACCTCCTCCAGCTCCTCGGCGACCTTCTCGAAGGCGCCCCGGGCGTCGGCCCAGTCGAAGCCCACGGAGCTGACCCGCTCCTGGATGCGGTGGGCGCGGGACAGCGGGTCCAGTCGGGGGGACAGGCCATCGAGCACCGACCGGTCCCCCCGCTCGCGCGCCTTCAGCGCCTCCCAGGGCTCGGCCTTGCCGCCGTAGATGTGAGGGTGCCGACGCCGCATCTTGGCCTCGAGCTGGGAGACGACGGCCTCCGCGTCGAACGCGCCGCGCTCCTCCGCGAGCACGATCTGGAACGCCAGGTTGAGCAGCAGGTCGCCGAGCTCGCCGACCAGCGCGCCGTCGTCTTCGGCGGTGACGGCGTCCGCGACCTCGTGGGCCTCTTCGAGGAGGTACGGGACCAGGGTGAGCGGCGTCTGCGCCGCGTCCCACGGGCAGTGCCGGCGCAGGAACCGGACGAGGTCGAGAGCGCGGTCCAGGCGCGGCGGCGTGGAGCCGGAAAGTGGGGAAAGATTGGCCATTTCGGGTTGCGATCGGATTCGTGGACCGTCTATACTAGACAGTTTGCAGACCATGTCAAACGCGTGGCAGAGCCGGGCATGGGTCGAGGTGGACCTCGACGCCGTGCGGGAGAACTTCCTGACGGTCCGCCGCGCGGTGGGCCCCGGGCCGGGGATCATCGCGATGGTCAAGGCGGACGCTTACGGGGTGGGCGCGGAACGGGTGGTGCGCGCGCTGGAGCCGCTGGGCCCGTGGGGGTACGGCGTCGCGACGGCGGCGGAGGGGGCGGCGTTGCGGCGCGCGGGTGTGCAGCGGCCGATCCTCGTGGTCAGCCCGCTGTCCCGGGAGGCGATGCGGACGGCGGCGGAAGCGGGGCTGATCATCTCCATCTCCAGCCTGGACATGCTGGACGAATGGGCGGCGCTGGCGCGTCGGCGCGGGGAGCCGCTGGAGTTCCATGCCGAGGTGGACACGGGCATGGGGCGAGCCGGGTTCGACTGGCGGGAGGCGGCGGAGTGGGGGGAGGCGCTGCGGAGCCGGTCGGGCGACGTGGTGCGGTGGACGGGCGTTTACACCCACTTCCAGGGCGCGGACGCCGCGGACCGGGCGGCCACCGCGCTGCAGTGGGAACGTTTTTCGGATGCGCTGGTACAGCTTCCGGTCTCGCGTGAGGACCTGATGGTCCACGCCGCCAACAGCGCCGCGGCGCTGCGCTGGCCCGAGTACGCGGCGGATGCGGTCCGGCCGGGGATCTTCCTGTACGGCGGCCACCCGGCGCCCGCCCTGGGGCCGGAGGAGCTGCCCGCGCCGCGGCCGGTCGTGGCGGTGCGGGCGCGGCTCGTGCTGGTGCGGAACGTGCCGCCGGGCAGCACGGTCGGTTACGGCGCCACGCACGTGGCCCGGGGGTGGGAGCGGTGGGGCACGCTGGCGATCGGCTACGGGGACGGGTTGCCTCGCAGTCTCGGCAACCGCGGTTCCGCGCTGGTGCGGGGGCGGCGCGTGGCGATCCTGGGCCGGGTCTCCATGGATATGACCGTGGTGGACCTGACCGCCGTGCCGGAGGCGCAAGTGGGCGACGTCGCCACGCTGATCGGCCGGGACGGTGACGAGGAGATCGCGCTGGACGAGGTGGCCGCCCAGGCGGGGACCATCGGCTACGAGATCCTGACCGGGCTGACCGCGCGGCTGCCGCGCGTGGAAACGACGAATGGCGACTAGCACGACGGACCTCGAGGTGGCGGCGCGGCAGGCGCAGGAGCGGGCCTACGCGCCGTACTCCGGCTTCCGGGTCGGCGCCGCGTTGGAGGCCGAGGACGGCACCGTGTACGCGGGCTGCAACGTCGAGAACAGCTCGTACGGCGTGACGCTGTGCGCGGAACGGGTCGCCCTGGGCACGGCGGTGGCGGCGGGCCGGCGGTCGTTCCGCCGGCTGGTGCTGGTGGCCGATGCACCGGAGCCGGTGGCGCCGTGCGGGGCGTGCCGGCAGGCGCTCGCCGAGTTCGCGCCCGGGCTGGAGATCACGGCGTACGGCGCGAGCGGCGACGAGGCGCGGTGGTCGCTGGCGGAGCTGCTGCCCGAGGCGTTCCGACTCTCGGCCCGCGCGGGGACGTCTGCCGGGCAGGTCGGTGTATGAAGACGGGGCGCGCGGCCGGCTCGGCCGCGTCGGTGCCGGGATCATGGGGGGCCTGGAAGCGTACCACGTGAAGGGCCGGACCGTTCGGCTCGCGTAGGGGGCGGTGTTGCGCGGATTTCGATCGGTACTCGCCTTCGTGCTGGCCGCCGGCATGGTGGCGCTGGCGTGTGCGGACGAGGATCCGACGGGCGTCGGCGGCCCGCTGGTGCCGGGCGGCGCCGTGCGGACGTTCGAGATCGTCCTCGAAGCCGAGGACTTCCTCGTGAGTGACACGGCGTTGGGCGGGTTCGTCACCCAGGGGCAGCTCCTATACCGGGTGCTGGCCAGCGGGTACGAGGGGATGACCGCCCACGCGGTCGGTCGCTTCGCGCCCGCGCCGGCCTCGGTGACGTATGTGGATGCTTCGGGCGCGACGCGGACCGACACGCTGCCGTCGTACATCGGCGGCCGTGTCGTCCTGCGCCTCGACACGCTGCGCTCGGTGGCGCCGGGCCCGGTCCGGCTGGAGCTCCACCGGGTCGGCGAAGAGTGGGACCCGGCGAGCGCGTCGTGGACGCTTCGGGTGGACAGCGGCGGCGTGCAGCTGCCGTGGGCCCAGCCGGGCGGAACGTCGGCGGCCCTGGTGGACACGGCCACCTGGGATCCCGCCGGGCACGATTCGGTGAGCTTCCGCGTGGATTCGCTCACCGTGGCCCTTTGGTCGGATACGCTCGACGCGACCCGCGGCGCGTTCATCCGGGTGGCGACGCCGGGTGCGCGGCTCCGCTCGCCGTCGCTGATCCTGCGGCTGGATCTCCGGCCCACGGCCACCAACCCGGACACGGTCATCACGACGACGGTCGGCACGCTCGGCGGGACGTTCTTCTTCGACCCGAACCCGCCGCCGGGCTCCATGTTGCGCGTGGGCGGGATGCCGTCCTGGCGCTCGTACTTCCACGTGCAGCGGCTGGACACCCTCGTCGTCCCGTGCCCGGGAGAGCCGCCGGAGAGCGGGTGCGTCGTGCGGCTGAACGAAGCGACGATCAACTACGCGGCGCTGGTGCTGCAGCCGGACAGCACGCCGGGCGGGTTGTTGCCCGACGACTCGCTGCGCATCGAAGCCCGGACGGTGCTGACCGTGCCGGGGGTGCCCCTGGCCCGGTCCCCGCTGGGCAGCCGCGGCTCCGCCTACCTGGCGCCGGCGCTCGCGCCGGAGACCTTCCGGCCCGGCGCCAGCCCGGGCGCCGTCGAGGTCCCCCTGACTGCGTTCGTCGCGACGCTCGCCGCCGGGCGGACCGAGGCGCAGGGCGAGCCGCCCCGGTGGTTCGTACTCTACCCCGTCGTGGAGAGCGGGCTGTTCGGCTTCGGCACGTTCGGCGGGCTCGGCAGCCCTGCGCCGCCGCGGCTGCGTATGATCGTGACCGTCGCCACCGACGCGGAGGTCCGATGATGCGTGCGTTTTCCGCCGCGCTGCTCGCCTTGATCGTACTGCCCGCGGCAGCCGGGGCCCAGTCCCTGTTCTCGACACGCGGCCTGGGCGTTCCCCTCGAGCCGGTGGACGCCCGGGCGCGGGCCCTCGGCGGCATCGGCGTCGGCCTGCTGGGCTGGACCGGCTCGATGGTCAACCCCGCCGAGGCGGCCGGCGTGTACCGGCGGGGCGTGACCGCCGCGATCCAGCCGTCGCGGCGGTCGGTCGAGTTCGAGGGGGAGTCGGATGTGGTGGGCGGGACGCGCTTCCCCGTGATGCGAGCCGTGCTCCCGTTCGGCGAGCGCGTCGGGGTGGCGATCGGCTACGGCGGCTTCCTGGACCAGGCCTGGGCGGTCCGCTCGGAGAGTGTGGTGCCGATCGGCGATAGGGAGATCCGGGCCGTGGACCAGGTGGAGTCCAGTGGCGGCGTGGCGCAGGGGCGGCTGGATGTCGCCTACCTGGTCACGCCGACCCTCGCCGTGGGCATCGGCGCCGGCCTCTACACGGGGCGGCTGGAGCGCGTGGTGAGCCGCTCGTTCCCGGACTCGGTGGTGATCGATGGGTTCCGGACGACGGCGGCCTGGAACTACAGCGGCCCGGCCGTCTCTGCGGGCGCGTGGTGGCAGCCGCTGCCGATCCTGCGGTTGGGCGCCAGCGTCACCTGGGCCGGCGAACTCCGCGCCGAGCCGGAAGAGGGCACGACCCAGGAGGTCCGGGTGGACCTGCCGCTCCAGGTCGCTGCCGGCGCCAGCGGCCAGCTCGCTCCCGGGCTGCTGGCCGTCGCCGGCGCACGGTGGGCCGGCTGGAGCTCCGTCGCGGACGGGTTCGGCGATCCCGACGTCGCGGCGGACACGTGGGAAGTGGGCGGCGGCCTCGAGTGGCGGGGCGCCCGGGCCCTCGGCCGGCCGTTCCCGCTGCGGCTGGGCGCCCGCTATGCCAAGCTGCCGTTCCGCGTCCAGGGGGCGACGCCCTCGGAGTGGGCGCTGGCCCTCGGCTTGGGTTCGGTGCTGGCGCGTGACGACCTCGGCCCGCGCGCCGTCGTCGACGCCGCCATCGAACGCGGCCGCCGTGGCGACGCCGCCGCCACCGGCCTGACCGAGAGCTTCTGGCGGTTGACGCTCTCCATGGCGCTGTTCGGCCAATGAGCCGACGCGCCCAGCCGGCCTGTTCTGCCATGGACCTGCCCCGGACGATGGCGCACCGTTCAGGACACCGGCGTCGAGCCTACGTCGAGACGTACGGCTGCCAGATGAATCTGGCCGACGCCGAGCTCATGCAGGGCATCCTGGCCGCCCAGGGCTTCGAGCTCGCCGAGCGCCCGGAGGACGCCGATGTCATCCTCGTCAACACCTGTGCGGTGCGTGAGCACGCCGAGCAGCGGGTGCTCGGTCGGGTCGGCCAGCTCAACCGGCTGAAGAAGCAGCGGCCGGACCTGGTCATCGGGGTCACGGGGTGTATGGCCCAGCGCATGGGCGAGACGCTTCTCGCCCGCGCACCCTACGTGGAGCTGGTGATGGGGCCCGACGGCTACCGGCGGCTGCCGGAAGCGCTCCGGGCGATTCGGCCGGACTGGCTGGACTCCTCTGCCGCCGCCCCCGCGCCGAGACCGACCACGAGTCAGCCGTCGTCGCCGGAGCCGCGGCCCGGCCGCCGACGGGAGCTCCCGGTGCTGGGCGTGATCACGACGGGCGCGCTACGGGACGCCGGGCCCGGTGAGAACGGCCGGGGCGGCGCGACGCCGCGGGTCGCCGTCCTGGGCTTCGAGCCCCACGAGAACTACGAGGGGCTCGAGGTGCGGCGCAACTCGCGGGTCACGGCGTGGGTGCCGATCCAGCGCGGGTGCGACTACCGGTGTACGTACTGCATCGTGCCCTACACCCGTGGCCCCGAAAAGAACCGCGACCCGGAACGCATCCTTGAGGAAGTGAGGGCGATCGCCGAGCAGGGGATCCCCGAGGTCGTGCTGCTGGGCCAGACGGTCAACTCCTACGAGTATGGGGAGTGGGACTTCCCGCGGCTGCTGCGCGCGGTGGCGCGCGTGGACGGGATCCGGCGGGTCCGCTTCACCTCCCCGCACCCGAACGACGTCACGGAGCGGCTGGTGGAGGTCATGGCGGAGGAGCCGACGGTGTGCCGTCACCTCCACCTGCCGGTCCAGGCCGGGCACGACCGGACGCTCAAGCGGATGCTGCGGCGCTACACGGTGGCCTCGTACCTGGAGAAGGTGCGGATGGTGCGGGAGGCGATGCCGGACATCGCGCTCTCGACCGACATCATCGTGGCGTTCCCGGGTGAGACGGAGGAGGAGTTCGAGGCCACGCTGGACCTGGTGCGCGCGGTGCGGTACGACGACGCGTTCATGTACCGCTTCTCGCCGCGGGACGGGACGCCGGCCACGCGACTCCCGCCCGAGCAGTTTGTCCCGGACGATGTCGCCCAGGCACGCCTGGAGAAGCTCATCGCGGTGCAGCGGGAGATCCAGGCGGAGATCAACCGGGGTGAAGTGGGCCGGGAGGTGGAGGTGCTGGTGGAGAAGGAGGCCCGCAGCCCCGGGGACGTGCTGGGCCGGACCGAGTCCAACAAGGTGGTGGCGTTCCCGGGCGGGCCGGAGCTCGTGGGGCAGTTCGTGCGGGTCCGGCTCACGGGCACGACCGGCGCCACGTTCACCGGCGTGCCGGTGGGAGCCGGAGCGGGAGCGGGCCGGGTGGCATGAGCCGGCTGCCGCAGCGTCTGGCGGCGGTGCTGATCCTCACGGCGGTCGCAGGGTTCGCTTACTCCAACGCCGCCGAGCGGGTCACGTTGCGGCTGGGGCTGCTGGTGATCAAAGGGGTTCCGCTCGCGCTGGTGATCACGGGCGCCGCGGTCCTCGGGATGTTGGCGGTGCTCGTGGCCGGCGGCCGACCGGGGCTGCGTGTCCGGCGGTCGTTGGGCGACCGGCTGGCCCGGGAGCCGTAGCCGGGGCGTGGCCGGATCCCGGTCGGCCCGCCCGGACCGGGTGTCTCGTCCGCTGCGTTCCGTTTGTCGTCTCCCGTTCTTCGTTTCCCGACCCATCCCTTCCTGACCCTCACCGGCGACAGAAACTCTGCCGGCCCGTCCGGCCGACGCGGGAGCGCGGAGGCGAGCCGTGAGCCGGCCGCTCCCGCCCCTGGCCTGGGCCGCCCTGACGCTCCTGGCCGCGGTCGCGCTCGGGCTGCGGCTGCACGGGGCGGGGGCGAGGCTGGGGGTGGCGCTGGCGGTCGGGCTTGCCGTCTTGGCGCTATCGCGCGGATCACGAGGGCGGCCGGGCGCCACCTTCGCCGCGCTGGCCGCGGCGGGCTACGCCCTCGGCGCCGCAGGCGGCCAGGCTGCTCGGACCGACTGCCGGGCGCTCCTTCCCGATGGCGCCCGGGTCGTGGTGCGGGGCGC
>Ga0065724_100067_pt1 | contig 168504 bp, 146 predicted proteins | sample TheenrcSG05JP960_FD_59111 | JGI IMG/M metagenome (GOLD analysis project Ga0065724, IMG submission 59111) | Thermophilic enriched microbial communities from mini bioreactor at UC Davis - Sample SG0.5JP960 | ecosystem: Engineered > Solid waste > Grass > Composting > Bioreactor | place: USA... | reverse complement strand
ACTGGGCTTGGGCAGCTCATAGGCAGGGCTGCCATCGCTCATGTGCTCTACGTCTGGCTTCATGCTAACCCTCCATTATCTGTAGCCAACCCCCGATTTGTCGGGGTCGAATGTTTCCAACTTCTTCTTTACGCTTTGCAGGAACCTAGCTGCCTGTAGGCCATCCAGGATTCTGTGATCGAATGATAAGCACATATACATCATAGAACGTATTGCTATAGCATTGTTAATTACTACTGGACGCTTGATTATAGCCTCCATGGTCAGTATAGCAGCCTGAGGCTGCACTATAATTGGAGTCGATATTATCGTGCCAAATGTCCCAGGGTTGTTTACGGTGAATGTACCACCCTGGACGTCTTCAGGAGATAGCTTACCTGCCCTAGCTTTATTAGATAACTCGTAGATAGTCCTTGCTAGGCCAACGATATTTTTCTCATCAGCTTGCTTGATCACCGGTACTAGCAGACCGTCTTCTAAGGCCACAGCTATGCCTATGTTTATCTGCTTATGTAATACTATACCCTCGTCGCTCCAGGAAGAGTTGAGTATTGGATGCTCTCTTAGACTTTGTGCTACGGCAGACACAACAAATGGGAGATAAGTTATAGGTATACCTTCGTGTTTTTGGAAAGCGTCCTTAATGCTTTCCCTATACTGTACGATACTGGTCATATCCACCTCTATGACTGCTGTGACATGCGGAGCCGTATAGACGCTTTGCACCATGTGATCAGCTATAGCTCGCCTCATGTGAGTCAGGGGTATAATCTCATCCCCCGGAAGCATATGCAAAGGCTTGGGTGCAATCTCTTGAGGCTTGTAAGCTGCGACCTTAGCGCCTTCAGGTTCGTGCGTCTTGATGCTTTCCAGGGTGTTTATATAAGACTCGACATCTTTCTTAGTAACCCTGCCACCTAATCCAGACCCCTTGATCTTTGAAAGATCCAGCTTGTATTCTTCAGCAAGCCTTCTTACAGCTGGGGAGTACCTATGAGGCTTACCCTTATCCCTAGTTAGGTGAACGGTCAAGGTATCCTGCTGTTGAGCCGATTCGTCAGGCTCAGAGCGAGTGCTAGCTGCAGTTGCTTCTGGCTCCTTTTCGGAGATGATTTCTACTTCGGCTATCTCTGTGCCTACTGGCACAGTTTGCCCCTCAGGAACCAGTATCTTGACTATTTTGCCTGTGATTGGCGAGGGGTAATCGGCACTGACCTTGTCAGTGATAACCTCGAGAAGGGGTTCATATTCCTGAACGGTTTCCCCCTCCTTCTTGAACCACTTACCGATAGTACCTTCTACGACGCTTTCCCCTAGCTGTGGCATGGTGATACGCATACTGACTCCTCATATATAGGCAAGCTAGTGGTTTAGTACTTGGCAAGGTTACGAATAGCCTCCGCTATTTTATAGGTGTTTGGTAAGAATGCTTCTTCGAGGGTGCTAGCGAATGGAATAGCAGGTACATCTGGTCCTGCCAGGCGGGTGATGGGGCCGTCCATATACTCGAATCCTTCTGAAGCTATAATTGCCGCCACCTCAGCCCCGAAACCACCAGTGATGTTATCTTCGTGGACTATCAAGGCTTTGCCTGTCTTGGCCACAGAGTTTAAGATAGTTTCCTTATCTAGAGGCGATAGAGTTCTAAGGTCAATCACCTCGGCTTCTATCCCCTCATTCGAGAGTAAGTTGGCAGCTTCCAGTGATTGATGAACCATGAGCCCGTATGCAAATACGCTCACGTCACTCCCTTGACGCACGACTTTGGCTTTGCCTATAGGTACTTTGAATCGGCTTCCCTCAGGTACCTCTCCCTTTATCAACCTGTAGGTCTTCTTGTGTTCTAGAAATAATACGGGATCCGGGTCATCTATCGAGCTACGGAGCAGTCCTGCTACGTCGTATGGAGTGCTTGGAGCAACGACTTTTAGCCCTGGAACATGAGTGAAAAAGGCCTCTACGCTCTGAGAATGATAGAGCGCTCCATGAATACCACCGCCCCAAGGGCAGCGTATAACCATCTGTACATTCCATGCGCCATTAGATCTGTAACGTATGCGAGCGGCTTCGTTTACTATCTGATCAAAAGCCGGGTGTATAAAATCTGCGAATTGTATCTCTGGAATGGGGAGTAAACCGTTTAAGGCTGCTCCAATCGCCGTACCTATGATGGCCGATTCTGCCAGGGGAGTATCGATCACTCGCCATTCTCCAAATCTTTCTTGTAAGCCTTTCGTAGCTCCGAATACTCCACCAGCCAGTCCTACATCCTCCCCAAGGATTATGATTCTTTCATCGCGCTCCATCTCCTCAAACAAGGTGTCTCTAATAGTCTGTATGACGGTTTTGGTTGCCATTCATTTTGCCTCCTCAGCAAAAACATGCCTAAGTAGTGATGATGGAGATGGAGGGGAGGCTTGCTCTGCGAATCTAGTAGCATCATCTACGATTGACAATGCCTCGCTCTTTACCTGATTTTCGAATTCTTCAGACCATATACCCTGGGCCTGCATGTAGGTTCGTAGCCTTTCGATAGGTCCCTTTCTCTTCCATTCCTCAACTTCTACCTTGGTTCTGTATCGGCTCTCATCATCATCTGAGGAATGGGGTACTATCCTATAAGTTTTACATTCTATAAGTGTCGGACCTTCACCAGATCTTGCTCTTTCAACAGCAGCCTTCATGGCTTTGTATACATCCAAGACGTCATTGCCGTCAGTTATTACGCCTGGAAAGCCATATGCACAGGCTTTGTCTGCCACATTGGGAACGGCCATCTGTTTGTTTTGGGGAACAGAGATAGCGTAATGGTTGTTCTCGCATATAAATATGACGGGAGCCTTTATCACGCCTGCAAAATTAAGACCCTCATGGAAATCACCTTTGCTGCTTGCTGCCTCTCCAAACCACACAGCAGTGACGACATCTTCATTCTTGATTTTGGATGCCAGTGCTATGCCCACGGCATGAGGTATCTGGGTGGCGATAGGGCTCGATCCCGTTACGATCTTCAGCGGTTTGTAGCTGTAATGACCCGGCATCTGTCTGCCTCCGCTAGCTGGGTCATCAGCTCGCGCAAATAGGGACAGCATGATCTCTCTTGGCGTTACACCAGCATACAGGCAAACTGTCAGATCACGGTAATATGGGACGAAAAAATCCACCCCGGGTCGTTAGAGCATAAGCTGTCCCTATCTGAGCTCCTTCCTGCCCCTGCCCTGATATGACGAAGTGTACTTTGCCCTGTCTGTTGAGTATCCACATGCGCTCGTCGAGTGTGCGCGCAAGTACCATAAGACGGTACATCTTCTTCAAGTCTTCGGCGGTTAGCCCGAGTTCTGTATGGCGGTCCTGGGAATTAGTTGCGGAGATTTCATCTTGGGTGGTTGCCATTATATTTACCTCCAAACATGCTACCCACCCATCACCGGTTTATCGTATTCCTTAGAAGGCCAGCAGCAGAGGATTTTCCAGGAACTTCCTTAACTCATTGAGAAACTCTGCTGCGTCGGCTCCGTACAGAACACGATGATCCGCTGAGAGAGTTACTCTCATACGATTACCTATAACTATCTGTCCATCCTGCACAACCGGCTTCTGGGTGATTGCCCCAACTGCAAGAATCGCAGCCTCAGGCTGGTTAACTACGGCTTGAAACTCCTCAACACCATACATTCCCAGATTAGATACTGTGAATGTTCCTCCAGACAGATCCTGGGGGCTGAGCTTATTTTCTCTAGCTTTGTTTATCAGAGCCCTAGTTTCAGCAGCTATCTGCCTGAGGTTCTTCTTGTCAGCATCTCTTATTACAGGGACATACAGAGCCCCTTTAGTAGCTACGGCAAAGCCCACATTTACTTGTTCGTTATACTTTATACCTCCATCAACATAAGAGGCATTAGCTAACGGATAGTTACGCAGCGCCAAGCCACAGGCCTTTATAACCATATCGTTAAAGCTTACAGGTGGCTCACCTAACTGATTGATCTCCTGTCGCAAAGCTATGGCCTTAGACATATCCAATTCAATAGTGATATAGATGTGTGGTACCTGTGTCTTGCTTTGCACCATCCTCTGAGCGATGATGCTCTGGATGCGAGTAAATGGCTCTACTCTGCTAGGTGGTGCTGCCTCTGCGGCGGCAGGTATCTCTTCAACTTTGGGTGCCTGAGTCCTTGATGCGGCTGCTCTCTCTACATCTTCTCTCTTGATCCTGCCGTTAGGGCCTGTACCTTTGACGGTGGCAAGGTCTATACCTAGTTCCTGTGCGATACGTCGAGCAAGAGGCGAAGCCTTTATACGACCTTGAGGGCCAGCAGTCCCCGCCTCCTCACGCGGAGCGATCGGAATCGGGCTTTCAGCTGGCTGAGGAGTTTGCTCCTGCACAGGCTCTTGGGGTTTAGTTTCATGCTTTGGTTCTTCTGTAGTGGGTGCCTTAGAAGGTCCTGGCGCCTCCGATGGTGAGCGGATGATTGCTATTGGCTCTCCTACTGGTACGGTTTGTCCTTCCTGGACGAGTATCTTCTCAATTACTCCATCCTGAAAGGCCTCAAGCTCCATGTTAGCTTTATCTGTCTGTATCTCGGCTATTGCCTCACCTTTTTTGAAGGAGTCACCTTCTTTCTTGAGCCACTTACCTACGGTGCCTTCCTCCATGGTATCGCTAAGTCTAGGCATCGTTAGGTTCATATCAGCAATTCACTCCTGATCTCAAATATGCTTTACTCGAGTACTTCTCTGACTCTCGCAACTATCTTGTCTACTGAGGGCATAGCGGCTCTCTCCAGGGGTTTGGCATAGGGCATTGGCACCTCTGCTCCACCAACTCTTAGTACTGGGGCGTCTAAGTAGTCAAAAGCCTGCTCCATTAGTCTGCTGGCTACCTCCGCCCCCACGCCAAAGCTCAGCCATCCTTCCTCTACTGTGACTGCTCTATTGGTCTTCTTCACGGACTCTATTACCGTCTCCATGTCGAGAGGCCTTAACGACCTAAGGTCTACTACCTCCACGCTCACGCCCTCTTTCTCAAGCTGTTGCGCTGCTTGCAAGCACCAGTTCACGGCCCTTGAGTGGGAGATAAGAGTTACCGTCTGTGCCTTGACGTTTTACGTCAGCCTTGCCTAGAGGCACAGTATATTCTCCCTCAGGAACTTCGCCCTTAGTGTTATAGAGAGCTAAGTTCTCCAGGAAGAAGACAGGGTCTGGGTCTCTTATAGCGGTCTTGAGCATTCCCTTTGCATCAGATGGACTCGATGGAGCCATGACCTTTAGCCCTGGTGTGTGAGCAAACCATACCTCGAAACTCTGTGAGTGCTGGGCAGTTAGCTGCTGGCCTGCACCACCTGGAGCACGTATAACCATAGGTACGGATACTTCGCCACCGAACATGTAGCGTATCTTGGCTGCGTGGTTGATGACTTGATCCATGGCCACGAGGATAAAGTTTATGGTCATGAACTCCACTACCGGCCTCAGGCCAAGCATCGCGGCCCCTATACCAGCCCCAAGGAAGCCTGTTTCTGATATGGGGGCGTCTCTGACTCTCTTAGGTCCGAACTGAGCTAAAAGCCCTTGAGTTACTCTATATGCTCCTTCAAACTTCCCAACATCTTCTCCTATGATGAATACATTGGGATCGCGTTCCATCTCCTCTCTAAGAGCTTCGTTGAGTGCTTCGCGATAGGTCTTGACAGCCAATTACTCACCGTCCTCTGTATATACGTATTTGTAAAGATCGCTGACATCAGGGTCAGGACTCTCTATAGCGAACTTTGTTGCCTCTTCTATTTCCTGTTCAACTTCGGACTCTATCTTAGCCTTAAGCTCGCTATCCAGAACACCCATCTCCTCGAGCCTACGAGCGGTCAAATGTATCGGGTCTCTTTGCATCCACTGCTTGACCTCTTCCTGCGTTCTATATCTGCCAGCATCGGCCATGGAGTGACCTCTAAACCTATAGGTTATAGCCTCAAGAAACATTGGTTCACGGGTTTCTCTTACCTTCTCCACCATGCGCTGGGTGACCTCGCGTACTGCGAAGAGGTCCATGCCATCTACCTTCTCCGCCGGCATATTATAAGCGCATGCTTTCATCCACATCTCAGGAACTGCGGAATCTTCATCAACACGTGCGCCCATTGCGTACTGGTTATTGACGCAGAAGAACAATACTGGCAGATGATACACCTTAGCCAGGTTGAGCGCCTCATGGAAAGCACCTATATTGGTTGCACCCTCACCAAAGAGGCACATCACAATACTGTCCTCACCTTTATATTCGATCGCCATGGCAGCACCCACGGCTAAGGGTAAGTGTCCTCCTACAATACCGTAGCCTCCGTAGAGTCTATGCTTTTTGTCAAACAGGTGCATAGAACCCCCGCGACCTTTAGACAGTCCTGTAACCTTACCACATAGCTCAGCCATGACTGCCTTGGGATCGCTACCAAGAGTCAACGCATGTCCGTGCTCTCGGTAATAGGTGAAGACGTAATCATCTTCTCTTATTGAGGTTAGAGCGCCAACTACCGTAGCCTCTTCTCCCACATTGAGATGGCAGTAACCACCTATATAGGCTTGCGTATAGAGTTGGGCAGCTCTTTCCTCGAAGTGTCGTATGAGGAGCATCTTACGATATAGCTCGAGGAGTTGCTCTTTGTTTTCTGTACGTGTTTCCATTTTGGCCAAAGCTCGCTCCTAATATGCACCGTGCAACAAGTGCCGGACAAGTATATTCCTAACTTTTATACACGTCAATGTTAGCATGTACTCTAAGTATTACACGAGACCAGCAATTTTTAAACCGTTAGAACAAATCATATAATAACATGTCTTATTGCTCTATAATTTTAGAGCCTATTGTAAGTATGCTTTGTGCTATTTCCAAGTCCATATTACCAGTGTTGATTACAGGATTGAGTTACAGTTTACGTAAGCCTATCGATTTGCATTATTTCTGCCATACTTATACAGGGATTACAATAGGGGTTTGTTTGAGAGGATTCCAAAAAGGATGAAGAGTAGCGAAATTAGATCCAAGTTTCTTGAATTCTTTGAGGCTCGTGGCCACACTGTCGTACCTAGCTCTTCGCTAGTTCCGGCCAAAGATCCCACCTTGCTGTTTACCAACTCTGGAATGGTGCAATTTAAGGATGTCTTTTTAGGCAGGGAGTCTCGATCTTATACCAGAGCGACCACAGCCCAAAAATGTATGCGGGCGGGTGGCAAGCATAATGACCTGGAGAATGTTGGTCCCAGTGCCAGGCATCTGACTTTTTTTGAGATGCTGGGCAACTTTAGTTTTGGGGACTACTTCAAGCGTGAGGCTATTGGTTACGCTTGGGAATTTGTTACTCAGGTGCTGGGTCTTGAACCTTCCAGGCTGTGGGCCACGGTGCATTACACAGATGATGAAGCCGCGTCTTTATGGCAGGAGGTAGCCGGTCTCCCTGAGAGCAGAATAATACGAATGGGAGATGAGGATAATTTCTGGCAGATGGCGGATGTTGGTCCGTGTGGACCGAATTCCGAGATATTCTATGATCGGGGCCCGGAAAAGGGATGCGGAGATCCAAATTGTACTCCTGCGCATGATTGTGGAAGGTTTTGGGAGTTTTGGAACCTGGTCTTTATGCAGTACTACCAGGATGAGTCAGGGAACAGGACTCCGCTGCCCAAGAAGAATATAGATACAGGATTGGGCTTGGAACGCACCTCGGCAATCATGCAAGGTGTTGACTCTATATTCGAGACTGACCTCTTTGTACCTATTATGGATGAGGTCCAGCGAATAGCTGGACACAGCGATGAGGATCGCCGAAGAGAGATAGTTGCTTATAGAGTTATTGCCGATCATAGTAGATCTCTTGCGTTTTTTGATAGCAGATGGAGTTACTCCGGGTAATGAGGGTAGGTCCTATGTCCTGCGAAGGATTATCAGAAGGGCAATACGTTTTGGTAGGCGAATTGGCATTGAAGGACATTTCCTTAGCGACACTGCCAGAGTAGTAGTCGACATAATGGGTCATCATTATACTGAGCTCGAGGACCAATGGAGTTTCATTGATAAGGTTACAAGGGCAGAAGAAGAGCATTTCTCCAGGACCTTGGCCAGAGGGGTGGCTCAGCTTGATGATTTGATCGACAAGCTGTCGGCAAGTGGCCAGAAGGAGATTCCCGGAGAGGATGCATTTCGTCTTTATGATACATATGGTTTCCCACTGGACCTTACTCTGGAACTTGCCAGGGATCGTGGTTTCTCGGTTGATACCGAGGGATTCAAACGTGCCATGGAGAGGCAGCGAGCTCAGAGTCGAGCTGCAAGCACCTTCACTGCAAAGATGCCAGCTGCCTATGCTGCACTGAGCGGTGAACCCACGCAATTTACCGGCTATACCACCCTAGAGGATACCGGCAGGGTCATGGCCATTATCCGAGAGGGTGAGCTTGTCGATAAGGTCGAACAGGGACAAGAAGCTGAGATACTCCTCGACAGGACACCTTTTTATGCCGAAGCTGGTGGTCAAGTGGGAGATACTGGCGTTATAACAGGTCCGGAGGGTGATTTCCATGTATTGGATACTCAAAGACCTGTCAATGGCTATATCCTGCATAGAGGTAGAGTACTACATGGCTCCATCAGTGTGGGGCAGAATGTTGATCTAGTGGTAGATGCCAGACGGCGCCAGGATATCATGAGAAACCACACCGCGACGCATATACTGCACAAGACTTTGAGGGATGTGCTAGGTCCTCACGCTCGCCAGGCCGGTTCACTAGTAGCTCCAGATAGGTTGCGATTTGACTTTACACACCCTTCGCAGCTATCAGATGAGGAGTTCTTCGAAATCGAGAGAATAATCAATGACGTTAGCCAGGATGACAGAAAAGTCTATGCACAGGAGAAGCCTTACACTGAAGCGATAGCTTCTGGAGCTATGGCTCTGTTCGGAGAGAAATACGGAGATATAGTGAGGGTTGTAAGTATAGAGGATTATGGTAGCGAGCTTTGTGGTGGCACGCATGTGCATCATACTGGCGAGATAGGTCCTATATATCTCACCAGCGAGGGGAGCATAGCTAGTGGAGTAAGAAGAGTTGAGGCTGTTACTGGTAGAGGAGCAATCAAGTACGCTCGAGAGAGGATGGAGCTGCTCGAGCGCTTAGGAGCTAAGCTAAAAGTTCCCACTTCTGAGATAGAGAGGCAGGTTGCTCTGCTCCAAGAAAGAATTAGAGAGCAGGAGAGACAAATAGAACAGCTTAGAAGACAGCTTGCTGCTGGTGAGATAGATCAGATGCTGCGCAACGTTCGTCAGGTCGATGGCACTAAGCTGTTGGTGGCCCAGACGAGCCTCGATAGCCGGGAAGCCATGTCCGACCTTGCTGATAGACTTAGAGATCGACTAAGATCCGGAGTGGTAGTGGTAGGCTCTGTCCTTCAGGGCAAGCCTAGTATAGTGGCTGTAGTCACCCCGGACCTAGTCCAGAAGGGTGTGCATGCTGGCAAGCTCGTCAAGGAGATATCTGCTCTTGTTGGTGGAGGCGGAGGTGGGAGACCCGATAGAGCCGAGGCTGGAGGTCGTTTCCCTGAGAAGCTTGAGGAAGCTCTTGGCTCTGTTGATGAGGTGCTCGCAAGGCAGCTTGAAGGTAAGTAAGAGATACTATGGTTGTTATGGGGATAGATCCTGGCAGGAAGAGAATAGGAATAGCCTTGAGCGATCCTACGGGTTTATTGGCCACAGCCTATAAAGTTATTCACAGGACTACTTCCGATAGAGATCTGGAGGAGATCAGACGCATAGCTGAGCATGAGAATGTGGAGAAGATAGTGGTAGGACTGCCTCTCCACATGTCGGGGTACGAGGGTGAAGAGGCGGTCCGCGCCAGGGAGCTGGCAAAGCAGATAGAGACTGCTACGGGTTTACCAGTTGAGCTTGTAGATGAGCGTTTGACCTCGGTAGAGGCTGAGAGAAGGCTATTAGAGTCACGACGCAAGCTTGGTAAGTTGGGTAGAAAGAAACTTGCTATTGATGCTGAGGCTGCTGCGGTCCTGTTGCAGGACTATTTGGATCAGGAAAGATTACGTCAGAGAGCGATCGATTCGAGCCTCTAACGATGATTTACTTTTACCGCGTCCAGGATTGCCCGCTCTACGGCTCTTATAGCTCCAACACCTAGAGCTATCATTTGATCTGTGGTAACTACCTGATTATCTGCAGTCGTAGAGAGGGCAAAAACCACGTCTCCATCTACCAGTGTATGCGCAGGACGAATAACTCTGGCTAGGCCATCATGTGATATAGAGGCTAGCCTGTTTGCTTGTTCCTTAGATAGAGGTGCGTCTGTAGCAACTACGACCAGGGTAGTGTTTTGCCCTTCATTTGATGTGCTTGGTGTTCCCTCTAGAAGTATTTCCTCTGTACTTATGAAATTCCCTGTTAAAGGATCTTTTGGCCCTGCTATTATCTTACCACTATTAGGATCAACTACATCTCCCAGAGCATTAACCACTACTAGCGCACCTATGCGGAAACTTCCTACCCGCTCACTTGCTGAGCCCAGCCCCCCTTCAGTGCAGTTCTTGGGACCAAGGATCTTTCCTACGGTGGCGCCAGTTCCAGCTCCCACTCTACCTCTGCTCATTGTCTTGCTGGTAGCTTCCCGACAGGCTTGATATGCCATCTCGGAGTGAGGCCAGCCTACTCTACCTACATTTAGGTCATAGATGGCAGCTGCTGGAACTATTGGAACCCTGGTTGCTGGAGTATCAAAACCAATTCCTCTCTCCCATAGGAAACGCATTACACCACTTGCTGAATCCAATCCAAAAGCGCTACCACCTGTCAGGAGGATTGCGTGTACTTTGCTGACTAGATTACCGGATCTGCATAGATCTGTTTCTCTCGTAGCTGGAGCAGCTCCCCTAACATCTACCCCTACAGTAGCTCCCTGCTTGCACAGCACTACTGTGCAACCGGTACGAATGGTTTGGTCTTCAGAGCTACCAACTTCGATACCCGCTACATCTAGTATGCTGTCTTGCATCAGTCTCCTCCTAAGGAGTGCTGAAATAGGAGAGTGCTAGTCTAAGCTTCTCCTCCATAGGGAGCTCTTTATCTGTAGGGAGACTACGGACAGCTGCTTGTGCCTCTCCAAGTGTGTAGCCAAGCGCTAAGAGTGCGGAAACCAGCTCCTCATCTTTGTGACTGATTATCTGGACTGCCTCGCCAGAAGGTTCCACTTTGCCCTTCAGCTCTAGAATTATTCTCGCAGCTAGTTTCTTGCCTATTCTTGGTATGAGTGAGAAGAACTGTGCGTTCTCCTGAGCGATAGCGGTCTGTATTTCCTCGACACTTGCCGATGATAGTATGTTTAGGGCGTGATTAGGTCCCACTCCAGTTACTGATATGAGCAGCTCAAACAATCTCAGCTGTTCTCTAGTGGAGAAGCCGTAAAGCGTCAGAGCATCTTCCCTGACCATCAGATGGGTATGCAGGTACACCTCATCACCAATCTCCCCAATCTCTCTAACCATCGAGGATGGTGTGAATACCCTTAGACCAACACCTCCAACCTGTACAATCAACCCATCGTTTAGCTTATATTCTATATGTCCCTTAATTGATGCGATCATGCCCTCTTGCTTTGCACTATCATAATAAATGTTTTCATCACCACGAGTTTAGCTGATTGTGTAGGCCCAATGAGGTATTTTATCTTGAGTAAAGAATGTTGGAGATATGGTATGTCTGAGGAAGTAGATACCAACGTAGCAGATTTTATTAGGGATTACATAGACCTTGAGGAACAGACGCAGCCCAACGGTGTAGAACTTACACTCGCTTGGGTGGAGCGTTTTCTGGAAGCTGGCAAGCTGGCATTTGATAACAGCGAGAGAGTCTTGCCGCGGACTGAGAGGCTTGAGTTTGACTCAGAAGGCTGGATATGGCTACCACAGAGCTCCTACAAGATTGGTTTCAATGAGTTTGTGACTATTCCTGAGGATAGGTTTGCTATTGCGAGGCCTCGATCCAGCCTTCTAAGGATGGGGGTGTCGGTTGGAACGGCCCTATGGGATTCAGGTTTTAGGGGGAAAGGCGAAGCTATTCTTTGTGTGCATAATCCGCATGGATTTTGGGTACGTAAGAATGCTCGCGTAGTGCAGTTAGTATTCTTCAAACTACCTACTAGGGCACACAAGCTGTACGAAGGACAGTACAAAGATCGCACGTGGTAGCAATACTACTCAATACGATTGCTACCACGTGCGGCAAGAGAATTCCTAGCTTTCCCCTACTTTTATCTCGCCTCTTCTGAGGAATTCTATGTCGTTCTTGATCCTGCTGGGAGTGGGCTCCCTCTGCCCCTGATACTTGCTGCCCCTTAATGGACCGTATGGGCGAGCTACAGGCCCTGTATGCATAAGAGTGAGCTGGCATATTCTAATACCAGCTCTTAGGGCAACTGGTATCTTCCCGATATTGCTGATCTCGAGAGTTATATTACCCTCAAATCCTGGGTCTATGAATCCAGCTGTGGAATGTACAACTACCCCCAACCTACCGAGGCTGCTTCTACCTTCAAGTCTACCAACTAGATCAGGAGGTATTTTTACGTATTCCATTGTAGATCCAAGTACAAATGCACCTGGATGCAATATGAATGGCTTGTCTTCCAGTCGCACGATCTGGGATATCGAATCAAGGTCTATGTCTTCGGTCGGATCTATAACTGCCTGCTGTGCATAGTTGTAGACCCTGAAGGTGTTGCCAAGCCGCAGATCAACTGAAGCTGGCTGGACCTGTATGTCTATGTCAACTGGTGGGTCAAAGGATACCCATCCAGTCTTTATCGCGTCTATGATCATCGTGTCAGATAAAATCATGTTGCTGCTCCTATATGTCTGCTCTGTTTAGGAAGCTCGTTCTTTGCCAAAGCCCCTGGTAATGAACGATAGTGTGCTTACCGTGGTCAGCTCCTTATAAGCATCGGCGTATCCAGGTCTGAGCTTGACAGCCTGTCTCAGTTCGGATGCAGCCAAATCGTACCTCTTGAGCTTCTTATACACAACTCCGAGATTGCGGTGATAAAGGGCTTCGTCTGGTTGAAGTCTTACTGCTATCTCGTATTGTTCTCTGGCTGCATCTAGGTTGCCCATAGCTTCATAAAGCATTCCTCTCTCATTGTAAGCTGCAGCGTTCTCTGGGTCGAGATCCAGGGATCTTTCCAGCGCCGCCATAGCCTCCTCGAACCACCTGAGCTGTCGGCAAATAGACGCAGCCCGCAGTTCGTAGATAGGATTTTTCGGATCTAGCCTGATAGCTTCTTTTTGTTCTCCAAGAGCGAGTTTAAGCTTCTCCTGAGCTTCGTATATTAGCCCCAACTCTGAGTGCGTCTCAGCATCATCTGGATCCAGTTCTAGTGCTTTTTCTAGAGCTTGTGCTGCCTCTTCCAGCCTATCCATATCGGCATATAGCTTTCCAGCTCTACGGTAGAGATCAGCTCGAGAGCTGTCTAGAAGCAGAGCCTGAGCTATGTGGCTGATAGCCTCCTCCGGTCTACCAAGCTTTTCCATTACCAGGCTGAGCTGCTCGTGTACGTCAAAGTTATTAGGTTCTATTTTAGCTGCATCCATTAGGCGTTCTAGAGCCTGATCGTACTGCTCAAGGTTTATTAGTGCAATCCCTAGTTTGAGGTGAGCCTCTGCTGATTCAGGCTCTATCTCTAAGCTCTTAGCTAGCTCCTCGGCAGCTGGTGCAAAGTATTCCATGTCCAGGTACATGCATCCAAGCTTGAACCTCCATTCGTAGTTTCGAGGTTCCAGCTTGAGTGCGTATTTGAGGCATTCTATTGCCTCCTCTTTCTTGCCCATGCGCTCGCATACTTCTGCTGCCCTGAAAGCATATATGGCGCCATCTGGATTGAGCTGCATAGCTTCGTTATACTCTGCAAGCGCCTCCTCATACTGCTCAGAGGCCTCCAGCAGAGCACCAAGCTCGAAGTGCCATGTTGGCTGATATGGCTCGAGCATAACAGCGTGTTGCAGCTTCTCTATAGCTAGCTTGGTTTGCTTGAGATCCTGGTGAGCTATAGCCGCATTGCGATTATAAGTAGCGTTATCTGGCCTGAGCTTCAGTGCGTGTTCAAACTCAGCAAGCGCTTCTCTGTGCTTACCCTGAGCTCTGTAGGCTAGTCCTAGCTCATTATAGATCTCTGGATCTTGAGGATCGATCTCTGCAGCTTTTTGCAGAATAGAGATCGCATCTTTGAATCTCTTCATTTGTCTGTAAGTCGATCCTAGCCGCCTCAATGTAAGACCATCATTGGGTCTGATTTGCAATGCTCTCTCGTAGTTGATCAAAGCCTCAGAATGGTTCCCGACCATGTTATAAGTGGCTCCAAGCTCTGAATAAGCCTGAGCAAATTCAGGGTCTAGTCGAACTGCCATCTGAAATGCGCGAATTGCTCGATCGTAATCTCTAAGCTTTTTGTATATTCGGCCTTGATTGTACTGGAATAGTGCACAATCAGAGTCGATATCTGCGGCCCATCTGAAGTGGTGCAGGGCACTCTCATAATCGTCCACCAGTTCGTACAATTCGCCCAATGCATTGTGCCAGTCAGCGTGATTGTGCTCTATCCTAAGTGCGGCTTCTATCTCCTCTATGGCTTGTGCGTAGCTTACCTGAGATGAGCTAGCAAGCAGGCGTGCACTCCTTAGCTTATCTTCGCGTTCCTTAAGCCTCATGATAGCCAAACCATAATGGAATCTGTACGTCGGATTATCCGGAGCCAGCTGTGTTGCTTTCTGTAGCACCTTGCAAGCTTCGTCAAACCTGTCTGTCTGCAGGTAAAGCTGCCCTATCTCAAATAGGGAATCAGGATCGTTAGGGGCAAGATCTATAGCCTTCTGCAGTGACTGCAAAGATTCTTGGGTTTTGCCCAGCTGGCGGTAGATAGATCCTATCTTGCGATGATAATCCGCGTTGAGGGGATCTAACATAGCGGCTTGCTTGTACAGGGCTAGCGCACTGGTAAGCTCTCCCAATGCTTCCTGCACGCTTGCAAGCTCGGCGATCGCCTGAGGCTCATCCGGTGCACACTTTAGAGCCTGTCTAGCACTTGCCAGAGCTTGATCCAAGTCTTGTGTCTCTCTAGCAATTACAGATAGTTGACGATGATATCTGTAGTTATCTGGATCAAGTCGAGAAGCCTCTTCAGCTTCTTTGCGAGCCTTATCCAACATCCCTATTTGGAAGTAGAGATCAGCCAAAGTAGAATGCCACTCGGCATTGTTTGGCTGTATGTCTATAGCCTTGGATACCTGGTTTATGGCATCGTGTAGATCTCCTTGAGATCTCATTAGTATCCCAAGGTTGTAGTGGTAGCGAGGATTATCCGGAGATAGGCTTATGGACCGTTGAAAGAGATCGTATGCATCATCGAATCTGCCCATGTCCTGCATAACTAGCGCCATCTGGTGATACGGTTCTGCGAAGTTACTGTCAAGCTCGATGGCCTTTTGCAGGTGCTGGAGAGCTAAATCATGCTTTCTCTGCTGCCTGAGGACATTACCAGCGTTACTTAGGTATACAGGCTCTCCAGGTTGAAGCTCAATTGCTTTCTCAAACGCTTGCACAGCTTCATGTAGCCACCCTCTGCGTTCGTAGCATATTCCCAGGTCGTTGTACCAAGCTGCGACGTCAGGGGATATCCTGACAGCTTCTTCTATTTCCTGGCACGCTGCGCCGTACTCGGATATGGTCCTGTATGCTATCCCTAGGTCGCGATGATATTGTGCTACGCTAGGGGCTATTCTTACAGCTTTTTCGAACGCCTGCACGGCTTCTTCATATTGGCTCAGACCCATGTGAGCCCTACCCAGAGCATGATAGTACTCAGCTGCCTCAGGGTTAGCTTGTATAGCTGTAAGTATGGTATCTATGGCTTCGGCATACCTCTTGAGGTGGATAAGTGCTAGCGCCATTCGATACTTATACTCTGGAGACCTGCTATCTAGTGAGCATGCGATCTCATGGTGCCTTAGCGCCTTCTCCTGTAGCCCCAGATCCATGTAAAGCATGCCCAGTTCGCTGTGGGCTTGTGCAGATTGTGGGTGATCGTCTGTACACTTGAGCAACAGGTCTTCCGCGTCTTGATATTCGCCATACCTACGAAGCATTGACCCCAGCTTGACCTTGTAGCTCACATTCGTGTTGTCCAGACGTACTGCCTCTTGCAAGTTCTGGATAGCCTCATCCCTTTTACCTGCTCTTTCAAGAGCTTCTGCATATGTTACGTATACATCTGCTCTTCTTGGATCTAGGGCCAGAGCTCTCTCCAGAGTCTTGATAGCATCCTCTGTTGCGTCCGTGTGCAAGCAAGCTATGCCGTACATATGAAGATAGTCGACGTTCTGCTCATCAATGAGAAGAGAGGCTCTAAAGTGGGCAAGCGCTTCCTCCCATTGACCTCTGCTCCCCATGAGCATACCCAGCTCTGCATGTGCTTGACCGTTATTGGGGTCAAGCGACAGAGCCTTTTCGAGCCATGTTAGAGCTTCGTTGACTCTCCCCAGTTTGCGAGCACAAGCTCCTAGATCAAGCGCGTATTGAGCATTTCGGGCATCAAGTCTAGCTGCCTTACGAAAATGGCTTAGTGCTTTCTCTTCCTCGTTCAGGGCAATCAGCAACATAGCCATCTCGTGATGAGCGACTGGGTTGTTGGCATCAAGTCTTAGCGCTTCCTCACAAGCTTCTTTTGCTTCATCAAGCCTTGTCAGGTATCTGCATGCTTTACCAAGATGGGCCCAGAAATCTGAGGTTTCAGGAGAAAGCTTGGTTGCTTTGAGGAAGCACTCGCTAGCCTTCTGGTAATTTCCTCTTACAAATTCAATGGTTCCTAGCTCATCATGTATGAGCGCTGATTCGGGCATCCTGGAGAATGCATCCCTTATTAGTTCGTCAGCCTGGAGCAAGTTGCCTGACAGTCGAGCGGATCTGCTTACTGCAACAATAAAGTGCTCGTTATCAGGTGATAGTTCCAGTGCCTTCCGATACCTCTCAAGGGCAAGTATATAATCGCCTTTCTGCTCAGAGACCATGCCAAGCTCGAAGTACGCAGGTGCCAAGCCGGGATTATTCTGGATGACCTTTTTGAGTGATTCTTCAGCATCCTCAAGCATACCCGCTTTTCTCTGTACTATGGCAGCGTTGAGCAGGTATTGAGGCATACCACCACTCAGCTCTATAGCCCATCTATATTCCTCAATAGCTTCCGTCAAACGTCCAGACTGGCAATAAGTTTCTGCAAGTATGGCCCGCTTGTTTAGGTCTTTGGGATCCATGGACAGTGCTATCTGCAGGGCTGTTATGGCTTTTGCTGGCTGCTTAAGAGCTCTGTAGGTCAAACCCATCTGTAGATAGTATTCTGGCTGTTCAGGTGAGTATTGGATAGCCTTCTGGAAGTTCTCAAGGGCAGCCAGATGCTTGCCCATATCCATATACAAGCTGCCGAGTTCGTTATAAGCATCTGCATACTTGCTGTCCAATTCTATAGCGGTAACAAGCTCTCTCTCTGCCTCTTCTACCCTGCCGAGCTTTCTAAGAATTGCCCCAGCGTTACGGTGATACAGAGGCTCTTCTGGCTGAATCTCGGTTGCCTTCTGGTAGTTGGCTAATGCAAGGTCCAGTTTGCCCTGCCTTTCCAGTACTGCAGCTAGCTCGTTAGCTGCGGGTGCATAATTAGGATCTAGATCTAGTGCCCGTCTTAGCTCCCTTTCTGCCCCCTGGTCATCTCCGCAGGCCGCTAGTACAGAGCCCAAACTAGTCAGGTAAACTGCACTGCTGGGAGACATGGTGGCTGCATCTTGAAACTGCTCGAGAGCTTGCTGCAACCTACCTTGAATCTTATATATGTTGCCTAGCTCGTGCTGGGTTAATGCACAATCTGACTTGAGTATATCTACCACTTCTCTCAACTTAGCGGCAGCTAGATCGTACTTGTTGCATAGTGCCAATGCCAAGCCAAAACTACGGCGATAGTTGACGTTAGAGGGGTCCCTCTCTACGGCTAGCTCGTACTGCCTGACAAGCAAGCTCATACTTTCCTTCAGCCTCGTGAATCTTACCCAGCTGGTAATGCACATCAGCACTATCCAACTTCTTTTCGATAGCTCTGTTTAGCTCGTTGGATGCATGTGCGTAGAAGCCGAAATCCGCAAAAGCGCGTCCAAGGTAGTAATGAGCTTGAGCATCTAGATCTCCTCTTGACGTTATGTAGGACCACTTCTCCTCAGGCTCGTTCTGAGTTATGCATGTTACTGCTAGCCTGACAAGGGGTAAACTCTGGCCATCACCTAAGATATCTGAGAGCAGCTTTTCTTTGTCTGAATGAATACCATAAAGAAGGGATACTACACCTCCCCACTTCTCTCTCTTGCTTGAGTCGCTTATGTAGTCCTTCAGGTCACCGCCAGATTCTAGATGAATGGAGATTGCATAGGCAGCAAACACTTCTAGGGTAAGTTCATCCCTGAATTTGATTCTCCTTCGGGAATCCGAGCTTTCTATGATTCCTGATGATAGGAGCACCTCGAGCAGCTGTTCGGAGGATGCACTATCGCCCGAGGATGCTGATACTATACCTCTGGCTTGATCCCTTGAAAGATCTTTGACTGAGTCTGTTTTCAGAGAGAAGGCCAATGCTGCCAGTAGCTTCATCAGGGTACGGCTTTGAGCTCCGGCGAATCCCTCACGGTTTCTCTTCTTACTCTCAGCTTCCATCAAAAGCTTACGGCTACTGGCTAGTACTAGATCCCCTATGCTGTTTACGTTAGATCTAGTGTCATCAAGCTCTTGCTTGGCTAGAATAAGTACCTTTGTTGTGGAAAGCACCTCAAAGGCTCTAGGATGGGAGAGAACTCTATCTCTCCTCTTGGGATCGGCACAATCTTCCAGGAACAGCCTTATCTGTGATTCGTTGATGGGCTCTATTGATCTGATCTCGCAACGCTCAAACCAGACCCTGTATAGGGGGAATTCATCTTCCTTGCAGGTAATCACGAATCTATTAGCGCTACCCGGTTTGGAAACTAGAGAAGCTATTTCGGCTGCGGCTTCGAGCTTAATATCGGGTCGAATCTCATCTAACCCATCCAGTACCAAGAGTAGAGGGAAGTTCTCTACAACTCTCTGTGGAAATTCTTCATCGGGGAGAGTGATACCTGCTTGCTGGAATGCGCTAGCCAGCATATCATGAATCTCTACGGACTCGAGAGACTGAAGCTGTACCAGCACGGGTATACGCTGATCATCGATAGAAAGAGACCTCTTGCCTGGTTCGGCCCCAAAATGCGAACGTAGAGATCTGCTAGCTATATGCAGTACAGCTTTTTTGGCCAGGGATGTTTTTCCAGCTCCAGCTTTGCCCAGTATGATCAAGCGTCCATAGGATTCGACTGCCTGTTCAAGACTCACACCTGGTTTGTCTTCTTCCGTAAACGCTTTTCTAAGATGAAGAGGAATCTCTCTGCCGTGAGCATTGAATCTTGTTAGTACCTCTTCAAGGTAAGCCCGGATGTAGTGATTGTCAGCGCTTCTCTTCTCTTCGGTTTGCTTGGAAAAGTATGTGGTCATAGGTTCCCCCTTGGCCCATTTCAACCAATTCTGTAACTCTACTTAAAGCATTTCCAGGGAGAACCTAACAATGGATTTTCGTAAATATATCCTAAATAGCTCTGTGGCGTATTTGATATCAGGATTCCAGGGCTAGTCTCGCCGCCTTCCTCCCTAGATCAACGCTATAGTTGGTGCCTCTGTCCTGAGGATATATCTGGGTGGTATTAGCTAATATGAGGTTCTTCACAGGGGTTTGCATCTCTGGTATTCGCTGTGAGTAGTTTGGAGGCACTATAGGTTGGGCTGCCGCCTCCCTGAAGACTTGATAGGAATCGATCCATGATCTTTCGAACTCTGGATTAACCCTTTGCAGGAAAGGTATATAGGCTTCCAATAGCTCCTCTTTGCCTAGTTGCCAATAATAATCCTCTGTAGAAAGGTAGTTACTTATATACAGGACGTGCTTTCCCCCATACCATTCCTTAGGTACTAAATTCGTATGCTCAATGAGCCCCACGAACGGGAAGCCTTCTTCACCTATGTTGAGCCAGTAATAATCCGATAGCTTGTTGTGTAAGGTCATCAGCATCACGAGGGCGCCTTGATATCGTCCTGATCTCAATTTCTCTTCGTATGCTTTCCCGACGGGAGGGGAAATGTCTAGGAATCTGTTGGACGGAATAGTGGATATTATTTTTTTCGAATTCCTGTAATCCCTCGCCGGTACGTATGCCTACAGCGGTCAGCTCCCCACTTGGAGATGTCCGCGCTTCGATCTTCTCTATGCTGGCACCCAGGTGGATATGCCCTCCCATATCCCTTATGGCTTTCTCTAGCGCATCGACTATGATCTTGAAGCTTCCGGTTGGATACCCAAGAACCTCCTTGTTGATCGAAGATCTGGAGGTGGTTCTAAGATGTATCTTGCCCCACAGCCACGCCATAGAGATATCTTCGTGTCGGGTGCCGAACTTACCCTTAAGTAGAGGTCTCCATACTTGTTCATAGGCGTTATTGCCTGCCCATTTTCTCATCCATAGAGTGGCTGTTGTCTTTTTCCAGAGCCTTCCAATTTTTATAGCGCTGTAGGAACAGCACTACTAACCCTAGTCGCAGTCTATTCCAGGGCCTTAGAGGTTTGAAGCGTAGCAGATCCATAGGGGTAACGAATGGATATATTTTGCCACCTTTGAACCATCCAACTTTTGATGGGTACCATTCCAGCTTGTCTATAATGCCAAGCTCAGCCATTAGCTCCTGCATCACTACATCGCTAGTGAATAGATGGTGATAGGCTAATTCTATAGGGGTACCATAGAGTGGTATTGTCACTACTTGGCCCCCAAGAAAGTTTGATCTCTCAAAAAGATGGACCTCTTGACCTGCCTTAAGTAGCTCGTATGCGGCAGATAGTCCTGCGATACCTCCGCCTATTACTGCTATTCTCACCCCTATAGATCCTTTCTATAGCCTCTAGAAATTATAGGGGGCTTATAGCCCCCTATAATTTGGAACTAGATTCTACTAAGCAAAGTTCCTACTACCTTATCTGATGAACAGAGGAGCAAGTACCAGAGTTACGGTAGATAGCAGTTTGATCAGTACATGCAGAGACGGCCCAGCTGTGTCCTTGAAAGGATCACCTACCGTATCACCCACCACTGCCGCTGCGTGGGTAGCTGTTCCCTTTCCTATAGGCTTGCCTTCTTCATCTAGCAGCTGGCCGGATTCTATCAGTTTCTTGGCATTGTCCCATGCGCCACCACCGTTGTTGAGTACTAGGGCTACCAATATGCCTGTCATAGTACCGACCATCAGAAGGGCTGCTACAGCTTCAGCTCTTAGTATCAGTCCAACCACTACGGGCATTCCTACTGCCAGGATACCAGGTAGGACCATCTCTCTAAGAGCAGCTCTAGTGCTTATATCCACAGCCTTTGCATAGTTGGGACGTACTGTGCCTTGCATGATACCTGGTTCGCTTCTGAATTGGCGACGTACCTCTTCAATCATATCTCCTGCTGCACGTCCCACTGCCCTGATAGCCAGCGAGCTAAACAGGAACACTAACATACCACCAAGGAAGCCGCCTATGAATACCGGTACGCGGGCTAGATTGACAGCTTCTAGTCTTGCGTCGGAGAGATAGGCTGAGAACAGGAGGAAAGCAGCCAAAGCAGCGGAACCTATAGCATAACCCTTGGTAAGAGCCTTGGTTGTGTTACCTACTGCATCGAGTGCATCTGTACGTTCTCTCACTTCCTCTGGCTGGTTGCTCATTTCTACGACGCCGCCGGCATTATCTGTAATTGGACCGAAGATATCCATAGCCAGCACATAGGCCACTGTCATAAGCATTCCCATAGTTGCTACAGCAGTTCCATACACTCCGTTCACGAAGGAGTTGTCGCTAAAGCCCGTTCTGGTGCCGAAGAAGTAGGCTGTACCTATAGCCAAAGAGATAACTATCGCTGGCAGAGCGGTGTTTTCAAAACCGATAGCTATACCAGAGATGATGTTAGTTGCTGGGCCTGTCTTGGATGCCTCAGCTATGGTCCTGACTGGTCTGTACTTCTCAGAGGTATAGTACTGGGTCATGAGCAGGAAAAGTATCGATGTTATGATACCTACCAGCCCACAACCAAATAGCCACCAATTACCGTCTAGTACCCAAAGAGTGGTGATGAAGAGTCCGATTATAGACAGGACTGCTGTTACTGCAAAACCTCTGTTCAGAGCACCCATTGGGTCTGCGTTAGCGCTTGGTCTGACAGAGAGTACTCCTATCATGGAGGCTATAAGCCCTATAGCACCAAGTACAAGCGAGAGGAATATGAAGCCTGGGTTATCCCTTCCCGTTGCCAGAAATATGGATACCCCAAGGATCATAGCTCCGATGTTTTCAGCTGCAGTGGACTCGAACAGGTCCGCTCCGCGTCCAGCGCAGTCACCTACGTTATCACCTACAAGGTCTGCTATAACAGCGGGGTTTCTGGGATCGTCTTCAGGTATTCCTGCTTCCACCTTACCTACCAGGTCAGCTCCTACATCTGCAGCCTTGGTATAAATACCTCCTCCAAGTTGTGCGAAAAGAGCAACAAAAGATGCTCCGAAGCCAAAGCCTACTATGAGAAAAGGAGCTCTCTCAGGCTGATTGAAGCCGTTGTAAGCGTAGAATATGGCCGCAACGCCCATTATGGAGAGTGCGATTATGAAGAATGCTCCAGCGGCACCACCTCTTAGGGAAACGAGTAGTGCATCTCCTAGGCTTCTTCTAGCTGCGGCGGCGGTCCTCACGTTAGATTTGACTGCTACAAGCATAGCAATGTATCCAGATACTCCTGAGGCTAGGGCTCCGGCCAGGAAAGCTATCGCAGTCATTATCGCCGCCTGAGGTCCCGGAAGATCCATAGTCTCGCTGCCTACTAGGGCGATAATGGCTCCGATAATAATTGCTGTGATAACCGCTATGCTTGCTATCGTAGTGTATTGACGGTTCAGATAAGCGATTGCCCCCTCATATATTGTGTCGGCCACGGCCTTCATCTCTGGAGTCCCAGTGTCTCGACTGAGGACATACCTGGCCATTGAGAGGGCGAAGATAACTGCCAATATTCCAGCACCAAATATAAGTATTGCCCATAATACCTCGTTGCTCATGAAACCCCCTCGTCCTCTGTATATTTAGTTATCGACCCTGGTTTAAGCTAACCAAATTTTAACCCAAGTTTCCTTTTTAGGTGGCTGCTGCTTCTGTCTCGGCTCTTCTAAAGATTCGAAGGAAGTCTTTGTTTTCCCAGGAGACGAGCAGTAAGCTGGCATTGAATATAGAACTGTATGTACCACTTACTATGCCGATTAGAAGTGCCAGCACGAAGTGTTTGATCGTTGTGCCACCAAAGAAGTAAAGAGCTAGCAAGGTGAAGATCACCGTCATAGAGGTGTTCACGGATCTTACTAAAGTCTGTAGAACGCTTATATTGACTATTTGCTCAAAGCTTTCACCGTATCTTCTAAGCTGATTTTCGCGAATTCTGTCAAATACAACTATAGTGTCGTGTACAGAGAAACCTATTACCGTTAGCAAAGCGGTCACGAATAGAGCATCTATCTCCACGCCGAAGTGCTTGCCAAGAATGGCAAATATGCCTACCACGACCAGCACGTCGTGTAGCATTGCGATGATAGCGCAGATTCCGTATCTGAATGGATGGCTTACTTTACGGAATGCAAACGCTATGTACCCTAAAATTCCCAGGGATGCCAGCGCAATCGCAACTATGGACCTGTTCCTGATTTCCCTGCCAACTGCTGGGCCTACAGACGTGAACACCAGCTCTTCGTAGTTCCCGAATCTAGATTTCAGTATCTGCTCGAGTTTGGCCTTTTCCGGAGAGTTCTCTTTTATCTCGGGGAGGCGCATTGACACGCCCCTGGTTACAGTGCCCTGTGCAGTATTGGATTGCTGCCCAAAACTTTGAACGAAGGCTTCGTTGTAACCTGCCTGAGCCAATGCAGATCTAACATCCTCAATTCTGACAGGTTTTTCGAACTGAATCTGCCAGAATGTACCTCCCTCAAAGTCAATACCCAGTCTCAATCCGAACAGTAGTAGATATATAGTACCTGGGATGATTATCAAAAGAGAAAGCAGATAGAAAGCGTATCTCCACCTAACTATATCGATCAATTAGCAAAGCCCTCCACTAACTAAGCCTGCGTAGTTCTAGAGCTCTTAGCCGGTTGTAAAGTTCTGCCTTCAGGTTCGGGCAATTGATTCTTTCCTATACCCCAAATCCACAAGTTTCTGGTATGCACCATTGATAATACTACCTGTAGCAATGTCCTGGTAACGAAGATGGCTGTGAACATGCTAACTATGACACCGATTGCCAGGGTGATAGCAAAGCCCTTGATCACGCTTGCTCCAAACCTGGAGCCAAACCATATGAGTATTGCGCATGTGATTAGAGTGGAAATATTGCTATCCCGGATAGAGGGCCAGGCATTTTTGAAGCCCACGTCTATGGCCTGGAGCAAACCTCTACCGCGACGTAATTCATCTTTTAATCTCGCGAATATAAGCACATTAGCATCCACGGCCATACCTACGGATAGGACAAAACCAGCTATACCTGCAAGTGTTAGTGTTACAGGTATAAGCTTGAAAAGTGCGAACACTACTGCAGCGTATATTGCTAGGGCAACTACAGAAACGAATCCTGGAAGCCTGTAATAGAGGATCATAAAGAGTGCAACTGCTCCGATGCCTATTAGCCCAGCACGGATGCTTCTCTGTACAGAATCGTTGCCAAGCGTAGCTCCTACCGTGTTAGAGCTTATGATATCGAGTGGCACGCTGAGAGACCCAGACCTGATTTGAATGGCCAATGTACGTGCTTCCTCGCGTGTTACTCCTGTTATAACTCCCCTACCGTTAGTTATTGGGTCTCTGATCTGAGGAGAGCTGATGATCTTCTTATCTAGTGCTATCGCCAAGTATTTGCCCACGTTCTGGGTAGTGAAATCAGCGAACTTCTTGGCTGCCTCGGGTTTCAGCTCAAATGAGACTACAGGTTCTCCAGTGGTCGGATCGAAATCTGGCCTGGCACTGGCTATGTCGTTTCCAGTTATTACTGTGGTATATGTCCTTTGTAGCTGCTCTGGAGGCGTTGCCTGTAGTGCTTGCTGAAACTGTGGGTCTTCTGGTGTTGGGGTTACGTTTGCAGCTACAGGTGTTTGGTTGGCCTGAGGAGTGCTCTCTGGGGTCGGGGTAGTACCAGGAGTAGGTGTACCATTCTTAGTTGAATTCTGATTTTGATTACCATTCGTTATAGCTGGACCTAGAGTAGTATTGACCAGGGTTCCCACTTGCAGTGGTGTATCACCAGCGTCTATGAACTCAAGCAAGCCGGTGCCCTGGAATGTTCTAATTGCCTGTTCAGGATCTTTTACTCCCGGAAGCTCAACGACGATACGATCTGACCCTTGGAGTTGTACTACAGGTTCAGTTAATCCCAGGCTGTTGACTCGTTGTTCAACAACCTGCCTGACCTCTTCCATCTGTTCTCTTGTAGGAGCCTTGCCACCAACGTGGCGGGCTTGGAGCAGTACTTGCAAGCCTCCTTGGAGGTCCAATCCTTCAACAACTTCTGCTTGCCGTCCGAATACGTTTCTAGATCCTGGAAGGTCTACCCATACTGCAAATGCGGTCAAAATAATGATAAATATCAAGCTGTAAAGTGTAGAGCGCCTCATTCAAGCTCCTTGTTGGAAATATACAACTCCACAATCACAGATAGAGCGGAGGTGACCCCCTCCGCTCGTATAAGGTTACTCGCACTTTCTACTATATTACCACTTGCTGCGTCCCATATGAATACTAGTCATAACTATAATATGGGTTTCGTGTAGAGATTCTCTTTACTGTGTACCCTCCTTGAGTACGCCAGGTGACAGTCTCAGCTGACCGGTCTCTCTGCCGAGAATCAATGATAGTAGCCAGTGAGTGAATAGATAAATTCTGTTTCGCCATGAAGGTATGTGCATTAAGTAGTACGAGTGCCAGATAAACCAAGCTGGTATACCGGTAAAGGTAAGTGGTCCAACTTCTGCGACACCGGTGCGTTGTCCCAGTAAGGCTAGATGACCTAGAGGCTTGAAAACGAAGGGTTTTATGCTTCTATTCTGTATAAGACTTGATATTGTTCTGCCGACGTACCGGCCCATGTGCTCAGCTGCTTGTGCTGTAGGAGGTATAGGGTCGTTAGTTCTTGCATCGAATGCCCATGCAGAGTCTCCTACAACAAAGACGTTTGGGTATTGGGGAATACGCAAAAACTTATCTACGATCAAAGATCCATTTCTGGCGTGCTCCACAGGCAGATCCTTTACAACCTTTGGCGCTGTTATACCGGCAGCCCAAAAAAGGGTACGAGCCTTTATAGTTCCTGCAGAAGTCTTTACCTCATCTTCAGTTACTGCTTCCACAGATGTGTTATTCATTACTTCTATGCCTTCGTGTTCAAGTACCTCCTGCACGGTCTTAGATATATGTGGTCTGCTTTGTGGGACTAGTCTACTGGACCTGCTTACAAGCACGATTCTAGCTGGCTCATTCTCTAGCCAGGGGTATTCAGCGAAGAGTCCCGCATATATGTATTCCTTGAGTGTGGCAGCTAATTCAATGCCAGTATCACCACCTCCGCCGACCACGAACGTAAGCCAAGACTTACGTGCTTCGGGATCTTGTTCTTTGTGAGCCGTTTCAAGGGCGTCTATTACTTTGTTTCTTAGCTCTATAGCATCTGCAGGGCTCCTGAAGAGTAGTGCTCTTTCTCTTAGCCCTGGTAGGTCCGGGATAGCAGTTACACTACCCAAAGCGATCACTAAGAAATCAAATGGCCTATCCTCTCCGTTATCAAAGTAGACTACCTGGTTCTGTAGATCGATATGTTTGACTACAGAATGCATGACATGAAAGCTTCTTCCCTTTTGAAACTTCCTGATAGGGACGGTAGCATCGTCTGGGCAGCTCTTGCCCGAGGCTACAGTCCAAAGTAAGGGCTGGAATAGCTGGGTATTGTCACGATCCGCTACTAGAATACTAACGTCCTGCCTCTTACCTAGGTGTTTGTCGAGCTCTATGGCCGCCTGTATACCCCCAAAGCCGGCTCCTAGTATGAGTATCTTATAACTAGCTTTTCTGTATTCTTCCTCAGTTTGGCTTCTATGTCCCTTGCTTAGCAGATCAATACGGGCACCGACAGTCATCGAGATAGCCCCTCCTAGATTATTGTGTCTGTCAGCTATCTTTCAGCAAGTTTGAGGCCGTGTAGCTTAGTAACTATAATGGCTGAGGACTTATTAGAAACACTGTGTAGGGGTGAGGTTAGGTGTCTTTGAATAGCGAGGTTAGGGTACGCTTCCCGCCAAGTCCTACAGGATACTTGCATGTAGGTAACTTAAGAACCGCTGTCTTCAACTGGCTATTAGCTAGGCATCATGGAGGCAAATTTATTCTAAGAATTGAGGATACAGACCGTGCCAGAGTAGTACCTGGTGCCGTAGAAGTAATTTATGAAACTCTGCGTTGGATAGGTATTGATTGGGATGAGGGACCAGATATTGGTGGACCTCATGCGCCCTACGTGCAATCTGAGCGCAAAGAGATATACAGGGAATATGCCGAGCTGCTCATCTCCCAGGGGAAGGCTTACAGATGTTTCTGTTCTCAGGAAAGGCTAGAAGCTCTAAGGGAGGAACAAAGGAAGAATAATTTACCCACGCGTTACGATCGCAAATGCCGATATTTGGACCCAGAAGAGGCCAAAAGATTAGCCGATTCAGGACAGCCATACGTAGTAAGGTTTGCCACGCCGCTTGAGGGTACTACCACCATGGTTGATCTTCTGCGTGGCCCTGTAACATACCAGAACGATCAAATAGATGATTTCGTCATCCTGAAAAGTGATGGTTATCCTCCGTATCACTTTGCAGTTGTGGTAGATGATCATCTCATGGGCATAACCCATGTGCTTAGAGGAGATGAGTATATAAGCTCTGGTGCTAGAGATATTCTCTTGCACGAAGCTCTTGGGTGGAATCCACCTCTATATGCTCACACGGCGATCATATTAGGTCCTGATAGGTCGAGGCTAAGCAAGAGGCATGGAGCCTTGCCAGCACTTGAGTATAGAGATATTGGGATAATTCCTGAGGCTATGTTTAATTACCTTGCTTTGCTTGGTGCCTCGTACAGCGCGGATAGGGAGATATTCTCAAGAGAAGAACTGATAGAGCTGTTTGACATCGACAAGATGAGCCCTTCTCCTGCGATATTTGATGCTAATAAACTCGAGTGGATGAATGCCTATTACATAAACCATGTGCTCAGCGTTGATGACCTGGCGAGTAGAGTCAAGCCTATCCTTGAGAACGCTGGCCTAGTGAAGACCGAAGATCTCGATGAGGGTTATTTGATTGAAGTTATAGGGCTGGTAAAGGATAGGATCAAGCTTCTACCGGATGTAGTAGAGCTCACGGACTTCTTCTTTAGAGATCCGGATCCATCCGCGGAAGAGATTGCTGGAAAGAAGCTGACTTTGCAGGAGGCACAAGAACTCTTGCAGAAAGTAAAAGATAGAGTATCGCCTATAGATAACTGGTCAGAAGAGATACTTGAGACTGAGCTTAGATCTATGGCATCTGAGCTTGGTGTGAAAACTGGAACTCTTTTCATGCTCATTCGGGTTGCTATAACCGGAAAGACTGCGTCTCCTGGACTATTCGAGACTATGGCGGTCTTGGGTAAAGACCGAACTATATCCAGGATAGGTAGAGCTATTGACAAGCTCGATTTGGTAGCTCATGGGGGATAAGCTTATCCCCCATGATTATTTTCTACAAAGAATAGCCCTGTCTTATTCAGCCTGCGCAATAGATTCGAGACCTCACGCTCGTAGTTATCTTTAGGAAGGAGTAACAGCACCTTGGTCTCGCCTATGATCATGGGGTGAAAGTGCTGAATAAACGATAGTTTTTGGAGATCTCTAACAGCCTCTGTGCTGTCCAGGGTAAGAACCAACCCTTGTGCAAAACTGACCTTATAAGGCTCTTTCCCCCACTCTTCCAACTTACTGGTAATAGAATTAGGGAGCTTTTCTTTGGAGTGCTCTTCCAGAAAATCAACTATTCCAGATGGACTAAGGTTTACTCCCCTAGCCCTGGCTACAGTTCTACGATCTGCCACGTATATTCCCAAACCCGACTCGTGCCACTTATGGGGTCTGGCAAAGGCAGATAGAGTCCAAATGAGTGATGATTCTGGCCTGGGTACTCTAATTTGTAGACCGGAGTTATGGCTTTGGATGGACAAGGATTTTGCAAGCTTGGACTCGTATTTAGTCTTTGATTTACCTATAAGAAATGCACCATCCGGTGTAAGGGAGAATACTGGATTGAGTTCATCAGAGGATGTCTCTACTACGTGTAGCCACGTAAGAGGCCCTTGGAATAAGAGTGTTATCCAACGACCTTCATACCTTGGCCATTCTTCTAAGGCCTTCTGTGCCCCCTCTAATCCTAGTTCTCTAACTAGTCGGTTGTTAGTCCTTATGATATAAGGATGTTCTTGCCTAATTATCTCGGATACCTGCTCTATACTGTACCACTTATCCACATGACATGCAGATAGTATCTCTATTATCTCCAAACGCGCCTTTTTCAATAATTCCTGGCTGTCGCTGTAGCCAGGAGCTTGCTTAAGAAGGCCATGAGATTCATCGTATTTCGTTTCTATCCAGGCTTTAAATATTCTCTTAGCTTGAACCTCGATTGGTAGCTTTACCCAGCTCTCGACCGCTTGTGTTGTAGTAATCATCCCTGCATTTTCGGATATTAGTCCCAGGTCGGAGCTTAGATGGAATAGCAACTTGGCGTGCGAAGCTTTGTCCTTTGAGCTGGTAAATATGAGACTGGCTAGTCTGTTAAACAGTGCCTCTTCTATTTCAGCATTATTGGGATAAGGTAGATCATATAATTGGTACGCACGTAGTAGGTGTAACATGTCCCATGCTGGGGCATAATCAGGGTTTTTTACTTGCTTGCGAGGTGTATAAACCTCAGGAGGGGAAACATAGTTCTTAGACTTGGTTGTATGTATCAACCCTCTGGTGGGGAATATCAGCCATCTGTCGTTGTATAAAGCTTCTTGCACAAGAATATTCTCGGTCAGCTCTATTATGGCCTCTCGCATCGCTGAAAGAGACAAGTTCAGACTCTTGGTAAGTTCGAATCCGTAGGCTTTGCCTTCTTCTAACAGGGATCGATAGACCATTAGAGCGTTGGTAGTAAGCTTTTTCAATACTCTTGATGTAGGAGTCTTTCCCAGTTCCTCTAGCAGGGACTTGATTATCTCTTCTCTGGTGTAGCTTCCGGGTTCATCTGCCAAGCCCCAATGTAGCGCTACGGTTTCCAGCTCACCAGTCCCCATGCTCTCCAGGTAAAACTCTAAGGGCTTGTCTGAGGTGTCGCCTTCTTGAAGTTTTCTCTTTAGTCTCGTGATCATACGTGTTAGCTCTCTGGGGATTAGCAGATAAGGATCGGAAGAAGGGGTACGTTTATAGACTCTTTCCGACCTTAGATCGGCTTCGCTTAGCATCCATACTATTCCTGACGTTAGTAGTCCCCTGAGTGCTGGGTCGTCCTTACTGATTGCCAATTGTGAGAGCCTTAATTCGGAATGTTCAGCGATTCTTAGTAGCAGATCCCTAGACTCAGGACCTATTCTTTCCCAATACATATACAAAGATGTATCGGACCTCAGGATCTCCCTTGCAAGCGTAGTTGCCTGTTCCGATCTAGACCCATTTGGGAGGTCTACACACCACCAATGTGCGATATCCTTTAGCTTTTCTACCTCTAGATTGAGTAAGAGCGACAATAAGCTTCGAGGCATGTTCCCTTTACCTGGTCTTAGGAGATTGCCGTCAATAGATATATTGCCAGGATAGCTATCCCAGAAGTTAGATCTACCATCAGGGCTAACACAAAACCTACGACGGCACCCGCCCCACTTCTAAGGGCCTTGCGTATAGATCTGTTGACTGGTAGGTCCGTAAGCGCGGCACCTCCGAATGCTCCAAGGAGTGCACCAAAAGCTCCAAGGTATAGCGTGCCTAGTATTCCTCCCAGTAAGGATCCAAGGGAGGCTAATCTAGAGCCCCCGAATTTTCTGGCCATGATAGCTGATAGGATAAAATCTAGGGTTATCGATGCTAAGGCTATAAGAGTTATAATTAGCATCCATGGCCAAGTGAGCTCTCTAAAACCAGTCATAGCGCTGTAGGCTAAGGCTCCCAACCACATAATTGGTATACCTGGGATGAATGGTATTATTATCCCCACGAAGCCAACAAGTATCAGCGTCAAACCCAGTAGAAAGGCTGTTTCATTCATAGTAGAATACCCTTATGTTATGGATGATTATACTTGTCATGGTTCTATTTTGCGTACTCAAGGTTATTTGACAGAAAAACAACCCCATCAATATAATTGTATTAGTATATAGAACATTTTTTCTGCGAATTAAGCACAGGAGTTTTATGCATGAGCGATCGAGATAAAGCCTTAGAGAGTGCTATAGCTCAAATAGAGAGGGCTTTTGGTACAGGCTCTATCATGAGGATGACGGGTGATAGAGCTAAACTGCAGATAGAAGCAATTCCTACGGGCTCCATAGCCCTGGATATAGCCTTAGGCGTTGGCGGAGTTCCAAGGGGGAGGATAGTTGAGATTTATGGACCAGAATCTTCTGGTAAAACCACTCTGGCGCAGCATATCATAGCTGAGGCCCAGAAGCTTGGTGGTACTGCTGCCTACATCGATGCTGAGCATGCTTTCGATCCTTCTTATGCTGAGAAGTGTGGTGTTCAGCTCAGCGATCTGCTCATCAGCCAGCCCGATACAGGTGAGCAAGCTCTGGAGATAGCAGAGACGCTAGTAAGAAGTGGTGCGGTTGATGTGGTAGTAATAGATTCTGTGGCTGCCTTAGTTCCCAGGGCAGAAATAGAGGGCGAAATGGGGGACAGTCATGTTGGCCTCCAGGCTAGGTTGATGAGCCAGGCTCTGAGGAAGCTTGCAGGAGCTGTAAACAAGAGTAAGACCGTACTGATCTTTATTAACCAGATCAGAATGAAGATTGGCGTGATGTTTGGTAACCCGGAGACAACAAGTGGTGGAAACGCCCTCAAGTTCTATGCTTCAGTGCGTCTCGAGATAAGAAAGGTCGAATCTATAAAGCAAGGTCAGGATGTTGTTGGTAACCGGGTGCGTGTCAAGGTTATCAAGAACAAGGTCGCTTCGCCTTACAGGACTGCTGAGTTCGATATCATGTTTAATGAGGGTATCTCTAAGGAAGGTAACCTGATAGATGTTGGGCTGTCTGTTGGGGTCCTACGTAAGAGTGGTTCGTTTATATATCTTGATGATGAGCGCCTTGGCCAAGGTCGAGAGAACGCTAAGGAGTATCTCAGGCAGAATCCGGATGTTGCGGAGGAGATTGAGAGTAGAATCAAGGCTGCAGGCAATCTGGATAAGGTATTGATCGGTAGTAACGGTGGTCTGTCGGATATAGATGTGTAGTAGCAGAAAAACAGGGTTTTCTGACAGGGGTTCCTCAAATATACCCGATAACAATCGGGAAGGAACCCCAACCTCTTTAAATGGCGAGAAAAAGCTTGTTGTTACTGGCATAGAGCGACAAAAAGGCAATCGAAACAGGGTTTCCGTTTATCTGAATGGAAAGTACGCATTTAGCCTAAGTGAATTATTAGCCCTAGAGCACAGGATCGAGGAGGGTAGGGCTCTCACCGAGGCGGAAATCGATGAACTGGTACACAGGGATAAGTTCGACAAGGCTTTTGATGCTGCCGTTCGCTTGTTAGCTGTAAGACCTAGGTCCGAGTCTGAGCTTATCCAAAGGCTAAGACGTAAAGGGGTTGACGAGAACGTGATAAATGAGGCAATCGATAAACTCAGGACCTTGGGATACGTAAACGATGAAGACTTTGCGCGTTTCTGGGTGCAGAACAGAGAACAATTCTCGCCTATGGGGTCTAGAAGGTTAAAGTTCGAGCTTCGACAAAAAGGGGTGGAATCAGATACTGTAGACGAGGTCCTAGAGGATGAGGTTGGACAAGACGAATATGAGCTAGCTTATAGAGCAGCAAGATCGAAGCTTAGGTCTTACACTGGTCTGGAATACCAGGACTTCTATAGACGTATGGGTGGGTTTTTATCCCGCAGAGGGTTTGATTATGAAACTTCATCGAAGGTCATAAAACAGTTGTGGCGTGAATTACATGCAGACCAAGATGAAAGAAGTGTAGAAAATTAGACCTATTAGGTTGGATGCTAGTTGATAATTTGATAACTTTTCCATGTAACAAAAACTAGGAGTGGTCTAGTTGGAGATAACTTGGCTTGGACATTCTTGCTTTAGAATCAAGACGAAAGAAGCTACCGTGATCATGGACCCATACTCTAAGATGGAGGGTCTGGATCTAGGCAGGCCCAAGGCTGATATAGTCACCGTAAGCCATGACCATCCAGGACACAACAATGTAAGTTCTGTAAAAGGTGGAGATGATCTCAAAGTAATAACAGGTCCGGGTGAGTACGAGATCAAAGGGCTCTTTATCACTGGCGTCAGGACATATCATGATAAGCAGCTTGGCAAGAAGCTAGGTAAGAACACAGTTTATCTTATCGAGACCGAGGGGTTGGTTCTGGCGCATCTTGGCGACCTGGGGCATGTGCTAGATGAGGAACAGGCTGACCTTATGTCCGAAGTGGACATACTGCTTATTCCTGTAGGCGGAGGTAACTCTCTGGGTGCTGAAGAAGCAGTCGAGGTTATCTCCCAAATAGAGCCTTCTATTGTGATTCCTATGCACTACAAAACAGGACCCGGCCAGGCTAATCTTGAAGGAATAGAGAGGTTTTGTAAAGAGATGGGATTAACTAACTGGCAGGTTGAAGACAAGCTTGTTGTTCGCAAGTCTGATTTTGGCGAGCAAACAGAAGTCAAGATTCTTGCAGTAAAGGCGAACTAGGTTTCAGGAGGTTGACATCGTGCCCAAGTTCATCTTCGTAACAGGTGGAGTCGTTAGTTCGGTCGGTAAAGGTATAGCTGTTGCAGCTATTGGCAGGATACTCAAAAGTAGAGGATTGTCGGTCTCCGCTCAAAAGTTGGATCCTTATATAAATGTCGATGCTGGTACGATGTCGCCTTTCCAACATGGAGAGGTATTCGTCACTGATGATGGGGCCGAAACTGACCTCGATTTGGGTCACTATGAAAGATTCATAGATGTCAATTTGTCGCGCAATAGCAATGTCACTACTGGACAAATATATCTCGAGGTACTGACCGCCGAGCGAAGAGGGGACTATCTAGGGGGGACAGTACAGGTTATACCTCATATAACAAACACGATTAAGAACAGGATATGGTCTGTAGCTGAAACCAGCGGTGCGGATGTAGTAATAGTAGAGGTCGGAGGAACTGTTGGAGATATAGAAGGCTTGCCGTTTCTGGAAGCTATAAGACAGATGAGGAGGGAAGCAGGTAGGGAGAATGTGTTCTACATACACCTAACCTTCCTCCCCTATATAGCGGCTACTGGAGAGCTCAAGACCAAGCCTACCCAGCACAGCGTGAATGAACTCAGGCGCATTGGAATTAACCCAGACGTACTCATCTGTAGATCTGATCATCCAGTCACACCTGAGATAAGGCAGAAAATAGCTTTGTTTGGGGATGTGGATGTTGAAGCAGTCATACCCCTAGAGACAGCTGAGACTATATACGAGGTTCCTATATTACTTGAGGAATCGGGGCTTGGTACTTATATAGTCGACCGTTTGAACCTCAACGCAAAGGAGCCGGATCTAACCGGCTGGAAAGACATGGTAGCCAAGCTCAAGGCTCCCAAGGATCATTCAGTCAACATAGCGTTGGTAGGTAAATACACAGAGTTGCGGGATGCCTACATAAGTGTTGCTGAAGCATTGCGCCATGCTGGTTTAGCTCACAACCTCCAGATCAACATAGACTGGATAGATTCTGAGTCCCTGGAAAATGAAGATGTCGATCAGAGGTTAAGCCATGTGTCAGGCATCGTTGTGCCAGGAGGCTTTGGCCCAAGGGGTGTGGAAGGTAAGATAGCAGCAGCAAAATACGCACGTGAAAATAATATCCCCTACCTAGGCTTATGTTATGGCATGCATATGCTCACCATCGAATTCGCCAGAAACGTATGTGGATTGACCGGGGCTAACACGACGGAAGTAGATCCCGACACTCAGTATCCGGTGATAGACCTGATGGCAAGTCAGAAGTCTCTTTCTGACAAGGGCGGAACTATGCGACTTGGAGCTTACCCATGCTCTCTTGTTGCAGGTACTAAGGTTTCCAAAGCCTATGGGAAGTCGCTAATACATGAGAGACATAGGCATAGATGGGAGTTCAATAATAACTATCGTGAGATTATGGAAAATCATGGTTTAGTACTAAGTGGCTTGTCCCCTGATGGTAATCTAGTCGAAATAGTCGAGCTTAAGGATCATCCTTGGTATGTAGGGACCCAGTTCCATCCCGAATTCCTTAGCAGGCCAATGAGGCCTCACCCTCTATTCCTTGGGTTCATAGAGGCAGCTAGCAAAGTCGTACTTGAAGGCCAGCAGCATGAATTGCCACTTGAGGAGGATGCTCTTCAGAGCCTGGAGGATGAAATACAAGTGGGAGTATGAAGAAGAGAAGAATTGTGAAATCTTGCACTAATTGGTATACTCACTATCGGTTCAACTATGATATAATCCGGCCTGGCTGGTGGTAATGTGAAATTAGATAGATCAACTTTACAGGCCTGGGCCTTAGCCAGCGAGGTCGGATGTTCAATAGCGATCTTTCTGGTAGGTTGCATAGTTGGAGGGGCCTTTTTAGATCGTTATCTACATAGTTCCCCAATATTTCTACTTATTGGTATATTTATGGGGTTAGCTTTAGCTGGTTACAACCTTTATAGACTAACCTTATTCAGGACTAGCAGAGAGATTCGGAGATCTCGTCATAGAAGATCGAACGATTCTGATCAGGAGTAAGAAAGGTGCCTTTGATGCTTGCTGAACAAAGAGTCGGTGGCCTAGCCAGGATACTAGCTCAAGAAGAAGAGCATGGCAAAGGTCTTCTAGGTACTCCTTTCCATCAGCCAACCTTGGCTCCAGAGACTCTCTTCCATATTGGCCCAATCCCGGTAACCAACTCCATGTTAATGACCTTAATAGTAGTTGTTGCTTTGTCCATAGCTGCTATATGGCTGAGTAGAGGTCTTTCATTGGTCCCTAGTAAGCGCCAGAACTTTCTGGAGGCAATAGTTGAGTTGTTGGATAACTTGGTGCAAACTACTGCTGGTAGAACTGCGGGCAGGGCAATACTCCCACTTATAGGTACGCTCTTTATATACATACTTGTGGCTAACTGGGCATCTTTGCTGCCTGGTGTTGGTACTATCACCTGGCATACTGAGCATGGAGATGTCCCATTACTTAGAGCTCCCAATGCCGACCTGAACATGACATTGGCTATGGCTATAGTAACTATAGTAGTCGTACAGATAGCAGGCGTGGCTGCACATGGCGTTGGGGGGCATTTCAAGGAATATCTCAATCCAATGCATCTGATAGATGAACTAGCTCGCGTTATCTCTCTATCCGTACGACTTTTTGCCAATGTTTTTGGTGGGGAAGTGCTTCTCACGGTAATGTTGGCCCTGTCGTTCCTTGGGGCTATAGCTATAATACCGGTTGTTATCCCTATGGCGTTCATGGGGCTGGAAATGTTTATAGGTCTAATACAAGCCCTGGTGTTTTCGTTGCTGTCGCTCATATACATTACGCTAGCAGTTGCTGGTCACGGCCATCCTGCGGATGCTGAGGATGCCGAATCAGCGACTCATCATTAGTAAAACTTCTCAATCTTAAAACACTAAAAGGAGGATTTTTCGAAATTGGATTTGGGTGTATTGACGGATCTAAGTAACACTATAGTTGCTGCAGCTCAGAATGCTCCAGCACTCCAGGAACAGGCTGCCAATCTAACTCAATTCAAGGGTTTCGCTTCGGCGATTGCCATTGGAGTGGGTGCTCTAGGCCCGGGACTTGGTATTGGTCTTGCAGTCCGTGGCGCCATGGAGGCCACTGGCAGGAATCCCGAGGCAAGTGGTGATATTCGAACTACTCTGATCATCGGTGCTGCTCTGGCAGAGGCTGTTGCTATTTACGCCTTCCTGACAGCACTACTGATCCTGTTCACAACCTAGTACTGTAATTTCTGGTTATAATCACTGAAAGTTTATTAGCTTGGTGCCAGGTGGAGAATCCTTCCACCTGGCATCGATAAAGAAAGAAGACTATAAGGTAGGGTAGATGTCAGCAGTACTAGAGAACCTAGGTTTACAGCTGTGGCCGTTTATATGGCAACTTGTAGCCTTTCTTATTCTGGTTTACGTTCTTAAGCGGTTTGCTTTTGGTCCTGTTACTCGTATCTTAGATGAGCGCGCTGCGAGAGTTCGTGAGAGCATAGAAACTGCTGAGCGCATTCAAAGAGAGGCCGCTGAGCAAGAACAGCGTACGAAGCAAATGCTCGAGGATGCTCGTCGTCAGGCACAAGCTATCCTGCAACAAGCTCAGCAGGCAGCTGAGCGTATTCAAAACACAGCTCAGGACAACGCACGTGAGCAGGCTAACCAGATTATCCAGAGAGCACAGGAAGATATAGATCGCATGAAGGCTGAGGCTATAGATGAGCTTCGGCGCCAAGTGGCAGATCTAGCTATTGCTGCTGCTTCCAGGATAATACGCAAAGAGTTGGATCCTGCCACTCACAGAGCGCTTATCAACGAGGTACTAGCTGAGAGCGTTGATCAATTTAGAGGAGGCAGACCAGTTGCCTAGTGTTGGATCAAGTGCTAGACGTTATGCTGAGGCTATATTTGAGTTGGCCCAGGAATCTGGCAACCTCGATGCATGGCACGCCGACCTCTCTTTGCTAGCATCTGTGTTCAGTGATGTGAGCGCTCTCAGGTTCTTCAAGAACCCTCGTAAGTCAATCTCTGAAAAGCAGGATATGGCTAAGCGGTTGTTTGAGGGTAAGGTACAACCTCAAGCTATGTACCTTCTGCAGATGCTCATTGATCGGGATAGGGTCGAAATCGTTCCAGCAATACTAAGCAGGTTTGAGGAACTGCTACGAGAAGCGAGAGGCATAGTTGTAGCAGAAGTAACTACAGCCGTTCCAGTAGATGATAATGAAAAGCAACAAATAGTTGAGCAACTTAGTCAGATAACGGGTAAACAGATCGAGCTGCATACCAAGGTTGACCCCTCTATCATAGGGGGTATAGTTGTAAGAGTGGGTGATAAACTTGTTGATGGAAGTGTGGCTACTGCACTTACTCAGCTACACAGAAGCCTTACTCTGAGATAGTTATGTAGTTTCAGGAGTAATGGGTCATGGCAATTAAAACAGAAGAAATAGCTGAAATAATCAAAAAGCAAATAGAGTCCTTCGGTCAGCCTGTAGTCACCGCTGAGGTAGGTACGGTAGTAGAGGTTGGCGATGGCATAGCCAGAGCATATGGACTCAGCGGTGTAAAGGCCTCCGAGTTGGTTCAATTCGAAAATGGTGTGTATGGGCTTGCTCTCAACCTAGAAGAGGATAACGTTGGTATAGTTATCCTGGGCCCCTACACAGATATTGAGGAGGGGCAGCAGGTAAGGTCCACCGGGCGCGTGGTTGATGTGCCGGTAGGCGATGAGCTCATAGGAAGAGTTGTCAATCCTCTAGGAGAGCCTATAGACGGTAAAGGACCTATCAACGCTACCAAGCGTAGGGTGATTGAAAGAATAGCCCCTGGTGTAGTTGCTAGAAAATCGGTTGATACACCGGTACAGACAGGTATCAAGGCTATAGACTCTATGATTCCCATAGGTCGGGGACAAAGAGAGCTGATCATCGGCGATAGGCAGACAGGTAAGAGCGCGATTGCTATCGATACCATAATCAATCAGAAGGGCAAGGATCTTATCTGTATCTACGTAGCAATCGGCCAGAAGACCTCCAAGGTTGCTCAAGTAGTTGCGACTCTCGAAGAGTATGGCGCTATGGAGCATACCATAGTTGTGGCAGCCAATGCTGATGATCCTGCTTCCCTGCAGTACATAGCTCCATATGCTGGCTGTGCTATGGGTGAAGAATTCATGGAGCAGGGAAGAGATGCGCTAGTGGTTTACGACGACCTTTCCAAGCATGCTGCTGCCTATCGCGAGATAAGCCTGCTCCTGAGGAGACCTCCTGGAAGAGAGGCTTACCCTGGTGATGTGTTCTACTTGCACTCTCGCCTGCTTGAGCGTGCTGCTCGCTTGAATGATGAGTACGGCGGTGGTAGCCTGACAGCTCTGCCCATTATTGAAACCCAAGCAAATGACGTATCCGCTTACATCCCTACAAACGTGATCTCGATCACTGATGGTCAGATATACCTCGAGAGCGACCTGTTCTATGCTGGTATCAGACCAGCTATTAACGTGGGTCTCTCAGTCTCTAGAGTAGGCGGAGCTGCTCAGACTAAGGCAATGCGCCAGGTGGCTGGTAAGCTGAGGTTGGACCTAGCGCAGTTCAGAAGCTTGGCGGCATTTGCTCAATTCGGTTCAGATCTAGATAAGGCAACAAGGGCTCAGCTAGAAAGANGGCAGAGACTTACCGAAGTTCTGAAGCAGCCCCAGTACTCGCCTGTGCCCTTGGAGCGACAGGTGATGATCATATTCGCGGCCACGAACGGATATCTGGATGATATACCTGTTGACAGCGTCCGCGATTTCGAAAACAGATTCTATGAGTACATGGACTCCGTCCATCCGGAGATAGGTCAGGAGATAGCCGATAAGAAGGCTCTTAGCGATGAGCTTACTGAGAAGCTGCGAGCTGCTATCGAGGAGTTCAAGCAAGGATATACTCCACAGCAGTCCGCGCCAGCATAGTACACATGAGAACTAGAGATAGGGTTGCCACCAGATAAACGGTGGCAACCCCCGGAGGTGTCTTGTGCCTAGCACTAGGGAAATAAGACGTAGGATACGTAGTATCAGAAATACAGCTCAGATAACTCGTGCGATGGAAATGGTTGCTGCCTCCAGGATGAGGAGGGCTCAGCAGGCTGTAACGGCATCTAGGCCTTTCTCGGAAAAGATAAGGCACGTGCTCGCTGACCTGGGTGCCTCCACTGGGGGTGGTGATTCAGTAATGCATCCACTCCTGGAAAGGCGTCCTGAGAATCGGGTTACGCTGATACTAATGACCTCCGATAGAGGGCTTGCCGGTAGCTTTAACACGAACATAATAAGAACAGCTATCAACTTCATGTTAGATAGGCAGGATCAGCAGGTCTCCGTAATAGCCGTTGGTCGCAAGGGACGCGATTACATGGTGCGTCGTAGGAGGGATCTTAAGGCTGAATTTAGTAATATAGGGGATCTGCCTGGACTGGATGCTATAACTCCTGTAGCTCACATGATCATAGATGAATTTACATCGGGTCAGACAGATGCTGTCTACCTTGCGTATACCGAATATATAACTACCCTTAATCAGCGACCAACACTCCTAAAGATATTGCCAATAGAACCTCCAGAAGTGGAAGAGGGAAGAGAGACAAAGGTTCCAGATTACATCTTCGAGCCCAACCCTGCAATGCTTTTGAGGGCTCTGCTTCCCAGGTACGTAGAGGTACAGTTATACCAGGCCCTACTCGAGAGTAAGGCTAGTGAACATTCCGCTCGCATGGTTGCTATGAGGAATGCTACCGACAATGCGAATGAGCTGGTAGAGGAGCTAACACTAACTTATAACAAGCTAAGGCAAGCTAACATCACGAAGGAGATCATCGAAATAGCAAGCGGCGCAGCCGCTCTTGAAGGTTAATTATTTTTCTTCAGTCGTAAGTTTGGGGGTGAAAGACTCAAATGGCAGTGCAAGCAAAAGCTAAAGGTAGGATAGTACAGATAACAGGTCCCGTGGTAGATGTGGAGTTTCCCGACGGCAATTTGCCCGAGATACTTAACGCCGTCCGAGTCGAGAGAGAAGATGGTGAGCCAGTAGTTCTAGAAGTGCAGGCGCACCTTGGGAACGACTGGGTAAGGTGTGTTTCCATGCGCAGCACAGATGGCCTCTACAGAGGCATGGAAGCTATTGATACAGGTGAGCCTATAGCTGTTCCCGTTGGCCCTGCTACCTTGGGCAGGATCTTCGATGTTCTTGGTCAACCGGTAGACGAGAAAGGGCCAGTCAATGCTGACGAGAGATGGCCTATCCACAGACCAGCTCCAGAATTCGAGGAGCAATCAACCGAGGCAGAAGTATTCGAGACTGGCCTTAAGGTCATAGACCTGATAGCACCTTTCACTAGAGGTGGTAAGACCGGTGTGTTCGGTGGAGCCGGTGTGGGCAAGACGGTTATCATCATGGAGCTCATCAACAACGTTGCCAAGCAGCACTCAGGAGTATCAGTCTTCGCTGGTGTTGGTGAGCGTACTAGGGAAGGTACTCAGCTTTACGAGGAGATGACCGAATCTGGAGTGCTTGGCTCTACAGTACTTGTCTTTGGGCAGATGAATGAGCCGCCTGGAGCCAGATTAAGAGTAGGACTTACAGGGCTAACCATGGCTGAGTACTTCCGAGATGTTGAGGGCAGGGACGTACTTCTGTTCATGGATAACATCTTCCGCTTCGTGCAAGCAGGATCCGAGGTGTCAGCATTGTTGGGTAGAATGCCCTCGGCAGTAGGTTATCAGCCAACACTAGCCACGGAGATGGGCCAGCTTCAGGAGCGAATTACATCTACCAAGAGAGGAGCTATCACCAGTGTGCAGGCTGTGTATGTGCCTGCAGACGACTACACAGATCCTGCTCCCGCAACGACCTTCGCACATTTGGACGCAACCATCGCTCTTGAAAGATCTATCGCGGAGCGTGGTATATATCCAGCCGTGGACCCGCTGGCCTCTACTAGCCGTATCCTTGATCCTCGTATCGTGGGCGAGGAGCACTATGAAGTAGCAAGAGGTGTGCAGAGGGTTCTCCAGCGCTATAAGGACCTTCAAGATATCATTGCCATTCTAGGTGTTGAGGAGCTCTCTGATGAGGATAAGCTGATAGTCGCGAGAGCACGTAAGATCGAGAGGTTCCTCTCCCAGCCGATGTTCGTTGCTGAACAGTTCACTGGCCGTCCTGGTCAATACGTGAGGCGAGAAGATACTGTTAGAGGCTTCAAGGAGATTCTGGAAGGTAAGTATGACGATCTTCCTGAGCAAGCATTCTACATGGTAGGTACCATTGAGCAAGCCGTAGAACAGGCCGAGAGGATGGCAAGAGAGTCCTAATGGACTATTGAAGAAGAGGGGCAGGATTCTCCTGCCCCTTTATTGTGAATGGTAGAACAATTACAGGGCGGAGGTATTATGTATGCCGCTGCATCTAGAAGTGGTAACTGCAGAAAGAGTAGTTTTCTCCGATGATGTGGATATGGTGGTGGCCACCGGGTTGGAAGGCGCTTTAGGTATATTGCCTAAGCATGCCCCGCTAATGGCTGTACTGGATGTGGGGCCCCTCAAGTACAGAAAGGGCAATCAGGAAGATGAGATAGCTATAGGCGGGGGCTTCATGGAAGTACTCAACGATCGTGTCACAGTGTTGGCTGATACCGCCGAACGCTCAGAGGAGATAGATATCGCTAGGGCCGAGGAGGCTCAGCAGCGGGCGCAAAGGCTTTTGGCAGAGAGACCCTCGGCTGAAACTAGAGCGGCTATGGATCTGGCCCTGCGTAGAGCGCAAGTTCGTCTAAAGGTCGCCAGAAGACGCCGTAGAACTGGTCAACCTATACCCTAAAAATGCCTTTGTGCTACCGCTATAATTTTCATGACTATATAGTCTCGATCCCGTAGGGCTGAATCTACGGGATCGAGATTTTATGCCTATAGTAATGCGAAGCTATCTAGTGGAGGATAGGGCTTGGTATTCTCAAAGCGCATAGGAATAGACTTGGGAACGGCTAACGTGCTGGTTTACGTCAAGGGTAGAGGCATAGTTATCAAGGAGCCTTCTGTAGTTGCCGTGAGTACTAAAGATGGCTCCATAAAGGCAGTTGGGGCCGAAGCAAGAGATATGCTCGGTAGAACGCCAGAAACCATAGAAGTTGTGCGGCCTATGAAAGATGGCGTGATAGCTGATTACGTCATTACCGAGGAGATGCTTAGACACTTCATAGGTAAGGCTGCAGGTAGGTTCTCTCTTGGCGGTCCAGAAGTAATGGTGTGTGTGCCTGGGGGGGTCACTACAGTTGAGATGCGTGCGGTCAGGGATGCTGCCCTAAATGCTGGAGCCAAACACGCCTGGCTTATCAGGGAGCCTTTAGCTGCAGCCTTGGGCGCAGGTATCCCAGTATCTGCCCCTAGTGGCAATATGGTTATAGACATAGGTGGGGGCACTACCGAAGTTGCAGTTATCTCTCTCAATGGAATAGTGGTAGGTANCTCCTGTGCNCNNTGGGGGCAATCATATAGATGAAGAGATTATGAACTATATGAAGCGCAGCTACGGCCTTATAATTGGTGATCGTACTGCAGAGGAGATCAAGATTGAGATCGGAAGCGCGGTGCCTCTCCCAGAAGAAGAAAAGAAGACTATGAATGTCAAAGGGAGGGATCAGGTTACTGGCCTACCAAGAACGGTAACTGTGACCTCAGATGAGATAACGGAGGCCATAGCTGAGCCCTTGGATAGTATAGTCAATGCTGTCTTAGTCGTCCTCGAGGAGACTCCGCCAGAATTAATGTCGGACATAATTGACAAAGGGATGGTGCTGGCTGGCGGAGGTGCGTTGCTAAGAGGTATGGATAAGCTTCTGGCTGAAAGAACTGGGATTCCTTGCTGCATAGCTGAGAATCCTCTGGATTGCGTTGCTATTGGAACTGGTATGGCCCTTGAGCATTTGGATGTGCTCCGTGATAGCCTGATAGAAGACTAATACACCTTTTCCATGCGATTAGTAAGGAGAGTTGCCCTTGAACTCTCGCGAGGAGATCACAACTCCTTGGTGGCGTAAATTCGACTGGGTACTTCTGTTATGTACCTTGGCTCTTAGCTCTTTTGGACTTGTAATGATCTATAGTGCTACCAGCGACCCAGGGCCGCTGACTCTAAATCCCCTAGTGATTAGACAGTTTATATACCTGATAGTTGGTTTGCTCTTTATGAGCATAATGGCCACCGTAGATTACAGGTTCCTGCTCAACTGGAAATGGGTAATATATGGCTTGGTGCTTTTTCTCCTCACTTTGGTATTTGTTATAGGCCATACAGCATACGGATCGACTAGGTGGATAGACCTAGGCCCGTTCCCATTGCAACCTAGCGAGTTAGCCAAGCTGCTAATGGTCCTGGTATTAGCAGGGTATCTTTGCGAGAAAAAAAGAGGTGAGCGGGACCTAAAGCGCTTGATAACTTCTATATGTATTATTGCTCCCCCAACAGCCCTGGTGTTCCTACAGCCGGATTTAGGTACTTCGATGGTGTTGGGAGCAGCGTGGGTATCTTTAGTGTTGTTTGGAGGCATACCTGTAAAGTACCTGATGAGGCTTTTCCTACTCTTGATTCCATTTGCTGTGGTTGGTGGTAGGTTCCTGCTCAAGCCCTACCAGATTGAGCGTATAGCTATATTTCTGAGACCAGAGGATAACCCTTTTGGCTCAGGATATAACATTATCCAGGCGACCATCAGTGTAGGATCTGGGGGATTTTGGGGACAAGGGTTCATGAGTGGATCTCAAAGTCAGCTGCACTATCTGAGAGTACAACACACAGATTTCATAGCGTCTGTAATTGGGGAAGAGTTTGGATTTATTGGCATGATGGCATTACTAGTAGTCTACGGTCTTCTTCTTTGGAGGATTATAAGGATAGCCTCCAAGGCTCGAGACAAGTACGGTGAGTTGATAGCTGTAGGTGTTGCTGCAATCATACTATTTCAGGTTTTTGTAAACATAGGGATGAATATACAACTCATGCCAGTGACAGGTATACCTCTTCCCTTCATATCTTATGGAGGCAGCTCTCTAGTAACTTTGCTCACATCGGAAGGAATACTTCAAAGCATCATACTCAGGCATAAGAAAGTTAATCTGTAAGACTGGTATAATTTGCGTGTCAAAAACATTCTCTAAGGGAGTCACATGGGGCTTAGTAGTGAGCAGGTATTACACATTTCCAGATTGGCTCGCTTGGGACTGACAGATGCCGAGGTAGAGCTTTTCCGTGATCAACTATCCTCGATAATTGAGCATGTAAATAAGCTTTCTGAGCTAGATACAGAAGCTATTCCTCCTACTGCTCAAGTCATTGAGCTTCTGGATGTCTTTGCTAAGGATGAGCCTTCAACTAGCTACTCCACGGATGAGATGCTAGCTAATGCACCAGAAAAAGAAGAAAACTGCTTCAAAGTTATAACGGTGTTGGGGTATGAAACATAGAGATAATAGAGATTTGGTAGATCTGAGTATTAGGGAACTTAGAAAGCTTCTTGATAATAAGCATGTAAGCTCTGTAGAACTTACAGAAGCCTACCTTAGAAGAATAGAGCAAGTTGATCCTCAGATCAGATCTTACCTAACTGTTACTGCGGACTTAGCTCTTCAGCAAGCCCAAGAGGCAGATAAAAAGCTGGCTTCTGGGGAAAAATCCCCTCTGCTAGGTATCCCCATGGCCCTAAAGGACATAATATCTACAAAGGGCATAAAGACCACTTGTGGTTCTAAGATGCTTGAGAACTATATACCCCCATATGATGCCACAGTTTACGAAAAGCTATGCGCAGCTGGCTGTGTGCTGTTGGGCAAGCTGAATATGGATGAGTTCGCCATGGGGAGCAGTACTGAGAACTCTGCTTATGGTCCTACAAAAAATCCTTGGGATCTTACAACTGTTCCCGGTGGTAGCAGTGGAGGTTCTGCCTCGGCGGTTGCAGCAGGCGAGGCAGCTTTTACTCTAGGTTCAGATACAGGTGGAAGTGTCAGGCAACCAGCTGCATTGTGTGGTGTAGTGGGGCTCAAACCTACGTATGGCAGGGTGTCTCGCTATGGTCTTGTGGCTTTTGCCAGCTCTCTCGATCAGATAGGTCCTATCACAAGGACGGTAGAAGATCTGGCCGATGTGTTACAGGTTATAGCTGGTTATGATCCCAAAGATTCTACTAGTGTTCCAGTAGATGTTCCTCAGTATGGGGATGCATTGAGTGAGGATATTAGAGGTATAAGAATCGGGGTTCCGAAAGAATACTTTGTTGAAGGCATGGAGCCTGGAGTAGAAAGGGCTGTAAGAGAGGCCATAGATAAGCTTGGATCATTAGGAGCTGAAATAGTAGATATATCTCTACCTAGCACTGATTACGCTCTAGCCACGTATTACATCATTGCCCCTGCCGAAGCATCGTCGAACTTGAGCAGATATACAGGAGTGGAGTATGGTCATAGGGCTCCTGATGCTGAAGACATAATCGATATGTATATGAAGACCAGAGAGGAAGGCTTCGGCCCTGAGGTTAAGAGGCGTATCATGCTGGGTACTTACGTGCTGTCTGCTGGTTACTATGATGCCTATTACCTCAAAGCTCAGAAGGTTCGAACTATTATCAAATCAGAGTTCGATGCGGCATTCAAGGAGTGTGATGTTATAGCAACTCCTACAAGCCCTACAGTAGCCTTCAAGCTTGGATCCAAGTTACAGGACCCATTATCCATGTACCTATCTGACCTGTTTACGATTCCTGCTAACATGGCTGGAATACCAGGCTTAAGCATCCCTTGTGGGTTTAGTGATGATCTACCAGTGGGACTCCAGCTTCTTGGTAAGGCTTTTGACGAATCTACACTACTGAAAGTGGGTTATGCCTACCAACAGAGCACTGAGTGGCACTTGAAGCGTCCGCAGATCCTGGCTTACTTATAGGTTGATACTTGTCTCTTTCCCTGTTTACACTAGACTACACGAAGAAAGGGGAAGTCTGGGATTGCTGAACCTAGACCTGATAAGAGATAGACGTTCTCAGATTGCCAGATTAGTCCTTCTGCTCTGTGCTGCTTACTTTGCTTTGGCCTTTGTTGCGCAGGCATGGAAGGCTAGGAACCTTAATCAGGTTCTGGTTCAAGAGAGGGCCAAGCTAGAACAGCAGGAGGCTAGGAACAGGGAGCTTCAAGAACAGCTGGAAATGTTGTCCGGGAAGGAATATTCCGTATACGTAGAGAGAGTAGCACGAGAAAAGCTAGGTATGGTGAAACCAGGTGACATTCCGGTATTTGTAGTTCCGAACCCACAAGCTCCTAAGCGACAACAAAAGGTGCTCACTGCAGGTGAAGAACAAGCTGGTACAAACAGGCAATCTGATATACCAGTATGGCGGCAGTGGATTTCTGTACTCTTAAAGTAAGATTATGACGGCTGTCATGACTCTGCTGCTGGTTTTAGCTCCTCTGATATCCCTTGTAGGCGGCATAATCCTAATTTTTTGTGGGGTTAGATATCTTTTGGGTTATCGTAAACTTATCTGGGATCTAGAGATAGCCAACAACAATGCAGCTCTTGCTACCTGTATACTAGGAGTATCATTCGCTGGCCTTGGCTTGACTTATATACTTACTTCAGGATCAGTGGGGCATGACTTATTGTACTTTTTGTGGCTGGCAATGGCCCTGTTAGCAGGTATATTGACTTTCTGTATTCCAGGTAATAGCCACCAATAGGTCCGTTATAGCTGAAACTCAACTTTATTAGTTGTAGATCTAAGCCAACCCTGTCGAGTATTGGTAAATGCTACGACTCCTAACTTTGATTGGTCTTTTGTAATGATGCTAATTCTGGAGATGATCAACACCAGTAGTAATTAGGCCACCAACTGGTGGCCTATTACTATGAGATTTCCTGATACCAGGCTAGTTTAGCGAGACAGTAAATCCTTCCTTCGAAGAGCAGACCATCCAGCGTAAATAGCATCATCACCAAGTTCGTGCTCAATTCGGAGTAGGCGATTATACTTGGCTGTTCTTTCACCCCTGGCAGGTGCTCCAGTCTTGATTTGTCCTGTCCCAAGAGCTACTGCTAGATCTGCTATGGTTGTATCTTCGGTTTCTCCGCTACGATGAGACATTATCGCAGTCCAGCCAGCTTTATGGGCAAGCTCCACGGCTTCTATAGTCTCAGTAAGGGTACCTATCTGGTTAGGTTTGATCAGTACACTATTAGCAGCTCTTCGAGCTATCCCTTCCCTGATGCGATCTGTATTAGTTACGAAAAGGTCGTCTCCGACTAGTTGTACGCTGTTACCTATGGCCTCAGTGAGCTGTGTCCAGCCCTCCCAATCATCTTCAGCAAGCCCGTCTTCTATTGAGACTATCGGGTATTGTCTTATCCACTCTTGCCAGAAGTCTACCATTTCAGAGCTAGTGAGAACTTCGCCTTCTTTCTTGAGGTGATACTGTCCACCTTGATAAAGCTCTGTAGCTGCGGGATCCAGAGCTATAACAATTTGCTCTCCAGGAGTGTATCCAGCGTTCTCTATTGCCCTAAGAATGGCCTCTATAGCAGCTTTGTTGGAGTCCAGCGAAGGAGCAAAGCCACCCTCATCGCCTATGTTAGTATTGAATCCTCTGTTATCAAGGTCCTTCTTGAGAGCATGATACACTTCAGAACCCCACCTCAGCGCTTCTGAGAAGGAGGAAGCACCAATGGGCATGATCATGAATTCCTGCATGTCTGTGCTGTTGTCCGCGTGCTTACCGCCATTAAGTATATTCATCATTGGCACAGGGAGAGTTCTGGCTATAGCGCCTCCAAGATACATATATAGAGGTAGATTAAGATCTGCTGCCATAGCGTGTGCAAATGCAAGGCTAACGCCAAGAATAGCATTAGCGCCCAGATTGGATTTGTTGGGGGTACCATCCAGCTCTAGTAGTATCTGGTCTAGTTCTCTTTGAGAGTTGACGTTCTCTCCCAGTATGGTCTCGGCTATGATCTCGTTCACGTTAGATACGGCCTTAAGCACCCCTTTGCCACCAAAGCGAATCGGATCTTTATCGCGTAGCTCTATGGCCTCGTGTGCACCAGTGGATGCCCCTGATGGAACAGCAGCTGTGCCGTATGCCCCACTATCAAGAACTACGGTTACTTGAATAGTTGGATTACCTCTGGAATCCAAAATCTCCAGTGCGTATACGTCATCTATTACTGCCATGGATCTCCTTCCTAATTTTGATGATTTCTGGTATTACACTGAGAGTCCAGTGTAATGGGGAGGTAAGATACACCGCAAGATATGGCTAATTCAATATCTCTTGCTTTTCAAGTTTACCGAATGATTGGGAATTTGACCCTCTCTGTAGCTGAGAGTTGTACTGGAGGATCACTGGCTTCGTCTATAGTATCGATTCCAGGTAGTTCCAGATTTTTTCTCGGTGGTGTAGTAGCTTATTCAAACGACATAAAGATTAGGATACTTGGTGTCTCGGAGCGTACAATTAGCATCCACGGTGCTGTCTCCTCGGCTTGTGCGCTTGAGATGGCTAATAACGTAAGAAAACTTATGGGTGCTGATATCGCCCTGTCAACTACCGGTATAGCCGGGCCTGAAGGCGGAACTGAAGAAAAACCAGTGGGTTTAGTGTATGTAGCAATATCTACACCTGAGGGATCTTGGTATATACGAAGGATTTGGCGAGGTACACGAGCCCAAAATATAGCATCCACTAACGCTGCAGCATTGAGCTTGCTAATAGAATATTTGGCCCAGAAAATAAATCCAGACTAGCAAGCTAATCCTTGACTAACGCTCCAATTGTTCTGTCAGGGTTGCGCCTATTAGCTTGGAAGCTAGCTTCTCTGATGAAGGACTCAAACAGGCGCTTTGCCCACAGGTGTTCCTCCCATAGCTCTTCAGGATGACATTGTATACCCACTATCCAAGAGTTGCTCTCATCCTCAACGGCCTCTATTATCCCATCCTCGCTCCAGCCCGTGACAGCCAGTCCTTTGCCCACATCTTTTATAGCTTGATGATGCATGGAATTTACTGGAATCTCTTTCTCTAAGATGCTTCTATAAAGCCTTGTACCTTCTTGTATCGACATTTTGTGGGCGATGTAACTTCTTTTCCCAGTCTTGGTTGATAGCCTGTGATCTAAGCCTGTAGGATTTTGAGCATCTATATCCTGGTAGAGAGTTCCACCATATGCTACATTCAAGATCTGTATGCCACGGCATATAGCTAGCAGAGGTTTATTGTCCTCTCGTGCCCACCTTATGAGTGCTAGCTCAAGCTCATCTCGGTACTCTTCTACATCTCCTAACTCTGGAATAGGCTTTTCACCGTATCTCTGAGGAGCTACATCCCCTCCCCCCATAAGGAGTATCCCATCCATCCTGTCGTATGCTTGACGTAGTATATGCTCATCCAACAATGGTAATCCTACTGGCACGCCTCCTGCCGATCTGATTGCCCTAAAGTATTGAAGCCCTCCATAAAATCTTGCGATCTTGTTCTTGCCCGTATCCAGAGACAGTGCTATTCCGATTACTGCTGACATCTCACAAATCCTGTTGGAACATCTCCTTACCCGTAACTATTATATTGTTGTCACTTATCAACTTGGGTATCCTATGGGAAGCTGCTTCATGTGCCAGCCTGATAGCATTTTTTATTGCTTTAGCGTTAGAACGCCCATGGGCTATAAAGACGTTCCCCCTGACTCCAAGTAATGGGGCGCCGCCATACTCTGCGTAATCGAGCTTTTGGGCTACCTTTCTAAAGGCTCTCTGAAGTATTAATGCACCCACCTTGTTCAGTATGCCGGATGTTAACTCTTCTCTTATAATACTGACCAGGTCCTCAGCGACACCCTCTACAGTTTTCAGGACCACGTTCCCCGTAAAGCCATCAGTCACTATGACATGCACAGTTCCTTTTGTGACGTCTTTACCTTCTACATTACCTTGAAAATTTAGGTTAGATCCTTTGAGTAACTTGTGAGCCTGTAAAGTTAGTTTGTTGCCTTTAGTTTCCTCTTCTCCATTACTCAGTAATCCTACCTTAGGGTTACCGATCCTCATAACTTCTCTAGCATAGATACTTCCCATGAACGCAAATTGTAGAAGGTGTACAGGCTCAGGATCTACGTTTGCCCCTGCATCTATGAGCAGCACCGGGCCTTCTTTCCCGGGTATTATCGTCCCGATAGCAGGGCGGTCTATGCCCGTACATCTCCCAAGCACGAATAGAGAAGCAGCCATCACAGCCCCAGAATTGCCAGCTGAAACAAAAGCATCAGCCTTACCTTCTTTGAGCAGCTCCAACCCCCGAACGATGCTTGAGTCCTTCTTCTTCCTCACCGCGGTTGCGGGGTGTTCGTCCATAGCTATGATCTCAGATGTATGTATGATCTCTATATGTCTTTGGGAAGGCTTACTGCTCAGTAGTGGCGCTATTACGTCTTCTTTCCCTACCAAGGTAATATCTATCCCTAGCTCATTTGACGCTCTTAGAGCTCCCTCGACTATCTCGTCCGGCGCCTTATCGCCTCCCATAGCATCGACAGCTACTCGCAAGTATATATTCCTCCTGTAGATGAGAATTTTCTGCTAACGCTATTATCCAGCTTCAGATGCCAAATAAGAATAGCCCACCTAGAATGCTTTTGGTGGGCTATTCCTTTCCTCTATAAGAATCCTTAGTTTTTATATATCCAGATTTCTTACGCTCTTGGCGTGGGATTGTATGAACTTCTTGCGGGGGGCCACATTAGAACCCATAAGCATATCAAACAACTCGTCTGCTTTCACAGCGTCCTCAATTGTGACCTGCATAATAGTTCTGGTACTTGGGTCCATAGTAGTCTCCCAAAGCTGCTCTGGATTCATCTCTCCTAGACCCTTGTACCTCTGTATGATTGCTTTTGATCTATTGCCATTTAGTCCGGCTAGAACCCTGTCTCTCTCTTCATCCGAATATACAAAGTACTTCTCTTTTCCTACCTGTATCTTGTACAAGGGAGGCATGGCTATATAAAGGTGTCCATTCTTGATGATATCCGGCATATGCCTGAAGAAGAAAGTAAGGAGCAGGGTCCGGATATGTGCCCCGTCTACATCGGCATCGGTCATTAGGAAGATCCTGTGATATCTTAGCTTGGAAATATCAAAAGAATCCCCTATACCCGTCCCAAGGGCTGTGATTAGCGCCTTTATCTCTGCACTGGAGAGCATCTTGTCGAGTCTGGCTTTCTCAACGTTTAGGATCTTGCCTCGAAGTGGAAGTATGGCCTGAAATCTTCGGTCTCTTCCTTGCTTGGCAGATCCACCAGCTGAATCGCCCTCGACTATATATAGCTCTGAGTGCCTTGGGTCTCTTTCAGAGCAGTCTGCAAGTTTACCGGGAAGTGTCATCCCGTCCAGCGCGCCCTTGCGAACCACCAGGTCTCTGGCTTTTCTGGCGGCCTCTCTCGCACGAGCTGCGGTTATAGCTTTCTCAATGATCCTCTTAGCGTCTGATGGGTTCTCGTCGAAATAGCTCAATAGCCCATCTCTTACTACGCTCGCAACAACCCTTTCTGCTTCTGAGCTCCCCAGCTTGCTCTTAGTCTGGCCTTCGAATTGAGGATCTGGCAGCTTGACACTGACTACAGCAGTTAGTCCTTCACGTACGTCTTCGCCTGTGAGCTTCGTATCAGAATCCTTCAATAAGCCGTTCTTAACAGCGTAGTCGTTCAGAGTACGAGTCAATGCGGTCCTAAATCCTGTCAGGTGAGTACCGCCATCGACAGTATTGATGTTGTTTGCAAATGTATGCAGAGATTCATTGAATCCGTCGGTATACTGAATGGCTACCTCAACATCTATCCCGTTAAGCTGTTTGTGTATATAAATAGGCTTCTCGGTAAGGACGTTGCGATTCTTGTTTAGATGGCGCACAAATGAGGCTATACCGCCTTCGAAGTAAAGCGTAAGCTCCTTATCATCTCTGTCGTCGATGAAAGTTATCTTCAGACCTTTGTTTAGATAGGCTATCTCACGAAATCTCTGGGCTAGGGTGTCGAACTGGTATTCAAGGGTACTAAATAGATCTGCGTCCGGTTTGAATGTTATGATAGTACCTGTTCTATCGGTATCACCTATAGCCTCTACAGGTGTTTTGGGTACACCCCGCTCGTAGGATTGCCTCCAGATCTTGCCTTCTCGATGCACCTCTGCAATCAGGTATTCGGACAAGGCGTTGACTACAGAAGCTCCGACACCATGTAAACCACCGGAAACCTTGTAACCTCCACTGCCGAATTTACCACCGGCATGCAGGACGGTCATTACCACTTCCAGTGCTGATTTCTTCAGCTTAGGATGGATACCTACTGGTATACCCCTACCGTTGTCCCTAACAGTTACCGATTTATCTTTGTGAATGTGAACCTCTATAAAATCACAATAGCCCGCCATAGACTCATCTACGCTGTTGTCAACAATCTCGTAGATGAGATGGTGCAGGCCACGCACATCAGTGCTGCCGATATACATGCCAGGTCGCTTGCGGACTGCTTCTAGCCCCTCAAGCACCTGGATGGATTCGGCATTATAATTGCTAATAACTTTCTCTTCCAGTTGAGCCAAGGATTCACCCCCGTAGGTGATTTCAGGTTGAGGTCGATGGAAACCCTAGGTACTACCTTAGATTTTATCATATTTAATGATAAGCTTGCTCGATTGGCCTTCCTTGTTAATGCAACTTTGATGATTATTTAGAATGCTTATGGAAGTCTTTAGCATTGTTTTAGGCGTTTGTATTATTTTGCTTGCAATAACAGATATAGTTCTCACTGTGCTGCATATACAGAGGCGCAGTCTAATAGAGTGGTTGTTTACAAGATCTTTGTGGTCTCTGCTAAGAGCGATTGCGTCTCCACTCCCAGGAAGAGCTAGGCATCACGTGCTTTCATGGGGTTTCCCTCTGATGATTGCTGGATTGATTGGGATTTGGGTGTGTCTTCTTGTAGTGGGCTATTCCCTTATATACTGGCCTTTTATTTCTAACGATGCTTATTTCTCTCAAACTCAGTATCATCAGGGTTTTGGGGGAGCTTTATATTTCAGTGGTGTCACACTGGCGACAATAGGCTATGGGGATATTCATCCACGTTCTACGTTGTTGGGTTTCGTAGCAGTCACAGAAGGTTTCAGCGGATTTGTTGTAATTACTATGTCCGTTACCTTCCTATTATCTGTGTATCCCAGCTTGCTCAAGAAGAGTAGCCTTGCTTCAGCCCTCAACAGGGAAGTTGATGGAGATATATCAGCTGTTCCTATGATTGCTAGATACATAGACGCGGGCAATCTTGAAGCTTTGTACACAAGAATCGCGGACATCAATAAGGATCTACTAGAAGTAATTGAAGCTCATAGAGTACACAGTGCTTTATATTATGCTCACCCTTTCGAGCCTGATAGAAGCTTAGTTAGAGTGCTCCTCATAATAAGAGGAATCATAACCGCCTTGCGCTTTGGTTTGTATGACCAATCGAGGAAGGTTGGGCAACCCTGGAATGACCCTAGAATATTGGTACTCGAAGATTCGTTTACATATGCGTTAGCTATGTTTGCTGAGTCCGTGTATGTAGCCTCTAGGCAATCAGAATACTCTGAAGAAGAAGTAAGAGAATATCTGAGAAAGGACTATAGATCATTGAGACATAGGTTACATGATCTCGGTCTGGTACTTTCTGCAGATGATGGTGCAGAGGAAGAGTATGTTCGATTTAGACTAAGCGTAGATCCATATATAAATGCGTACAGAGAACATTCTGGATACACTACAAGCGAAGTGGAGAGTAAATTAGAGCTGGCTGCTCACCCATTGAAGAAATAGTTTTGGGAGGAGCTAATTGCTCCTCCCAAAATTAGGACCCATCTAACTAACACTCAGAGTAACCGCAAGTGTAACACTTCTTGCAACCTTCTTGGGCTATAAGGCTATTGCAGCCACAGCTAGGACATAGATTACCTGTCAACTGATAAGTCTTCTCGAGTAACTTTTTGAGCTATGCTCTCTGGGGTTTCCTCCCCATGGTTACCATTTTGGGCTACGACCGCTACTAGCTCTTTGCTCTCGACATCCGCGTGCCCGTTTCCATTCCCGTTGCTTAGGGCTATTCCTTCGGATTGTAGGTGCTTGAGCAATGCCTGCCCGACCGCGTCAGGTAGGCTCTTGACCTGACCTGGACCAAAACCTACAGATCTGGAGCCTCCTATGCCCCTTAGCTGATCGGCTATCTCGGCAGCGCGCTCGTTGGGGGACATTGGGGACGGCATCTGTAGCGCGAAGGATATCAGCCTGCCGAGGGCCTCAGCCATGGCCGCTATATCAGAACCTGCCTTGCCCAGGTTGATGAAGACCTCAAGCAACCCTTCGTCATCCGAGTTGAGGGTGATGTTCACCTTCCCCTCTGGAGCACGTATCTGCCTGGTGTAACCAGAGACGACATCGGGCCTCTTCTTGAGTGTGGATCTGTGAACTTCTGGATGCGGGGCCTTGGGGGCCTCCTCGGGTTTCTCCGCTTTCTCCTTGGGCTTGGTGTCCACGGCCTCGAGGACTGCATCTCGAGATCCTTGCCTGTAGTAGGTGATGCCCTTGCAGCCTGTGTCGTAGGCCAGCATGTAGAGCCTCTCCACATCCTCTACAGTGTTATCCTCAGGACCGTTGACCGTCTTGGATATGGAGGAGTCTGTGTACTTCTGCACTACGGCCTGGATGCGGATATCGCTCCTCCGGGGTTAAATCGGCCGAGGAGACAAAGTAGTCGGGGAGAGGCTCTCCAGGATGAGCGTCCATCCATTCCTGAGCCAGAGGATGGTAGAGCAGGTGCTCCCCCAGGCGATCTCGTCTCTTGGTAACGAAGGCGAACACAGGCTCTATACCGGAGTTGACGCCCGCCAGGGACGAGGTTGTACCGGTTGGAGCTTGTGTGAGGAGCACGGCATTGCGTATACCTTGTCTGCGGATCTTGTCCTGTATCTCCTCTGGAAGCTCGCGGATGAACTCACCTTGCATGTACTTGTCGCGATCGAACTTGGGAAATGGCCCCTTCTCAGCCGCAAGGTCTGCAGAAGCATCGTAGGCTGCATCCCGGATCGTGCGATAGATGCGCTCCACCAGAGGTTCAGCCTCAGGCGAGCCGTACTTGACTCCCAACTTGATCAGCACATCTGCAAGGCCCATGGTACCCAGCCCTGTCCTTCGGGCACCATGCTTTTGCGCCTCTTCGTTCTCTGGGAAGGGATATACCGTGGCATCTATGACGTTATCCAGGAACCTGATAGCTACCCTGGCGGTATTTGCCAGATCCTCAAAGTCAAAGTAGGTCTCTCCATCTATGTGTTTGACGAAAGCCAGTAGGTTGAGTGCCCCCAGATTGCAGACGCCCCAGGGAGGCAATCCCTGCTCACCACACGGGTTGACACAGCGGATGTTCTCGAAGTACCAGGTGTTGGAGCGCTTGTTATAACGATCTATAAATACCAGTCCAGGCTCCGCATATGCCCACGCTGATTCCGCGATCTTCCTCCAGAGGTCTCGGGCTCGTATAGTCTTCCAGACCTTGCCCTGCCACTTGAGATCCCAGGGCAGATCCTTCTTGACCGCCTCCATGAAGGCATCGGACACTGCCACTGAGAGGTTCGCATGGTCTATGTGTCCGGGGTTCTTACGCTTGTATTCCACAAACTCCTCGATGTCGGGGTGATCGTCATCGAGCATGATCATCAGGGCACCTCGGCGACTACCCCCCTGGATGATGACCTTCCCCGTCATGTCAGAGTAAAGGATCGCCCAGGAGCATGGCCCGCTGGAGGTGCCGTTGACGGTCTTGATGTAAGCTCCGCGCGGACGGAGGCTCGAGAGGTTCACTCCCACTCCCCCGGAGCGACGCATGATATGAGCTGCGGTGGTTATGTTCTTGAATATGCCTTCTACTGAGTCCTCTGGTGAGGGAATCACGAAGCAGTTGTAGTAGGTAACCTCGGCACCGGAACCTGCACCGGAGAGTATTCTGCCTCCTGGTACGAACCTGAAGCCCTGCAGGATGTCATAGAAGCGGAGTGTCCACTGTCGCTGTGCCTCTGGATTGGGCTCTACGGCGGCTATGGCCTTGGCTACCCTGAGCCACATCTCCTCTGGGTAATGTTCCAGAGGTGTACCGTTAGGGTCCTTACGAGCGTACCTGTCCAGAAAGATCTTCTCGCGATAGCCCTCCAGCTTCGTTGCCCTACCGGAGTCGATCAGGGCCTGCACTTCTCGCTCCAGGTCCTCTATGGTGTGTATGCTGCTTGTATCTATATATGTTGTCCCACTCAATTTGACCCTCCTGTTGTTCCCACCCGAGCCGTCTATATACAACATATAGTAGTGGCTCTCTGTTTATAATACTAAGTATAGTGTATCACTGGTGGTGCTTGGTTGCAACAGGTAGGAGGGATATAAGCAAAAGATTTTATATGTTCATAGGGATCTGTTCTTCTGGTGGTTTCTGTGGACGTCTTACTTGTTCTACTGCCTCGATGAAGCCGTTTACGTCGTGGAATCTAAGGTATACGGATGCAAATCTTATGTATGCCACCTCATCCAACACCCGGAGCTTTTTCATTACAGCTTGGCCTATCTCTGAGCTGTCTACTTCCTGGCGCCCAGAGAACTGTTCTTCGATTTCATCTACTATCTGCTGCATAGTAGAGTAGGATACTGGTCTTTTGTTGCATGCCAGTCTTATTCCTGTGAGCAGCTTATTTCTATCCCATTCCTCTCGAGTGCCGTCTCNCTTCACAACTAGAGGCATGACTTGCTCTATCCTCTCGTACGTCGTGAAACGGTAGCCACAATCCTCGCACTTCCTCCTGCGTCGGATCGCGTTAGTAGTCTCTCGAGAGTCGGTTACTCTAGTCCTGGTAGATCCACATTTAGGGCAACGCACAGGAATCCTCCACTAACAATATATTGTAGTAGAGGCTGTAATTACATACAACATAAAAGGATCCTATTGCTCTCTCAACTTTCTCTTCATCCTGTGCTTGGCTATCTCTTCAGCTACTGAGGTCATATCCGAGTCCAGTGATTTTGCCAAACTCTTGAATAGATCTTTGCATTCTTGATCTGCGGATTGCTTTATAGCCTTTTTGTAGAATTCAATCAGTTCCTTCTGTTTACTTAGGGTTTCCTCAAGAATTCTGTCTTCTGGACTATGATTCATAATTTGCCTTCTCCTGTTTGATCAAGTAGTCAGCTGTAATTTATCATTTATGATAGTCTAACTATGATAGGCTAACCTAGCCGTAGTTATAAACCTTAGAGCGGAAGTCGAGTGGATACTAATGCTGCAGCAGTTAGATAGGCTTGTACTACTGACTCATAACGCCGAAGAGACGAAAGACTTAGGTAGAACTCTAGCACAGCTAGTGCAGCCTGGCGATGTGATACCACTATGGGGTGGTTTCGGAGTGGGAAAGACCACTTTTACTCAGGGCTTGGCAGAGGGGCTCGGAGTACGAGAGGCTGTAGTTAGTCCGTCTTTTGGTCTAGTGAATATCTACCACGGTACTAAAAGGCCGGAGATAACCCTTTATCACTTGGACCTATACAGAATAAGCAGCAGACAGGAAGCAGAAGGATTTGGAGCTGATGAGCTCATAATGGATGAAGGCGTTGCTCTTGTAGAATGGCCTGAGGTCATAAAGGATTTGTTGCCTCCAGAGAGATTGGATGTAAACTTTGAATGGATTGATGAAAACAACCGCAGGATAACGCTTGCTGCTAGTGGTAAAAGGTTCTTGACGCTGCTAACTGCCCTGGAAGATAAACTCAGGCAGGATAAAGTTGCCTTTGATAAGGAGAGTTAGTTGGCAAAGGATCTAATACTTGCTCTGGATACTTCTGATCGTAGATGCGGATTGGCTATTAACCGCAATGGTGAGAATTTGCTTGATTTATCCTGGGATTCAGGCAGGTCGCATACTGTTCAACTTATGCCTTGGCTAGATTACGCCTTCAAGCAATTGAGGCTCTCTAAGGATAGTATATCTGCGGTTGCTGTAACTACTGGTCCGGGTTCGTTCACTGCCATGAGGGTGGGCATGGCAACCGCTAAGGGCATATGTAAGGCACTAAGTGTACCCATTATAGGCGTGCCTACTCTCCTCTACGCCGCATGGCCCTACAGGTACTTCTGTAAGCATATTGTGGCCTGTCTTGTGCTAGGTAGAGGTAGGCTGGCTGCTGCGCTTTATGCAACTGAAGATAGGGGAAACCTTAGCTTACAATGGTGCAGGAGTTTATCCTTGCAGGAGCTAGCTAACGAATTAGATTCTCTGCCTTACGATAGGGTTCTATTGTGTGGGGATATTCCAGTTGAGTTGAAGGAGAGTCTGAAAGATAGTACTAGGTATTTGTTGCTATCCCCAGCAGAGTCTAGCAGGCGTCTGGCAGTCCTTGCTGAGATCGCCTGGCAGAGATTTAGATTGGGGTCTGTGGATAATCCAGCCACTTTACAAGCGGAATATCTTGATCGTAAGTAGGGTTCTACAAGTATGACAGCAAAGAAAAGGCAAAGGTTGTAGAGCTATGCCCTTCAAAATCGAGCGCATGAAGGTTGAAGATATCCCTGAAGTGGCTGAAATAGATCGTATATCCTTTTCAACTCCTTGGCCTCCTAGTGCTTATAGAAGAGAGATAGAGCACCCGGATAGGAATTATTACATAGTGCTTCGTAGAGTCGGAGAAGGGCCCCTTAAGGACAAGGATATGAGCAGGCATGGTGTACTAGCGAATATCCTGCCTTTTCTAAAGGATGAGAAGTTAGAGCCTAATCCCAATCCCATTATTGGGTACGCGGGGCTTTGGATCATTGGGGAGGAGGCGCACGTGACGACTATAGCCGTTCTTCCCCAGTTCAGAGGAAAGAAATTAGGTGAGCTATTGTTAGTTAGTCTTATAGACTATGCTAGGAAGAATGGTGTTCATAGGATGACTCTTGAGGCCAGGGTTTCAAATCACATAGCTCAGTCCCTATATCGCAAGTACACCTTCAAAAACGCTGGCTACAGAAGGCGCTATTACAGCGACAATGGGGAAGACGCTCTTGTAATGTGGTCGGACCGTATAGACACAGATGAGTTTGCCAATAAGTTTGAAAGTCTCAAGCGCGAGCTTCTTGAAAAGCTGAATGGACAGCTGCTATTGGAGGATGATTCTATAGAAGATGTCTCCCATAGACATGTTGGAGAGCATATAGAGCATGTAGATAGGGAGTCTCCTTAGCTCTTTCAGATAAGGAGGTACCATGAACATATTGGCTATAGAGACAAGTTGTGATGAGACTAGCGCGGCGGTAATTGCGGATGGTTACTTAGTCAAGTCAAACATAGTGGCTTCTCAGATAGATATACACCGTCGCTTTGGGGGGGTTTTCCCAGAGGTTGCTAGTAGGCAGCACGTATTAGCAATACTGCCTACCATAGAGGAGTCTTTATCTAAAGCTCAAGTAGGATGGGAAGATATAGATGCAATAGCAGTAACTAAGGGCCCCGGATTAGTGGGCTCCTTACTGGTTGGTGTTAACACGGCTAAGGGTATAGCTTGGGCTAGGGATTTGCCTCTTATAGGCTCCAACCATATAGAAGGGCATATATACGCCAACTGGTTGCAGGAAGATCCCAACGCTCCTCGACATATACCACAATTTCCACTGCTTGCTCTTATAGTGTCGGGTGGACATACGGAACTCATCCTAATGAAGGATCATGGAGTCTATGAAAGGCTAGGACGAACCCTTGATGACGCTGCAGGTGAAGCCTTTGATAAAGCCGCAAGGATTTTGGGCCTAGGATTTCCAGGAGGGCCAGCAATTCAGAAGGCGGCTGAGAAAGCAGAGGGAAGAGAGTTTGTATTACCGAGAGCAGAGTTACCGGGAACTTTTAACTTCAGCTTTAGCGGTCTGAAAACAGCCCTGCTAAGGGCCGTTGAGTCTTCTGAGAATGTAGATGTGTATGCTTTGGCTAATGGGTTCCAGGAGTCAGTAGTTGATATACTCGTTCGCAAAACTGTAGCTGCAGCCGAGCAGACCGCTGCAAAGGAGGTAGTCATAGCCGGCGGTGTGGCGGCCAACACAAGGCTGAGGGAGAGGATAAAGCAGGAGCTCGGGGAAAAAGTGCGTGTTCCCAAGTTTGAATACTGTACGGATAATGCTGCGATGATAGGGGGATTGGCCTACTATAGGTATATTCGAGGCAAGACGGACCAGTTAGATCTAGATGTTGATCCTAATCTTGACTTAGTTGTAGATGCATAATTTTGGAATAGATCTTGCTTCATTGCATCGTAACTTCCTGTTATTCGTGTAGTTTTAACTACTGGTATAACCATAGCTTTCAAACGGAAGTACCCAATTAGTCAACAAATATTTATTATTGGTTTGTCTTATAAAGTAACATATTTTATTTTCACTCTTGTTGGTGTTTGAGTAGGGGTTGGATTTTATGGAAACTGGTCAGGTAAGAACTCTGCCCTCTGCCTTCGGACTAGCTAAGTTGTCCTGGAATCGTAACAGGTTGTTACTAGCTGGAATGCTAGCATTTATACTGCTCTTGCTAGCTGCTTCAGGTATATATGCTATTGCTTATTCTGGCAAGATTTACCCAGGGGTAAAAGTCCTTGGGGTTGATCTCTCTGGAAAGACTAAGCAGGAAGCCGCAAGATTACTACAATCTAGGGCAGATAAACTCTTAGAGTCGCCAGTAGTTCTCACTGCTGACAAACATAGATTCCAGGTAAAGTCCTCAGATCTTGGAGTCAGATTTGATATCCAGGCAATGGTTGACTCAGCCTACCAGTTTGGCCGTTCGGATGCCTTTGCCTCAAGGTGGCTCCAGCGTTTCATGGCACCTTTTAGTGATCATGAGGTAGCTCCTGTTGTATCCCTTAATAATGCCAAGACCAGAGATACTCTGGAATCTATAGCTTCTACTGTTGATCGCCCAGTTAGGAATGCCAAAATCATACTGGGCGAGGATGGTCCCAGGTTTATTACTTCACAAGTGGGAGTCAAGTTAGATATAGACTCCAACCTCAAGAGTCTCTCTAATTCCATCCCGAGAGCATACGAAAAGAGCACAACTGTATCACTTAAGGTTATATACACACGTCCTTCTATTGAGGACAGCGATTTACAACCAATCTATAAAGGATTGGTAGCCGCTTGGAACAGACCTCTAACTCTGAAGTTTGGTGATAAGCAATGGGCTATGCCGGTATCTGAGGTTAGGCAGCTGCTGCGGTTGGATACTTCAGGTAAGTTGCCTAAGCCATATCTACTTGAAGCTCCAATTAGGAACTGGCTGGAGGATATTAGCCAGGAGATAGATTCTGATCCTGTTAATGCCAGGATAAAAGTACTGTCGCAGTCTGTAGAGTTAGTGCCTCATAAAGATGGTTATACGCTTCTTGAGGATCAGACTGTAGAGCGCATACAGACAGAGGCATTTAAGAGTGACATCATAGATGTGGTTGTGCAGGTTACCCACCCTAATCTCACTATCGAAAGTCTTAAGCCTGTAGTTGATAAAGCCAATGCTATGGTCAACCAACCCTTCGAGGTATCCTATCGTAATCGTAGTTGGACCCTCGAACCTCAGGACCTAGTCCAGATGCTAAGGTGGAATAAAGACGATACTCCGCCTACACCCTATATATCTAGGAATAAGTTGCGTGCATGGTTATCTAGGGTTGCTGAGCGCATAGAGCGTTCTCCTGTAAACGCTAGAGTAACCGTTGATAACGGCAAGGTAAGAATAATTCCAGCAAGGATAGGCGTCAGGCTAGACATAGATGCCAACTTGAAAGCTCTGATATCTGCTATTAGCTCTGGTAACACCAGGCAATTTGCTCTTCAGGTGCAAAGATGGGAGCCTAAAATCAGGAGCTCAGATCTAAGACCTGCCGTTGATCTTGCCAACCAGCTTATATCTGATCCTATAACGGTTAGCTACTCTAGTGGAAACTGGAACATAGATTCAACAACGCTTGCAAGCTGGCTTCGTTGGGAAGGTAATGGGAAGGATATAACGCCTGTTCTCGATTATGACAGTGTGAGAAGCTTTGTTTACCAGATAGCCCAGCAAGTTAATAAGGATCCTTCTGACGCTTATCTCAGTGTAGCTGGCGGTTATGCCCATATAGTGCCCGAGACGGTTGGAGTCACTGTCAATATAGAATCCACCACGCAAAAGATAATCAATGCTGCTTCCACCTCTACTAGGAATGTTACCCTGGATGTAACAACGTCTTATCCTCAGGTAACATCGGATGATCTAAAACCCGCCTTGGATAAGATGCTCTACTGGACTGGGGAAAGATTCTACATGTCCTTGAATGGTAGAACTTGGTGGCTGGATCCAAGCGATTTGGTGCTGGCCCTGAGATGGTACGGAACTGGTGAAAATACCGTGGTCTACCTGGACGAGAATGCTCTGGAGCAGCAGATAAGGCGATGGGTGCCTCAGGATTCTGTAACGGACATGGACATAAATTATTCAGCTACCGCTCAGGTAGCTATGAAGGCAATCGTCAATGGTAATAGGCACATTGCTATAGTGGCAGAACCAATCAAGAACGATACATCAGATCAGGAACACAAAGGTTATGAGTCATTCTGGAAAGGGGATTTCCCCGACAAGTGGATAGATATAAATCTTTCCTCTCAAAGTTTGGCTGCATATGAGGGGTCAAAGCAGGTCAAGGTATCCCTGATTACTAGTGGTAGACCCGAACTGCCTACGCCCACTGGTTTATTCCATGTGCTATCAAAGATTAGTCCTAAAGTTTTCATATCCCCATGGCCTAAGGATTCCGAATGGTACTATCCACCTTCCAAGGCTAACTTTGCACTGCTGTTTAGATCTGGAGGCTACTACATACACGATGCACCATGGAGGAGCGTTTATGGACCAGGAACTAACGGATCCGGGCCTCCAGGCGATGCACGTACCGGTTCTCATGGATGTGTCAACGTACCTTATAGCATGATGGCTTGGTTGTATTCCTGGGCAGAGGTGGGTACACCGGTCCTGATACACTATTAGATCTTGGTTTGTACTTAGCTAAGTGGTACATTAGCGCTAATGTACCACTTAGCTAATTCAGGACTTTGGAGAAAATCAACGACTTTAGTAGCACCCTGTTTTTGGCAAATAACAAATTGCCATAAAGGAGCTGCAATTGTTGATAGGTTTAGAATATGCTGTTATCGCGGTGGCAATATATTTATGCTGACATATAGAGGGGTCTGGATTAGGTTATTATCATTGAGATTACAAGTGATATTGAGGCTATAAAAAGCGTACTTATACCGCCTGCCAATAGTGGCCTGTATCCTATCTTGCTTAAGTCGCTCCATCTTAGTCTAAACCCTATTCCCGCAAATGCCATCAGGAAGAACCATGAAGATAGATTATATAGAGATGTTTTGTCTTCTGCCGATAAAAAGCCGAGACTGGAAACGATAGATAAAACCACAAAGGCCAATATGAATTTGGGCGTGTGCTTCCAGATGTTCCGGATGGTTATATCTCCTGGGGTACTTTCCCTGCTATCTATTCGATCGATAATTGAGATCACAGCTCCAAGCGTGAGTATACGACATAGTTTAGTCGCTATAGCTATAGTGCCAGCCACTGCACCTAAGGTGTAGCCAGTAGCAACTACCTCCGCAGTGTTGTTGACGGATAGTCCGGTCCATGTACCGTAAATCTGCTCTGATAGCCCCAGGAGTCTTCCTAATATTGGATATAAGACTATAGCTAACGCTCCAAAAACCAGTACTGTACCTACTGCGTATTCTGTTTCTTCTTCGCTGGCACCTATCCGTTTGGACGTATTTATAATTGCTGAGACTCCGCATATACCGGAACCGGCAGCTATAAGAATAGTTAGAGGTCTTGGTAACCTAAAGCATTTACCTATGGCTAGAGTTATGAAGAAACCTAATAGCACTATGAGTATTGCTAAAGGCAAAACTTTTAGCCAGTAGATACCCAACTGCGTAAAGGCAACCTGAGCTCCAAGCAGGACTATGCCCACCTTGAGCCATAGCTCGTAAGTGCTAATTCCTTTTTCCAATGCCGGATGCAACCCGAAACTATTACTTATGAACGCTCCAAGGATTATTGACATAGGGATATAGCTTAGCCCTGTCAGAAAGTATGAACACACAAGCGCAAAGTAGCCGACAGCCACCAGCAAAAGTATTCCGGGAGCGTATCTTTGAACTCTTCTCCATATAAACACGTGTATGGGAGTTTCCTTAATCTCCTGACTAACAGCTTCGATATGAGGATGTATCTCTGTCAATTCAGCCATAGCTTCCAGCCAGTTAGAAATAGTACTATAGCTAAGATGGTTCGTAGTAGTCTTTCGGGTACTACCTTTACAAGTCTGCTCCCCAGAACTATGCCTGGCACTGATCCAATTAGCAGGTTGCTGACGAGTATTAGGTCGACATTACCTGCCATGAAGTGAGAAGCGCCAGCGGCTCCGGTCAACAGCACGGCATGGAATATATCAGTTCCTACTAACGTAGATGTTGGCATTGGGTAGAACATTATCAGGATAGGCATCAAGAGACTACCTGAGCCTACACTGGTCAGACCAACAAGAAATCCAACAAAGAATCCCAGGATAGGTGTTAAGAGCTTCCTGGTTAGCGAGAAATTCTCCATGTTGGCTTTAGAGTAACTTTTTATGGGGAGAAATGTCCGCAAGATTATTGACGTGCTAACTAACATGAAAGTTATAGCCAGCACTTTAGTTATAAAGTGTTCAGCGTCATTCCCATAAGATCTATGGATCAGCTCTACTGATTCAGCTCCTAGAAGTGCTCCTGGAACGCTACCTATAGCTAACCAGGCCGTTAGTCGGACATGCACTGATCCATGTTTATAGTGCTGGAAAGCACCAAATACCTTGGTGATAGTGGCGTATACAAGATCTGAGCCGATAGCCAGTGAAGGTTTTACTTTAAGGATAAGTATTAGGAGCGGAGCCATGAGAGCCCCGCTCCCCATTCCTGTCATGCCAACAAGTATGCCAACAAGAAGCCCCGCAAGGGCTATTCTTATTTGAAAGTGTGCACCCCCTTGTGCCCATGCTGGCAACATCTCATTCCAAGGTATCGCCAAACCAAGCTTGATTGCTATCAGGAAGAGTGCTGATAGCAGGAATACTACCCAATCTCTATTCAAATGCCACTCTTCTGAGCGTCTGGCCAGGTTTTTCATAAGGTATTATGCTTTTGATTTATGCTAGATCCGCGACCGATTGTCGAGATCTGTAAGCTTCGATTAGTATTTGCGCCACCTCGGGCCTACTGAACTCTTTAGGAGGCATTTGCCCAGAGGCCAACATATTCCTTACCTTAGTACCACTCAGTACGACCCTGCTGGATTCAGGGTGTGGACATGTCTTAGTCGATGCCATGGCCTCGCATTGATTGCACCAGAAAGCATGCTCAAATTTCATTGGTGTAATGCCCAGCTCAGAAGGCTCAAACTCATCAAATAGCTTTTGAGCATCGTAGGTACCGTAGTAGTTACCTACACCAGCATGATCTCTGCCTACTATGAAGTGTGTACATCCATAGTTCTTGCGTATGAGCGCATGGAAGATAGCTTCCCTAGGCCCGGCATATCTCATGGCTGCTGGCAGCACGCCAAGGATGACCCGATCGCGTGGGTAGTAATTTTCCAGCAGCACCTCATAGCACTTCATTCTTACATCTGCTGGTACATCATCACTCTTGGTTTCCCCTACTAGGGGGTGAAGCAGTAGTCCATCTACTGTCTCTAGTGCGCATTTTTGTATGTATTCGTGAGCTCTATGGACTGGATTCCTAGTCTGGAATCCTACAACGGTCTTCCATCCTTTCTCCTGGATTAGCTTTCTGGTCTCCGCAGGAGTTCGATTGTATTTAGGAAACTGTAGTGGAGCCCGTTCGAAAACAGTGACTGGCCCACCGATAAGTATTTCTCCCTGGGCGTACATAGCCCTCACGCCCGGGTGGGCTTCTTCTGATGTACGAAACACTTTTTCTGCGTCAGAGACCTTGTCGTAGCTAAATATGTCTTGGACTTCTATTGTCGCTACGATTTTCTCATCTCTAGTTAGAGCGGCCTTTGACCCTATACTTAGGGATCTTGCGACGTCTTCAGTGGTCGAAAGCGTGACAGGCAGGCTCCATGGCAACCCATTGGAGAGCCGCATGTTATTTACTACGCTCCTGTAATCATCCGAGCTCATAAAGCCCTCAAGTGGGCTAAATGCGCCTACTGCTATTAGATCGAGGTCAGACTGCTCTCTAGCATTTATAGGGATTTTAGGGAGGTTTGCAGCTTCAGACCGCAAGTCTTCCAGCAGTTCTTGCGGTGCCATTCTGTTGATCAACTTTCCACCATGGGGATCTATCAGCTCTTGCTGCATTCGAACAACTCCTGGAGTAAAATCTCGCTCTTGAAAACTACTTTGCCCCTACGGCAACATCTACCTTAGGGAGGTATCCTAGCTCTTCAAGGCGGGTTACTATCTTATTGAGGCTTTCCTCAACGGTTTCTTTCTCCGAATCTACGACTATTTCAGGATTTAGAGGTTCCTCGTAGGGGTCGGATATGCCAGTAAAGTTGGGGATCTCTCCTCTCAGAGCCTTAGCATATAGACCTTTTACATCTCTTCTAGCGAGTTCTTCTATTGAGCACTTGACGTACACTTCCACGAAATTACCTATCATCTCTCTAGCTTCTTGCCTTGTCTCTCTGTAAGGAGATATAGCGCTGGTTATAACTGCTACGCCGTTCCTAGTCAACAGTTGTGCCACAAAGGCTATGCGGCGTATATTGGTATCTCTATCCTCTTTAGAAAAGCCCAGCCCCTTTGATAGGTGGGTCCTAACCACATCACCATCTAGCTTCTCAACTTTGAGTCCTCTTTCCCTGAGGATTGGCTCAAGGCGATCAGCAAGGGTAGTCTTGCCAGCACCTGAAAGTCCAGTAAACCAAACCGTAAAGCCTTTTTGATCCAAAATGCGCTTCCTCCTTTTGTTTTGTAAGTTTATAGATTATGCGAAGTTTTTGAAAAGTTTTCTCAGTGCCAATACTCACAAGGTGAGATGCTCTCACCTTGTTTTTTGCTCTTACTGGCTGGAAGATTCCGTCTGAGGCAGCTTGATATGCAGCCCGCACTCCACCTTGCCAGTACCTGCCCATCTGCCAGCACGGCTATCTTCTGAGCCATAGACAGGCGAGGTGCAGTGGGTGCATCCTATGCTCGGGTACCCTTGGTCGTGTAGAGGGTTATATGGAACGTTGTGTTTAAAGATATATCTCCACACTTCCTTCTCGTTCCAATAGGCCAATGGGTTTATTTTGTAGAGTCCAAACTTGTAATCCCACTCCACAGGCCGTACGTTTCGTCGTGTTGAAGACTGATCCCTTCTAAGTCCTGTTATCCATGCAGACCTGCCTTTGAGTGCCTCTCGAGTTGGCTCTACCTTCCTAATGTGGCAGCAGAGGTCTGGATTCCTCTTCCAAAGTTCGTCACCATACTTTTCAGCCTGGGCTTCTGGAGTGAGTTTTGTCTTGAAAGCTATTGGCTTTATCCCGTAGCGCTTGATCGCTTCCTCTTTTGTCTGATGAGTCTCTGGAAACAGGAAATCAGTATCTATATAGAAGACGTCTATATCAGGCTTGATCTTCACAGCCATATCTAGAATGGCCATACCAGAGATGCCCCCGAAGGAGCACGCTAGGATCAAGCCATCACCAAACCTATCCACGGCCCACTTGATGATCTCTTGTGGTGTTACATCTTCTAGCTCAGCATTTATTCTATCCAACTCTTCTTTTGCTGGCTCTTCAACGATTTTATCAACTAAGCTCAAGGTTGACCTCCCATTGACCATATACCGTAAACACTTTACTAAATACAGCTTATATGTAGCTACTAAAATGGTTATAGTTTGCGTAATTACTTTTATCACTAGCATAAGAGTTTCTTATAAAAACTTTTCTACGACACCCGTGTTTGTATGCGCTAAAATGATCTATTGGAGTAACCCTAATACTCCATATATTCAGGAGGCTATTGAAGTGGAAAAGTCTACGGAATTAACTAAGCGTGGTTTGGCGGAGATGTTGAAGGGCGGCGTCATAATGGACGTCGTAAATGCTGAGCAGGCACGCATTGCAGAAGCCGCTGGTGCTGTCGCAGTCATGGCCCTAGAAAGGGTACCAGCTGATATAAGGGCGCAAGGTGGCGTGGCTCGAATGAGCGATCCTGCTCTCATAGAGGAGATAATGAACGCAGTTACTATCCCAGTAATGGCCAAAGTTAGGATCGGCCATTTTGTAGAAGCTCAGATCCTGGAGGCTCTCGGAGTTGACTACATAGATGAAAGTGAGGTGTTGACGCCCGCTGACGAGATGCACCATATAGACAAAAAGAAATTCAAGGTGCCTTTTGTCTGTGGAGCTAGAGACCTTGGCGAGGCTCTAAGACGTGTAGGCGAAGGCGCTAGTATGCTGAGGCTCAAGGGGGAAGCAGGTACTGGCAACATAGTAGAGGCAGTTAGGCATGCTCGTCTTATATACAGCGAGGTTCGTCGACTATCTACTATGCCTGAAGATGAATGGATGGCTTATGCTAAGCAGATTCAGGCGCCATATGAGCTAGTTGCTGAGGTGGCACGTACTGGTAAGCTCCCAGTAGTTAACTTTGCCGCTGGTGGTATTGCTACGCCTGCGGATGCTGCACTCATGATGCAACTGGGGGTGGATGGTATCTTCGTAGGTAGTGGGATATTCAAATCAAGCGACCCTTACAAGAGGGCTAAAGCTATAGTGGAAGCTACTACCCACTATAATGATCCAGAAGTGCTAGTTAGAGTCAGTAAAGGGCTTGGCGAAGCCATGCACGGCATCGATATTAGGACTTTATCTCAGGAAGAGCTTATGGCTCCTAGAGGCTGGTAACAGCTCATCGTAGAGGTTCAGAGGTGGAAGACATCGCAAGCGTCGGAGATCATAGGGACTTGAAAATAGGTGTTCTGGCCCTGCAGGGGGACTTTAGAGAGCATGAGCAGATGCTTCATAGGATAGGTATTGTTCCTGTAGAAGTTAGGAAGCCCGAACACCTCTACGGACTAGATGGGATCATCATCCCTGGGGGAGAAAGCACTACTATCGGGAAGCTGGCTGTTAACTATGGCCTAATGGAGCCATTGAAAGATTTTGCCGCTCAGGGGAAGCCCGTATGGGGTACCTGTGCAGGTATGATTTTCCTATCAAAAGATGTGGGTATGGAGCAGCCCTTACTTGGGCTGCTCGACGTAAAGGTACGCCGAAACGCGTTTGGCCGGCAGCTTGATTCCTTCGAAGCTGACATAGAAATGCCGGAGGTTAGCGAACGCCCTGTACACGCCGTGTTTATAAGAGCTCCGATAGTGGAATCCGTTGGGCCAGGGGTACAGGTATTGGGTAAGCTTCAGGATGGTACTATAGTCGCTGTGAGGCAGGGTAATATACTAGCGACGTCTTTTCATCCAGAGCTTACTCAAGATCCCACCATGCACCTTTACTTCATCTCTATGGCAAAGGAAGATCTGGTAACCAATAGATCTTGACTATAGGACCACCAGTCCTCCTTCTTTATCTACTCCGATAATAAGATCAAAACCATTCCTGTTAGTGGAGACTACTCTTCGAGCGATCTCCTCAGCCTCCAACTTATTGTCTTGGGATAACGCCGTGAGCAGGAGATAGCTTCTGATTCCTTCAGGCTTGCCTTTTAGTATGCCTAGAGGGGATCCTAGTATCTTTGCAAACGCTTCAACGGTAAGGGGTAATGAAGGATCCATACAAGCTAGTTTCTGACCCTCCTCAGGTCGGTGACATGCTTCTGATAGAGGCATGCCTAAAGCTTTAAGACTCGCTATGGCAACGAAGTGAGTAGTGTATGGAGGTACGGCAGGTTCATGCTCAGCGGGCGCCTTAATGAGTTTGTGCCTGGCCCCATCGGCTTCAGCTATCACTGAGTCAGCGATATCTTTGACACGCTGAAGAAAATCAAAATCTACCCCCAATAATTTGTCCTTGCGTGCTATTGTGCCAACTATAGTTACATGTCGGTACTTCTCTAAAGCTTCCGATAAGTAATCAGCCTTCTGCTCAATTTCCTCACGCGTCAGTACAAACGGTGTTTGATTTTTGGAAGGCATCTGTATAGCAGTTGTAGTAGTGGTTATGACTCTTAGTCCCCTGTCCGATAGCTCATGAGCTAGTCGGAACATAGTGGTGGTTTTCCCGCCAGCGCCTACTAGGGACACGAAGCTAGAAGGTCCTATTTCGAGATACGAGCTAAGGTTGTTGCTGATCATTTTGTAAGGCATCTTACTTATGGTTCTAGTATCCTTATTATGGTAAAAATTGCACTTAGATTCCAACGGGGGATACTTAATGAATTCCGATATAGAGCAGATACTCATAACCGAGTCTGAACTCCAGGCCAAGATCAAGGAGCTTGGTAGCCGGATAGCTGAGGATTATAAAGATAAGATACCAGTGTTGATAGGCGTACTCAATGGAGCAGTTATGTTTGTGTCTGACCTGATAAGAGCTTGCCCTATACAGCTCAACATAGATTTTATGGCAGTCAGCTCTTATCAGGATAGCACTGAAAGTAGCGGTGTAGTGAAAATCATCAAGGATCTAGATCGTAATATCAGCGGTAGGCACATATTGATTGTTGAGGACATAATCGACACGGGTTTGACCTTATCCTACCTGCTTGAGACTTTGCAAGCCAGGCATCCAGCTAGCATCAAGGTATGCGCTTTGCTAGATAAGGCCAGCAGAAGACGCGTGAATGTACCTATAGATTATCTGGGATTTCAGATACCAGACAAATTTGTTGTTGGATATGGGTTGGACTTTAGAGACCTATATAGAAACCTTCCCTATATAGGGGTACTTAAGCCTTATCTTTATGAAGGAATAACCGGAGATAACGATATATAACAAATGATCTGTATGCTTGACTCATAAAAGGCTATACTGTTGTGTGACTTTTAGATGAACTTTATACATGCTGGAGGATTTCTACAACATGACTAACGGTCATGATCCCAGCTCAGAGTTAGATAGTAAAGGAAGTCAGGCGTGGTAGGCATCCGGGTGATAGGTATGTAAGAGTCCAGCATACTCCGGGATTTACAAAAAGTTGGCCGTGGATATATATCGGTTACTCCCAGAGCAACTGAACCCAAGACTTTCGTTGGCAAGGCACTAAGGAGTGTTAGAAGGTTTCTAATTGGTTCACCAATAGAGACCGCAAGGGAAGTTCACGAACGCCTTACGAAGATAAAGGCACTGGCTATCCTGGGTTCGGATAATATCTCCTCCTCATCGTATGCTACTGAAGAAATCATGAGGATTCTATTGCTGGGGGGGATATCTGCGTTATCTCTAACCCTACCTATAACATTAGCGGTTATATGTGTCCTCATAATAGTCGTCATTTCCTACCAACAGACAATAAGGGCCTATCCTCATGGCGCTAGTGCCTACATAGTAGCATCCAACGAGTTAGGTAAGCTTCCTGGACTGACAGCAGCAGCATCTCTTCTCAACGATTATGTGCTTACGGTTTCAGTATCTATTGCTGCTGGTGTGGCTGCCTTAGGGTCTGCGGCTCCATTCTTCCTGGGATCAAGCGCTGGTGACTTCTTCTATAACCACAGAGTGCTCGTATCGATTGTGTTGATAATGATCATCATGATAGGCAATCTACGGGGAGTCCGAGAGGCTGGGACGATTTTTGCAGCTCCTACTTATATCTATATAATCTCTATCCTCGGTCTTTTAGCTTATGGCTTTTATAGATTTGCCAGTGGTGACCTTCCTGAGTATAACCCGCCTCCTGGCTGGGTGGAGGAATGGCAGCATAGATCTCTAGGAGCACTGAGTATATTGCTAATACTGAGGGCTTTCGCTTCAGGTTCTGTAGGTCTAAGCGGTACTGAAGCCATTTCGGACGGTGTGCCAGCCTTCAAACCGCCTGAATGGAAAAATGCTAGGATAACCCTCATATTCATGGCAGGGACTTTCGGAATACTATTCCTAGGTATAAGCTTCCTTTCGGGTCAACTGCACATAATTCCTGCTCCTGAGGAACAAGAGACAGTTCTTAGCCAACTGGCTCGTACCCTCGTGGGTACAGGTCCTTATTACTTGCTAGTTCAGGCAGCTACTGCAGTAGTACTGGTATTGGCTGCTAATACAGCTTTCTCCGATTTCCCCAGGTTGGCTTATTTCCTGGCGCGCGATGGCTACATGCCTCACCAGTTCTTGCATAGAGGTGATAGACTGGCATTTTCTGTGGGGATAATTTCCTTGTCAGTAATAGCGTCCCTATTGCTGATAATATTTGGCGGTAGCGTGACGGCTCTAATTCCTCTGTATACGGTTGGTGTGTTTGTGGCCTTCACTCTTTCCCAATCTGGAATGGTTGCTCATTGGCGCAGGCAGAGAGGGAAAGGATGGAGGGTAAAGGCCGCTGTAAACGGTGTGGGTGCAACGATTACTGGCATAGTTGCTGTGATAGTGGCTGTGACCAAGTTCTCCAGTGGTGTCCCTCTATTCAACATAGGAGGTTTTACCGTACATGCAGGCTCTTGGATAGTCCTCGTGCTTGTACCTCTCATGATATTGATGCTGATGTCAATTCGTAGCCATTACGAGAGGGCGCAGAGGGAGTTACAACCCGAGATCCCAATTAATCCATCTGATATCAAGCATACGATCATAGTACCGGTAGCCAGCCTGAATAAAGTAGCTCTGCAAAGTCTTGCATATGCTAAGTCTATAAGCCCGAACGTCACAGCTATACACGTAGTGGAGAAATCAGGAAGAGGCGGAAGAGTTTAGAAAAGAATGGGAAAAGTTTGGCAGTCCATGTAGCCTGGTTATCATGGAGTCTCCTTACAGGTCTCTCGTTGGTCCGATATTGGCCTACATAGACGCGGTAGACAGGAAGAGACCAGATGATACCATAACTGTAGTACTGCCCGAGTTCGTGCCCAAGCATTGGTGGGAAAGATTGCTACATAATCAGACCGCACTCAGGCTGAAAGCAGCGCTGTTATTTAGGCCTGGCACGGTAGTAATAAACGTGCCTTATCACTTGAAGTAAGCGATAAGAGGGCCAACTAGCTGGCCCTCTTATCATGTGTCTAATAACTAATCAGCTAGTCTGTGTAGAAAGGAAACCTGTCCGTTAGAGACTTCACTCTTTCCCGCGCTTCGTCGAGCACTTCACCCTGCCTTGCATCTATTACCGTAGAGATTATATCGGCGATCTCCTCCATCTCTGGTTCCTTCATCCCCCTGGTCGTCACTGCAGGAGTGCCTATTCTTATACCACTGGTGACGAATGCGGACTGTGTATCGTAAGGCACGGTGTTTTTATTAACGGTGATTCCCACCTCGTCTAGAAGGGATTCAGCCTCCTTGCCAGTGATATTCTTATTCCTTAGATCCACGAGCATTAAGTGGTTATCGGTTCCACCACTGACGAGGTTAAACCCATGCTTTGTTAGGGATTGAGCGAGAGTTGAGGCGTTTTTCACTATCTGTCTCTGATACTCCTTGAATTCAGGCTGCAGAGCCTCCTTGAGGGCCACAGCCTTGGCAGCAATGACATGCATTAGCGGTCCACCCTGTACACCAGGGAATACAGCTTTATCAAGGGCCTTGGCATGTTCTGCCTTGCAGAAGACTAGCCCGCCTCTTGGCCCACGAAGGGTTTTGTGGGTGGTAGTGCTAACGAAATCGGCGTATGGAATGGGTGACTGATGCAGGCCAGCTGCTACCAACCCTGCTATGTGGGCCATATCAACGAATAGATAGGCTCCGACCTCGTCGGCTATCTCTCTGAAGATGTCAAACCTTATCTCTCTTGGGTAAGCGCTAGCGCCAGCAATAATCATTCTGGGATTGTGCTGCTTAGCAAGGGCCCTTACTTGGTCATAGTCAATGTATCCAGTCTCTCTCGAGACTCCATAACGGAAAAAAGTGAAGTACATGCCTGATATGTTAATTGGGTGCCCATGCGTAAGGTGGCCACCATGAGTAAGGTCCATACCGAGCACTGTATCCCCGGGCTTAAGGGTAGCCAGATATACAGCGGTATTTGCTTGCGCACCGCTGTGAGGCTGTACGTTAACGTGGTCGGCGCCGAAGAGCTGTTTAGCTCTCTCTATAGCCAAGCTCTCCACAACATCCACATATTTGCAGCCACCGTAGTATCTTTTGCCTGGCAACCCTTCGGCGTACTTATTAGTAAGTACAGAGCCTTGAGCCTCCATCACCGCTTTGGAAACGAAGTTCTCTGAAGCTATGAGCTCCAGAGTGCTCATCTCGCGATGCTTTTCGTTCTGTATAGCCTCATAGATATCGGGATCAAATTCTGCCAGAGAGGGAAATCTTACTTTACTTTCGCTTATTGCCATATGATCCACCTTTGGAGTATCTGTTTTCATTTTCTTCTGAGCATTCTAGCATTTATCGTTATCCAAACGCATCTAGTTTACTCATAATACTTTTTGACGTAGAATGCAGAGGGAGAAGAAGGAGACTTTTGGGGCTGTATCATGAGAAAGTTCCATTTGATAAGGCTTATTGTTACCCTCTCGATAGGCATAGCATCCATAGCACTTTGCATAGTTCCCCAGACTAGAGCTCAGATTCTCTTTCTTAGTGCTGGTATCCTCAAAGGTATAGGCATANATAAACCTGAACTTATTTTTCTGCCCGCTGCTCTGATCATAGGTTGGGTAGTGCTTGATATTCTNGCTGTGTTTCTTGGATTTTGGGTNTTTGATAGACGAGAAGCTAAGAGNAATGCCTTGAGGCGTAANCTACTCATAGAAGAAGGTCTCCTTCCTGAGGAGGAAGAAGATAAGGGTGCTATAAACNCCAAGAAACACCCTAGAAATTAGAACAAAACAACCTTAGGTGAGGTTAGATGAGAGGCAGTATTGTACTGTTCGTTGTAGGATTGATGCTGTTGGCTGCTGTNGCTGCCTGGTTTGTNTTCGGATATTTCCTTTCACAGCCAACTGTTAGCAACACTTCACCAGTGGTATCGCCAGCCCCGGGTAAGGTGATTCCTATACCCACCGGCACAATCGTTGATCCAGGCGTGATCTACAACTCCCCAATCAGATAGATCTTTATTCGTTAGTATTCTGAGCTCTGGTTGAGTTGGTCCTCTGTGAGTGCCTGTATTCGTCTATTAGTTTGAAGACTGTATTCTTATGAGGTCGCACTTTGCAATGCTCATCTGCATTACGGGCCTCATCACAGTAGCCCATCCTGACACACTTTATTACTAGAAATTGCGCTAGGAAGGGATGTGTCCTGCGCACCTCAGCCTTGATGAGTGCGAACAGCTTGCGGATCTCCCACTGTGCCATGGTGCACAGCCTCAATCCACTCATGTGTATAAGCTCGCGTAGATTGACAGTCATTACAAGATTAGTCTGTATGCCGTTGGGGAATAGAAAGCGTGCGTCCTCCGCAGGCACCCCTTGTGATAGCATCTCGGAGTAAAGCTCCATATTACCTTCTATAGCCTGGACAAACTTCTCCAAGAGCTCTGAATCTTCGGCTATGGATTCAGGCACTGTATACTGTGGGTGTTTGTAACGGACATACCTTTGAGATTGCTGGTCGAAGCTCACGCCCATTCTGTGGCGTACTAGTTGGTGAGATAATGACCTCGACACTCCGGATATGGCGAATGTGAACCACAGGTGTTCTATTACTGTGCCATGTCCGCTCTCTATTATGCTCTCGATGAGTTTCTGCATCTTCTCTTGCGGAATCTTGCCTGAGAGAGCGTCTTCCCATATATCCTCCGGGTATTTCTCAGAATAGCAGGTCCTGGCTGCAGTGTAAGCGATCGGCAGGTAATACTGTTCAGCTATCTCCTTAGTTGGGAACAACAGCTTGACCTTGATATTAGTTTTTTCTCCTCTTGTAAGGGCTATGCCATTATTGGTGGACTGCTGTGCCATTTTGCGATCCCTTTTTGAATTCTATGGTACTATAGTGCTACTTATATTAGTGTTTGTCAAACTAAAAGTGCTAATTCATAGGCGNGAGACGATCCTAATTATCNACCTTGGTACAATAAGATTGAAACAACTTATTAAGATTCTTTTTCAAGGTGATTCTGGATTAGAGGTATGTCGACAAATCAGGAAGTTGCTAGCAACAGATATTGTTTAGACCCTTACTCCTACAAGAGGCGACGTACTCATGAGGTAATGGTTGGAAATGTGGGAGTTGGGGGGAATAATCCGATAAGAGTTCAGTCGATGACCACAACCAGGACAAAGGATGTGGAATCGACTGTTAACCAGATCGTGTCCTTGGCGAGAGTGGGCTGCGAGATAGTGAGAGTTACTACTCCCACGCCTGCTGATGCCAAAGCTATAAAGGATATCAAGAAGGAGCTTCAGTCCAAGAATATACACATTCCTATAGTGGCTGATGTTCATTTCAGTCCTCATGCAGCGATGGAGGCTGCGCTATGGGCGGACAAAGTAAGGATCAANCCGGGTAATTTTGCGGACACTAAGCTCTTTCACATAAAAGAGTACACCGATGAGGAGTATGCTAAGCATCTGGAGAAGATAGCTGAGAAGCTATATCCTCTGGTGATGCGTTGTAAGGAGAGGGGAATANCGATGCGCATTGGCACTAATCATGGTTCCCTCTCCGACAGGATAATGTCCAGGTATGGTGATACCCCGCTGGGCATGGTGGAGTCCGCCCTCGAGTTTGTGCGTATGTGTGAAGAGTGGGGATACAAGGACATAATACTTTCTATGAAAGCCTCTAATCCNAAGGTAATGATAGCTGCCTATAGGCTTCTCGCTGCCAGNATGCTCGANTACGGCATGACTTATCCCTTCCACTTNGGTGTCACAGAGGCTGGCAATGGTGAAGATGGACGTATCAAGTCAGCTATTGGTATAGGTACTTTGCTTGAGGATGGGATAGGTGACACTGTAAGGGTTTCCCTTACTGAAGACCCTGAAAACGAGATCCCATTCGCCTACGAACTAGTCAAGCGATATGCTTATGGTATAGTCCCAGATAGTGATGAGGCCACATCTATAGAGCCTCTGCCGGATCTTAGGTCACCTTTTGACTATTCTCCAAGACCGACCAGGAAAATATTCCTGGGAGAGCACGTGCTTGGAGCTAATAATCCTCCTCTAGTGCTCTACAAGCAGTCATCTCCTCTATCAATTAATGGGGTAGTCAGCATAAATAGGCCCGTTGATCGCGATAGCCTGAGGGCAGATGCATTGTCTCTGGAGGTGGCATCTGAGAAGGACAGGGACGTTTTTTCAGACGTCAGCTAGTGGTTTACAGTTTGCTTCCAANAAGCCAGCCTTGATCGCGACCCTTCGATTCCCTGTGGATGTGGAAGATTTTGAAGCCGCGGCCTANATGTGTTCTATAGAACGGGGACAAGAGGATAGNTTGTNNACGGTTGCACAGCTTGCCATCGAGCACAATCGTCCGCTTGTTCTAGAACTCATCGCTGATATTGTCCAGGATCAAGCGCGCGTTCTTGAGGGTAAGCATGATTATTCTGTAGTTGATGAGCTGATAAGTTATGCGCTGAAGGTCGAGCAGTTTGGGGTAAATGATCTTATCCTTGCCCTGAGAATACCTGATAGNTCTTACCGTATCAGGGCCTATAGGCTACTAGATTCGAGGCTAAGGGAGCTAGGGAAAGATTGGAACCTCCTTTTGACGGTCACCGAAGATGACCTGATAGATGCCTCGATTGGCCTCGGTTCTCTATTGTGCGATGGTATAGGCTCTATGGTTTCTATAGAAGGCAATAAACCCTATGAGGAAAAGATAAGCTTGGTGTTCAATATCCTCCAGGCTTCTGGTGCTAGGATCAGCAAGGCGGAGTTTATAGCCTGCCCTAGCTGTGGTAGAACGCTCTTTGATTTACAGACGACCACCGAAAAGATCAAGAGTAAGACTGGTCATCTAAAAGGCGTCAAAATAGCTGTGATGGGTTGTATCGTGAATGGCCTTGGGGAGCTGGCAGATGCTGACTTCGGCTATATGGGAAGCGGCGAGGGTAAAGTAAATCTATTTGTGGGTAAGACCTGCGTCGAGAAGAATGTGCCGGAAGAAATAGCTGCAGACAAACTGGTGGATTTGATCAAGGCTCATGGCAGGTGGATCGATCCTCCAGACAATAACTCCCCTATGCATGACTCCTAGATTTTCCCTGGTGGGTGTCAGCAGATATGCAGTCTAATAAAGGTAACGAGAGTAACCTGGCTCGCTATGCTTTCAGTAGTCTGTTAGTTGGTATATTTTGTGCCATATTGTTGATCAGTGGGGCTATAACTAATGAAATCCTCGTAGTTCCCAAGGGTTATGGCAGAACCTTCTCGACGTTTGGTTGGATAGTGCTGATAATCCTTGCACTTTCAGCTGTGACCGGGCACGTACTTGGACTGATAGCCTTTGCTGATGAAAAGGTACGCAGTCGTAAGGTGAAAGGGGTAGAGAAAGCCTTTGCCAGCATCGTTGTGGGCTGGGTGCTCTTCGTAGCCATTCTGCTGCTTATCCTTTTTGTAGGGGTATAGATATCATTCTCAATGGTATAATCCCTGAGTGTGTATTGCTCCTCTATAAGTCTTACCAACTTTCGAAACTACACTAACCTGCAGGTCGATTTGCCCAACGGCCCTATACTCGTCCTTGGCCCCAACGCGAGTGGCAAGACCACGCTGCTTGAGGCCATATATCTACTTGCTACCACTAAATCCCATCGAGCTGGATCGGATCGAGAGCTCATCAATTGGAACGCGGAGAGCGAAGAGGGTGTGCCGGCTTTCGCACGCGTAGCAGCAGAGGTGAGGAGGCGTAGCCCAATACAGGTGGAGATCACTATCTTGAAGGAATCTACCGCACAGGGCGAGAACGTACGCAAGCGTATACGTGTCAATGGTGTAAATAAGAGGGCTATAGACCTTATAGGGCAGGTGAACGTGGTTATGTTCGGTCCTCAGGACCTCGATCTTATAGTCGGAGCTCCCAGCCTCCGAAGGCGTTATCTTAACATTACAATTTCGCAGTTGGATCATCAGTACGTAAGGACGTTGCAGACCTATGAGCGTGTAGTGCTCCAGCGTAACACCCTAATTAAGGCTCTATCTGAAAGAGCCTTTAAGCTGAGCGATGAGTCTATAAACGACCAGTTTGCCTATTGGGACAATGAGCTAGTCAATCAAGGGTCATACCTACTTGCCAGGCGCTTGGAGATCCTGAGTAGGATGAATGAGCTAGCCAGTATGGTACATAGCAAGCTGACCGGATCCTCTCAGGAGCTGAGTATTGCTTATAAATCCACACTATTCGACTCACTGCCTTTACAGTTAGATAATCCACGCGAGGAGGAAATAAGGGATCTATACATAAAGAAGATTCATGATCTGCGTCGGGAGGAGCTTAGGCGCGGCATGACGTTGGTTGGCCCCCATAGAGACGACATAAGCTTTCTTGTGGGAGGCGTCGATATTGGGGTTTATGGTTCGAGAGGGCAGCAGCGCTCTGTGATACTGGCCATAAAGCTTGCTGAGGTTGATCTTATGAAGAGCATTACTGGAGACCTTCCTATCTTGCTACTGGATGATGTGGTGTCTGAGCTTGATCCTGAGAGAAGGAGATACCTGCTCCAGAATGTGCTACAGCTGTCACAACAGGCATTAGTGACTACCACGGANCTGCTGACTATAGGCAGAGAGTTTCTTGCTGAAGCTTCTCTATTTGAAACTACATCGACGGGACTTCTACAACCCATGAAGAGGACCTGGAAAATTGGTGGAGAAAGATAGAGTTGGTAACGGTTGGCTTGTTGATTGTCACCGCCATATGGGGTTTGACCTTTGTTACAGTACAAAGTGCTGTAGCTGATTACAGCGCTTTCTCTTTCCTTACCCTGAGGTTTGCTCTGGCAGCTTTAGCATTACTTCCCTTCTCGGTAAATCGTATTGGTAAGAAGGAGCTGCTTGTCGGCGTGCCTGTGGGCGCTACCTTGGGGCTAGGTATGCTGCTTCANACTGTTGGTCTTCGCTCTACAACTGCTACAAACTCGGGGTTTATCACAAGCCTGTATGTAGTGTTTGCGCCGATAATATCTGCCCTCTGCTTTCGCAGTAGGTTTCATCCTAGAATATGGGTGGCTGTGATACTGAGTACCATAGGATTATTCCTGGTAAGTAAAGCCGGNCTCTATGGTGTGAATCCTGGAGATGCTTTGACATTAGGGTGTGCTGTGCTCTTTGGTATCCAGATAGCACTACTTAGTAGATACTCCCCTGGTCTGGACTCTGCAGCACTAGCATTCATACAAACAGTCACCTCAGTGTTCATGTACTTACCAGTTGTTTTTTTGACTAGGACTCCATTGATAACTAACGACTTGGATGTATGGTTAGCCCTGTTGATAACAGGTCTTGGGGCAAGCGCCTTTGGTTTCTGGATGCAAACTTATGCTCAGCAAAGGATGTCTGCTGCTAGGGCTGCTGTCATAATGGCGATGGAGCCGGTGTTTGCTGCCATCGGTGGATATACCTTTGCAGGCGACAGGATGACTATACTTCAGTGGTTCGGTGCTGCTTTCATGATGGCGGGTCTGTTTGTAGCTGAGATCTTGCCTTATCTGAAGCATCGTGTTTCAATGTCTCAGCGGCTAGGTGAGACACTTAGTGAGAAAGACTTATCAGCCTAGCGGCCCTTAAGGAGTTCCCCGTGATAGAGGAACGAGAAGTAGTTATTGTTGGGGGTGGGCCTGCAGGGTCCTCGGTCGCGAACGTATTAGCTTCTCTTGGGCATGACGTGTTGCTCCTGGACAAGTCTAGATTCCCTAGGCCAAAGCCCTGTAGCGAATACATGAGCCCTGGAATCCTTCCTTTGCTCTCGAATCTTGGGATAGACGCTGATCTCTCGGGGATGCACATGCTAAAGGGTATGAGGATACACACCCCTGCAGGAAGCCAGATAACTATTGAGTACGTGGATGAGCATAATGGAAGGTATTATTCCCCCACGATGGAGAGGCATGTTTTCGATAAGATGCTCCTTGATCATGCTGCTCGTAAGGGTGTAGAGGTTAGATATCAGGCCAAAGTAATGTCAGTTGTATCCCAAGATAATTATTCCACCCTTAGGGTGCAACTTCCGGACAGAGTGCAGATGGATATACGAACCAAGCTGGTGATAGGAGCAGATGGCCTCAGGTCAGTGGTGGCGCGTAATCTGTCCAGGATATATCCTCTCATCTGGCCCAAACGAATGGGACTTGTTACTCATATCAACCTTCCAGGGATAGATGCAGACTATGGAGATATGTATGTGCATCCATGGGGGTACTGCGGTGTGGCGGCAACTGGTAAGTCAAGTGCTAGCGTGGGGATAGTGCTTGACTTGAGACGGATGGCGCTTACGCGTGGTAGAGAAGCCATTTTTGAGGATTCTCTCAAGCTTTTTCCTAAGGCCCATAAGCAGATATGTGGAGCTGCTAGCTTTGATCGTATCATGGGCATATCGCCTATTGGACACGGAGTCAAAGAAGTACATGGTCGTAATTGGGCGCTAGTAGGTGATGCAGCAGGGTTCTTTGATCCTTTCACTGGGGAGGGAATATACAAAGCTGTTAAGGGTGGGATCTTGTTGGGGGAGGTAGTATCCCCTTACCTAAAGGTTGGCAGGATTAAAGAAGGTCTGGAAAGGTATGCGACTGAAAGGGCACGTGTTTTTCGGCGCAAGTCTTTGCTTGTATCTCTGATACAGATCTTTATTTCCTATCCTTATATGCTGGAGTATGTAGCGAATAAGCTGCAGGATAGAGAAGCGCTTCGCTTGTCACTTAGTCGTGGTATTGGAGATCTACAAGATCCACTGTACAATCTGAATCTCAGGTTTCTCTTCGGATTGCTCCGACCTTGATTACTTTAGTAACTGAAGGATGTGAGCTATGCAAGCAACTAACAGCATATTTATCAAAGCACCCCCAGAGAAGATAATGGATTTGGTGGGTAATGTTCAGCGGTGGCAGGAGTATTTACCGCATTACAGGTATGTAAGAGCTCTTGGAGATGATGGAAGCGTTAGAACTTTTGAGATGGGGGCTTCCAGAAGTGGCATACCTGTATCATGGGTGGCTGAGTTTCAGGCTTTCCCTGAGTCCCATAAACTCAGGTTTACCCATGTAGGGGGTATCACCAAGGGGATGTACGTGGAGTGGCGTTTGATGCCGTCAGAAGGAGGCACCAACGTGGAGATTTACCACGACCTGCGACTAAGGTGGCCGCCGGTGTTCAGGCAGATCGGCGAGTTGGTCATAACCAAGTTATTTATAGAGCATATAGCTTCCAGGACTTTGAGAAGATTTAAGGAACTTGCCGAGTCGAGCGAAGAAAGGCATAGCCGGAATGAAAACTGATCAGCGTGTGGTTATAACCGGCATAGGCGCGGTCACACCTATTGGAACTACGCGCCAGGGCCTATGGTCGGGGGTGTGCAAGGAGAAGTCCGCAGTTGGTAGGATAACGCGTTTCGATCCTTCACAGTTCAGGTCACAAGTTGCTGCTGAGATCAAAGACTTCGACCCTGCGACTTATTTACCTCCTAAGAAAATTGCCAGGCTGGACAGGTTCTCACAGTTCTCAATAGTAGCTGCTATGCAGGCGGTAGATGATGCTGGATTGGATATTGATGCCCTAGATAAGGATAGAGTTGGCATATTCATAGGTAGTGCTTTAGGGGGAGTAGGTTATGCCGAGGAACAGCACTCCATATTTGTGGAAAAGGGGTTGAGGGCTGTAAGTACCTCCCTTGCACTCTCCGTATTTGGAGGAGCTAGCAGTAGCAATATATCCATGCACTTTGGTATCACTGGTCCCCAGCTTTCCAATGCTAATTCATGTTCCAGCGGCACTATCGCCATAGGGGAAGCTTTTATGGCGATACGATCTGGTAGAGCAGATGTCATCCTGGCAGGTGGTGCAGAGGCTCCTTTGTATCCTCTTACCTTTGGAGCTTTCTCCTTGATCAAGGTGATGAGCGCCCGTAATGACGACCCTGAGACGGCTTGTAGACCGTTTGATCGAGATAGGGATGGTTTTGTGATGGGTGAGGGCGCAGCTGTGCTGGTGCTAGAGTCCCTAGAGCATGCTCTTAGGCGTAATGCCCAGATACTGGGTGAGATTATAGGCTATGCCAGCACCAGTGATGCATATCACATGACTGCTCCTCTGCCTACTGGGGAGCAAGCTTCGAGGTGTATGGCNTTAGCNATAGCTAATGCCGGCTGCTCGACCGATGAGATAGATTATATAAATGCTCACGGCAGTTCCACACCGCTTAATGATTCTACTGAGACCTTGGCTATCAAGAAGGTGTTTGGAGAACGAGCATATAAGATCCCAGTAAGCGCTACTAAGTCTATGCACGGACATGCTCTCGGAGCTAGTGGGGCTATAGAAATCGCTATATGCTGTATGGCACTAGCGTGTGACTATATACCTGCTACTGTAAATTTGATCTCTCCAGCAGATGATTGTGATTTAGATTATGTGCCAAATAGAGGGCGTAAAGCCAAGGTCGATACAATATTGAGTAATTCATTCGGCTTTGGCGGAATAAATGCTTCGATTGTGATTAGGCGCTTTGAAACATGAGACTTCTGCTACATACAGCGCCAGGACTTGGTGGAATTCTTCAGAAACAGCTTCAGTCGTCTACAGGGAATATTAGATTTCTCTCCAGAAGATTTGTTAGCGATAAAAACGACCTATTGGTAGTCGATGCTGAATCTCTGCAGGAGGTCCTGACATCCAGGGTCGTAGAGGATGCGTTCTTCTTGTTCCTCTACAGGGATAACATAAGCCCTAACATGCAGGGCCTAAGGGATTTAGGTCGAGTCCTGGCGTCAACCATCAAAACAGACAGATGGCAAGAAGCCATTAGGTGCAGATTTGATCAACTGCCTGCAAGCCGTAGAAAACATAGAGTAGTTACCTTTCGCCCCGTAGTTCGACTCCAAGGCAGTCATGTTTTCACTAGATCTCAGCTCAGGGCCACTGCAGAAGAAATCCTAGTCTCAACTTTGCCTAGAAATTGGAGACTAGTTGAGGACAATTCCCTTGTAGAAGTTTGGATTACTGTCATAGACAATGAGGTCTGGGGAGGTGTAAGGCTTACTCCTGACCATTCGAAAAGATACGCTTATAAACAGTATCATGTGGAGGCATCACTAAGACCTTCGATAGCCGCGGCTATGGTGTGGTTGTCTTGCCCGAGAAACGATGACGTGTTCCTTGATCCGTTCTGTGGGGCTGGTACCATACTGATAGAACGGGCTCTGGCCGGTAGATACCGGCTTATCATAGGTAGTGATAAATCTAGAGAAGCTATTGAGGTTGCCAGTTCTAACATAGGGCCAAGATATAAACCAATAGAGCTTCATCAATGGGATGCTACCCGCATACCTCTTGAGCACGATTCTGTGGATGCGATAGTAACTAATCCACCCTTTGGTCACCGCTATGGATCCAAAGAGAGTAATAAAGAGCTCTACCCAGCTTTTCTGCAGGAGGCTGGTAGAATACTCAAGCCTGATGGCAGGCTGGTGGTGGTGACTACGGAGGATAAGCTGATGCGTCACTTGATCAGGCAAGATTGGCGGGAGTTAGTCACAGTTAAGGTGTGGGTGCTAGGTATGAGAGCCACGATATTTGCTATGGAGAGGAGATAGGAGCAACTCGTAATGAAAAGTAGGGTGGCACTTAGCTGGAGTGGTGGTAAAGATAGTTGCCTGGCACTGTACGAGCTCCTAAGGGATGATAGATTCTCAGTAGAGAGACTCATTTGCACTGTGACCGAAGGCTACGAACGAGTGAGCATGCATGGGGTGAGAGTAGAATTGGTAGAAGCACAAGCAGCTTCTCTGGGTATTCCGCTTTATAGGATCTATATTCCCCAGAACTGCTCAAACCAAGTGTATGACGAGAGAATGAGATATGCCCTTTCTGAGCTGATGAGCCTAGGTATAAATGCAGTCGCATTTGGTGACATATTCCTAGAGGATATAAGAACCTATAGGGAATCCCGCTTGTCAGAGGTTGGTGTAAGGGCGCTGTTTCCGCTGTGGGGGAGGAGTTCAAAGGACATCACGCTTGGTCTTTGTGAGTCCGGCTTTAGATCTGTAGTGGTTTGCGTGGATTCTACCCTCCTAGATCCTTCCTTCTTGGGTCGCGATATTGATCTAAGGTTTCTAGGTTCTTTNCCTGAAGGAGTCGATCCTGCAGGGGAGAATGGAGAGTTTCACTCATTTGTGTACGATGGTCCTATCTTCAGCCGCAGTGTTCCCTTCAAGAAGGGAGAAGTAGTAGTTCGGGACAACAGGTTCTATTACTGCGACCTTGTTCCTGCTGGATAGTTGTGTCAGGAAGTATTCCTGACACAACTATCTTTAGACCTTAGATTTGGCAGATTCCTGAAGAGCCAGGGCAACTGCCCCTGCTAACCCCACATCACCTCCCAGGCTGGCTTTAACTATTTGTAGGTCCTGCTTGAANACCGGCATTAGTCCTTCGAATACGACCTTTCTGGCAGGNCCTAGTAGCAGTTCGCCAGCTTCGGATACACCTCCCCCTATGGAGATCATTTGAGGATTNAAGATGTGTATCAGGTTGATGAGTGCGTATCCTAGCCATTGTCCTGCTTGCTCCAGAAGCTTGAGGGCAAGTGGGTCGCCTTTCTTGGCAGCCTCATCCACGATCTTGGCATTGATCTTGTCTACGGAGCCTGCGAGCTCGATCATGACCGTGTCTTTGTTGAGGGATGCGGCCTCCCTGGCTCGCTTGGCTATGGCTGTGCCAGAAGAGAGCGCCTCGAGATGGCCGTATCCTCCGCAGGAGCACTTGGGGCCTCCGGGCTGAACGACCATGTGGCCTACCTCCCCAGCAGCACCGTTGTGTCCCTCCAGTAGCTGCCCGTCTATAATGATGCCGCCACCTACACCTGTGCTGACGGTGATGTAGATCAGGTGCTGTACATACTTACCAGAGCCATAAGTGAACTCTCCAAGTGCTGCAAGGTTAGCATCATTACCCAAGAAAGTAGGGATGCCTGTCTTCTCTTCTATGAGTTTTGCAAGCGGTACATTGACCCACCCAGGCAGGTTTGGAGGATTACTCACCACACCTTCCTTGGAGTTGATGGGTCCAGGTGCTCCAACGCCGATAGCATCTATTCTAGGAGCATTGGAGGATACAGATCGGACGCACTCCAAGATCCTCTCTAGCACAAAGTAGAGCCCCTTGTCTGCTAGCGTAGGGAACTCACAACGATCCAGAAACTCTCCCTTCTCGTTGGCCAATACTGCTCTTACTCGGCTACCTCCAAGGTCTACACCTATAACGTATCTATTGCTCATGAATCCTCCTGTGCACTTTAGGATCGAAAATATGATCCAGCGGACATTCTAGCAGGTATTTACCCGACTGCGCTTTGTTGACATGTGCTACTTTTGTCTTTAGTATCTTTTTGTAATAATTAATCCGTGGAAGAATCCAAAATAACATATAGTTATACCGTGCCCGGAGGTTTATTGTCTTGCCCGAATCATTAGGCATCGTCATCCTTGCTGCTGGTCAGGGCACTAGGATGAAGGGGCACATTCACAAGGTGCTACATACTGTAGCCGGCATCCCCATGATCGAGCATGTGCTTCGCAGCGCCCTCCAGTTAGAACCCTCCAAATTAGTAGTTGTGTTGGGACACAACGCAGATCAGGTAGCTGATGTGATAAAGCGCAAGTATCAAGTAGATTTTGTGCTCCAAGATCCCCCTCGAGGCACAGGCGATGCCGTGAGAGTTAGCAGGCCAGCGATGGATGGCGTGGAGCATGTGATGGTACTGTATGGAGACACTCCCCTTATCAGGCCAGAGACGCTGCGTAGACTGATCGATCACCACATTGCTGAAAGCCCAAGAGTTACGATCTTGATCGGTGAGACGCATGATCCCGGTAGGGTGCTAATGGATGAGCGGGGTAGAGTCCTTGCTGTTGTGGAAGAAAAGCAAGCTACAGAAGAGCAACTCAAGATAAGGGAGCGCAATAGCGGTGTAGCAGTATTTCAAGCAGACTGGATGTGGGAGCACCTTGAGAGCCTCCAGCCTTCCCCTGTATCAGGCGAGTACCAACTTACTGATTTGGTAAATATAGCCGTACGAGAGGATATAGGTGGACATTGGAGTGCATACACTCCGGAGACGGCTTCTCAAGAGATCTCTGAACCTGTAGATACCAAGTGGCCCGTGCAGTACGTGGTAGTCGAGGATCCCAGCGAGGCCATGGGGATCAACAACCGACTGCAATTGGCGATTGCAGAGAAGATTATGAGGCAGCGTATACTTGAGTCTCTCATGCTCTCAGGTGTAACTGTGACCGATCCTGAGAGTACATACGTAGATGTGGATGTACAGGTAGATGTAGATGCGGTCTTGTTACCAGGAACCCATCTTACTGGTAAGACAAAGGTGTCCAGAGGAGCCGTGGTTGGTCCTTATTCGTTTATAAGGGACTCTTATTTGGATGAGGACTGCAGAGTACAGATGTCAGTGGTGGAGGAATCGTACGTTGGTGTGAAGTCGGATGTAGGCCCGTTCTCGCATCTGAGGCCTGGAACGCGTGTGGAAGCTGGCGTACATATAGGCAACTTTGTGGAGACGAAGAACACGGTGCTTCATGCCGGGGTCAAGTGTGGTCACGTTAGCTACCTTGGGGATGCCGAGGTTGGTGAGGAGGCTAACATTGGCGCAGGAACGATTACTGCTAACTACGACGGTGTGAATAAGAACCCTACAAAGATTGGTAGAAGGGCATTCATAGGTGTCGACACTATGCTCATAGCGCCTGTAGAGGTGGGAGAATGTGCTAAGACAGGAGCTGGAGCAGTTGTCACCAAGGATGTACCTGCTGGCAAGCTCGTGGTAGGTGTACCTGCTAGACAAGTACCTCAACATGCTCGCAAAGATGAGGCTTCAGAAGAACTGGAGGATGAGAAATAGATGAATCGCTTGCGCATCTTTACTGGTAATGCAAACAGGAAGCTGGCCTGCGATATCGCCCGCAACCTCGATATAGAGATCGGAGATGCGCTTGTAACCACCTTCAAAAACGGTGAAACGAGGGTAAGGCTTGAGGAGAACGTCCGAGGGTGCGACGTATTTATAATCCAGAGCACCTCAATGCCTGTCGATCACCATATTATGGAACTCCTGCTGATGATAGATGCTGCTCGCAGGGCATCCGCAAGCAGGATCACCGCAGTCATCCCATACTATGGTTACGCCAAGCAAGAGAAGAAGACTACTGGTCGCGAGCCCATATCCGCTAAGTTAGTGGCTAACATCATCATGCAGGCTGGGGCGGATAGAGTCCTGGCAGTAGATCTGCATGCGCCCGCAATAGAGGGTTTCTTCGATATTCCAGTGGACCACTTGCGTGCTGCTCCATTGCTGGTCGACTATTACAAGAGGAATCCTCTCCCTGATGCTGTAGTGGTGTCTCCAGATCCTGGTGGGGTGCTGAGGGCTAATGATTTCAGGTTCAGGCTTGGTGTGCCCCTTGCGATAATCGCTAAGCAACGTCCTAGGCCCGACACCGCCGAAGTGCTAGATATGGTGGGGGATGTGCATGGCAAGAATGCCATTATCGTGGACGATCTAATCGGTACTGGTGGTACCTTGGCAAAGGCTGCTGATATGCTCCTTTCTAGAGGCGCCAAGTCGGTGCATGCTGTTGCCACCCATGCAGCTTTTGTAGGATCACCAGCTGCTGAGGAGGTCAAGAAGATCCTAGAAGGCAACACTATAGAGAAGATAGTAGTGACTGATACGATATACATACCGCCAGAGGAAGTTGATTCCAAGATCGAGATAGTATCGGTAGCATCTCTGCTGGCAGAGGCTATCATGAGGATTCACAAAGATCTCTCTGTCAGCGAGCTATTTCGATAACGCTACTAGGAAGGTCTTAACCGATGTTTACTATACCCCAAGAGGATGAACCTCCCTCAAGTACTTACTTGAACTTCCATCTTCCATATACCTACCTCCCGGAGAAAGCAAAGTGAGCGGCTCATTATGGCTTTCTGGCCTAGTGGGTGTATGTTTGTTCTGCCTACTTGTGTTTTCATCTATGGCTGATGCAGCATTGCGCGCGCTAAACCAGGTAAGGTTAAGGGCGCTGATCGAGCAGGGCTTCGGTAGAGCAGAGGCTATGGATAGGCTGCTGGAGTATCCGCATAGGATCACAGCAACGACCCTCATAATCAACACTTTTGCATTGGCGGGATTATCAGCCCTCACGGCTATCCTCGCGCTTCAGTTGTCAAACAATGGTGCTCAGTGGTGGTTGATAACTCTTACTATTATTGTGCTAGCTCTCTTTGTGCTTATCTTTGGTCAGCTTGTCCCTAGATCTCTAGCTATTAGAAGACCTGAGAGGACAGCTCTGCGTATCACCCGTATGCTGAGTGTAGCGTATTTCTTCATAAGCCCGATTGCACGAGTAGCAGAGTGGGTGACCAATACCTTTCTGGGTATCTTCGGTGTAAAGGATATGCCTCGCAACCCATTCATCACTGAGGATGACCTGCGTATGCTGGTGAATGCGGGTGAAGAGGAAGGTGTAATAGAGCAGGAAGAACGCGATATGATAGCTGGTATCCTGAGGTTCGGGGATATAGCTGCCCATGAGGTGATGGTTCCAAGGCCAGATATAGTAGCTGTGGACGTCAATACAGATCTCAGGACGGCGCTTGACCTTGCTTTGGAGAAGGGCCACTCTCGACTGCCAGTTTACGAGGAGAGTCTCGACAATGTGGTGGGCATAGTATATCTGAAGGACTTGGCAAGGGCGATTGTATCCTCTAGCAACGTGAGTCTCCGCGACCTGGCCAGGCCAGCCGTGTTTATCCCTGAGAGCAAGAGGCTGGGTGAGCTATTGCAGGAATTTCAGAGCAGCAAGGTACACATGGCGATCGTGGTGGATGAGTACGGTGGTACCGCGGGGCTAATTACTATAGAAGATATTCTTGAGGAGATAGTGGGTGAGATACAGGATGAGTATGATGTCGAGCTTCCAGATATAGAGAAGATATCTGAGGATGAATGGATAATCCGGGCGAAGATCGATCTGGATGATGTCAATGAGCTATTAGGGATCCATCTGCCGGCAGAAGAGTACGACACGCTTGGAGGTTTTATTACTGCCCAGCTCGAGAGACTGCCAGTGCCCGGTGATGAGGTGGAAGTGGAAGGCGTACTGATGAAGGTGCTTGATATAGAGAAGAGAAGGGTGGGGAGGGTACTTGTGAAGAGGCTGCCAGTGCCTACCACCTCCGAAAATCAGGAAGAAGCTGATGAGTCTTAATGCTGGCCTTTTGAACTTTTTGAGTTAAGACCGAGGCTTCTATTAGAGCAGAATGGAGCTTTTTGCTCTGCTTATAGTGAGTCTCTTAAAGAGTGAGGGCTGAGAATATACTCAGCCCCGATTAGAAATCCTTAGCTGTTTGCGAGGTAGGCTTCCTCGCTCCAATGCCGAATACGTATACCTACTCGAACTTTCGAAAGATAAGACAGGAATTATGACCTCCCAATCCTAGGGAGTTAGATAGGGCTACCCTTACATCGGCAGATCTTGCTGTGTTGGGGACATAATCGAGATCACATTCGGGGTCCGGTGTCTCATAATTTATTGTGGGGGGGATACATCCTTCGATGATAGTCTTGACGCATGCTACTGCTTCTATTGCGCCTGCCGCTCCCATGGTATGCCCTATCATGGATTTGATGGAGCTGATAGCGAGCTTATAAGCGTGGTCGCCAAACACCTCCTTAATGGCTGCGGTTTCCCCTTTGTCGTTTATCTGAGTGCCTGTTCCATGGGCGTTGATATAGTCGACTTCTTCAGGAGCTATGTTGGCCTTACGAATTGCCATGCGCATTACCCTGGCTGCGCCCGCTCCGCCCTCGGGCTGGCTTGCCATATGGAAAGCGTCGTTTCCAGTGCCATAGCCTATTATCTCAGCCAGAGGCTTGGCACCTCTTGATAAAGCATGCTCCAGCTCCTCAAGTACTAGCACTGCCGCTCCTTCGGATAGCACGAAGCCCGATCTGTTGAGGTCGAATGGTTTACATGCCTTCTCTGGAGGGTCATCGTTAGCTAACGCTTTGATCACGCTAAAGCCGGCAAACATAATTGGTAGGTGACTACCGCCCTCAGTACCTCCGGCTATCATGACGTCAGCATCTCCTCGCCTGATTGTCTCGTAGGCCTCACCCACGGAGTGGCCTCCGGTTGCACAGGCGGATACTGGCGCCATATTAGGTCCTTGAGCTCCGTACCTTATTGCCATGTGGCCGCTGGCAGAGTCTACAATGAAGTTGGGCATCAGGTATGGGCTAACCCTTCTGGGACCTTTCTGTTCCAAGACCTTTTGCTGCTCCAGGAGCAATTCTATACCACCTGCACCACTACCCATATAAATGCCCACACGTTCGGCGTTTTCTGGAGTAATCTGCAGCCCTGCCTGCTTTATGGCTTCGTCTGCTGCAGCTATTGCGAAAACAGTAGCTCTGGACATGTAACGGGCTTCCTTGGGGTCTACTACCGATGCAGGATCAAAGCCCTTTACTTCCCCACCTATCTTGACTGGGATATCGCCCAGGTCGTATCTGGTTACATAAGATATTCCCGATCTGCCTTCTACTAAGGCTTTCCATGTATCTTCTAAATTGTTGCCTACAGGTGTTATCGCTCCTAGTCCTGTTACTACTACCCTTCTATCAAACAACTTGGCTCCCTCTCACTAGGAATCGGTACTGATGGTATCTACGCCGGGGCTTATCCTCTGGATGAGTCCAGTTAGGACTCTCTTGGGCCCCAGCTCAATGAAGCCATTTGTACCATGTGATAGCATTTCCCGGATGCTCTTCGTCCACTGTACTGGACCAGTTATATGATGAGATAGTTCTCGTCTTATGTCCTCTACATTAGTCAATATCTGACCAGTCACGTTAGCGACTATGGGGATCTGTGGATCTCGAAGCTTCATATGACTCACGATCTCAGCGAATTGGGCAGCTGCACGCTGCATGACCGGTGAGTGGGAGGCTATGCTTATAGGGAGTTTGATCACTTTCTTGGCTCCCTGTTGTTGCAGGAGTTCCATAGCTCTGTGCAGCGCCTTTAGCTCACCTGAGATCACTATCTGCCCCGGCGAGTTTGAGTTGGCAATACCTACTATCCCCTCACTTGATGCTTCTTCACATGCTCTTTGGATGACCTCTTCATCAAGGCCAATAACGGCTGCCATCCCACCTGGGATCTTCTCGCCCTCCTCTTTCATTAGTCTTCCTCTCTCACGGACGAGGCGCAGACCATCCTCGAAGTCTATAACGTTGGCTGCTACCAACGCTGTGTACTCTCCTAGGCTGTGACCAGCTACGAACGATGGATTCAGCTTTACGCCTGCTTCGTGTAATTTTTCTTTTATCGCCGCAAGAGTTGCCAAACTGACAGTGAATATCGCTGGCTGCGCGTTGATCGTGTCCTGTAGGTCTTCCTCTGGTCCTGAGAAACAAAGATGTGAGAGCCGGAACCCCAGTATCTCATCAGCCCTTTTGAAGACTTCTCTAGCTGCCTCGGAGGCGTCGTGTAGGGCCTTGCCCATACCTACGTACTGGGAGCCTTGACCAGGGAAGACGAGGGCTATCCTCCTGGATGACATGCCAATAATAGTACCTATTACAGCGGGGTCTAGTAGTTTCATTATAGTTGTCCTCCATTGGTTATATCATGACCATCCCACCATCAATGTTGATGGTCTGGCCATTTATATAAGCTGCTTTATCACTAGCTAGGAAGGCAACCAACTCTGCTACCTCTTCAGGCTTGCCATAGCGCCCCGCTGGTATCTGTGACAGAATGGCTTTCTTTATGTCCTCGGAGAGGACAGCCACTATGTCAGTCTCTATATATCCTGGTGCGATGGCATTGGCGGTTATATTTTTACTGCCAAATTCTCTGGCTATAGATTTCGTCAGGCCGAGTAATCCTGCCTTTGCGGAGGCATAATTGGCTTGTCCCACGTTTCCTACCAGGCCCACGACCGATGATATATTGATGATCCTGCCCCACCTGTTACGTAGCATAGACCGTACGGCCAATTTGCTACATAGGTAGGCCCCTTTTAGGTTAGTGTCTATTACAGCTTCCCAGTCCTCTTCGGACATCCTCATTAGGAGGGTATCGCGAGTGATGCCGGCGTTGTTCACCAGAATATCGATCTTTCCCCAGGTGTTAAGGGCTGTGTTGACGGCATTTTCAGCACCTTCCTTGGTGCTTACATCTCCAGGCGCGGCTACTGCTTCACCACCGGCTTCTGAGATCGCGCGCACTACCTCCTCCGCAGCTTCCTTGCTGCGATTGTAATTGACCACTACCCTAGCACCAAGTGATGCTAACTTAATGGCGGTGGCTCGTCCTATCCCCCTGGATCCTCCCGTCACCAGGGCCACTTTACCTTCTAGATCCACTCATTCCTCCATATAATGCAAGCATTAGCCGGCTTACACTGTCCGACTAAACTGGACATAGTTTAGCAAATTTGATCTTGCATCAAGAAGATGTTTCCCCTTGAGTAACCTCGTATGCTACGCTCTGAAGGAATGCCTTGCTCTCGGCTTCTAGGCCTTCCGTGATTATCTGCACCTCGCTGTCTGGGCCCTGTTCATCCACGGTAATATTTACTGTGCCTTTGCTCCCCGAGAAGCTAATGGCATTAACTGTTTGTGATACAACTTCTAAGTTGTGATCTCCTATGAAGTACTTCATGGCGTGTTCGATGATCTCAGCTTCGCCCATCTCAGATTTGCCACGTATGATCATGTTACTCCTCCTGGACAGTTTTTTCTCCAGATATATCCTCAAGACCTGTGCCTAGGATTGAGTCCTAATGCTAGCGAGAGACATTTTGTTCCTTTGGAATAAGCTCATCTGAGATGGGTTTCAGGAATTCAATGACGTTAGCAATATGAGTGTCTAGGTCTACTCCTAGCTCTTCAGCTCCTCTATATATGTCATCTCGGTTCTACATTGCGTGCGAAAGCCTTGTCCTTCAACTTCTTTTTGACCGATTTGACGTCTACCTCGTGGATACTGCGGGAGGGCTTAACGAGTGCTACAGCTACTATGAAGCCTGAGATCTCATCAGAAGCATAGAGTACTTTATCTAATAGGTGTATTCGAGGTACTCCCGTGAAGTCGGAGTGGCTTTGAATGGCATATATAACTTCTTGAGGCACGCCTCTGGCTTCGAGTATTGGCTTGCCCATCGATGGGTGCTGGTCAAGCGTAGGGTGTATTTCATAGTCGAAGTCATGTAGCAACCCTGCCAATCCCCATAACTCTTCGTCTTCGCCATACAGACGAGCGTAGCCTCTTACTGCTGCTTCCACAGCCAGGCAATGCCTTATAAGATTCGGAGATTTTACGTACTCATTCAACAGTTCCCATGCCTCTTGTCTGTTCACAGCCAACCTCCCTGTTTTTGGTTTACATCAACTTTACGCTGACCGAAAGCTTTTTACGTTGTCTTTTAGCTCCAGAGTGTAACCTCCTAGAAAAGTTGTAGTTAGCACAACTGTTTGTGGAGGTTTGTATGCTTTTGAGAGCTAGTATGCGTCTAAGCATTAGGCTTTTACCTTTGTTAGCGATGTTCATGGCTATCATCAATCCATCAATATTGCCAGCAACAGGAGCTCCGAATAGGGCTACTATAGTTGCTAAGGACTGGTTTGTGAGGAGCCCTGCAACTAAGTCGTCCGCAGCTGCTTATAGCTGGAGAGAGCGTAACGGTTATCGCACGGAAACCTATGATTCTGCTGTCCGAAATGCATATGTCCATTTTAATGCAATAGCTCCTTCATGGAACATAGAGCTTACAGAAGGCTCCGTAGTCAGGATATTTGTGCGATCTAGAAATCATGATGGTAATTGGAGTCAATGGGCTAGTCTGCAGCCGGACGATAATGATGGCATGAATAGCGGCACAAATTACGGTGCGCTAGTAGTGCAGCGGGGCGATGAGGCTCAGCTGAGGGTACAGCTAGTTGGTAAGGTTGGTGGGCAGATGCCCAAATTAAACTGGATCAGGCTGACGTTTATAGATTCAGAAAATGGACCTAACCCTGCCAATATGTCCGCATCTCGTTCCGGTGTTGCTATGGCCGCTGAGCCCAAACCTAGGATCATAACCAGAGCGGAGTGGGGGGCAGACGAGAGCCTTAGGTTTGACAGTCAAGGGCATGAGATATGGCCTCGACAGTACACCACCCCCAGGAAGGTAATACTGCATGATACTGTGACTATTAATAATGATCCTAATCCGGCAGCTACCATCAGGGCTATCTACTACTACCACGCTGTTATACGTGGGTGGGGAGATATAGGGTACAACTACTTGGTAGACGAGCAGGGGAATATCTACGAGGGTAGAGCTGGAGGAGAAAATGTAGTAGGAGGTCATGCGCGCTGCTATAACTGGGGTACGGTGGGAATAGCAGCCCTTGGAGATCATTCCCTAATGCCACCCTCATCTAAGATGGTTGGTGCCCTAGAGGATCTGATAGCATGGATATTTAGCAAGAACCACATCAATCCTTTGGGTCATGGTAGTCTTGGTTCGTACGCTCCTTACGATATCCCAAATATAGCAACTCATTATGACCTCATGGGTAGTTGCGGTAATACACACAGAGATCCTGGGTACTACCTACGTAGGCTTCTACCTCAGATTAGGCGGGATATAGCTATAAGGTTGGGTTATATCAAGGGCTCTACTATTAGCAACGATACTGGTAGTAGCAGTAATAACTCCAGTGGGACTCCTAAAGCATGGGGGCCAGGATTGACTTATGAGGTTGTGAATACTCGTGGCACTGGATTAAACCTGAGAGCCAGACCAGATGATAGATCTCCCATACTGGCTATCCTGCCGGATGGGACCATCGTCCAGGAGATCCCTAGCCCCATCGACGGTTGGGTTAAGACTACCTACAAGGGTAAGACTGGTTATTTATGGCATGGGTACTTGAAGGTTATACCACCAGCAGAGCCTAGTAATCCAAGTAGTACGAGTGTTAATAAGGAACCTACATATGTGGTAACTGCTCCTGCGGTCAATCTGAGGGCTGGTCCAGGTATGAAATACAAAGTGTTGCGCACAGTTCCAAAAGGAGCTGTGATTCAAGAGATCACGAGCAAGATTGATGGTTGGGTCAAGACTGTCTATGGCGGGTATACAGGTTACATATGGTATGAAAACTTGAGGGTCATCAGGCGCCCAGATTCTGCACCCGCTAGTGGCGGATCGGGGGGCTCAGGCTCTAATAGTAGTTTTGCGCAGACAAACCCTGTACAGGCATATATAAGGGGTACCCCTGGAGCACTGAATCTGCGCAAGGGACCAGGTATGCAGTATCAGGTTGTGACTAAGATGTGGGAAGGTATGCCGGTCCAGATAATCGGCAAGAGCGTGAATGGTTGGGTGCCGGTCATCTATAAGGATGGTTTCGGTCGATCCTTCCAGGGTTGGGCTTGGGGAGAATATATATCTACTGATCGCTCTGCTCGAGCTACCGCCGGAGCCTTAGGTCTGGCTGGTGCTGCAATACTACCTGCATTGCGATTCCGTAAGTGGAGGAAGCGTAAATAGTTTAGGCTCACTTTACAATCCCAAGCAGTTGTCATATAATTCTTGGCAGAGCGGAACTGAGGTGCCTGATAGCCCTCAGTTCCTTTCTTATTGTGTATGAGGTTATACAAAAGTCCAAAACTCACCCTATGGTGTTTTGCAGGAGAGGTGAAAGTGAGTACAAATGAGCGTGTCCGTCTGACAGAACAGGGATTGAAGGAATTGAGAGAAGAGTTGGAACGTCTTCGTACGGTTGAGCGTGCAAAGATATCCGCCCGCATTAGGGAAGCTAAGGAGGGCGGTGATATCTCTGAAAGTGGTGAGTATGAGGACGCCAAGCACAGTCAAGCTTTTCTTGAAGGTCGTATAAAGGAGCTTGAGAAGCTTCTGGCTAATGCTGAGGTTATAGATAGAAGTGCCCAACCAGCAGGCACCGTTGGGCTTGGTTCTAAGGTTACCGTTGAAGAGAATGGTAGAACATATACTTATACCATCGTTGACGGTGCTGAAGCTGGTCGGGGTAGAGATGGGGAGGTTAGAATATCTAGTAAGTCTGCAGTAGGGTCGGCTCTGCTCGGCCGTAGGGTGGGCGACTCAGTGGAGGTCGAGGTGCCCGCGGGCAAGCTAACCTTCAAGATATTATCTGTAGAGTAGTTGTTATGGATCTAGCAGGCTCGATACTACAGTATCTGAATGATCAGCAACAGATACGCTTGGAAAAGCTACGCAAGCTGAGGGATATGGGTATAAACCCATATCCCCCTAGGTCCTACAGGACCCATACAGCGCATGAGGTGTATTCCTCTGTCGACAGTCTCGAGGGACAAGAGGTTACTGTGGCTGGGCGTCTGACCGCCAGGCGAGACATGGGTAAGTCCGTGTTTGCAGATCTCGAGGATGCTTCAGGTAAGATCCAGCTGCTTGTTCGCCTCAATACTGCTGGACCTGATACCCTCAGCTTCTTCAAAGAGCTTATAGATCTGGGTGATATAGTAGAGGCCACGGGCTCTCCGATGAGGACTCGTACTGGCGAGCCTACTGTCGACGTCAAGAGCGTGCGCATACTCGCAAAGGTGCTTAATCCCCTCCCAGATAAGTGGCATGGTCTGGAGGATGTGGAGAAACGCTATAGGCAGCGCTATCTAGACCTCATGGTTAACCCTGAGGTTAGAGACGTATTCATCAAGAGGGCTAAGATAATCTCTAGCGTTCGCAGATATCTAGATGATCTTGGCTTTATAGAGGTTGAAACGCCTGTCCTCCAACCCCTGTACGGTGGTGCTAGCGCCAAACCGTTCACTACCTACTATAATGCGCTGGATCAGACGTTTTACCTGAGGATAGCTACAGAGCTCTACCTCAAACGCCTACTCGTTGGTGGTATTGAAAAGGTTTATGAAATAGGCAAGGACTTCAGAAACGAAGGGTTGAGTACCAAGCATAACCCTGAGTTCACCATGATGGAGCTTTACCAAGCCTACGCAGATTACAACTCCATCATGGACTTGGTCGAGAAGCTTATAACCTTTACGGCCAGTAATGTCCTTCAAACCCTAAAGATAACCTATAGGGGGCATGAGATTGATCTAACACCTCCATGGCGTAGGTTGCCCCTCAGGGATGTAGTACTTAATGCGACAGGCATAGATTTCTATGCCCTCAGGGATGATGCAGATTTGGCTGAAGCCATACGAAAAGCCGGTATAGAGCTCAGGCCAGGAGCTACAAGGGCACAGATGATAGACGAGCTTCTGGATAACTCAGAGCATGAGTTGATACAGCCCACTTTTGTCATTGACTATCCAGTAGAACTATCTCCTTTTGCCAAGAGGAAAGAGGATAATCCGGAGCTTACTGAGAGGTTCGAGGTATTTATCGGTGGTATGGAGATAGGTAATGCTTTCACCGAGCTGAATGATCCTATCGACCAGGCCAGACGCTTTCAAGCACAGCTTACGAACAGAACCCCGGATGGAGAGGAAAACCCTTACGATGAGGACTTCATACAAGCCCTCATGTACGGTATGCCTCCAACGGGTGGATTGGGCATCGGAATAGACCGTCTGGTGATGCTACTCACCGATCGTCCTTCTATACGTGATGTGATACTCTTCCCACACTTGCGCACTAGAATTGGGGAAGAGCAGCCTTAGTTGCTGGCACGAGCGCTCCTCCTCAATACAGCAAATGCTATAGATGAGCCCGCAACCACTAGTGCGGGCTTTATCCATCTTTTGGCCTTGGTCATATCCGCCAGTATAACTTCAGCTGTGTTCTTGCCCGCAGCGCCCTGTACCCCTCCACCTGGATGTGTGCCTGCTCCAGTCAAATATAACCCCTTGATGGGTGTCCTGTAGCCTGATAGCTCTGGGATTGGTCTCATAAAGAACAGCTGGTCTATCGTCATATCTCCGTGCATTATATTGCTATATGGTAGTTGCAAATCACCCGCCAACTGAGGGGGCGTTCTTATAACCCTGTATTTGGTTATGATATCTTCCAATCCTTCTATATACTCTGATGCCGCGTTGAAGATATCTGCAACTACATCCTGGGTTGCATCATCCCAGGATTGACCTCCGGCAAGCTGAAGAGGATACGGTTGCGCCCATATGTAGACCAGGTGTTTCTCCGGGGCTAGCGAGGGATCTACAACTGAAGGAGTGAGTAGATACACTGCCGGTTTGCTTGGCTTGTTGCCTATAGCTGCTTCCTGAAAGCCCTTCTCTAGATCACTTAAGGTTGGGCAAAGCAGCTGCATACCCCTATAGTGGTCCTTGTTATTAGATCCCCCAACTGCCTTGTACTCAGGTAAGTTCGTTGCTATGCCTCTTATATATACCCCGCTTATCGGAGATATCTTGATCGAGCTAATCTTTCTCCGGAGGTTGTCATTCAGTGCCTCGGATGGGAGGAGTTCCAACAGGGTTTTGACGGGAGCAATTGAGCTTATAACTATATCGGAGGAGAGCTTCTCTCCGTAAGAAGTCTCTACCCCTATAGCTCTGTCGTTCCTGATAAGTATGCCGGTGACCTCGGTGTCTAAGCGTACCTCTCCACCCATATTGATTAAAGATTCTTGTAGGGCTTCTGATAGCTTGCCAGAACCTCCTTGGGGACGAGTTACGCCGGTAGAGTGGCTCAGTGCATGCCACCCCGCGAAGTTGGCCGTTCCGGGAGTACTTGGAGATACTCCAGCCTGTGCAGCAAGAAAAGCCAAGGGGGCTTTAACATATTCGCTCTCAAAAGTCATAGATAACAGCTTGCCGTAGTCCATAAGTAACTGGTGTATTCTGTCCTGTAATGATCTTCTTGCAGTCATCTTCAGCAAGGACACTATATCTTTTGATAGGGCTTTGTAGGACATACTCGGGGCTGATGGTTTTGATGTGAAGGTAGCTGTAAGTATACGATTCAGCTCTGTCCAGTCTTCTACGAACTTCTTGTAAGCCTCTGCGTCCTTTGGAGATACTTTCTCTATCTCCTCGCACGTCTTGTCCAAATCCCTGTAGAAACGCAGGTACGTGCCATCTGGGAAGGGTGCGAATGCGAAGGGATCGAGCTGCAAATATTTCAGTCCAAACTTTTCAAGCTTGAGATCATCTATGATGCCTGTCTCGTGAATCAATGTGTGGACAGCGCTGCCTACATCGATCTTGTACCCTCCAAACATCTCTTCAGTGGCTGACGCCCCACCCACGACTGCCCTTCTCTCCAGGACGATCACTTTACAGCCGGCTTTGGCTAGGTAGTTTGCGCACACGAGGCCATTGTGTCCCGCTCCTATAACGATGACATCGTAGTCTTTGTCCCTGCTCATGGCATTTACCTCTTATTCAGCTACCTAGTCCCATCTAGGCTCTCGTTTCTCGAGAAAGGCTTTGATCCCTTCCTGACCATAAGATGAACTGAGCAGCTCTCGGAATGCCCACTCGTCCTCTCTTATGGCTTGCCCTTGGGAAGCTCCTGCCCCTTTGTGAATCCTTTGCTTTATAAGATTGACTGCAAGAGTCGGCAGGCTGGAAAGTTTTTGAGATATCTCTAGCGATCTATCAATAAGCCCTTCCGGAGACACGACCTCGTTAACTAGTCCTATCTGAAGAGCCCTATCTGCGTTTAGGGACTCGCCCGTCAGACACATTTCCAGAGCTCTAGCTTTACCAAGTAGCCGCGTCAGCCTTTGTATACCTCCCCATCCAGGAAGTAGCCCAAGCTTGATCTCAGGCTGACCGAAAATAGCGTTTTGTGAGGCTATTCTTAGGTCACAGGCTAGAGCTAACTCATTCCCTCCGCCAAGGCATATTCCGTTTATAGCTGCTATGACCACTTTAGGATAGGACTCAATGAAGTTAAGTACGTCGTTTGCTTTTCTTATAAGCGGTATCTCTGGTGAATCTGGATCTTGCTCTAGAAAGCTCTTTATATCTGCTCCAGCGGAGAAGCATCTGCCATTGCCAGTGATAATTACTGCTTTGGTGTTTTTATCTTCCTCGTATGATGTGAGGGCTTCTTCAAGCTGTTCAATTACCTGAAGGTTGATGGCATTGACGGGTGGCCTGTTCAAGGTTATTAGTAGAGTATTCCCCATATGCTGTAGTTGTAGGAATCTCTCAGTATCCGCCTCCACTTATTAATCCTCCTTGTGGATGTACGCTGCGCATTCACTATCATACTTTGTGCCACAGGTTTCGCCGAATACCTTATAATTCATACGATCTCTACAGATATTGCCAGGAGGGGGCTAACTTGGAGGCTATAGCTGTATATGCAGGCTCTTTTGACCCCGTTACTAATGGTCATCTGGACTTGATAGAGCGAGCTAGTCCCCTTTTTAAGAAGCTTGTTGTAGCTGTTGGGGTAAATCCAAGGAAACCAGCTGCCTTTAGCTTGGATGATAGGCTCGAGATGCTTCGTAGGGTTACAGCCCACATACCAAATGTAGAAGTAGATAGCTTCGATGGGTTGCTAGTAGATTATGCTAAGTCCATAGGTGCTAAGGCAATAATTCGGGGGTTACGGGCAGTAGCCGACTTTGATTATGAGATGCAACAGGTGCTTATGAACAGGAGATTGTGTCCTGAGATAGAGACGGTATTTCTTACTACCAGCACGCAGTATTCTTTTCTCTCATCAAGCCTGGTCAAGGAAGTGTCCATACTTGGAGGTTCCGTAGAAGGACTTGTACCTAAGGAAGTGGAACCGTACCTAGAAAAGCTGAAGAGATCTCAAACTTAGAGCATCTTGTACATATAGGACCAGCTCTTCTCGAATCTGTATCCAAGCATCTGAGCGGCTTCTATCTGGTTTCCGTCAAAAGCCGAGACGTATAAGCGATGAGCTCGAGATCCGTATTGTAGTAGCATCTCTTGTAACCTAATAAAAACGCTTGTCATGTTCAATCCCGCTTGAGGCAGGCACAAAGGGGGAAGACTTTCGGTGGGGTTGCCGCGTAGCATGTTTCTAGCTGCAACGAACCCTACTGTTTTCCCCTGGTTATATATTGCATACTGCTGGTAAGTAGATAATCTGCCAAGTATCGAAGGCAGCCATGAGTTTCTCCGGGCTCTGGAGATGTATTCCTCTTCGTACACTCTCATGATTTGCTCTAGCTTGATGGGCACATTCGGGCTTGTGTTTATTATCTCCCTCCATAGAGGTATATCGGCTCTGTTTACGGGTGAGAGCGAAACTCCAGAAAGGTCTGTACCAATGGTCATAGGATTGACTATGTATCTATAGCTGAGCCTCCTGTCGTATTCCTCCATTCCCAGTGATTGGTATAGGTTCACGGCAGGAGTGTTGTCAGTCATGACTTCGAGGGTGATGATATTTCTGCCAAGCTGTTTTGTTCTTTGAAACATGACGCTCATTAGGCTCCTTCCGATGCCCTTGTGCCTGTGTTCAGGATGTACAGCCAAGCTGCTTATGTTCAGAGGGAGCCTTCTCTTTGTAGAATGTAGCATCACGCAACCTAATACCTGACCACCTTCTTCAGCTACCCAGAGCTCGAGGGTTACCCCCATCGCCCTGAGAAGGTGTCGTAACCAGGGATAGCTGGCGATAGTTCCTAGGGACACCTGAGCCTTGATCGAATCTCGATTCAGGTTAGAAAGCGATATCTCCTCTGCAAAGGAAGATGCGAGGATATCGACCAGCTGTTTGGAGTCAGATAGTTTTGCTAGCCTTATGCGCATGCTTGTTGATTGTTCACAATGTGTATATCACGCCCCTGTTGAATTCCGTACATGATTATAAGCCTATATGACTGCTTGCTCTTAGAGGGTTGCTAGCTCTTAGGGTTTGGCTTTCTAATAGAGGCTTCGCCAGCTTGTACAGTAACGAGCTCATTGTCTGGTGTCCTTATAATCAACCCTCCTTCTTTGGAGACTCCAATTGCTATTCCTTGGATATCAGACCTGTCCGTTATCACTGTTACTTCCTGACCTATTGTGGATATAGAGTCCTTCCACTCTTCATACACTTGTAACCAGTTTCCTGAGTAGATTACCTGTAGACGAGAATCTAGACTTACCAGGATAGATGCTAGGAGATCTGTCCTGCTGATTTGGGTAGTGGCGTGGTCTGCTATGCAGGTTGCGTTTACAGACTTGGGGTACTCATAAACGTTAATGCCAAACCCTAATATAGTAGTAGCTGTAGTCTGATTACTGTTTATCTGTGATTCTGCCAGGATGCCGCACACCTTCAGATTGCCTATCAGCACGTCGTTTGGCCACTTGATACTTACCGGTTTATCCACCAGGGGCGTAATGGAGTCTCGAATGCTAAGCGCACAGGCAGCAGTTAGTATGTAAGACCTGTCTGGAGTCAAAGGAGGGCGTAGAAGAATAGAGCAGCTTATAGAAGATCCCCTTGGTGAAATCCAGGTTCTACCTCTTCGTCCTCGACCCTGACTTTGATAGTCAGCTATTACTACTATTCCCTCATCTACGTTGTTGATGATCCTCTTTAGGTACGAGTTAGTAGAATCTATCTCTTCGAAGAAGGCTATCTCCCTCAGGATTTTTGTGTGCGATAGTATCTGCTGGAGCTTATTGAGATCTATCTGGTCCATGAAGACTGTGTACTAGTTGTTATAGAGCATCTCTCTTACTGTCATGACATCTTGTCGGAGCTTGGTGTCTACTTCTATATCTTTCTCTACCTTCGTTATACCATGAAGTACGGTTGTATGGTCTCTACCACCTAGGATGGCTCCAATCTCTGAAAGGGACTGATCAGTATCCTCTCTCATGATGTACATCGCTACCTGTCTAGGTATTACAACCTCTCTTGCTCTCGTCTTCCCCTTCAGCAGCTTTTCATCTACGCCGTAGTAGGATGCCACAGCTTGTAGGATACGCTCAGGAGTGATCTGTCTCTTCTTCCTGGCCATAGTGGTGTCATTGAGTGCTTCTGCAGCGGTCGCCAGGGTTATAGGTTCTCCCGTAAGTCTAGCTAACGCCACAATGCTGTTCAGTGCTCCTTCCAGCTCTCGTATATTGCTCTGCACTTTGCGAGCTATTAGCTCAAGCACATCATCAGGAAGGTCTATACCCTTGTTCTCGGCCTTTATACGGAGTATTGCGATTCTGGTCTCCAAGTCCGGCAGGTTAACCTCAGTCATGAGGCCGCCTTCGAATCTGGACCTTAGCCTATCCTGTAGGGTCGCTATGGCCTTGGGTGGTCGATCGCTCGTCATCACGATCTGCTTATTTGCCCCATGAAGGTGATTAAAGGTGTGGAAGAACTCCTCCTGGGTGCTTTCCTTGCCTGCTATAAACTGAATATCATCGATCAGAAGGATATCGATGCTCCTATAACGAGCCCTGAACTCCTCTGTTCTATGTTCTCTAATGGCGTTAATCAGATCATTGGTAAACTGCTCACTGCTCACGTATAGCACCCGCAGGTATGGTTTCAGCTTCAGAGCATGGTTACCAATTGCGTGCAGCAGGTGAGTTTTACCCAGCCCTACGCCTCCATATAGAAACAAAGGATTATAGGCTTCAGCTGGATGTTCAGCTACTGCCATGCATGCAGCATGAGCCATTCTGTTACTGCTACCAACGATGAAGTTCTCGAAGGTATAGCGGGGATTGAGTGGCGTGTTAGGCGCGCCAAACTGGGTGCTTGTGTTTTGAGCAGCGTTCAGTAAGGGGGCTTCCACAGAGCTCTCATTGCTTCTGGAGCTACGCTCATTTGAGGAGATTATGCCATTTACTACGAAACTAACCTGCACAGGTCTATGTAATATGTTGCTCAGAGATCTTCTTATCTCAGGCTCGAATTTCCTCTCTATAGTCATCTGGGCGAAGCTTGTGGGGACGGATATAACAGCTTCATCCTCATCCAGCGACACGAGAGAAGTGTTTTTGATCCAGGTCTCAAACTGTGCAGGATTGAGTCTGACCTCAAGTTCTCCAAGTACGGCTTGCCAGACCTGTTTCGGGTTCATGGGAATAGTACTCCTGGTAACTGCCATCTTGTTTGCAGATTAGCAATGCGTGTTTACGGCTTGCAATCCATTCGACAATAAAATTCACAAAGTCTTTATTCTTTGTTAGCAGCTACAGATGCTTATAAATTTAGAACAGGCTGTTCCTGCCCTTCTTGCCATTGGGAACGAACACCGACTCCTCTGCTCGTCTTAGCCCTATAGAATCAGGCTCGTACCATCTGTTCCACTCGTCAGGAGCATCTATGCTCTGGCCACCGTGGGATGTATATCTAGTGCGTACTCGGCATAGCACAGGAGCGTTCAACGAGTTGCCCGTAACTATCACCTGTCCCTTACTCAGCGAGGGTAGCTCTCGTAGTATCTCCCGGCTGGCGCTCTCGACCGAGGAGGCAATACTGTTCTGATCTATCGGGTTTACCACTTTCATGATGAACTGTGTCATGCACTGGGAGAGTACGTCACTGTCAAGTTTACCTGGCCTCTGGCTAATAAGTCCTACACCCACCCCGAATTTTCTGCCTTCTGCCAGTATCTGCTTGAGTATACCTGTACTAACCGCATCACCACTTGCAGGTGCGTAGTGGTGGGCCTCCTCTATCAGGATGAATACTGGATATGGGATATAGTCCTCATCCAGCGGCTTATTTTCTCTTCGCATAGTGCGTTGTCTGGATCTGTAGATCCTGCGTAGTAATGTAGATACTATTACCTGCTGCTGCTTCTCATCAATGTTGTTTAGCTGGATTATGGTGCATTGTCCTGGTTTGAGAATCTCTTTGAGATCTAGATGTTCTGATTTGGTGAAATTACTTTGTCCAAATATGTGATCTATTCTCCAACATAGAGCCTCTGCAGTGCTGGAGTAGTCGGAGGAGCCTGATTGGGAGCTCTCTAGATCTTCTGCCACCTGCCTGATAGCGACCTGGAGCTCATCTTTCCCCCAGTTGGAATTATCCTTGTCATTCACGAGGCGTTTGTGAGCCTCTCTCAGGATATGCTCCATTCTGTCGGATGTGTTTGGCAATAGGTATCGGAAGTCTGAAAACTCAAGCGACGATAGTTTGACTTTTATGTGCTTGGGGGGGAAGATACGGGTTCTAGGTCTGTAGTCAGTTGTGCTATTTTTCTCCCTAAGCTGCTCTACGTTGGGCAGCTCTGTTAAGGTCTCGTACTCGGCATGTGGATCTATGATCAATACGCAGCCTTTATTTGCAGGGCTCATCAGCTCCTCAACGATCACACCGGCTAGATAGCTTTTGCCTGCCCCTGTGCTAGCTATGATAGCCATGTGGGTGCTCGTGAACTCCTTAACATCAAGCACTATAGGCACGGCATCGCTAGTCCTGCTAAGGAGCGAACCTATGTGGGCGCTGCCTCTCTCTCCCATCTTCTTTTTACTAAGTGTATTTCTAAGGAGCTCATCCTCTGCTAGATAGATAGGCTTACCGCAGCTTGGAGGTATCCTTGGGTTAACGAATGCCCCAAACTGTTCATCGTAGTATCCCAGTACTGCTACCCCTATCTCAAAGAGCTCGCTGTTCTGATCCTTGTAGCCTATAGTCCTGGCTATGTCTGCAGGCTTGATGAGAGGATCGGAAAGGAACGCATCCGGGAATAGCTTGACTGGCTCTCTGGATACGACCTGTCCTATGATCTTGTGAGGGTATCCATCTATATCCATGTAGTAGTAAACGAACTCGCCGTTTTTCAGCTGTTGGCTATGATCTGGGCTTATGAAGGTATATTCGTGTGGGCTTTCTCCCGGACCTTTGGCTATGCCTACAGGTAATACTTCCTGCTTTGTTATCATCCTACCTCTCCCCTGCTGCCATCCTAATCTGCGACTGCCATGCAAGATTAGCTCTGAGCGCGTTCAGTATGGGTCCTGCATCTGGAATTACATCTGCCAAGTCATCGAGTACAGACATAAGTAGGGCTTGTGCCAGTGGGGACCTCATAGATAGCATCAAGCTGTAGTAGCCTATATCAAAGCCATCCTCTCCTCTATGAAAGGCTGCTATTTCCTCGTTTTCCATCCGGCTGACAAGAGCGCCTATCTCGGGGTGGACGTAACAAAACCCAACGGCGGTCTTTTTGCCACCAGATACTTGTCCTAGCACTAGTACCCTCACCAACACTGCAGTTTCATTGAGATAGTCCGGTGAGAATACCTCGAGCTGCTCCGGAGTGGATAATCTTGGCCCAAAGACTCCGTAATCCGGGTTGTGTAGCTGCGTATCGCTAATAACCCCGACTGCATAGGTGTCAGGAAGAGAGCCGACCGGCACTTTGACCCAAGCCCCGAATCTGTAGTCTTCCGGCGTCGGAGGATTTGCAACCTCGCCTTTACCATAAACCTGGCAGATATACTCTATTTGAGATGCGCTACTTATTATCTTGCCTATGGTCTTACCCATCTATCATTGCCTTCTTCTCATCTTGCTCTGGATCTTGCTAGCTATCCTCAGTTTGATGTTATTTTTATCAGCGAAAGATTCAAAGATCTGGTAGAACCTGATCCTATCTTCGCTGCTGAGCACTGCAAGTGCATCAGCGGTTTCTATAACATAAGGATAGCCGTTCCCAACTATAGTCTCTGCTCTTACTATCTGAGCTACTTCTTCTGTCATACCTTCCTCTACTACCCATCTCGGAATCTCTACCCTTGATGGTACGTTCTGCTCGGATGTCTTGAGGTAGAAAAAGCAGATTTGATCTCCCCAGTAGGTATCAGTGCTCTTATCTCTATAATCTGTCAAGATTCCGTGCCGATTGCAAATCCAGACGGGAGTTCTGTCTCCCCATCGCATCCTGTTATACAGGATCATAGCATCGCTCAAAGTGTGTGGCTTGTGTTTTATCTTCTCGATCTGAGCTAGCAACGTCATAAGATCTCTAGCTCGGCTTTCAGATACGTATCCTACTATTGGTATCTTGGTTCTGTATGAAGTTTCCAGTAGATGTAAGATAAGCTTCAGGTATATTTCCCTCTGTGCTTGATCCAGCCTCTCAGTAAAGGAGAGGATAAGCGAGCCATCAAGGAAGGCTATTGGTGTGGGTTGCATACCCTCTACTTTTTCCATCCAGTCACAAAGTACTTCGATCTCCAGCTGAAACCTCCGCTGACTGACTGTTTGATCAGAGAAAACGGAGACACCATTGCGATCTATGAATATGTCTTCTGGGGGCAGAATATCTATCTTGATGTCTTTAACATAATTCTTGGATGGGTTATGAGGGTTCTCAAACCATCCGACCTGCACCGCAGCTACAGGGATGGAAATATCGGGTACAGGCTGAATCTGACTCCCATCGACTGAGAACGTTGTTCTGTCGAATAGTATTTGCGATGCGTATGCCCTGGCCTCTTCGTGGTTGTGGAATTCCTGATCGAAGCGATAAATAAGACTTCTGTTCTCCTTCCACTCTCTGGAGGGCAAGGCCCCTGCTGGTAATTCCACCAAGTCTAGGATCTCGCTGTATGTGAGTGTCTCAAGCTTATCAAGTGCGTTGCTATAGACGGACATCTCATCGCGAATGCCGACATCGTAGTCTCTGAATTGTTGAATCTTCTCTTCGAGCGCTTTAGCTATCTTGGTGGAATGAAGCATGGTAACTCCTCAGGGCTTGGCCTACGAATAGGTCACCTGGCTGATTCCATGTCGCTTGCTTACGATGATGGCTCTGTCCATCTTCTGCTCAAAGGTGTCATCATGAGAGATAACAAAGAGCTGTTCAAAGCCTTTGAGGCTTACCACCTGATCTGCGAGGTTCATCCTGCGGGTGGTGTCCATGTTCTGGGTGGGTTCATCCAGAAATGCAATATTAATCTCTGAGAGCCTCTTGAGAAGCGCAAGCCTGACGGCTAGTGCCGCGCTCATCTGCTCTCCACCAGACATCTGCTGGAAGGTCAACCTCTCCGAGCCCCTCTCCAATCTGATCTCGTAGTCGTCTGTCCACTCCAGCCTCTGAGAGTGATCTCCCATAATCTCGCAGAATATATTGCGAGCTTCAAGCGATATGCCGTATATCAGAGACTTAGCTATGGGTTCCTGTGCAGATTTGATAGTGTTTCGAATATGCTGTAGTATCTGCTTTATCTTTTCGAACTTCTGTATATCTTGTTGAACTCTATCGTACTCTCTGCTCTTCTCCTGACACTCGGACAGTTCCTGTTCAAGGTTAGAAATCTGTTTGAGGTTGTTAGCCTTTTGAGTCCTAAGGCTTGATATATCGGCATTGAGCTTTTCTATCTTTAACTCCGCGTCCTCGAGATCCTGCCTGTTCCAGGTCTTTGTAGCCTTCTCAAGTTGGGCTTTGATTTCTTCAAGCTGCTTTACTGTGCCATCTATCTCGCTTTGTAGCTTGCTAACCTGAGCATCTTTCTCTTCAAGCTGCATAGCAAGCTGCTCGTTTGATATGTACTGCTTGTGGTCTGGTTCATACTTGTGGATGATCGCTTGAAGCTCCTTGTCGCTTTGCTCTAAGTGCCTCATATCATCGATCTGCGAATTAAGTTGTTCTATAACTTTCTCCAGGTTTTGCAGATCTCTTTTCAGGCTTTCCAGTGATGCACGAGTTTCAGGTAAATGTTCGACCAATAATTTGGCCTTTGTTAGCTTCTCTTCAAAAGTGTCTTTGTCTTGAAGCCGCTTTTCCAGTTTGTCAACGAGCTGTTTCTTAGAAGACAGATCTTTGATCTGCTCTGTGATCTGCTTTTGTTCTTCCCTCAGCTCTTCTATTTGTCTTGTGAGATTAGAGATCTTCTCCTCTATAACAGGTAGTTTGTGGCATTCTTTATCCGCCTGCTCTGCAGCTTCGACCTCGGACTTAATGTGCTCGAAGCTGCTCTGGAGGCTAGGTATCTGTTCCACCTGATTGATTAGCTCCCTTAGATCCTTCTCCAGAGTCGCTTTCTCTTGCTGCCTGATTTGCAGGTTATACAGCTTAGGATCATAGGCGGCTTTAGCTTTCTCAACCTCAAATAGCTTGGCTTGCGCTGCTTCCGCATGCTGAATCGATTGCTCCGTGCTTTGCAGGTCCTGGATTATGGTTTCAAGCTCAGATTTAGCCTCTTGAATTTGCTGTGAGAGCAAGTCGCAGTTTCTTTCTCCCTGCTGTATATGCAGGCAGTCATCCCTGTTGAGTGGGCAGTAGGGTACATCTAACTCTAGCCTCTGCTCAAGCTTGGATATCTTTATCTCCATCTCTTTCTGGCGCTCTTGCAGCAGGTTTTTACGGTTACGTAGTTGGAGCAGGTTTGCTGACTCCTTTTGCAGCAATTCTATGGAGGAGATTTCTGATTCCAACTTGGTGATTTCTGCACTAAGAGTGACGATTTCCTTTTCTATACTGGAGTATTTCTTTCTGAGGTCATTTAGCTTCTCTTTGGCTCCTTCAGCTGCTGATAGCTGGCTCTGAACGCTATCGTACTCTTTTCTCAGCGCCGGAAGCTTCTCGGCTAGCGGGCGCTTTTGCTCGATGACTTGAATAGTCTGTTTACAATTCTTGAGTTCTGCATCTAAAGAGGAAAGCTTTTGAGTAATATCTGCATGTCTTGTCTCTAGCGCCCTAAGCTGGCTTACCTCAATGGTGAGTTGCTGATGCTCTTTTTGAATCTTCCTAAGCTCATCTACCTTTGACTGTAGACGCGGCAATATTTCCTGAGCGCTGAGAGCATTGTTTAGCTCTGCTTGCTTTTCCTTTATCTGAGCATTGAGATGATTTCTGTCGGATTGACGAAGTTGTAGGTTTTGGCAAAGTTGTCGGTAGGTTTCGAGCTGCGGCTCGAGCTCTCTTCTCTCCTGCACGGCTCTCTCGTATGCCAAGTGCCCTTCGCGTGTTCTCAACAGGATATCCCGCGCCTGTTTGCTTCGCTCCAAATCTTGCCGGGCTTTGGCTAGATGATCCCGCAAGCTATTAATGCGCTCCTCGTGTCGTCTATGTTCGCCTTCAAGAGCTTCGATTTGTTTTTGTTTTTGTTCCAGTTGCCGCTTGATCTCGCGTACAGATGCCAGATCATTCTCGCATGCTCTTAGCTCATCATCTATTCTGTTATTTTCGTTTGCAAGTCCATGTATCTTTTCCTCGAGCTCAGGGATCCTGTCTCTGAAGACCTTGAGGGTTTCCTGCCGATTCCCCAGGGCTAGCAGCTGATCTTGGATGTATCTATCGGTCTCCCTGAGGTTATCGAAAGCAGTCTTGTATTCTTCCAGATGAAGCATGGCATTAAAAGTATCTTTGCGCTTGCTTGAGGTCATAAGGAACGGTGCGCATAACGCCCCTTGGGGAACACCCACTGCGTTCTCGAATATCTCCCCTAGATCCATCTCATCTTGTAGTCCCATAACCTTCTTGAGCCATTCCTTGACGTCAGCACTGCCTTCTGCTACGCGATAACCAGTTTCCAGATCTAATACGTACCATGGAGGAGACTTCTTGATTTGTCTTATTACCTGGTACTCTCTGCCATCGGGAGGTACAAACGTGACGGAGACAATGCCATATTTAGCACCTTCCCGTAGGAATTCATCTTGGCTATAGGGTAGGAAGTCAAACAGCGCCCACCCGATAGCCTCAAGGATAGTAGTCTTGCCAGCGCCATTCTCGCCGTGTATGGAGTTTGTGCCGGGCTCAAACTCAATGGTGGTGTTGTCGTAGCTTTTTATGTTTGTTAGGTGCAGCTTAAGTATCTTCATGGCTCTAGATCATTGCTTCTTGATTGTCTATATTGTCTTGTCGGGAAGAATCCTCCCTCAGAGCTTCTTCTATGATAGTTATTATCTCCTCGGGAGGGGCATTGAGTAATGCCCGATCTTTAATCTTCTGTATGCTCTCGGCCCATGTACGTCTTTTGTCCTTGAAAGCAGGGTAATCTTGAATAAGGGACTCAAAAACCTCTAGCTCAAGAGATCTTCGATCTATCTGCCCAGTGCTATCCAAAGGCACGTCTGGAGAGTAACCGCTCGGGAGAGTGTTGTTCTTAATCTGTACTGTCAGAGGATTCACCTCTTCGTAGATCTTTTCCTGTAGATTCTTGAGTGCCAGGAGTTCTTCCGAGAACCTGAGACTGCCGCTCAGTGTAAGGTGGATAATAGGTTGCGAAGGGTTCTCGTTATATTTGGGTATCCTAGAGCGAACCTTGTCGATGACAGCCTTCTCAAGATCCTCTGGGGTATCGTAGTACTTGACATCTAAGAAAATTCGGTAGAAAGGACGTCTTGTAGGCACACTGATATGCTTGACCTCGAGCACTTCTCCTTTATTTATATCCGCAGTTACCTCATAGAAGCCTCTTTCCCAATCGGCCTCTTCAACGCTGCAAGTCTCCAATGAGCCTGGATTAAAAGCCCAGTTGTCTATCTCATATCTCTTATGCACGTGTCCCATTGCCAAATATTTGCAGTGCGGCCTAATAAGGTCGAGGTGGTAGCTGGTGATTCCTCCTATAGCTCTAGGAATTTGACCTTCCAGTCCCTCATGAACCATGAATATATTGAATCGGTTACCGTCTACCTGTAACTTGCTGGTTATCTGTTCAAGTATTTTCCCTGTGCTAGTGCCATAGTACTTTATGCCGTACACCCGTACGGGGCCAAGGTCTATAAATGATCCTAGTTTTGATTCGTGATCCCATGGCTCCATAAGAACGCTACCTCCCCTATGCACGGGAGATAGCAAGTGAATCAGCTCTGCGGCTGAAGATAGGAAGTCTAGGAACGACCACCCTGAGTTGAGGAATGCTCTCTCGTGGTTACCTTCTACGCAGATTACTGGGATGTTGGCGTCTTTTAAGCTCCTTAGAGCTAAGTAAGCCTGAGATATAGTGCGTCCGTCTATGTTTCGTTTATGGAAAAGATCGCCTGCGATGAGCATGAAGTCGACTCTGGAATCTATAGCGTAATCGCAGACGTACTTGAATGCTCTTGCGAAATCATCAGCTCGTTCTGAGATACCATATTGGTGGAATCCCAAGTGTATGTCGGCTGTATGGATCCACTTTACCTTCATATCATTTTCTTTCTATCTGCCTGTTTTCTTTCACTAACTATATCAATACTTCTGATCAGTTGCACAAGATGTGGCATTATGGTAGGAACTAATTGGACATATCTTCAGTGTTGGAGTATATTGAGACTAAACGCGTAGTCTAATTTGTAGTCTTCCCTGGAAGGGAGAAGGTGTTTGGCGAGGGGTAAATCGCTTCGCCAGTTGCAGTGCCTAGAAGTTGTAGGGCTTCCTCGGTGGTCTTGTAAGACCCCTATTATCTGGTTGTGTCGTGAGTATTCCCCATAGAGAAACGAGTTGTATGTAATCTATTTAGCTCCCTTTTTAAGGGCTGGAAAGAGAGAGGGTTATGAGACAGGCGAGAACTATAGGAGAGCTTAGATCCTCAGGCTATCAGGTAAGGTCCGTCAAGGATGAGATGAGGCAGAACTTAATACGTAAAATCCGAAGGGGGGAGGATCTTTTCCCAGGAATAGTGGGTTATGAGGACACAGTTATTCCCCAGATAGAGAATGCTATCCTGTCCGGGCAGGACATAATCTTGCTCGGAGAGAGGGGACAGGCAAAGACTCGCATAGCGCGTTCATTGGTGAATCTGTTAGATGATTACATACCTGCAATTGCAGGCTGTGAGATCAACGACAACCCCTTTGAACCCATCTGCGCCAGCTGCAGGATGAAAGTGGAAGATATGGGGGATGATACCCCTATAGAGTGGATACCGCGTGACCGCAGGTATGGCGAGAAGCTGGCCACTCCCGATATCACCATAGCAGATCTAATAGGCGAGGTAGATCCCATCCGTGTGGCGGAAGGGAGGTACCTGTCTGACGAACTTACTATCCACTACGGATTAGTCCCTAGAACTAACAGAGGCATCTTCGCCATCAATGAGCTACCTGATCTTGCAGAGCGTATACAGGTAGGCTTGCTTAACATAATGGAGGAGAGAGACGTCCAGATCAGAGGTTACAAAATAAGGCTGCCCCTTGATCTGTTCGTCGTAGCGAGTGCTAACCCTGAGGACTATACAAATAGGGGCCGCATAGTAACCCCTCTCAAAGACAGATTTGGCTCTGAGATCCGAACTCACTACCCAGAAGAACTCGAGTACGAGATAGAGATCATGGAGCAGGAGGGGAACGTCCCCGAGATTGCGGGAGTGAACCTGCTCGTACCTCAGTTTATGAAAGAGATCATAGCTGAGGTTACTCATCAGGCGAGAAGGTCGACTGATATAAACCAGCGCTCGGGGGTGAGCGTGAGAGTATCAGTTAGCAACTATGAAACGGTTGTATCTAGCGCTCTAAAGAGAGCTATCAAGCTTGATGAGACTACAGCTGCACCTCGGATCAGTGATCTGGATGCTATGATTGCCTCTACTTGTGGCAAGATAGAGCTGGAGTCTGCGGGTGATGTAAGTGAGGAGCGCGTAGTTCGCAAGCTGATTCAGAAGTCCATCCTGACCACTTTCAACAGATACTTCCAGCTGTCTGATTTTGCTGATTCCATAGTCAAGTTCAACTCAGGAGCTGTTATAGAGACCTCAGATCTCATGCCGTCGGAGGAGTATGCTAAACAGGCTCTTGATTGGGAGGATATGAGGACAGCGGTTCAGCGGCTTGGAGTGGGCGAGCATCCAGCCGCGGTAGCCTCTGCAGTCGAGTTTATTTTAGAGGGACTGCATCTAAGCAGGAGGCTAAACAAGGACAGGATGGATGGGCACGCATTTTACAGGCGTTAGAGTAGGTAGTCCTCTTTAGGAGAGGAGATAGGCTATGAGATACAGATATTCCAGGTGGGATAACACTCAGCAGCTAGACGATCTTACAGCTGAGGAGATACTGGATGCTTTATCCGATGACTTGATCGCGGATGGTGACCTCTGGAGCGCTCTCCGCAGAATGTACAGATGGGGAGATGAAGGTAAGCTTAACAATCGTCTTGCTGGCCTGCAAGATCTACTTGAGAAGCTCAGAATGCGACGCCAGCAGGAGCTTGCCAGGCATGATCTTGGATCACTACTAGAGGATATCAAGCAGCGCTTGCAAGATGTGGTTGATACAGAGCGTAGTGACATCCAATCAAGGCTTGACCAGATGAGAGCTCCTCAATCTGCCGCTCCAGACCAAGGCAGCCAACAGAATAACCAAGGGGCGGATTTTGACCAGGGAGCCCTTAAGCAGCTCTTCGAGAAGATGGCTAACAAGAGGCTGCAATTTCTGGATAATCTGCCGGAAAGTCCCGCCGAAAAGCTCAAGCAGCTTTCGGATTATGAGTTTATGAGTCCGGAGGCCCAGGCCAAGTTCAACGAGCTACAGCAGATGCTGCAACAGCAATTCGTGAATCGCCAGTTTCAGAGTATGCAGCAAGCATTACAGAATATGACCCCTGAAGACCTTCAGGCCATGAAGGAGATGGTCCGGGATCTGAACGAGATGCTGAAGCAAAAGATGCAGGGGATTGAGCCGGACTTCCAGTCCTTTAAGCAGAAGCATGGCAGGTTCTTCCCTCCAGATATAAATTCCCTGGACGAGTTGATGGAATATCTCCAGAAGCAAAGGGCCCAAATGGAGAGCCTAATGAATAGTTTGTCTCCGGAGCAGAGGGCTCAACTCCAACAAATGATAGATGATTTAGTGAAGGATGAAGACTTGAGATGGGAGTTGGCAAGCATGGCGGCGATGCTTGAGCAGCTCATGCCTAGCGATCAGTTTGCTAACTCCTACAACTTCACTGGCTCACAACCATTAGGCTTGCAAGAAGCAATGGACCTAATGGCCAGGATGCAGTCAATGGACCAGCTTGAAAGCGACCTGGAATCTGCCCAGTATACTGGTGATCCGAGCTCTGTTGATGCTGAAGCGGTCAGACAACTATTGGGCCCTGAGGCAGCAAGAGAGCTTGAACAGCTGCAGAGCATCACGCAGATCCTAGAGGATGAAGGACTGATTCAAAGGAATGGAGATAGGTGGGAGCTGTCTCCAAAGGCTATAAGGCGTATAGGGCAAAAGGCACTAAGAGACATATTTACCAAGCTACAGAAAGGACGCTTTGGTGGACATGAGATGGATCGCCATGGCGTGGGGGGTGACAGGACCGACGAGAGTAAGCCTTATGAGTTCGGCGATCCTTTCCTTCTGGACATGAAGCAAACGATCATGAACGCAGTGGTTCGCAATGGGCCTGGCACACCTGTGAGCCTGTCACCAGAAGATTTCGAAGTTTATAGAACAGAGCAACGCACTCAAAGCTCTACTGTGTTGATGATCGACATGAGCAGGTCGATGATGCTCAGGGGCTTATTCTTCTCAGCTAAGAAGGTGGCTCTTGCTTTGGATAGCTTGATAAGAGGTCAGTTCCCCAGGGATCACCTGTACATAGTAGGCTTTGCTTACATAGCTAGAGAAATGAAGCCTCACGAGTTGCCATCTATCATGCTGAGCGAGTATGAGTATGGTACTAACCTGGAGCATGGCCTGATGCTGGCTCGCAAGCTACTCTCCAAGGAGTCGGGTAGCAAGCAAATCATTATAGTAACAGATGGTGAGCCGACGGCTCATATGGAGCATGGTAGAGTAATCTTCAACTATCCGCCGCTAAGGGAAACGTATGCTGCAACACTTGCTGAAGTCAAGCGCTGTACTAAGGAGAGCATAGTAATAAATACATTTATGCTCGATAGGAGTCCGTACCTAAGCGCTTTCGTCGATCAGATGACCAAACTGAATAAGGGTAGAGCATTCTACGCTACCCCAGAGAGGCTGGGAGAGTACGTGCTGGTGGACTACGTGAACCAGAAGAGGAAGTTTATTCGGTAAGTTGTGACAGCAGCCTCTTTATGGTGTCAAGATCTTGCTCAACTTGAGAGCTAACTTGCTCGAGCAGCGGTGACTTAAGCTTGAGGATATAGGCGGTGTGATAAGTAGGTACCACGATGGAGTCATGGGGGCCGGGGAAGGTTTTCCCTCGGTCCCTAGATATCTTGAAGCCAGATCCAAGTAACGCTTTGCCCGCACTTGCTCCCAACGCAACTATGATCTTAGGCCGTATGATAGATATCTCAAGCCTCAACCAATGACTGCAAGCTTTATACTCTGATGCTGTGGGTGCTCTGTTACGCCTCCTGGGGTCTTTGAGGTCTACAGAGCGATGCTTAACCACATTCGTGAGCCATACTTCTTCTCTGGTCAAACCTAGCTTGCGAAGCCACGAATCCAGTACCCTGCCAGAGGGCCCACTGAAAGGCTTGCCGGTAGATTCGTCGTACTCCGAAGGAGATTCTCCGATGATCATCAAATTAGCTTGGGAATCTCCATTCCCTGGTATAGCTGTTCTGCTATACAAGTAGAGATCACATCTTTGACAGGATTGAAGGTCTTGTGCTATTTGCTGGAGATCATAATGTTCTTGCATCTTTCAGAATTATCTCTAGTGACGACTGTGATCTGCTGCTATAAATTCAGGACTCTGTCATTGTATAGTTATTCTAATTGGGGAACAAAATTATCCTTTGAAGGGATCAATAGAGGCAGAGGGAGGGTAACCTGAGGGGATCAAGTACTCAGTATGAGCCTATAGGCTTGATAGCGAGTCCCAGCTATATACCTATGATAGCTTTGGGGCTAATAATAGTAGGTGTGTTTGCTTTCCTGCTTCTACCTGCTTTGCTGGCTGTGCCGCTTTCTCTATTGTGCTTCCTGACAGTATGTGCAACGGTGCCCTATATAGGCCTGGTGTGGGTGTTGATCTCGGTGATATTTCACTTCCTAGTGAGGAAGCATATATTCTCATTCGATGTGTCTATTGCCGATGTATCCTTACTCGCGGCTACCTTAGGGGTTATTGGTAGAGGATATTGGTATGGATTGGTGGATGCCCCTGAGCTATCCGTTATATTTGGGCGATTAAGACGCTCTCCTTATCTTATTCCTGCTCTAATACTGGTAGTAGAGGCTAGCTTCCATTTGATGAGGGCGGTGATGAGTCCTGCTCCCGGGAGCAGCATAGTGGTTGCCCTGAGAGCATATACCCTGCTTGTTGAGCCCATATCTGTCTACATACTAGCACTGTTAAGCTTTAGGCATAGGCAGAACATAAATTGGATACTAGATATGCTTTTACTGGCGGGACTGCTGGTAGCATTGGGGGCGATCTATCAGGCTGGCAGAGACATTCTCGCTGGTGAACTGTTCAGGACTAGAAGCTTCTTCAATCATCCAAATACCCTGGGACTTTTTCTAAGCAGGATGATACCTTTCTATGCTGCTTTATGCTTGTTGATGAACGGACAGTGGTTGAGGAGAATCCTGTATGGATCTGTGGTCGTATTAATGGGGCTAGCATTACTGCTCTCAGGATCTCGTGGAGGCTTCCTTGGTGTGCTAGCTGCGCTGATTTTGTTGGCTGTGATATTACGGCGCTTCAGATGGCTTATACCAGTGGGTGTGGGAGCTGTTGTGATCTTGCTGATCATGACTTTGGCTGGCGAGAGCAGGTTCGGAGCCCTACTTGATCTTGGGAGTGGATCAGCCGACACACGATGGAGGATCTGGAGAGCAGCTTTTGAGCAGATAATAGCGCATCCTCTTCTTGGTATAGGAATAGGCAATGTAGCATGGTTGGTCAAGTATGTCCCTAGAGAAAGGTTGGTGGGGGCTGAAATCGTTGACGCTCATAACTTCCTGCTGGATTTCTGGTCAAAACTGGGAGCAGTAGGGTTGGGTTCATTGCTTGCATTATTGCTCATTTTCTATCTCCTTGCATGGGATAGCTACAAACATAAAAACGGATCGTACAAGGCGATAGCATTGGCGGCTATATGCTCAATGACTGCTGCTCTGGTACATGGATTAGTGGATGCTTTTTACTTCGGTGTGCCGATAGCTGTATTCTTTTGGTTCTTACTTGGGGTAGTGGAAGTAACTGCTACAAGTCCTGATATTCCCTCGCAACGGAAGTAGATCTTACCAGAAAAGATTGCCCATCTAGTTGTCGCAAATCCTCTAGTAACTTTTCACCAACTTGAAGCGACTCTACTATGGTATAGAGTGTCGGGCCAGCGCCACTAAGCACCCATGCCTGATGCGTGATCTCTTGAAGGGCATCATGGCGCTGTGCTAATTGTGGCCATACCCTGACAGCTGCGGGGAACAGAGAATTATATAGATCAGCATTGGTTATATGCTGACCTGCTGCTATCTTGCGCGACAGTTGGATTGTAAAATTACCATTGGTGTATTCGCGTGGTTGCAGTGCGGCAAATACTCGCTGCGTTTTCTTTTCTAGCCTGAAAGGTGGCACGTGTAACAGAAAGTAGTATTCCCTTCTATAAGGTAGAGGGATTATTTTATCTCCTCTATCTCTGCCCACTGCCGTACCTCCGTACAGGAAAAACGGCACATCTGCTCCTAGGCTGGAGGCTATAGTAAGCAGATGCTCGTGGGATAGGTGTAGGTTGCATAACTTATTTACAGCTTCAAGGGTTGAGGCGGCGTCGGAACTGCCACCTCCAAGACCTGCTCCTGAGGGAATGCCCTTGCGGAGAATTATATCTATGCCACACTCCTTAGACCTCAGAAGCATCTTGGCTGCAGTATGCACTATATTGTCTTCTCCTGTTGGGGCGTTGCCATCTACAAGCAGCCTTATACATGAGGATTGATTGGGTTTCAAAATCAACTCATCCCCAAGGCTCACAGTCTGGAAGATAGTTGCGAGGTCGTGATAGCCGTCGGGCCTTCTCCCTAGTACCTCTAGGCAGAGGTTTATCTTACAGTAGGATAGGATTCGCATTCCATTAGTTGTCTGCAAATTCTTGCCCAATCCTCTAGCGTTAGTTGTTCTGCTCTGACATTATGATCGATGGATGCTTTATCCAAAAGGGTAGCAATTCTGCTCTTGGGTAGGTTGAGGCTAGAAGACAATGAATTAAGCAAGCTTTTGCGCTTTTGTGCAAAGCCTGCAGATACTATTCTGAAATATATATCTGACGGAATGTCGGGGAAAAGTGGGTGTTCTCTTACCCTCAGTCTAAGTACGGCAGAATCAACCTCCGGAGGAGGGATAAAAGCCGTGCGTCGAACTAAGGTCACCATCTCCGGAATAGCGTAATACTGTACAGATACCGCTAACAGGCTCATCTTAGGAGGTGTAGCTGTTATTCTTTCTGCTACCTCTTTCTGAACCATTATGATCACAAGAGAAGGACTGGGCTGAATCTCCAGAAATCTTCTGATGGCGTGGGAAGTAATATAGTACGGTAGATTACCTATAATCTTGTAATTCTTCTCTATCCCACACAATTCGGCTACTAACTGAGGATGCTCTATCTCAAGTATGTTCCCCTGCACTATGTGTATGTTGGGGTACTGAGCCAGTTCCTGCCTGAGAATTTGCACCAAGGTTTCATCAAGCTCTATTGCCACTACACATCTTGCAGCTGCTAGATGGTGAGTTAGTACGCCGGTACCAGGACCAATCTCAAGGATAGTATCTTGCGGTGTGATCTCTGAGGCTTGCAAGATAGTTCTGAGCACTTTTGGACTTATCAAGAAGTTCTGACCAAGACCCTTTTTAGGGTATAGTCCATACTTCTTCAATATGAGTCTGGGGTCGTGAAAGTTGTTGTTCACGGAGTGGGATTATAGCAGTCGCGTTGATCAGGAACAAATCTGTTATCCTTGATGGGCGATATTGGCTCAAAAACTTGTATAGTATTGGCAGCAATATAGACAGTACTAGTGAGGGTTAGTATAACTTCAAGCAATGAAGATAGCTTTGGTATCGCCTTATGACTTTGCTACATACGGAGGCGTGAATCAACATATACTCCACCTTAAGAGGGAGTTTCAGAAGCATGGGCATAGGGTGTCCATAATCGCTCCGGTATCGGACTCGGGGGCGGAATTGAATATACCTGACTTCTATGGATTTGGTGGAGTTGTACCAATATCGCTCAATGGATCAGTTGCCAGGCTGAGTTTCTCGCTTGATCTGAGGTGGAAGATAAAGCTTTTAATGGAGCGTGAGAGGTTTGATATCGTACATCTGCAGGAGCCATTGATACCTGCCCTCCCGCTCATGGTGTTACAGTACTCTCGCTCCATCAATATTGGGACTTTTCATGCTTATGCTGAGAGTAGCCTAGGATATTTCTACGCTCGACCAGTGCTGCAGAGGTTCTTTAATAAGCTGGATGGTTTAATAGCTGTCTCGGAACCTGCCAAGGAATTCGCATCTCAGTATTTCGACGGAGAGTTCCATATAATACCCAATGGGGTGGATGTGCAGGCTTTTTCACGTCACGTTGCTCCTGTTAAGGAGCTTATGGATGGCAGACCGAATATTTTGTTCCTGGGTAGATTCGAGGAGGAGCGTAAGGGATTCAAGTACGCACTGAAGTCCTTAAGATGGGTCAAACACTTCTTTCCAGATATAAGGCTAGTGGTAGCTGGTAAGGGAGATCCGGATAAATTCTGGTCACGTATTCAGAAATACCACATAGAAGATAACGTCAGGTTTGTAGGAGTAATATCCGATGAGGAGAGGCCAGCCTACATGAGGAGCTGTAAGCTTCTAATAGCTCCTAGTACGCACGGGGAGAGTCAGGGAATAGTACTATTAGAAGCTATGGCAGCAGGTTTACCAGTGGTGGCTGGCAACATACCTGGGTACGCGAGTGTGGTAACTAATGGCCAGGAGGGCTTCCTTGTGCCCCCTGAGGATGAGCACACGCTAGCGTTGGCTATAGTAAGGTTATTGTCTGACGAGGCCTTGAGAAACCAGATGGGAAATGCGGGGAGGCGTAAAGCCAACGATTATAGCTGGCCTAAGATAGCTAACCAACTGTTAGAGTTTTATTCTCGTGTTAGAAGGGAGAAGATGGAAGAAGAGGCAAAGATTTCTGGTAGATCCAAGTTTGTGAGCATGGTTTTACGGAAGGTGAAAGGTGCTTAGTAGCTGGCTAGGCGACAGGGTGCGTGCATCGGCCCTGATCGTCGGTAAAGTAATTGCAAGGACAGGTGTCTCCCCAAACACCTTAACAGTATTGGGACTGCTGCTGAATGTGTTGGTAGCACTGTTACTGGCATGGGGATATTTCTTGCCAGGAGGGTTACTGGCACTTGTGGCCGGAAGCTTTGATATGCTCGATGGTGCTGTCGCCAGAAGCGCAAACAAGAGCTCGATATTTGGTGGTTTTTTGGATTCAACTTTGGATCGTTACTCCGAGGCCGTCATGCTTTTTGGCCTGCTGGTATTCTACGTGCGTGATGGCAGCTCTATGAGCGCTATCCTTCTGATCTATGCTACGATAGTAGGTAGCTTGATGATCAGTTATGCGCGAGCTAGAGCTGAGGCCGCAGGATTAAAGAATGAAGCCGGTATACTCGCGCGACCCGAAAGGGTGATATTGCTATCCTTTTTCTTGATACTGGGCAAGCCAGTTTGGGCTTTATGGGTACTTGCAATAGGTACTAACCTGACAGCCTTGCAAAGGATATATCACGTTTACAGGATAACTAACAGGAAGTAATAGATCTGCTAGGAGAGTAAGGCATGATCGTGGCTCTGGCTGGAGGGGTTGGAGGTGCCAAACTGGCTCATGGTCTGGCTCTCAGTATACCTCCTGAGGACCTCACGGTAGTTATAAACACCGCTGATGATTTTCGCCTTTATGGTCTGTATATATCTCCCGATATCGATACCGTAATGTATACCTTAGCAGGGATAGCCAATCCCCAAACTGGCTGGGGAGTGCAGGGAGATACTACGAATGCTCTTGAGATGATAGCAAGATATGGCAGAGATACTTGGTTCCTAATAGGCGATAGGGACTTGGCTACTCATGTGCTCAGAACGGAACTACTTAGTAGTGGTAGAACAATTACCCAGGTGACCAGTGAGCTGGCGACTGCTCTGGGGGTTCGATCCAAACTGCTACCCATGTGTGATGAACCAGTATCGACGACAATCTTCGCTACCGATGGGAGAGTGCTCGAATTTCAGGAGTACTTCGTAAGATATAGGCACGAACCCGAGGTAGCTAAGGTAGAGTTTGCTGGTATAGATCGTGCTCAAGCTACACAGGAAGTGCTATCGGCTATAAGGTCTGCGGAGTTGATAGTTTTCTGCCCCTCTAATCCTTTTGTGAGTATTGGGCCTATCCTCAACGTTAGAGGTGTCAGGGAGGCTATAGATGCAAGTTCTGCACCGAAGGTGGCTGTGAGTCCTATTGTAGGGGGTAGCGCTATCAAGGGACCTGCTGCGGATATGATGCGTTCTATGGGGTTTGAAGTTTCCCCGCTGGGGATCGCTAAGTATTACAGAGGCATCGTGAATGGCATTGTTATAGATAATATCGATGCTGATCTGGAAGAAAACGTGAGATCTCTTGGGTTATCAGTATTGGTGACCAATACGATAATGAATACTGTAGAAGATCGCCAGCGTTTAGCACAAGAGCTGTTAGCATTTGGTAGTAAGCTAATGTCAGAAGTTTCTGTAAGTTGAGTGCTATGAACATAGCTGTACTTGTACCCGTAAAGAAATTAGATAAAGCTAAGATGAGGATGGCTGATACTCTGGATAGAAGCCAGAGGCGTCAGCTTATGATGGTCACCCTGCGTAGGGTGCTATCGGCTTTGCAGAAAGCTCAGATTGGTGATGTTTATTTGGTAGCAAGTGATCCACAGGTCAAAGACATGGCCTGTGACTTATGTGTCAAGTTCATCCCGGACCAGGGAGATGAGCTTAATCCTTCTCTAGAATTGGCCAGGGGTGAGCTATGCCAGAACTATGATGCATTACTTGTTGTGTTTGGCGATCTTCCGATGATATCCGATAAGGATATAAAGACGATCGTCAGGCTGGGTTCGAGCAAACCCTCTTGTGTAATAGCGCCAGACAAGCGGAACGTTGGTACCAATGTGCTGTTCTTGCATCCGCCTTATCTTTTGCCCTTTACATTTGGCGGTAATAGTTATGAGCGTTTTCGCAGCAACTGTGAAAAGCTCGGGGTGCAATTTTTAGTGTACCAATCTCAGAATACAGCCTTAGATCTGGATTATCCTCAAGACATACTAGACTTGGCAGCTCTGCGGGGTCACAAGATAAGCGGCCTAGAGGAGATCTTAGATCCCGGGGTTTTAGCGCAGATCTCGCAAGTCACTAGTATGTCGGGAGCTAAGATGGGAGCCTAGGTAAGTTGGATACGCTAACCTCTTTGCAGATAATACCTGTTCCTGGTATTCCTGAGGTCCAGCCTGGCGATGACCTTGCTGAGGTAATTTGGTCAACACTTAATCGGAACAACCTGGTCCTTCAAGAAGGGGACATCCTGGTAATCGCTCACAAGGTGGTTAGTAAATCCGAAGGACGCCTTGTGGACCTCCGATCAGTGGTGCCTTCAGATCTCGCAAGACGTTATGCTGAGCAGTACGGCAAGGATCCTCGACATGTAGAGGTTGTGCTTCGAGAGAGTAACCGCATAGTACGTATGGATAGAGGCATCATTATTTCTGAGACCCGGCATGGATTCGTGTGTGCTAATGCGGGCGTAGATGCTTCTAATGTCAGGGGGGAAGAGTGTGTATGCCTCCTGCCCTTGGATCCGGATGCATCGGCCAGATTAATTGGGGAGAGATTAGAGACGCGTACCGGTTTTCATCTGCCTGTAATCATCACAGACTCCTTTGGCAGGCCCTGGAGAAGCGGTATAGTAAATGTAGCGATTGGTGTTTATGGCATGTCACCTGTAGCTGACTATAGAGGGCAGGCGGACATATACGGGAGAGACCTGGTGGTAACTGTAATGGCAATAGCAGATGAGATAGCTGGTGCTGCAGAACTGGTAATGGGTAAGCTAAATGCCGTGCCCGTAGCTATAGTCAGAGGATATCCTTATGAACAGAGTGAAGGACATGCCAAATCTCTGGTAATGCCCGCAGAGCGTGATCTATTCAGGTGATTTTCTAGGAGGTTGGTTATGGGAGTTATAGGCTACGCTGCGATGTTTGAGCAGTTTCATCCTACTGATCTGCTCAAGTGGTGCAAGCTGGCTGAGGACGTAGGATTTACTTCGGTCATGGCATCTGATCACTTTCATCCCTGGACTCCGCAGCAAGGCCAGAGCGCCTTTGTATGGTCCTGGATGGGTGCGCTAGGTGCTCAGACTTCTCTAAGATTTGGCACCGGAGTAACACCCCCAGGATATAGATATCATCCTGCGATCGTTGCTCAAGCCGCTGCTACTTTGGAAGCTATGTTCCCTGGCAGGTTCTGGCTTGGCCTGGGTGCGGGCGAGGCGCTGAATGAGCACATTGTAGCTGAGTATTGGCCTGAGCCGGCGACTCGTCTGGAGAAGCTGATGGAGTCGATCGAAGTGATTCAGAAGCTGTTTACAGGTAAACCCGTGAAGTATCAGGGTAAACACATCAGGATGGAGACCGCCAAACTGTATACACTGCCGGAAACTCCTCCCCCTATCTATGTAGCTACTTCTGGCCCTATTATGAGCGAGCGTACAGGACGCATGGTAGATGGTATCATCACCGTAGGTGCAGCAGATGAGAAGATCAAGATGCTGCTGGGCAGGTTTGAGAAGGGGGCTCGGGAAGCAGGCAAGGATCCATCCAAGATGCCCAAGATAATCCAGCTGCATGTATCCTGGGCCGAGTCTCAAGAAGCTGCGATGGAGCAAGCGATTAAGGAATGGCCAAACGGCGGTATGAACTTCCCCAAGCAGGATATACGCAATCCCGAAGACTTCGAGGCTATGGCCAAGCTAGTAAGACCTGAGAACTTCAAGGGTAGGGTACTAATATCTGCCGATCTGGAGGAGCACCGAGAACATATACAACACTTCATTGATCTTGGGTTTACTGAGGTCTACGTACATAATGTTGGTCGTAACCAAGAACAGTTCATAAAGGAGTTCGGAAAGAGGGTTATTCCAAATCTACATTGGCCTGAGTATCAAGCAGTCCCATCCTAATCATCCGCTTGATTCAAGTGAATTCTGGGAATATATCATAAGGGTGGCTAAGACTCCTCACAGAGTGAGGAGTCTTTTTGTATGCCCTAAACGTGGGGTGTATTGCTGTATTGGTATAATGATCAGGCTCGTTTACTTGTCCCTTAGCAAGGCGTAATCCCTTGGAGGTAGAGTGTCTAAAGACTCTGGACAGTATACTCTCTCGAAGAACCTCATCCTTGATCTAGCTATCATCATACTAGTAGTCCTAATATGCAGCTTGCCGGTATTGTACTGGTTTGGGCGTAATTGGAGGTTAGCCCAGGACCCAGCATGGTACATACTACAGGGACTCAACCTTGCTGGAGGTAGAGGGTATACCACATACGGTGATCTGCCATCTACCCTGCGTGGCCCAGTAATGGCAATGATCATTGCCCTGATTATTAGTATTTTGGGGACCGATATTGTCAAGATAGTTTGGGTAATAAGATTGCTCTCAGCATTGTCACCAGTAATACTAGCTTTAGTTGTACGTAAGGTTGCTGGTATCTATCCTGGGATAATTGCTGGTGCTTTGACTGCGTTCTTTGGGCTCTTGTCTGTTCTTAGTATTGCGTTTACGGTTGATGCTGTACTGTTGCTCTTCTACTTGATATCCCTGTTGCTTCTCACGCACGCTGCGCGTAACGAGAGATCTTATGCCTCCTGGCTTCTCTCCGGTGTTAGCCTGGGGATTGCTATCCTAACTAAGGAAACAGCTTTAGTTGCCTTACCTTCCGCACTGCTGGCATCGTTCTTGTTCGGAACTTACTGGAGTAAGCCTGTGCTTCACTACCTGGGCTTGTTAGCTATCCTTTTATCCTGGTGGGGATGGGTATATCTGCGAACTGGAGATTTATATCTTGTCGATCTAGGCCAGGCTACTCTTAGCTTGGACCTAGTGTCTGCGGCTCTTTTAATGGCTGTAGTAGCTTCGCTAGCTGGGTGGTCGTTACGTTACAGAATTCTTGCCCTTATCAGTAATAAATCTACAAGAGTTGTTCTTAGCTGGATCCTTGCGGTTATATGGTCTTTGGCTATGTTGATGCTCCTCTCTATGAGCGTGCGTGACATAAGTAGCGATTCTCCTTTAGAGCATATAAGTAAAGATATATTGCCAAACCTAAAATTATGGTTTTTCTATCCCTTGGTTATTCTCTATTTCCTTTGGAGGGTCATCCGTGATGGTAGAGCCGAATGGCATCTCTATGGAATCTGCCTTTTGGTGTGGATGCCAGTTGTAGTGATCGTTTTGATGATGGGTTATGCCCCACGGCAGCTCATGGTTCCACAGGCTCTGCTGTTCGGTCTGCTTGGATGCATGATCTTTGATCTCTGCACTTTGCCCTTCAAGAAAGATAAGTATTATTCTGCGTGGCTACGTATATCGGGAATATTTCTTAGTTTGATCGTATTTGCTGTAGTGGCGTTTTCAGCGCTTGCCCATTCGAGAAGCTTAGCTGAGCCACAGTCTAAGAATCTAGCAGCTTCAAGGCTTCCTTTACAAATTGACAGATCCGTTAGCCGTACCGAGAATTGGATCTCGGCTCATATACCAAGTGATGAGCCTATTACTGTTATCCTTACTGATGCTGCCAGATATCTGGATCAAGTTGCTCTCAGGGATAAGCTCTACCATAGATGGCAACAGTTCAATATACCTGTACATAACCTTGATCAGGAAAGCAACACTAACGTCTGTTCCTCAATAGAGTGTAGTAAAATTATATGGATACAACATTTACAAGAATGTAGTTTTAGATTGCTATCTAGTACGGATCTATTAGAGTTCATGCAGCGCTCTGGTTCTCAGTACCTGCTATTGCCCGTTACAGAGGCCGATCAGCTTGCTGGCAGGATCTGGCAGGAGCGACTGGTAGATACTGGAGCCTTCGAGGTTGCTTACTCTGATGTAAGATCCAAGACTAGGTATTTTCAAGGATACGTGATACTTAGAGCTAGGTTTGGGGCAACTGTCAATACAGTACCTTACGCTGTAGGCAGCTCTGAGGTAGAAGGGAAACTTACCAGTTGTCTCAAGAAGGACAGAAAGGAAAGGTTTTTCCCGCAAGGTAAAGCGACCGCCATACCGGAGCCTACAAACTGAATTTGGAACTTTTTCGTTTCTGGATTCGCTATTAATGCGGTGGTTTATCTGGGTTTGAGTTAGTTAGTGTTCTGCATGAATATGAGGAGTAATGTTGGAGAATCGGCATAGTAACCTGTTCGGTCGTCTTGTAGATCTATCAGTTATAGCTTTATTTAGCTTACCTCCTCTCTACTGGTTTACACGCAATTGGATGATTTATCCGGACGGTAATCGCTACCTGCTGGAAGGTCTCAATCTATCAGGTGGCAAGGGATACGAGCTTTTCGGCGCGCCAGCTTATCCCTTACGCGGGCCTGGTATGGCTATTGTCATAGCTTCCATTATCAAGGTTGTCGGGGCTGATCTTGACAGGGTAATGTGGGGCATGCGACTGTTCTGCTTAATAGTACCTTTTGCCCTTTATTTTATTGTGAGCAAGGTATCTGGACGCTTAGCTGGCGTGCTTGCTGCAGTGATGGTCACGTTCTTTGGCTTGCAGTCTGTTCTAACCATGGGGTTTACTGTTGACTCTGTAATGATGGCCATATATCTGTTGTCGTTACTATCCCTGCTTTGGGCCGTAGATCGTGATAGTTTGCCTCTGAGCTTCTTAGCAGGATTATTGTTAGGATTTAGCATAATCACTAAGGAGACCTCAATAGTAGGTTTGCCAATAGCGCTTCTGGCAGTGCTGTTTTTTGGTAAAGGACTATATACTCTTATACCCTACTATCTAGGCGCAGCGATTGTAGCGACACCTTGGTGGGTATGGGTCTACCAGAATACGGGACAAATATATCTGGTAAGCACAGGACAAGTAGCTATTACTCGATTTATTCCGGAGCTTATTGCTCTGGGGTGTTTATCGTTGTTAGCAATCGTTATAGCTCTGCTTCTGATTTATAGATATCGCACCCTTATCTTGCAGAAGATAAGTAGTTATAAGACTAGAAGGATAATTGCTTGGGTCATAGCTATAGCGTGGGTAGGTGTTATCACTTATATGCTCTCCAGCGGAGCTGTTTATAGCTATAAGAATTTGACTCTTGCTGAACATATAAGAGAAGACATAATACCCTTTACTCGACTGTGGTACCTATACCCTGTCTCACTTCTGTACGTTTTATGGAGGCTACTGGTTAGACCTAACCCCAATTGGGATTACTTTAGTGTTGTGCTTGTTACTTGGTTGCCAGCAGTAATCGTTACTCTCTTCTTTGGCTTTGCTGCGAGGCAGCTTATTGCTCCTCAGGTGTTTATTCTCGGAGCTCTTGGGTGCCTAATCGCTGATTTTATATACTCTTTGCCACGGCTAAAGATAACTAGATTTACTAGCAAGTTGCTCTGGGCGCCTGGATCAGTCATATTCTTGATTGTCCTAGCCTCGGGCGTTGCCCAGGCACTTGAATTTGTAACCGAGCATCGGCCTGAAGTAGCTGCTCCAGTATATGTTCACACTTATTCTCAGCAGGTGGCTAAGTGGATCAGACAGAATGTACCTAATGGTCAAACCGTGATGCTTATGACGGATAGAGGTGGAAACTATTACATAGCCGAAGTGCCTTTTCATGATGCATTGCATCATGATTGGCGGATGGTCGATCCTGTGGATTTGCAAGTCAGCTCTGCTTCGAGTCTGCGTAATCTATGTGAGCGTTTTGACTGCAGCAGTGTTTTCTGGATCGAAGAAAACACAACTACAAGGAACATAGCCTGTGACTTTAGACTACTTGGTACTGATATGGTCTCCAAGAGAATGCAAGAACTGCATTCTACTTACTTGGTCCTAATGCTTCAAAATGAGACGAGAAACACGGCAATTTGGTACAGGAAGCTTTTAGAGTCTGGAAAATTTCAAGAGATCTATAGTGTTTCCCCTAAGAGTAGCGATACTAGCTTTGCAGGATTTCGCGTGTTTCGAATCATTGACAGTGCATCGTTCAAGCGTCAACCCATTTATATAACTTCTAGTAGTCTTACCAGCCTTAACAGGTGTCTAGAGGATCCTTCTATAATAGAACGCTTCTTTCCTCAAGGGGTGGAGGAAATGAAATAACAGGAACCTAAGGTTTCTCGGGTGCGTCTCATTCTTCTGGAACGGCCCATAGTAGGTAATTATTCTCCTTAGAAGACATCATGCGTCGATCTCTAGTTACAGAAAGTTTATACAAGTATATTCAAACGTATAATACTTACGTATAAAATTGGAAAATAATCCTCAGGGAGTGTTATGCGTCGCCTGCTAATCTCAAAAGTTATCTGTAGGCTTGATCTGCTCATTTGTACACTACTGGTCTTGCTAGTCAGTATACCGGCCTTGTACTGGTTTGGGCGTAACTGGAGGTTAGCCCAGGACCCAGCATGGTACATACTGCAGGGACTCAACCTTGCTGGAGGTAGAGGGTATACCACGTACGGTGATCTGCCATCTCCCTTGCGTGGCCCAGTAATGGCAGTGATTATTGCCCTGATCATTAAGTCGCTAGGGGTAGGGGCAACGAGAATCGTATGGATGATGAGGTTTATTTCTGTCCTCACTCCGGTCAGCCTTTACTTGGTTATCAAAGAGGTTAGGGGAAGGGGTAGTGCTTTCTTATCAGTTATCCTATTTGCGTTCTTTGGCCTCCTTACAATGATGTTTATAGCCTTCTCCCCAGATACTATTATGATGGCCTTCTATTTTTTGTTCCTGTATTTATTTGTGAAGAGTATAAAGTGGCGTCAAGCACTCTCAGCCTTTCTCTCCGGCCTGCTGTTGGGCTTAGCGGTTCTCACCAAGGAAACGTCTATGGTGGCTTTGTCCATTCCATTTATTGCATTTATTCTAATGCCAAATTCCGGTTTGCTTAGCTTTGTATGTTATGGTGGGTTATCTCTGGTACTTCTTCCATGGTGGGTATGGGTATATATCAAGACTCATGAGATCTACCTAATCAATCTAGGCCAGATCAACATAAGCTCTCAGATATTTCTTCTGTCGCTAGGCGTTGCCTTGGTAATGCTAGTTATCGGAGCTCTTGCTCTGGTTATAGCTTCAAAGAGAGGGGTCTTTAGTAATATTCCTAATATCCCTATGAGCCTGAGAATTATGTTTTCTTGGCTATGCTTATGTCTATGGGTTGTGCTTATTACATACGTGCTTATGAAAGGGTTATATGGCTACAAGGAACAGCCTCTAATTCAGCAACTAAAAACAGGTATTATTCCCTACTTAAAGCTTTGGTATCTGTATCCTCTGGCAGTGGCTTATGGCATCTGGATAGCATATAGATGTAGGGACAATTTGTTGCATCTGTTTGTGATTTCTTCGGCTACTTGGATACCCATATTTATAGTAACCGTATCGAAAGGTTACGCTGCTCGCCAGCTGATAGTTCCACAAGCTTATATATTTGCCTTCTTAGGTATGATGATTGCGGATCTTACCAAAAATACCCTTTCTTGCTCTCTTCGTAAGAGAGAAGTTACTGTAGATATTCCCAGGTTTGTGGTCTTACTCCCTCTATGGATAATCCTGCTCGGAGCTGCTGCCTTTCATCTCAGGTGGATGCTAACTTTCACTGATGATTTAAGGCGGTCGGGCTCTATATATGTTCGCCAAGCCGCGGTTAACACAGCCTCATGGCTTAGTCAAAACGTCCCCCATGGGCAGATGGTGTTTATCACATTAGACGGTACTAGCAAGATACCTGATCACTTGCCAGATATTCTGGCATTTGAGGATAAACTTAATCACTACTGGAAATCTCCTTACTATATCAGCGATATCAATCCTGACAATTATGTAAGAGCCTTATGCGCTCAAAGAAATTGTTCCAGTGTTATTTGGATAGGTCAGGATGATGGTTGCAGGTATAGAGTGTTTTCCCTTGACTATCTTCGATCTCTTATGCAAGAGCATCACAGTAGTTACCTGATTGTATTTAAGGTCAGAACTAATCCAGCGACCAGCTTTTGGGCTAATACCTTGGCTAGATCCGGCATGTTTGATGTCGTATACAACAGTAATCCCAAAGCTTACAAGACCAAACGAGACTTCCAGGGATTTGTGGTTTTCAGGTTGAAAAGTGATGCTCGTCCAGCCTCTAACTTACCCGCAGCTATTGACTCGAACTCACTCAGTGAACTCAAAGCTTGTACGGCTAACAGAGTTAAGTCTATAGGTGACTTGCTTGGTAAGCAGGTAAGTATAATAGAACCACCATACAATGTGCTTTCTAATCCGGCTCGCTAAGAGGAGGTCACCTTGAACAATACACTCCCCACACCTGGGTTTGGCATGTTTCTACGCCAAGGTGGCAGGACTTGGCCTGAGATGGTTGAGAGGTTTCAGCTAGCTGATCAACTAGGCTTTGACTATGCTTGGACGTCAGATCACTTTGTTGCTGGTGAGGATGGTCTACAAAATCGCCTTGAAGGGTGGACTCTTATCGCTGGTCTTGCACCACTCACATCTAGGATAAAGCTCGGTGTCCTGGTTTCTGGTGTTACCTTCAGGCATCCTTCGCTCCTTATGAAGGAGGCTGTTACAGTCGATCATATTAGTAGCGGTAGGGTTATCATAGGTATTGGTGCTGCTTGGCATGAAGCTGAGCATCGCATGTATGGCTTTACCCTTCCTCCTGCTGGGGTGAGGGTTGCTATGGTTGCCGAAACTTTGCAGATCATGCATGGCCTGATGACCCAGCAGTACACTACTTTCAATGGGCGCTACTATACCTTGGAAAATGCTCCTTTTGAGCCCAAGCCTGTTCAGAAACCGCGTATCCCGATACTGGTTGGTACAAGTGGGAATAAGATGCTAGAGCTGACGGCTCGCTATGCAGATATGTGGGATACCATTGGAGATCCTGAGTTTGTAGCTGAGCGCATGCGGTTTCTGGATAGTAAGTGTAAAGAGATAGGAAGGGACCCTTCTGAAATCCGCAGGTTTATACGTGAACCTGAGGATGACAGCGTTGCGACTTCGGTCGACAAGTTTCTGGATTTCTATAACCGCTATAGATCACTTGGATTTACTGATTTCACCATAGACTTCCCAAAGAATGGGGATGTTCGTACGTTGGAGAAGATAGCAACCGAGGTTATCCCGGAGTTGAGGAATGCGTAAGTCTGAGCTCTCTCCCCAAGAGTTGGCTTTTCTGCAATCTAGACGTGTTGCTCGCCTTGCAACAGTTAGTGAGAATTGCGCTCCCAGCAATATCCCTGTCTGTTTCGTTTACAAGGATAACCGCGTCTATATTCCATTAGACGAAAAACCAAAGTCCGTGGCTCCGACATATCTACGAAGAGTTAGAAACATAGTCAAAAACCCTTTAGTATCTTTGGTAGTAGACAGATATTCTGAGGACTGGGATTGTCTAGCTTACATACAGATACAGAGCAAAAGCTTCTCTCCTACATGAAGGCAGTGACTATGATGAAGCTATAGCCTACCTCAGGGCTAAGTATTCTCAATATTTGGATATGAATCTCCAAGCTAACCCACTTATAGTAATTGACCCGGAGTATTTCAATGTTTGGGGCAGAAATTTTGCTCCTGATCGCTTCGATCGTGACCTGATGACGATTATTCGAGAACGTAGATCGGTCAGATGGTTTCTGCCTGAACCGATCCCTGGAGAGCTCGTAGGAAAGATATTGGAAGCTGGCAGGTGGGCTCCATCCCCACATGGTGTACAGCCTTGGCGCTTTGTTGTGCTTACTTCAGAGAGTCGTCGTCAAGAGCTCGCAGAAGCTATGGCCGAGACTTGGCGATATCAGTTGGAGATGGATGGCCAAGAAGCGTCAGTTGTCGAACAACGTCTAGCAAAGAGCAAAGCAAGACTTATATCTGCCCCTCTGGTAGTTATACTATGTCTTTACCTCCAGGATCTGGACCGCTATCCAGATCCTGACAGGCAACAAGCAGAGGAGATAATGGCGATTCAAAGTCTTGGGGCAGCAGCTCAGAACATGCTACTTGCAGCCTATGCTCTTGGCCTAGAAGGCGGATGGATGTGCGCTCCGTTATTTTGCCCGGATACGGTTCGAGATGTTCTGCATCTGGATGCATCTCTGATTCCCCATGCCATGCTCACTTTCGGGTTTATGGCTAGGGAACCTGTTAGGAAGCCTCACAAACCTGTAGAGGACCTTGTAGTCCTGTACGATTAGCCTCTTGGTTGTATGCTGGCCATCGTGATAATATTAAGCTGTGTACTGTTCCCGTAGCTCAATCGGATAGAGCGTTGGCCTCCGGAGCCAAAGGTTGTGGGTTCGAATCCCGCCGGGAACGCCCCGCCACTCCCCTCACCTCCCCTCCCCCTCCCCAATCAATAAACATATAGTGTAGAACCGATCCTGTTTTGTGATACACTCTTCTGCACACCTTATTCTCTTGGGAGGTGATAGTGCTTTTTAGGAAGAAAGGGAGTAACCCCCTGATACTGTTCCTCAGCTTTATGCTCATACTTGTTGTAGCTTTTGCGCTGGGTCGATGTGGCAACGACTTAGCTCCCGAAGGCGTCACCCCTTCACCTACTGTAGGCGCCTCGCATGCTTCTCCAGGTTCTAGTAATTCAGCAGTCCATTCACCAACGCCAGCGGCTGGCGCGCAAGTTACTCCAACGAAACCGGTAAGCGTGCCTCCGAGCCCTTCTCCGACTCAGCCAACTAGAGAGCCCACGAGGAATCCAAACAGAAGCCCCAGACCTACAGCCACTCCACCAAAGGAGAAAAATAGAACTAGGTACTATGTCGTGGTTGCAGGGGATACTCTCTGGGGTATAAGTAGAAAGTTTGGGATCACAGTAGATGACCTGGCTCGTGCTAATGGTCTTAGTGTCAACGCTACTTTGCAGGTTGGGCAAAGACTTATAATTCCTTCAATGGATGAGGATTCTGATTTTGAGCTTCCTCCCATAACCAATAGGCTTGATGCCCCTAAACAGGCCAATCTTAGATCCATAGCCCCAGATCTTGTGGAATATCTTACCTCTCGACAGGGTGTATCAGCTGCGGCTGTATATCTGCCCGAGACCGACACTATCTATACGTGGAATACCAATATAAAGTTTCAGATGGCTAGTACAGTAAAGGTTCCAATCATGGTTACACAACTGAGCCAACAGTACAGGCGCGATCCTTCGGCCTCATCTCCAGGCACTGATCTACTGGTACCAATGATAACGGTTAGCGATAACGATGCCGCTACAGCCCTGCTTAATGCTGTTGGAGGTCCTGCTGCTGTTGAGCGTGAGCTAAATCGCAGGGGAATTACACATACGGACATCAATCCTAATGCTTGGGGGCTAAGTACGACCACTGCTCCTGATATGGTAATGCTTCTTAGAAGCCTTTACTATGGTCAGTACCTCAATGAGTCATTACGAGTCGTGGCCATCCGTCTTATGGCATCAATAGTACAAGACCAACGCTGGGGGGTGCCTCAGGGACTCCCTGCAGGTACGCCGATAGCCTTCAAGGGTGGTTGGCTACCGCTTGACGATGGCTGGCTAGTACATCAGATAGGTATCACCGAAGTGAAAGGCAAAACTGTCATATTTGCTTTCTATAATAGTAAGCAGCCTACTTGGGATTACGGAAAGGATACGTTGCGCAACTCTGCCATGATTCTCAGTAGAGAAGATCTACCATGATAAAGAAGGACCACATGACGGTTGCTGAATTGAAGCACATGCTACATAAAGAGAGAATGGAGGCTATAGCAACGAGAGATCCATTGGCTATCAAATATGCCGATAGCCGATGGGAAGTTATTACTCAGCTCATAGCTGGGAAAAAAGACGATGAAGAGTTGGATCTGAAGAGAGTCACAGTAGGAGTGAAAGCTGCTTCCGAAGTTTTAGGGTATACGCCACAACAAGTCAGGAAATTAATCCGCGAGAAGCGTCTGGATGCCCATAAGGAGGGTGAGCAATGGCGCATTCCGCTCAAATCAATCCTATAAGAATTAGGGGAGTCTATTTGCGTTTGAAGTCCCTACCTAGTATGAAACTTGATGCTAGGGTAGTTATTAGAAATATTGCTCCTAGTGCATATAGATTCTCTTCCTTTATGTGGATGCCTAATAGTAGGACTTCTTTGAGCGAATCTATTGCATATGTTACCGGCAAAATGTACGAGACCCATCTTGCGTACTCATTCAAGCTTTCAATGGGAAGAAAGAAGCCGCTGAAGAAAATGCTGGCGAGCAGGGTTAGCATGGAGAACTGCACTGCTTGACTTTCACTCTTACTGATTGCGGATATAAAGAAGCCTATACCCAGAGAGGAAAAAGTCAGCGCCGCTAACAGCATGGCCAGCTCGTACACAGATCCTAATAGCGGCAGACCTAAGAAGTACATCATGGATGCTATAAGCACTGTTCCAACTATCAACGTAACTATCCCGTAGCCTAGATATTTGCCTGTAATGACCTCTGTTCTCCCTACTGGTGCTACACGAAAGAGCTCTATTGCACCGATTAATCTCTCACGCACCAGTGAGAACGAAGCCAAAGTGATCGCTAGATGCTGCAACAGTAGTGCAATTGCACTCGGAAGATAATAGATAACTACTGAGGGTTGGTATGGCACTATATTTCTTGTTTTGGCGTCTAATGGAGCAACGATTACCTGGGGGGAAAGTGATGTGTTCTCGAGTAATCGAGTGGAGCTGATAGCCTGAGTCACTAGCTGTCTGTTCATGCTGTCTATGGCCGCACGCGTGAAGTAGGGAATCCAGCTGCTCGCTATCGGATCAAGCTCCCTATAGATGACTTGTACGGTTGCTCTATGCCCGCTCCTTATACTCTGCATGGTATCCTCAGGAAAGATTATCACGACCTCAGTTTGCCCAGCTTGTAGCTTAGCAAGTGCCTCCTCTGCGTTTCTGTATAAGCCGTCGATCACAAATGGAGGAGGTATATGGCGAGTGTATTCTTGCTGGTTGCCTGGTAAGCCGGAGTTTTCGGGGACAACCAGCAGGGCATGTATAGGAGGTTGTGTCGAGTTGTAGCCCAGCCCGAAGGCAAGGAGTATGAGGAAAGGTCCCATTATCAAGGTTAGTACTAGTCTTGGCTGGCGCTTGATGTCCGTTATCTCTTTGGCAGCGAAGGAGAAGATGCGCACCAGGGCTCTCATTTCCATCCCCCAAGTAAATTCTCAACAGCCTATAGCTAGAACCTTGCCAGGGCGTTTTGGGGCTGCAACTTATTCACTCATTTGACCGTTCTTAAGTTGACTGCTATTATCACAAGGAAAGATAGGTAGATAAAGTCTATATAACAATTGGAGAGAGTATGTCTAGGATCTTAGATACTATTGAGTCGCCTGATCAACTCAAGAATCTGACTCATGATCAGTTGAAGCAACTAGCCCAGGAGATGAGAGAAAGGCTAGTTGAGACTGTTTACGGAGTTACCGGTGGACATTTTTCCTCCAACCTGGGGACAGTGGAGATAGCTATAGCTTTACATACTGTGTTCGATTCGCCTCGCGACAAGATTATCTGGGATGTAGGGCATCAGGCTTATCCTCATAAGATGCTTACCGGCCGCAACAAACTCATGCATACTATTAGACAATATGGGGGATTGGCTCCCTTCCTGATGCGTGAGGAAAGTCCTCACGATCAATTTGGAGCTGGGCATGCTAGTACCAGCATATCTGCGGCACTCGGCATGGCAGTAGCTCGGGATATGCAGGGTGAGGACTACCATGTGGTGGCAGTCATAGGGGATGGTGCTCTAACTGGGGGTATGGCCCTGGAGGCTTTAAATAACCTGGGCCATCTGGGTACTAAGATGATCGTGCTGCTAAATGACAATGAGATGAGCATCTATCCCAACGTTGGAGTCGTACCTAGGCTGCTTACCCGGCTGCGCACCAGCAGGACTTACCATCGGGCTAAAGGGGATGTGGTATCCATTCTACAAAGGATGCCAGCCGGGGATGCTCTTGTTGAGCTTGGTAAGCGCTTCAAAGATAGTGTCAAAGAACTCGTCATCCCGAATATGATGTGGGAGGAGCTGGGGCTGACTTATCTTGGGCCCATAGATGGGCATAACTTGGTAGATCTGCAGGAGACGCTGACTCTTGCCAAGCAATTGGATCGACCCGTGCTTGTACATGCTATAACTGTCAAGGGCAAGGGGTTTGAGCCTGCGGAAGCTGAATCTAAGACACATAAATGGCACTCAGTAACTCCTAAGTCTCCAGGTAAATCGGATAACAAACCATCTGCTCCCAGGTACCAGGATGTATTTGCTCAGACACTTATAAGGCTTGCGGAAGAGGATGAACGCATAGTGGGTATTACTGCCGCGATGCCTGATGGCACCAGCCTTGATCAGTTTGGCAAGCGTTTTCCTGACCGAATGTTTGATGTGGGCATAGCAGAGCAGCATGCGGTCACTTTTGCTGCTGGATTGGCAGCTGCAGGCATGCGTCCTGTTGCGGCTATATATAGCACATTTCTTCAGAGAGCTTATGACCAAGTGGTGCATGACGTTGCCATGCAGAATCTGCCTGTAGTGTTTGCCATGGACAGAGCGGGTATAGCTGGCAACGACGGTCGTACTCACCATGGTGCTCTGGATATAAGCTATCTCAGATGCGTGCCCAACATGACGCTGATGGCTCCGAAGGATGAGAATGAGCTCCAACACATGCTCAAGACTGCCCTAAGCCTGGAAGGTCCCGCAGCTATCAGGTATCCAAGGGGCAATGGCTATGGTGTGCCTCTATCAGAGACCTTCCACGTTATCCCAGTCGGCACTTGGGAGTTACTGCAGGAAGGCGAGGATCTCCTTATACTTGCTACTGGTTATAGTGTCTATCAGGCTCTTGAGGCTGCTAGGATATTGTCCAAGCAAGATGGTATATTTGCGACTGTGGTTAACTGTCGGTTCATCAAGCCTCTGGATGAAGAGCTGCTTCAGAAGCTTGTTGCTAAGCACGATTACTTGATCACAGTCGAGGAGAACGTTCGGATGGGAGGATTTGGCAGTGCCGTGTTGGAGTACCTGGCTGATCACAGCATGGTACCAAGTCGTTTCGTTCGTCTCGGTATGCCTGATCGCTATGTTGAGCACGGCAGCCAAGAGATACTCAGGAAGATACTAGGTTTGGATGCTGAAGGTATAGCCCAGACAGCTCGTGAGCTCCTACACAAAACTACTGATTTGCGTGATAAGACCTTGAAAGATGTCCATCAGCGCTAGTGATAGCAGGCGGGCGGAGATCTATTTTCTCTCAGAGTCCGCATATAATCTTGGTATAGAGGTAGAACGAGATCAGCTAGAGCTTTTCCTGGCTCTAGCTGATCTCGTTAATGAGTGGAGTTACAAATACAACATAACTGCCATTAGATCAAGACGGGAGATCCTTACCAAGCATGTTATCGATTCTCTCTCTGTTGCTATAGGGCACTGGCAGATCAATGATGGAAAAGTGCCTGCTAATCTGCTAGACGTGGGAAGTGGAGCTGGATTTCCCTCACTTCCAATTGCGATCGCCTTCCCGGATATAAATGTAACGGCCCTAGAGGCAATCAGAAAGAAAGCCTCCTTTATAGCTGCTGCTTCTGAGTCTCTGGGATTGAACGTTACAGTATTGAATCAGCGCGCCGAAGTAGCTGCTCATCTTCCTGACCTGAGAGAGGCTTTTGAGCTGGTAGTTGCGCGAGCGGTGGCCTATATGCCTACTTTACTAGAGTATTGCTTGCCGTTCGTGAGGTTGGGAGGTAGGTTTGTCGCAATGAAGAGTGAGAATCTAGATGAGGAGCTGAACGATTCCTCAAAAGCGCTGGAGATTCTCGGTGGTGAATGGGGACAGACGTTGCACTACCGACTGCCGGATGTGGATGGTATCAGGAGTCTAGTAGTCGTAAATAAAGTGAGATCTACCCCACAAAGGTATCCTCGTAGGCCAGGGATTCCCGCAAAGAGACCTTTGAAGTAGTTAAACATTTGCCAAGAAGTGGCAAATGTCTCCATCCTTGACTATATAGTTTTTGCCTTCGAGGCGCAGTAGACCTTGTCGGCGTGCTTCTGCCAGGCTTCCCACACGTATGAAATCGTCGTAATGAACCACCTCAGCGCGTATGAATCCCCGAGCAAAGTCGGAGTGGATAACGCCAGCTGCTTCGACCGCCGTCGCCCCCGACTTGACGGTCCATGACCTGACCTCGTCCTCTCCCACGGTAAAGAAAGAGATGAGATTTGCTGTGTCATAAGCTGTCTTGATCACCCTATTGATACCTGGCTCTCGTAGGCCCAGGTCTTCCAGAAATGCCTTAGCGTCATCTGGCGGCAGCTCTGCTATCTCAGCCTCTATGATGCCAGATACCTGTACAGTGGGCAGGTTAAGATGCAGGGCTAGATACTGTTTGCTTGCTTCGGTCTCTGCTACATTGAGGATCACGAAGGCTGGTTTAGCAGTCAGGAATCCATATCCTCTCAGCATTTTTTCTTCGTCGGCAGATATTTCTAACTCTCGTATTGGTTTATCATTTGTCAGCGCCTGCTCGAGTCTTTGGAGCAGTTCACGCTCTTTCTCCAGCTCTACTCTTCTTGCGGCGGGAGTCTTGGAGATTTCTGAATTCAACCTTTCAAGGCGCTTTTGTATAACAGAAAGATCTGCGAGGTTAAGTTCCAGCTCTATTTCTTCTAGTTCGGCTTGTGGATCGGAGCCGGGTAAGAACTTGCCAACTACTATCCCTAATACATCTACATTACGTGCAGCGGCTAGGAAAGTTGAGCTAAATCCTTTGCTCCTAGCAGTATCTACTCCCTGGAGTCCTGCTACGTCTGTGAATTCCACTGATGAATAGATGGTTCTCTTTGGTCTGAATATCTCTGATAGCTTATCTACTCTCTCGTCCGGTACGCTTACTACTGCCAGGTTTGCAGCTTCCCTTTTGCTCGAAGTACTTATACTGGATCTGACACCAGTTAATGCCTGGAAGATCGTAGTTTTGCCGCTTCCCGGCAACCCTATAAGACCTATCTGCAATTTTTACACCTCTGCATTAATTCGTATACTTGAGTTGTGTTATCGTATATTTGACAGCACTGGCGCACCCTTTTATACTGGGCACGGCCACAATCGTTACCTGTCGGATTATGATAGATTAACCTGATTATTTTAGAGGTAATGTTAGGAGGGTATCAATCACCATGACTATACTTCTAACGGGCGCTGATGGATACATGGGGTGGCCCACCCTTTTGAAGCTAGCTAAGGAATTCCCGAATGAAAGAATCGTTGGTGTAGATAATTTCGGGCGGCGCAGATGGGTTGAGGAGATAGGGTCTGTATCTGCGGTGCCTATAGCCTCGATGGAGGATAGAGTCAAGGCTGCCCATGAGAAGGGTCTAACCAATATTAGCTTCATCTACGGCGACCTCGTTGATCGAGATTTTGTCCTGGAGCTGGTATCTGTTTTCAAGCCAAGGGCAATAGTACATCTGGCAGCTCAGCCCTCAGCCCCCTATTCTGAGATAAATGGAGAGAGGGCTAACTACACCCAGCATAACAATACCCAGTCCACCCGTAATCTACTGTGGGCCCTCAAGGAACTCAATGCTCTGGACACACTCTTTATAGAGACTACTACGACTGGGGTCTACGGTCAGCCAGGATTCCCTATACCTGAGGGTTACGTAGAGGTTGAGCGTAAAGGACAGAAGGATACTGTTATCTTTCCAGGTATGGCAGGCTCATGGTACCACATGAGCAAGTGTCATGATGTAAATAACCTCTGGTTGGCGAATAGCAAGTGGAAGCTACCGATTATAGACCTTAGAACTGCTATCGTCTATGGGACAAGCACTCCGGAGACGCAGGAAGATCCCAGGTTTGCTACCAGATTTGACTTTGATTTCTACTTTGGTACGGTTGTGAACAGGTTTGTTGCCCAGGCTCTTGCAGGCTTTCCAATAACCGTCTATGGCAAGGGCGATCTCAAGCGCCCGATGATAGGACTTCAGGATGCTGTTAACTCCACAGTTGCGGCTGTCAAGAGAGGCACCGACGGTAAGTTTGAGATCTTCAACCAGACAAGTGGTCCTGTCAGCATTCAGGAGGTAGCTAACGCAATTCAGAAGATAGCTGGTGAGATGGGGGTTGAGGTAGAAGTTGAGCATCTTCCCAATCCTCGTGTTGAGAAAGAAGAACACCAGATGGTTATGGAGAACGATCGCTTCATACAGGAACTGCTGCCTGACATACATGTAGACATAGAGGCAGGTATCAGAGACACCTTGGAGAGCCTCTTGCCATATAAGGATGTTCTTTCTGCTTACAAGGACAGATTTATACCTGAACAACTTTTGGCCAAGGTTGCTGCGAGATAAAGCCTAAGTGCTCTATAAGACTATTTACTAGAAAGGTCCCCTGAATATAGGGGACCTTTATTTTGGAATGCTTTTACACCCAAACTTGGTAAGATAAAAATTGCTTGATCAACATCACCTAGGAGAGTGAGCTTTGAAGATACTCGTTACAGGTGCGGCTGGGTTTATTGGGTCCACTCTTGTGGATCTGCTTAGGCACGATCACGATGTTAGAGCTATTGATAATTTTTCTGTGGGAACGGTGAGACAGATAGGGGATGTTACAGTAGAGGAGATGGATTGCGCGATCCCCGAACATGCTGAGGAGATGGTAAGAGGATGTGATGTGGTAGTACACCTTGCAGGTATGACAGGAATTCCTCAGTGTGAGCAACATCCTCTGGATGCCTCTAGAGATATCCTCGTGGCGACAAAGTATGTTTCTGAGGCGGCAGTTCGTGCTGGAGTAAAGCAGTTTCTGTTCTCTTCTACATTCGCTGTCTATGGCCAGGCCTCTGGATTGGTTACGGAAGATACTCCCAGAGCTCCCATCGGTATGTATGGGTTCTTGCGAACAGCTAGTGAACACCTGCTATTAGCAGCCCAAAAGCTTGACGGGTTGAACGTTTTGATATTCAGGCAGACAAATATCTACGGTAAGGGTATCACCAAGAAGAACACTTTGCTGAATGTGCTTGCCGATCGTGTGCTCAATCACCAGCCCATTACTATCTATGGGACTGGTATGCAGGCAAGAAACTTCCTGCATGTGATGGATACGGTGCAGGCATATAAGCTGGCAATAGAGAAACAAGCCACAGGTATCTATAACCTTGGTAGCACAGAGACCCTTACAGTCAAGAATGTGGCCGATATCGTCAACGATGCAGCCGAGCGAATACTAGGTTACAGGGTTCCTATAGAACAGAAGCCGGATAGAGGCGCAGGCAACAGGGAAATATCAGCAGATAACTTCGTCGTCGATATAAGCCGTATATGTCACGATCTTGGCTTTTCACCACAGCGTACGGTAAAGGGAACCGTGGAAAGATTGCTATCAGGTGAGGAGTAGATGTGCCACCCAGTATAAAAGTCCTAATAGTAATGGGGCCAATAGCTCAGGGTGGAGCTGAATGGCAAATATATCATCTATTAAGGCTCCTAGATAAAGATCGTTTTCAGCCCCTCCTGGCGTCTGTTAGATTTGCTGATTCTTCACTCGTTATCGATGATGGCGATCGTCTCATTAGAGATGAATTTTACAACTTGGGTGTGCCCATATACGAGATAAGTGAATACAGACGTAATGATCCAAGTAATGCCTTGGCTTTGGCTCGTATAATTCGAGACCTGTCTGTGGATGTGGTACATGCCAACCTGTATCCAGGAGAGACCTGGGGAAGACTCGCTGCCTTTCTTACAGGTGTGCCAGTGATCATTCATAAGAGAGGCATGCCTTTCCTGACTGGGAAGTCTACCCATGTTCTGGTGGATTGGCTTCTCAACCTGCGCACGACTAGGATAATAGTTCCCAGTAATGCTGTTAGAGATAGACTTATTGGGCTTGAGCCGTTACTTAAGGACAAGGTAAACGTTATATATTCGGGAGTGGATTTAAACTCTTGGAAAAGAGCTTCATCTGATGAACTGATTTCTCTCAGAAGAGAGTTGGGCATCTCTGAGGGCGAGTTCGTAATAACAAACGTTGCTAGGCTTAGAAAGATAAAGGGACAAGAATATTTGATAAGAGCTGCTCCTAAAGTCATAGAGCAATATCCTAACACACGCTTTCTATTTGTTGGTAACGGAGAGCTGCAACAATATTTGTCTGATCTAGCTAATAGTTTAGGTATTGGCTCCCGTGTACTTTTCCTTGGAGCTCGTAAGGATATAGACAGAATACTTTCGCTAACGGACGTATTTGTCTTTCCTAGCTTGCAGGAGAGCTTTGGGGTGGCGTTGGTGGAGGCTGCTCTTATGGGCGTACCGGCGGTAGCCACCAGGGTGGGCGGCATTACCGAGATAGTCATTGAAGGGGAGACGGGTCTTTTAGTGCCTCCTCGTGATCCTGAAGCTTTAGCAAGCTCAGTGATCAGGTTATTGTCAGAAGATAGTTTGCGTGAGCATATGGGATTGAAGGCCAAGGAATGTGCAGCCTCCAGGTTTGATATAAAGCTTACTGTTGGCAAGTTACAGGAAGAGTATCTCAAGGCGGCAGGTGTTAGATGCTAAAGGATACTGTCCTGGTATTTATTAGCCGTAACTTTCAGAAAGTAGTATCCCTGTTGCTTACGGTGATGCTGGCTCGTGTAGCCGGTAGGGAAGGCCTTGGGTCCTATGGTTTATTGGTAACCATATCTACTTTCGTAACTACCGTCGCTACTTTGGGACTTGGCCCTGCCCATGTACACTTCAGGGGGCAGAAGCAGCTTTCCCTCGAGGAGATAATAGGCAACTCGTTTATAGGCGCAATTATATTTGGCCTATCTTCAATATTGGCGTTCTCCATACTAAGGCCTTACCTCAATATGGAGCTAGAGTCCAAGCTCTCTATTACCATCATTACCCTGACATTCCCTGTAGCGATATTGCAGAGTTATCTAGATTATGTTTGGGTTTCCGAAAGGAAGTTGGACTGGTTTAGCGCCATGTATGTGGCCAGATACCTCACTCTCCCGGTGTTCATACTCCTGGGGCTTGTCATTTGGAGCGGGGATGTGGGGATAGCTTTTGGTTTGGCTGCCAACTCTATTACGACACTTCTTCTATCTCTGGTAACTATTGCCCGAAATCTAGGATTTAGCTTCAGAATAAGCCTGGATGCTTTTTTCAAGGCCGTCAGATATGGATTTCATATAGAGGCTGGTACAGTCGCTCAAGCTGTAGGTTACAGATTTGATTACTTCCTTGTGAAGTACTTCTTAGGTTCATCTCATCTAGGACTGTATGTGCCAGCCACTAACTGGGCTGAAGTGGTATGGCTTATTCCGGGAGCGATCTCTACAGCTCTACTACCAAGAGTCTCGGTTGCGGACAGGGCAAGTGTCAAAGACATAACAGCAGCCACGATGAGGATTACTTTTACTATCTCCCTGATCATAGGGCTGGGGATAATGGTCTTCTCGCATTTCATAATAACTCTCCTGTATGGTCGCAGCTTTCTAGGTGCTGTGGATGCCCTTCGCATACTGCTCATAGGTACTGTAGTTTTTTCCCTACAGAGGGTGCTTTCGAATTACTTTATAGGTCAGGGGGAGGCTAAATGGTTTCAAATCGCTACCTTGGCGTCTATGTGTATAAATGTCGTAATGAACGTATTTCTTTTGGGGGTTGCGGGGTGGGGCATAGAAGGGGCAGCGTTATCCTCGGCCGTTAGTTATAGCCTCTCGACAATCTTCCTCACCGTGCTGTTCATTCGCTGGTCAGGATTGCCGATTAGAGATATTTTGATAATCAACTCCATGGATGTATCCAAGATATTGCAGCAAGGGAGCTTGATCTATAGGCGAATAGTCGAGGCAAGGTAATTGATAATTATTTTTTGCTTGACGATACCTTCTAGACAATAATAGTTGATCCGAAGTGTATAATTCCTTCTTGGTAGATGAAAACAAAATCGTGAAAAGAGGTGTAAGGCAGTTGAACATACTAGTAACAGGTGGCGCTGGGTATGTAGGTTCTCAACTCATCAGGGACTTGGGAGAGCATCCAGAGTTAGCAGGATCCAGGATAATCATTTTTGACAACATGCAAGACGAAAGATACCAATCCCTGATGAACTTACCACCAAGTGGTATCTATGACTTCGTATACGGTGATGTGCAGAACCTTGACGATCTGGTTGATGCTGTTCAAGGGTGCGATGTAGTTATACATCTTGCGGCTCTGACCAATGCAGTGGTTTCCTTTGAACGTATTCCGGAGACGGAGCGAACGAACTTTCAAGGAACCAAGAACGTTGTCGAGGCTGTTAAGAGATCCAGTACAGTCAGGCGAGTAATATACGCTTCCACATGTAGTGTCTATGGTGAGACTACAGGGATAGTCAATGAGGAATCAGAATGTCATCCTGAAAGCCCCTATGGTGTGTACAAGCTTATGGGAGAGCAAGAGGTCCTTGCCCTTCCATCTCAAACTAACGGCAGAATAAGTGGCACAGCATTGAGGCTTGCTACTGTATTTGGTCTGAGCCCCGGACTACGTGTGCATACCGTGGTAAACAAGTTTGCTATATATGGCGCGTTGGGTATGCCGATTACTGTGCATGGTACGGGGGAGCAGAAGCGACCTTTTATACATGTAAAGGATGCTAGCTCGGCCTTTATCTTTGCCCTCTTGAATCCAGCGACTGAGAACGGTGTATTCAACGTGGTTGGTGAGAACGCTTCCGTAAATCAGGTGTTGTCTTATGTAAGGCCCCGTTTCCCGAGGCTCAAAGTGGAGCGTAAGGAAGGAAGGCACCTCAACCAGATCTCCTACGAAGTCGATGGATCAAAGTTCAGGGCTCTGGGATGGAAGCCTACCATTTCGGTAGAAGATGGAGTTGAGGAGTTCGCCAAGCTCTGCTCGGGCATAAATTCAGGTATATACGCTATGGTGAAATGAGGCTATATCTTCATCCTCTGCGCTGGTTGTTTTGGTTGTCCTCACTCATGGTCGGATATACCTGGGTGGCGTATCCGTTTCTCTTGAAGCTGCTGTCTATTTTGAAATCCAAGAACGGCTCTCGGCAGGTAAAAAGCTGGCCTTCAATATCTATAGTGATGGCTGTTCATAACGAGGCTTCGGTCATAGAGGATTCTCTAGCTGATTTGTTGGCTATGGATTATCCGCATGGGGAGCTCGAGGTCGTTGTTGTGTCTGATGGATCTACGGATGCGACCAATGAAATCGTACGCAGCGTATCTTCAAAGGATTCAAGGGTACGCTTGATAGAGCTACAAAGATCTGGTCAGACTGCAGCCATCATACAAGGGGTTCTGGCTGCCAGGCATGAGGTCATTGTCAGGTCAGATGCTGATACACGTCACGATAAGGATTTCCTAATCCATATAGCTAAGCATTATCTTGATCCGCGTATCGGATGTGTGGGGGGAGAGCTCAAGATAAGGAACACTAGTGCTTCAGGTATATCGCAGAGCGAGGGGATCTATTGGAGATACGAAATGCTACTTAGAAGGCTCGAGAGCGATGCAGGCGTACTCTCAACAACAAGTGGTGCTGTTATGAGCTTCAGAAGAGAAATCTTCGAGCCCTTCTCTCCAGATTGTAGTGAAGATGTTGTTATACCCAAGCTTGCGATAAAGAAAGGCTATGTGATGGTACATGAGCCCAGGGCTGTGGCTTACGAGGTGATGCCATCCAGCGCAAGAGGCGAGGTAAATGCTCGACGGCGGATGGTGTCAAGAGCTCTTCGAGCTCTTTTTAGCGACGAGGGGAGTATTAACCCTCTGAGACATCCCCTACATTGGTGGGCGGTATTCTCGCATAAAGTGCTGAGATGGATGACTCCTGTATTTTTGATTCTATCTTTTGTCTCATCGATAGGCTTAAGATCCAATAAAAAGATTTATTCCCTGGCTTTATGGTTGCACCTTGTGTACTTTTCTATGTCTTTATGTGGTTTTCTTTTGGAAAAGGCGGGCAAAAGGGTTGGCTTGCTCTCTGCTGCCTACAGTTTCTTTGTAGCTAATTTGGCTTTTCTGTTGGGCTGGAAGGACCTGCTTCTGGGGAGAAAGATTAGGACCTACAGTTCTGTGGAATGAATCGGAAGTATGAAGATAAACAGATTGTGCCTTGTAACAAGTGACTATCATTTTGTGGATGAAGATAAGGTCTGCACTACCAGCGCCTTTATGAAATTTGTCCCTGAGCTGCTTGCTTTTACTGAAAATATAGAGATTTGCTGCCCAGTACATGCTTCTGGCGTTGGCGGATTTAGTATAGAAAGCGAGCGTATTCGTTATATAAAGCTTCCACCCTCAAGGACTATCGAGCAGTTCATGAAGCAGCTGCCGAGAGATCTTCCGGTTATAGTGCAGAAGATTTACCAAGGTGTTCGCAGGTCGGACTTAGTGTGGATAAACGGCCCGCATCCTCTGCTACCTATAACGGCTTTCGTCTGTCTATTGCTAGCAAAACCGTATGTCCTCTGGATACGAGGGGACATAATGGAAACTACCAGAGCTAAGTATGTTTCCAAAACAAAACGGGATAATATGGCCCGAAGGCTTGCAGTCTACTTGGATAGAAGCATGTTATTGGCTGCTAGGAGAGGGGCGGTATTAGTAACTGGCAAGGGGCTCAGTCGATATCTCGAAAGATCCAAAAATGCGCTCATTGCTAATAGTAGCCTGGTGAAGGAATCTGATATCAGCAATAACCCTAAGGGTGTACTGCATAATCCTGTGCGTTTACTTTGGGCAGGTCAGCTCAGACCAGTCAAAGGCCTTGCTTATCTTCTTGAAGCGGTCAAGCTTCTAATCGATAGAGGCTTCAATGTGCATCTGACAATAGTTGGAGATGGGGAACAAGGAGACTACCTTAGGGATCTTGCTTCTAAGTTAGGCTTGAAACATGCTGTTGAGTTCCCTGGCTATGTCCCCCCCGGTCCGGCGCTAAAGACCTACTTCGACAGAGCAGATATATACGTTCTGCCGAGCCTTTCTGAGGGCATTCCAAAAGTGCTGCTTGAGGCTATGGCAGCTGGACTGCCCATAGTGGCGACGAAAGTGGGCGGTATACCCGATATCATAGAGGATGGCGTCAATGGTCTATTAGTAGAGCCTGGGGATGCTAGGGCTCTAGCTTTTTGTGTTCAACGCTTGATACAAGCAGACGATCTAAGGATGAGTTTATCTTCAAATGCGCTGCGTTTTGCCCGGGATCATACCGCTGAGGCTGAGGTTCGAAGAATACATAAGCTGTTAACAAAGGCATATCCATATATTTGGAGAACATCATGAAGCTAGGGGCTTTCTGGTGGTTCATAATAGATGTGCTGTGTGTGGCTGCTTCTTTTATACTCAGCTTTGCAGTGCGCGTGCCTTTTCCATATCTGGAGAGGGAGCTTCCGAGATTTATTGACCTGTTATTCCCTCTTATAATTCTCAGAATAGCTCTATTTGCCCTTTTTGGACTATATAGATATATTTGGCAGAATGCTGCTTTGAGAGAAACGGTAGCTGTAGTGTCCGCTACTGTAGTGGGGTCTATAGTTGCAACCCTCCTGTTAGTATTCGTGTCCCTTCAGGATCCTATTCAGGAGTTTCCGAGAAGTGTTCTAATATTTGAAGCAGCTATCACCACTTCTCTTGTGGCAGGATATCGCTACTCCTTACGCATCCTGGATCTGCGCGATCTCGAGCCTAGGGAGGCTCATATACATGACAGACAGCAATATATACTAGATGCCAAGATCCAAGAGTGGCTTTACAATGCGCCTATAGAAGTACAGATACTTTGGGCTGAGAGTCAGAAGTGGAGCCTCAAAAGAGTTCTCAAGAGAACTTTTGACATAATAGTATCTCTGACAGCCTTGCTGATATTTGCTCCCCTATTGCTGATAGTGGCAATACTAATCAAACTGGAATCTCCTGGGCCAGTCATGGCGGATATTCCCAAGAGGGCGGGGAGGCATGGTGTACCTTTCAAGATGTATAAGTTCAGGGGTATGGTGCCAAACGCACACTTACTTCTGGTAAACAACCCAGTGCTGTGGGAGAAGTATAGAAGAAACAACTTCAAGCTTCTAGATGATGATCCAAGGTTGACAAGGGTAGGCAGGTTCATACGTAAGACTAGCATCGATGAACTTCCTAACCTTATCAATGTCTTGCATGGCGAGATGAGTATAGTGGGGCCAAGACCTCGCTACCCCTTCGAGATCATAGCTCAGGCAGAGAGATTTCCCGAGACAATACCCGACATACTGAAGATGCTGACGGTTAAGCCTGGCCTAACAGGACCTTGGCAGGTAGCAGGTAGATCTAATCTTGGCTATGAGGAACGTACCAAACTAGAAGCTGAGTATGCCGAGAACCATACGCTCCTAGGAGATATAATGCTATGTCTAGCCACCATACCGGTGGTATTGAGGCAGGAGGGCGCTCACTAGCCCTCCTGCCGACAAGTTATTCTCCGTACTTTGAATGCTTCTTTGCCAGGATTCCCACTTTGGGTATGTTGTGGGCTCCTAGAACCCAAGCTTATCCTTGAGGACAGACTCGAGCTCAGAAATGCTCACCCTGTCCTGCTGCATAGTATCTCTGTCTCTTATAGTAACCGCGTTGTCTTCTAGTGTCTGGAAGTCAACCGTTACGCAGTAAGGAGTTCCGATTTCGTCCTGCCGGCGGTATCTTCTGCCTATGCTGCCGGTCTCATCATAGTCGGTCACATACACATCTGCCAGTCTGTCTCTTATCTCCCATGCTATCTTGATGAGAGGCTCCTTGCGGGATAGCGGTAGCACAGCGACCTTCACCGGAGCTATCCTTGGGTGGAATCTGAGAACTACGCGAGTACCTTCATTGTCTGGTTCTTCATGATAGGCATCTAGAAGGAATACCAGGAAGGATCTGTCTACTCCTAGTGATGGTTCGATGACGTATGGAACTATGTGGCTCTTGGTCTCTTCATCGTAGTAAGTCAGCTGCTGTCCACTGACCGCCATATGAGCTTTGAGGTCATAGTCGGTGCGGTTAGCGATACCCCACAGTTCGTTCCATCCAAACGGATAGAGGTATTCCAAATCGGTTGTTGCCTTCGAGTAGTGGGAGAGGTCTTCCTTAGCATGCTCCTTAAGGCGCAACCTCTCTCTGGATACTCCCAGAGACACAAACCAATCTATCGCAAAGTTGCGCCAGTAATCATACCATTTGTCATCTTCGCCTGGCCGTACGAAATACTCCAGTTCCATTTGTTCGAATTCTCTCGATCGGAATATGAAATTGCCTGGGGTTATCTCATTACGATAAGCTCGGCCTATCTGGGCTATGCCGAAGGGTAATTTCTTCCTGCTAGTCATGAGTACGTTTGAGAACTGAACAAATATAGCCTGGGCAGTCTCAGGTCTTAGATAGGCTACCGCAGCCTCGTTTTCTACTGGTCCAACGAAAGTCTTGAACATTGTGTTAAATGGGCGAGGAGGTGTTAGATCTTTCGATCCGCAGTTAGGGCAGGAGAGTCCCTCTACCGGATTCTCTTTCCCTGCTCTCTTGTTCTCTTCGTAACCAGGAAGATGATCAGCTCTGAACCTTTGCTTGCAGTTCCTACAGTCGACCATTAAGTCGTTGAAGTTCTCAAGGTGCCCAGAAGCTTTCCATACTAGAGGATGCATTATCGTGGCTGCATCTATACCTACGACATCGTGTCGGATTTGTACGACGTCATGCCACCATGCCTTCTTGATATTTTTCTTCATCTCTACGCCTACGGGGCCATAGTCCCAGAAAGCTGACCAGCCACCGTAGATCTCGCTACTGGGAAAGACGAAACCTCTCCTCTTGGCGAGAGATACGATAGTATCCATGCTCACTGTAGTTTCGGTTGTTTCCTTAGTTTCAGCCATCCTAACCTCCTAAAAATGAAAGCCAACCCCAAACGTTGGTGGGGATGGCTAGATATCTTGCAAGGAGCTTGATTTCATGTACGCTTCGTTTCTGGTTGAGGCAGTGCCTTGCGCGGCATGCGCATGTAAGCAACGAAGCCTGGGGTCTTGCTGAAAGAGAACCTCATTACCTTTCCCCCATCTGGGGCATCGTACACTTTTACCACAGGAAATCCTAACTTGTATGCAGAAAGTGCGATTAGACCCGTTAGCAAGGCGATAAATGGAGATCTCATTTAGCTACTTCCTCGGGTATTCTCTCTTCCCTGCTTTTAATGTCTATTATTTTCTCTGAATGAGAGTTCGACTTTATCTGTCTATAGACCTGGGTGGTCGTTATGCTTGCGTGTCCAAGCCACTCTTGTACCTGCCTCAGGTCTATTCCTCCATCGATCATATGAGCGGCAAAGGAGTGTCTGAGCGTGTGAGGTGTAATCCCTTTGATCCCAGCCTCCGAAGCATAAGCCTTGAGAATTAACCAGAAACCTTGTCTAGTGAGTCTCTGTCCTCGGTGGTTCACAAATAGTGCCTGCTCGTCTTGCCCTCTGACCAGCAAAGGTCTGGATCTCTCAAGATACAACTTGAGGACATCCACTGCGGGTTGAGACAAAGGCACCTTTCTGGTCTTTCCTCTGCCTATGCATTTGAGGTGGCTTTCGTCTAGATTTATATCGTCCACATTCAGGCTAACCAGCTCACTCACTCTCAGCCCGGTGCGATAAAGCACCTCAAGCATTGCTCTATCTCTAATTCCCTCTGGCGTCTCTGAATCACTGGCAGCTGCAAGTAGCATATTGACTTCTTGCACGCTTATGGCTTTTGGCCAGTATTTCTGTACTCTTGGGCTTATGAGATCGCTGGCTGGATTTTGATCCACTACAGACTTGGCTACCAAGAACTGGAAGAAGCTCTTTATAGCTGCCATCTTACGTGCCTGTGTGCTTGGAGCGTAGGCCCTGTCCTGATTACCTTTTAGGTACAGGAGGTAATCCTGTATGTCAGAAGAGGTTACCGCCGCCCAAGAGTCGATATGATCCTTACTCTGAAGCCAATCGTGGAACTGTAATATATCGTTTTTATAGGCAGCAGTAGTGTTGTTTGAAAAATGCCTTTCCGATTCTAGATGGGATATGAACTCCTCAACACTGCTCAGTCCGTCGAACAATGGTTCTCTCCTGTTCGTGAAGTAAACCCAGAAACATTCTATCATTATGGAGTAGCGTTATAGCAAGTAAAAGTCAAGAAAACGCTATGACTTTTTATCTTGATTTATGTTTTGTAAGTGATCTAACCAAGCCCTATAAAGCAGATTCCTGGATATGCCGGTTTGTGCAACTATCTGCTTTATGATGTCCTTAGCTTTGTTGCCAGCTCTTACTCCCTCTTCTATCCTATCAAGATAAACAGATAAGCTTTGTTCATCTTGACCTGCTTCTTGTAATGCTGCTGATGGAGCTATAACCAGGGTGTATTCTCCTCTAGGCTCAGTCTTACTCCAGTACTCTATTTCTTGAGATATATGGGACCTGCGAAACTCCTCGTGTATCTTGGTCATCTCCCTAGCTACTACTATTTGCCTGTCGCCAAGAGCGTTCAGCAAGTCTTGAAGAGTTTTTACCAATCTATGTGGAGCTTCGAACAGCACTATCGTATATGGGGTCGTGGTAGCCTGAGCCAGGGCCTCAGCCCTTTCCTTGGAGCCTCGGGGCAGAAAGCCCAGGAATAAGAATTGGTTTGCAGGTAATCCAGACCCCATTATTGCGGTAGTTAGAGCGGATGCTCCAGGGAGTGGGGTTACCTTTATACCCCTTTCTAGTGCCGTAGCTACTAGGGTCATTCCTGGATCAGATATACCTGGAGCGCCCGCATCCGTTGCGTATACAACATCCTGATCCTGAAGCACACTCAGTATCTCATCTAGCCTAGAAGGTGGGGAGTGTTCGTTATAGCTTATTAGTCTACAATGTATGCCATAGTGAGACAGGAGCTTCCTTGTTACTCTGGTATCCTCTGCTGCAACTACACTCACGCTTTTGAAGATCTCTAGCGCACGTAGAGTTATATCCCCTAGGTTCCCTATAGGCGTGCTGGCTAAGTAGAGAGTGGCCAAAGCTATTAGACCTCGCTACTTGTTTTGGTCTTTATCTAAGCTGGGTCCCCACTCTATTTCCACCCCCCCAATTCTCACTACATGGCCCGGCTCGATACCTGCGTTCTCCAGATCCTTGGTGATGCCCATCCTGTCCATCTCTCTCTCCAGGCGATTCACTGCTTCAGGATTTGTGATATCGGTCATCACTGCTATACGCTCGATTGTAGGGCCATGTACCTCCCAAGTACGCTTGCCTTTACGCCTTATTTGGTACCACCTGTGATCTATTGATCTAGGGCGTATGACTGCTTGCTCTTCTTGGGGTGCAAAGGTGCCTATAGGTGGTGCGTTTTCCAGCATTTGAGAGAGTTTATATATCAGCTCTCTAAGTCCCTCCCTGGATGCGCCACTAACTGGTAGTGCTTCATACCCTAGAGTCTCAATCTCCTTCTTGAAAGACTCCCATCGCTGCTGAGCTTCGGGAAGGTCAATCTTATTGAACGCTACCAGTGAAGGTCTCTCAAGAAGCTCGGGATCATAATATCTAAGCTCTTCTCTAAGGATTCTTATGGCATCCAGGGGATCTACACCATCCTGGGAAGAACCATCTACCACGAAGAGTAACACTCTCGTTCTCTCGATGTGTCTGAGAAATTCGTCTCCTAAACCTGTGCCCTCATGGGCTCCTTCTACAAGTCCTGGGATATCTGCTACTACAAAGCTCTTTTCTGATCCTGGAACTTGTACCACCCCTAATACCGGTTCAAGAGTAGTGAAGGGGTAGTTCCCTATCTTGGGTCGTGCAGAACTTATGGCTGATAAGAGCGTGCTCTTTCCTGCGTTTGGCAGCCCTACTAGCGAGACATCAGCGAGCAGTTTCAGCTCTAGCCTAAGTCGTCTTTCCTCACCCGGTTCACCCTTTTCGGCAAACCTAGGAGTCTGATATGTACTAGTAGCAAAATGGGTATTGCCTAATCCTCCACGCCCCCCTCGAGCCACAAGCACTTTTTGGCCAGGAGTAGAGAGATCCGCAAGCAATTCCCCTGTTTTGTCGTCATATACTACTGTACCCACGGGTACGGGCAAGAAGAGATCTGCGCCTGCTTTACCATGGCGCTTCTGGGATCTACCGTGACCACCTGATTCTGCTACATATCTCTTCTTGAAGGTGTAGGGGAGGAGAGTGTTCTCGCTAGGATCTGCCACAAGGTAAACAGATCCTCCTCTCCCTCCGTCTCCTCCATCCGGACCACCCTTGGGGACGAATTTCTCACGCCTTAGGCTGGCACTGCCATTTCCGCCATCGCCAGCTTTTACCTCTATTACTACTTGATCTACCATGCTATTTAAGATAGCAAATCTTCCAGCTGCCTTCGGAATACATCTCGGCGAAGTTTGCGAAGAGCCTTTGATTCTATCTGCCTGATCCTCTCCCTGGTTACTCCAAAGGCTCTACCAACTTCTTCCAGAGTTCTAGGTTGTCCTACATCTAGGCCAAACCTGAACCTCATCATATCTCTTTCAGGAGCAGGAACATGTAACATCACGGATGCCAGAGCTTCTCGTAGCCTTTGGTCGATCTCCCTTAGCTGTGTCTGAGTTAGCTTGTATTTGAGGCGAAAGCTTTCTTCACTCATGGGAGACCTATCTAGGTGCCCAAATCTATCGAGCAACATCTGATAGTCCTCTGGAGAGAGCCTGGCTGCAACCATGTCGAGCACTCGGCTTTCAGCCTGCATGACTTGATTAGGAGACACAGCGAGTATATGTGCTACCTCTCTGTATGGACGAGGTTCACAGTCCAAGCCGAATCGCATCAGCAGGACCCCTCTCTCCCTCTCGCTCAGGTGCTTAAGTACCTGATCTATCTGATCCCTCAAGAGGGATTGGGATGCCGCATCCATAGGGGCAGGAGCCTTATGATCTTGTATGAAATCTCCAAGCGAGGTGTCCTCTTCCTCTCCTACAGGGTTCTCCAGAGATATGGGCTCCTGTGATATCTTCTGTACCTCTCTGATTTTTTCTACTGGAATCCCTAAGTAGTTCGCTATCTCTTGTTCTGTAGGCTCTCTCCCTAGTTCTTGAGTTAACCTTCTTCTGGCATGGGCGATTTTATTAATTGCCTCGCCCATGTGGACTGGTATGCGTATAGTACGGGCTTGGTCTGCAATGGCTCTGGTTATTGCTTGCCTAATCCACCAAGTGGCGTAGGTTGAGAACTTATATCCCTTTTGGTGCCTAAACTTTTCAACGGCTTTGATTAGCCCTATGTTACCTTCCTGTATCAAGTCTAGTAAGGTTATGCCCCTACCGGTATACTTCTTAGCTATACTGACTACCAGGCGCAGATTTGCCTCTATGAGCCTCTTCCTGGCAATATCACCTTCTGCTATCCACTTGGTGATCTTATCTTGTATATCAGCTTGATTAGCACCAAAGTGTTTTATCAAATCCGACGTGAAGTCAAATGGCCTATAACTAGTCCTAGCTATCTTCTCGGAAATATCTGCAGGCGCCAGCTCTTGTAGTATGTGCAACCTAACTATGGCCCAGTCTATCTCAGAATAGATGCCTTTGGATTCTGAATCTTCATCCGACTGTTCTGTGGTTTGTTCTACCCTAGATTCCAATCCTAGCTGTTGGACAACTCTTTCTATTAGTTCAACCCAGTAGTCTGGAATACTATCGGCAGGGAATATATGAGTATACAATTCCTTTGCTGCCTGCAAGGAACTCTCCAGATCGGTGATGAGTGTGACAGCCAGCTGCTCGATGAACTGAGATGGGTCAAGCCCTTGCAGTGAGGATCGAATATTGGAGAGATAATTGCCTCTTTCGTTCTTTCTGGCTAGCTCTATTTCTTGTTCCTGACTTAGAAGGTTCTCCTTGCCTATCTCCCTTAGATAGAGCCTTATAGGATCATCTAAGTTTGTCCCTTCAAGATCCTCAAGATCCTCTGGATCCTGCAGGCTTTCCTCAATCTCGAGGTCGACATAATCAGCGTCATTTTCCTGATTCTTCATTCTCATGCCTGCTCTGTAAGAAGTGTCCCGTCGGTTAGAAACATACTTATAGATATCTCCTTCCTGATCGGAAGGAGTAGGTTTGGAGTTTATCGAGCCTGATATTGGTACCATCCCCTGCCCTCCATAGACTACAAGGGGCTGTTGCATATATGTTGAAGTGAATTCCTGGTTTTCACGAAGTCTAGGATAAGAGGTGTTCTCGTGTCAACAGCCAGAATTTAAAGTTTACGTTTCCTTTACCTAAAATTGATGTTTTCATACGATTTCAGACCTTGAATCCTTGAAATAAGGACTTGCTGGTGGATCATATTGCCTAAGCTCAGATGCGAGCGTAGGGACCAGCTGTAGTAAACTCCTTACGGATTCTTCATCTCCTTGTTCCATGGCTTCTTTTAGTAGTAAGGAGTGTTGATGTAGCAGGTCTCGCAGTCTCTGCCTGCGGATAAGGTTGATCTTCTTATTTAGCTCAAGCAACTGCTCATTGCTGAATAGTTCAGGCTGAGTGGATGCTAAGGCTACCAGTCTTTCAACGTGCTGTCTGAGGGATTCATCTACGCTCTCAAGTAAGCTCTCTGGTGTTAGTTTCTCTTGCCCCAAAGTTTGCATCTTTTCCAGGATCTCTTTGTTAGGGGAATTCTCCATATCATTGATGAAATCCTCGGGTAGATTGCCCAAGAGCCTGGGATATCTAATGAGCAGAGCTAGCACCATCTCTTCCTGAGACACACTATTGAGATTGATAGGAGCAGCCTCGCCTCCACCGGGTCGTGAGGATTGTTTTCTGGCTTGAACGACGTGTAGATGTATTTCATTCTCATCTACACCCACTAGCTTGGCGAGCCTGGATTCATAGTGAGCTCTCTCGATAGGATTGCCCAAGTCACCTATTACTGGTGCCAAATCTGCTATGGCTTGAGTTTTCCCCTGTGGAGTCTTTAGATCATAGCCTCTTTCAACTATTTCGAAGAAGTGATCTATAACAGTTTTTGCACCTTCGATGATCCTGGCCCATTCTGATGGATCCTTGCGGATTAGAGTATCCGGATCTTCCCCTTTGGGTAGAGTGGCTATTTTTACGAGCACTTCAAGCTTACTATCTGAGCTTATCACCCTGCCCTTGGATCTGATCGGGATGCTTCTTCTACGGATTGAGTCCCTGAGAACTTCCCACCCTCTTAGCGCAGCTGCCTGTCCTGCGGTGTCGGCATCGAGAGCCAGGCAAATATTAGCAGCCATTTTGGATAGTAACTTCACATGAGAGGGGGTGATTGCTGTCCCTAGAGTAGCTACAACATTCCTAAAGCCATATTGGTGAGCGGTGATTACGTCTACGTAACCCTCTACTACCACTACCAAGTTGGATTCCTTGATCGCAGACTTGGCAACATCAATACCATAGATGTGTTCTCCCTTTGTGAATATAGGAGTCTCCGGAGTGTTCATGTACTTAGGAATGCCCTCGCCTATGGCTCTTCCGCCAAAGCCGACGAACCTGCCATCTTTATCCTTGATTGGGAACATTAGCCGGTCGCGGAATCTGTCGTAGTATCCTCCACCTGTTCTTTCGACCGTAAGTCCTGCCTTGAATATGAGATCTTCCGAGAAACCCCTCTTCTGGAGGAACTTTGACGTTACATCCCAGGAATCAGGGGCATAACCTAGCATCCACTCTTCCCATGTAGCAGGAGACAACCCTCTGTCTTTGAGATAATCTCTTGCGTGCTCTGCGGCCTTTGAGTTCATAAGCAGGTGATTGAAGAGCCTGGCAGCAAGCTTATTGATCTCATATAAGGAATCAATCTCAGACTGTGGAGATTTCTCCTTGGGTTTCTCGGGCTCAAACCTGACACCTGCCTTCTGAGCCAGCTGCTCCACTGCCTCGCGGAAGCTGAGGTTCTGGGTTTCCATGAGAAAGGATATTACGTCTCCACTTTTTCCACATCCAAAGCAGTGGTAGGTCTGACGCTCTGGGAATACTATAAAGCTTGGGGTTTTCTCCTGGTGAAAGGGACATAACGCCTTGAAGCGTGAGCCCGTACGTCTAAGCTCTACGAAAGAGCCTATTACCTCCACGATGTCAATGCGGCTCTTGATCTCCTCGATTATGGTTCTGCCAGAAGCTACCATGAGTCCCGTCCTAACAAATAAAAGACCTAAGTTAGTAAGACCATGATTGAGGTGTAAACAGCTTTACAAAGAGGTTACAGGCGAATCTATCCGTCATACCTGAAACGTAGTCCGCCACTGTCCAGTCGGTGTTGCTCTCCTCATTCCCCAGATACGTTTTGAACTCCTCAGGATGACTTGCAAAATATTCGTATAGTTTGGTCACAACCATCATGGCCTTTTGAGCTTCCTTCTCCACAGCAGGGTGCCTGTAGACGTTTTTGAACATGAAATCGCGGAGTATATCCGTAGCCTTAAGTAACTTAGATTCCATTCTTATGGTTGCTGAGCTGTCCCCCTCGGATATTCCCCAGCTCTCTCTAATTATGCTGTGCACCATTGCTTCGATGCGCTCGCCATGAGAGCTTCCAAGCACAGCGATAGCTTCCTGAGGCAAATCGTGAAAAGTAATAAGACCTGCTCTTATTGCGTCATCGATATCAGCATTCAGATAGGCTATAGCGTCAGCCACTCTTACCACACAACCTTCAAGGGTACTGGGCATGGATATAAGAGGCTCGGATACCGACTCTTCGTGCTTGGAGTGATAGGAAATACCGTCGCGAACCTCCCAAGTGAGGTTGAGTCCTTTCCCGTCTTTCTCGAGGACTTCCAATACTCTTAGGCTCTGTTGACTATGTATAAAGCCACCAGGTACCAGTGCGTCAAGAGCTCTTTCCCCTGCGTGGCCAAAGGGGGCATGTCCTACATCGTGGCCTAGTGCTATGGCCTCTGTAAGATCTTCGTTCAGTCTTAGTGCACGTGATATGGTTCGAGCTATCTGGGCTACTTCTAGCGTATGACTTAGCCTTGTTCTATAGTGGTCCCCTGCAGGTGAAAAGAATACCTGGGTCTTGTACTTAAGGCGACGAAAGGACTTTGAGTGTAATATTCGATCCCTGTCTCTTGCGAACTCGGTTCTGGTTTCAGAAGGCTGTTCTGGTCTTTGGCGACCCTTTGAGTAAGCGCTCTTAGCGGCGAGAGGAGATAGCCTAGAGATCTCCTCCTGCTCAAGTCTTAGCCTAATGCTTTCCAAACTTACATCTTTCATAACCATCACCTAATACCGTAAGGAAGTATAGATTTTGTCACAAGGGTATTTTGTTAGCAAGGGAGCTTTTGTAAAGATTTTTTCCTATAAGCAAGAAGGTGTGGCGAGCGCCACACCTTCTTGTAATTATCTCAGATTGATGTACTCAACGATTAGGCGAAGCCTAATTCAAGTTTGGCATCTTCCGACATCATCGAGGGATTCCAGGGCGGAGTCCAAACCAGCTGGACATTTACCTCCTCTACCCCGGGCAGTGAGCCAATCACCTCTTCAATCTGTTGTATGAGTATAGGACCTACGGGGCAGCCCATGGAGGTCAAAGTCATCTCTATATCTACTTTGTTCTCTTTGACCTCTACGTTATATACAAGCCCCAGGTCTATGATGTTTATGCCTATTTCTGGGTCATAAACATCCTTTAGGGCTTCTCTCACGATCTCTTCGTTGACCATTTTTAAACCTCGCTTGCAAAGCCTATCCGTCTAAATATTGTAACTTATTGCGTCTAGGTTGCCATCACCTTTTGTGTTTCTTCAATCCTTGATTTTATGAGCTCATAGTCCGTCTTGGGGATTTTATGGACGTTACCCTGGAAGGCAAGGCGCCAATGCTCTGGAGGCCACTTCTTTGTGTACTCCATCTGCTCTACTAATTCTACCGCGGGTATGTACTTTCCCGGATCAGCTGCCACTTCTATCTTTATTGGGAAACGGTATGGGTAGAGTTCCCCCTCTTTCTTGCTTACCCATATTGGTTCTTCACTATACTCAGCAGTACCTGTTACCTCCGCGGTACCTCCAAAGGCCATTACCCCTGTCAAGTAAAAGACGACTTTGTCTCCTGGTTTGACTTGAGCTGCTTTCTTACCGTGCCTGCTCTTCATGCCCGCGAGGTCGAATCCTCTCGATCGGGAGATCTCGAAATTTTCTGCCGAAGATACTAGCATCCAGTAGGTTACCTCTTCGCTAACACTCATCGTATACGCTCCCCAATCAAATTTTTTGCAGCCTGGCCATACTTGCCAAGAGTTTCTTCGTACTGCCTGCTGCGAATCTGACCTCTACCTCTGCGTCCTCGCCCTGGATCTCCACTTTGAGAACAACCCCTTCTCCAAATTTTGGATGCCTGACTCTGTCACCAGGCTTGTATTCCTGTATTATCCTCTCCAAGTTGCTACTAGATACGAAGTTGTTGTTTGAAGGAAATGGTCTATATGATTGACCACTATAGTTGCGTGCACCACCTGGGTAGGTACTACCAGATGGTGTTCTGGGAGAGGTTGTGGAAGTTAATCTCCCCGGCCCTCTTCTTCCCAAGGATGGGAGGCTGCCGTCCAACAAATCAGGTGGGATGTTTGCCAGGAATCTCGATGGCACATTAGTTTGTGTGGCTCCAAAGACATTGCGGTGAAAAGCGTATGAGATATATAACTTTTCCATGGCTCGGGTAACTCCTACATACGCGAGCCTGCATTCTTCCTCTATGTCGCTTTCCCTGTCCATGGATCGTGCATGTGGTAATAGTCCCTCCTCAAAGCCTATTATAAAGACTACTTTGTACTCTAGCCCTTTGGCGGCATGGAGGGTGATTAGAGTAACTTGGTTTCCATTGTTTTGCATGGTGTCCACATCACTTTGAAGAGCAACCTCTTGGAGGAACTCAACCAGTGCCTCGGAAGTATCCATAGCCGCGTAGTCTTGCGCGATGGATATGAGGTCTCTGGCGTTTTCTAGTCTTTCAAGATCCTCTTCTGCCCCGCTACTTAGGAAGGATGCATAGCCACTCTTGATAAGCAATGTGTCAATTAAGTGAGGGAGTGTCAGATTATTGCGTTGCTCTCTAAGTTCGTATATTAGTCCTACGAGCTGCTTTAGAGACTCTTTAGCTTTGGATTGCAGCTTGGGAATTTCGAGGTTGGGTAGAAATGCTCCTACCTCTTCCAAACTCTTGATACCCAAGGCTATCTCTATAGCGTCCCACAAAGATATGTGTGCTCTGGAGGCAAGATCCTCCAGCGTTTTCATTGTGCCTTTACCTATGCCCCTTCCCGATGGGGTGTTCTCGATTATTCTGCGCAGGCTAGCTGCATCATGTGGATTGTGTATCAGCCTGAGATAAGCCAGTACGTCCTTTACCTCTCTTCTTTCGTAGAAGCGAGTACCGCCTATGATCTGATATGGGATTCTGTACCTGGAAAACGCTTCTTCTACCGGGCGTGATTGCGAGTTGGTTCGGTACATTACTGCGAAATCTGAGTAGGTGTATTCCCCTAGTGATGTAAGCCTGCTGATCTCTCGTGCTATATATGAGGCTTCGTCCTGCTCGTCATAAGCCTCCCTTACGCGTACCAGCGCACCTCCAGATTTGTTTGTCCAAAGTTTCTTGGGACGTCTCAGGCGATTACTGCTGATTATATGGGAAGCTACGTCCAAAATCTCTTGGTATGATCTGTAGTTTTGTTCTAGTAGTATTACCTTTGCCTCTGGGTAGTCTCTCTCAAAGTTTAGTATGTTTCTTATATCAGCCGCTCGCCAGGAGTATATGCCTTGATCTTCATCTCCCACTACAAATATGTTGCGGTGCTCCTGAGTAAGCAGGTTGATGAGCATATACTGCGCTCTGTTTGTATCCTGGTACTCATCTACCAAGACATATTTCCATCTATCTCTGTATTGCTGGAGTATGTCCGGGTAGGACTTCCAGAGCAGCACTACCTTCATTAGTAAGTCATCGAAGTCTACAGCCTGGTTGATTTCCAGTAGCTGTTGGTATCGACGGTATACTCTCGCCGCTATCTCATCGAAATAACTTGAAACTCCCTGACTTGAGTAGTCTTCGGGGTCCAACAGCGCGCTCTTGGCACTACTGATCCTAGCTTGTATGCTTCTGGGTGCGTATTGTTTTTCGTCCAGTCCTATCTCGTTGAGTGCTTGCTTGATCAGTCTTATCTGGTCATCGTCGTCATAGATTACGAAGTTGGGACTGATGCCTATAGCTCCACCATCACGCCTGAGCACTCTGGAGCATATAGAGTGAAAAGTTCCCATAGTTATATTTCTGGCCTCATAGCTACCAAATGCGCCGCCTACCAATCTCTCTATGCGTTCTCGCATCTCTCTTGCTGCCTTGTTGGTAAACGTCACGGCCAGTATGTTAAATGGACTAACTCCTTTAGACAGGAGGAAGGCTATTCTGTGAGTAAGAACTCTGGTTTTGCCTGACCCTGGTCCTGCCAGTACCAGTACAGGACCATCTGGGGCTGTTACGGCTTCGAGCTGCTTATCATTCAGTCCCTCTAATATCGAACTATAGATGTCTGGATAGTTACTCATAGCTTGATCATTCTATCAGTATGTTAGCCTGGTTGGCAGCGTCCAAGGAGGTTTGCGCGCCGAATCACAATTGAGTTAACATATACTACTGGAATTCCTCCTGAGATCTGTGATTCCAGTATCTGAGCAGAGGTGGACTATGCCTACATACGAGTATGAGTGTGTGAGCGGTGGACATAGGTTTGAGCGGTTCCAGAGCTTCTCGGAGCCTGCCATTGAGGTCTGTCCGGAGTGTGGTGGTCAGGTACGTAGGGTGCTCTTTGCAGCTCCCGTTATATTTAAGGGGCCGGGATTCTTCAGGACTGAATCTCGTAAGAACTCGGATGGTTCGGGAGAGTCTAATAAAGATAAGAGCGAATCCTCCAACGGTTCATCCGAATCTGAAGATTAGCATCAGTCACAGACAAATCGGTGTAGATATTTACTTTGCCCGGCTCTGCCGGGCATATTTGTACCATCATGGAGGGCGAAGTGCTGTACATACACAACACACTTACTGATAGAAAAGAGGAGTTCATACCTCTTAATCCTCCCAACGTACTTATGTATGTGTGCGGGCCCACGGTATATGGGCCGGCACATATAGGCCACGCCATGTCGTACACCGTCTTCGATATAGTGCGCAGATATTTGGAATATAAGGGCTACAAAGTAAAACACGTCCAGAACTTTACTGATGTCGATGATAAGATCATCGCGCGGTCCAACGAAGAGGGTATTAGCTGGAAGGATCTGGCGACCAGATACGAAAGGGAGTTCCTCAGGCAGATGGACAGCCTGAACATTTTGAGGGCTCATTATTATCCTCGGGCTAGCGAAGTTATACCCGAGATAATTGAGGATATACAAAGGCTTATAGCTCGAGGCTATGCTTATGTCGTTGACGGGGATGTATATTTTAGGGTTCTCAAGGATGAAGAGTACGGTGAGCTAAGTCACAGACGGTTGGATGAGATGAGAGCAGGCGCAAGGGTCGAAGCAGATCCTCGTAAAGAGCATCCTATGGATTTCGCTCTTTGGAAGTCGGCCAAGCCTGGTGAACCTTATTGGGAGAGTCCATGGGGCCCTGGCAGGCCTGGGTGGCATATCGAATGCACGACGATGAATCTGCGAATGCTTGGGGAGCAGATAGATATACATGGTGGTGGAGCTGACCTCATATTCCCTCATCATGAGAACGAGATAGCCCAAAGTGAAGCTATTACGGGTAAGCATCCTTTTGTCAGGTATTGGATACACAACGGCCTCTTGCAGCTGGAAGAGGAGAAAATGGCTCGCTCGGTAGGTAACGTGCTGTCGATAGACTTTATAGTGAGACAGTACGGAGCAGATGCTTTTAGGTTGTTTGTGCTCTCTTCACATTATAGAAAACCTTTGAACTTCTCATTCGAGGCTCTGGAGTCGGCAAAGAGAGGAGTCCTCAGGCTTTATCAGGCTGTAGGTGAAGATGCAGGGCCTGCTGGTTCGGAATTCAAGGACTTTCGACAGAGATTTGAGTCTGCTATGGATGATGATTTCAATACTCCTCAGGCTATAGCCGTTCTCTTTGAACTAGCAAGGGATGTGAACGCACTTCGGAGTGAGGGTAAGGACGCTTCTACAGCAGCGGGTCTACTCAGAGAGCTGTCAGCTTTACTGGGTTTAAGGCTGGACTCTGTGGGTGGCGAGGCCACAGAAGCTGAGCCATTCATAGATCTGATTGTAGGAGTCAGAGATAAGCTTCGAGCTTCCAGGCTCTATGAGCTCTCGGATTACATCCGAGACAAGCTGGGAGAGCTAGGAGTAAGCGTGATGGATACCCCTGAGGGGGGTAAGTGGAGGCTAGAGAGATAAGAAAAAGTCACGAGCAAGAGTCTGTTAGACCTTCAGGTAGGGCGTATATATACGGCCGTAATGCTGTCAGAGAGTGTCTGTTAGCTGGCCGGCGGAAGGTATACAGGCTGCTTGTTGCTTATTCGCATTCTGCGTCTCAAACGTTAGAAGCTATAGAATCACTGGCTGCCAGATCTGGATTACAGATTGAGAGGGTAGAACGTAGCATTCTCGACAGGCTCACACATGGTGCTAATCACCAGGGAGTAGTGATAGAAGCCTCAGAGTTTAGCTATAGTTCAATTGAAGATCTGTTAGCGAGTGGGGAGCTGAGGGGCAAGGACATCCTGATGTTGGATTCTCTTCAGGATCCACAAAATTTTGGAACCTTGCTTCGAACTGCGGAGGTATTTGGTATTGGGGCGGTCATAATCCCTGAGCATAGATCTGTAGAGGTCACGCCCGCAGTAGTAAATGCCTCTTCTGGTGCTACTGAGCACTTGAATATATCCAAGGTAACTAACCTGGCAAGGACAGCGTCCAAACTCAAGGAATACGGATACTGGGTTTTGGGTTTGGAATATGATGAGAGCTCCAGTGTTATATGGGATGTAGACTTGAGGATACCTATATGCTTGGTAGTAGGTAGTGAAGGCAGTGGTATAAGAGAGTTGGTGCGTAAGCGCTGTGATTTGCTAGTCAAGATCCCCCAGGCGGGGAGGATCGGATCTTTAAATGCGGCGGTTGCAGGCTCGATAGCCTTGTATGAGATCTACAAGAGCAAGAGCTCTAAGTAGACTTGACCACTCGTTCCCGTGTTACGTATAATTTGAAGCTGGCAGGCCGACGTAGCTCAGCGGTAGAGCAACTGTCTTGTAAACAGTAGGTCGTCGGTTCGAATCCGACCGTCGGCTCCTGCAAGATAAGGGTCGGTGCCGGAGTGGACAAACGGGCCTGGCTGTAAACCAGGTGGCGAAAGCCTTCGGAGGTTCGAATCCTTCCCGGCCCACCTGTAGCCTTGTGCTACGGATGCCCACGTAGCTCAGGAGGTAGAGCACATTCTTGGTAAGAATGAGGTCACCGGTTCGAGTCCGGTCGTGGGCTCCAGTGCTGCATGTTTTTATGCGGCCTTTTCGTATTTAAGTTATCTAGGAAGACAAAACTACTAAGATCACTAAGGAGGCCTAAGGTTGGCGAAGCAGAGGTTTGAGAGGACGAAGCCGCATGTGAACGTAGGGACGATAGGGCAT